>Ga0207419_1001634_pt1 | contig 16278 bp, 18 predicted proteins | sample ElkSloMetagenome_4_FD_184723 | JGI IMG/M metagenome (GOLD analysis project Ga0207419, IMG submission 184723) | Hot spring microbial communities from Elkhorn Slough, Monterey Bay, USA - MD2A (version 2) | ecosystem: Environmental > Aquatic > Marine > Intertidal zone > Estuary: Microbial mat ...
AAAACTTGATGGAGACTATAGTATAGTTAATGTAAAGTATCTATTGAAGAATAATAGTTATTCAAAAATTGATGTTACATATGGTTTCCCTTAGATATTGTTCGTGACGAAATGATAAGTTATGATATGCAATGGCAGGTTGAATATATTCCTAATATTCAATTTATTGCAAATGGGGTTAAACTTCCTACAAAACGGCAGTTGGATTATTCTATTATCGTAGTGGAGTTTTAAACTAAGTTTTTTTAATGTTATGGAAGAAAAGTTTTTAATTGGGTTCAACTTTGAAAGGAATACTCGCTTGTACGCTTGTACGAAAAATTAGGAATTCGGACTTATAATTACCTCGTTCCTACATGTGGGGATTTTTGGATTCAGTTATATCACACCAAATCTTTAATTAAGAAAAAAAAATAAACAAATAAACCTTGTTTCTTCCAGAAAAAAAGCAATCCAATTTGCCACGATGACATTGCTTTATGAAGTAATTCATTATTTTGGTTTGTGTTTTTGCTGGCTTTAAATATTATAGTTATTATTCAGGGAAAAATGGGGTGGACTGTGGCTATCTTATTAATGAATATTTTTATTAAATTCTTTGCAATCATTCTTAGTAGGTACAATAGAATTAGAATAATCAGAATATTTGACTTACAAAAAGATGAATTAAATTTATCCAATAATAACAATACTGCAGATGTGAAAAAATAAATGCACACAACATCACTTCGAATACTAACTCACCAGTTCAAAATCAATTTTTAGTAGCGATAAAACGGAAAGCCAGAAAAAGAACTGCAAAGCCGATGGCTACTACCAGCCCGATAAGTACCCAGATCATCCAGCCCAACCCTTCTGGTTTTTGAGCATCTTCAGGTGCACCATCCATCCAATCTACCGTGGCACTTACCCTGGAAGCATATTGTTGATAATCAAATGGCGGGTCCGACTCTTCTTTAATATAAGCAAGTATTGAAACAATTTGCTCATCTTTTAAAAATTCAAAATTGGGCATTACCATATTGTTATACCTTTCATAAAGAAAATTGGCATATTCATCACCGCTGGCAATCACATCCTGTGAGTTTTTAATGAAACTTACAAGATACATTCTACCATGCCTTTTGTACACGCTAGCCAATGCAGGTCCAAATTTTTGCATGCCTACAGCATGGCATTGGTAGCAATATTGGCCAAATAGATTTTTGCCTTCTTCAATACGTGCTTCTGCAGTAGGTAATGAATCATATTCCGATTCTTTCTTGATATAAGATAAAATGGCAAAGATTTGATTGTCAGAAAGAAAATTGAAAGAAGGCATGAGCGTATCATATCGCGATCGCAGGTAAGTGGCATATTCATCGCCCGAAGCTATCACTTCAGCAGGATTTCTGATCCAACGGAAAAGCCAGCTCACTGGGCGCTTCCTGTGTACGCTGGCCAATGCTGGCCCTACCATTTCAAAGCCTACTGCATGACAAGGATTGCAATGCTGGGTAAATAATACTTCGCCAGATCGTACTAGTTTATTATATACGGGAATGATGTCTGGTGCTTGTCCTTCAGCAAAGCTGTAAGCCAAAGTATCTAAATTAACATTGATTTTACCATCATGCGCGGTTGAATCTAGCGGTTGTGCGAAAATAGCACTCGTGAAAAATAATAATAGTAGTTGAAAAAATAAAAAAATTTTCATAAAAATGCCGTAAATAAAAAAACTATCCTAATGCCACATCAAGCGTCATCATAATAGCAAAACCCAGTATGGCGCCTATTGTTGCCAGGTTTTTATGTTTTTCCATTTGCGATTCGGGTATCAGTTCTTCTACCACTACAAATATCATTGCTCCAGCGGCAAAGGATAAAGCATAGGGCAAAAGTGGCTTGATAAACAAGACTGCTGCAGCACCAATAAATCCTGCAATAGGCTCTACAATTCCTGATAATTGACCATACCAAAAAGCTCGCGCTCTTGACATTCCCTCGCGGCGTAATGGTACCGAAACCGATATGCCTTCGGGAAAATTTTGCAAACCAATGCCGATAGCCAATGCAATAGCGCCGCCTATAGAAGCTGAAGGGAGATCGTATGCCAAAGCCCCAAAAGCTACTCCTACTGCCAGTCCTTCTGGAATATTGTGTAAAGTAATGGCTAATACCAGCAATACACTTCTACGCCACCTGGTTTTAATTCCTTCAAACTTATCTTTTTTCTTGCCCAGGTGTATATGGGGAATAACCCTGTTGATGCCGTAAATGAACATACCGCCAGCCACGAATCCAACTACTGCAGGCACCCAGGAAGGTACTTTTCCTTCCAGTTCGGCCATTTTGATTGCCGGAGCCAACAAAGACCAAAAACTTGCAGCTATCATTACACCTGCAGCAAAGCCTAACATCATGTCAAGCACCACACGACTTATTTTTTTAAATACAAAAACAATAGCGGCACCTAAAGCTGTGACAAACCAGGTGAAACACGTGGCCAATACTGCCTGCACTATAGGACTCAAACTCACAAACCAATCATACATATTTATTTGCTTAAATTTTAAGGCAAATCTAAAATCATTTTGTCGAATATCAAAAAAATCTATTTAGCCTTATAAAAATCTATTAACTGCTGTAAGAAATTTTTAACATGTGGCACTTCATCAAGCCGATAGTTGGCTGTGGTACTCATTTCATGATCTCCTACCAGTATGCCAATGCCATCCACTTCGGGGAGCACCTTAAAGGCATCTTCATCCGTTACGTCGTCACCAATGTATACCGGTAAAATTTCAGACTTTTTTAAGTCTAGTTTTTCAAGCAACCAGAGCAAAGCTTTTCCTTTATGCCAATCGATATCCGGTTTTAACTCAATTATTTTTTTTCCGCCCGTTTTCTTTAGGCAGTCGTATTTGTGATAAATTTCATTGACTAATGCTTCTACTTTAGCAACTTCGTTTTCACTCACATTTCGATAGTGAATAGCTATGGCAAAAAGTTTACGTTCTACTTTAGCATTGTCAATAGCAGACAATGATTGCTTTAGCGCTTTTTCTGCAGCATCAAATTCAGGTAGGCACTTTACGCCGGCCTCATGCTGATATTCAAAGTCCGGACCTTTGGTATCAAAACCATGGCTGCCAGAATATATTAAATTGTCCAATCCTACCATTTGCGAAACATCTTTACGGTCACGACCGCTTATAACCGCTACCGGGATTAAAGTGGAAAGCTCGTGAACGGCCGCTTTCATTTCGGGTGTAATTTTGGCATCTTCGGGCCTGCTTACGATAGGGGTAAGGGTGCCATCATAATCTAAGAAAATTGCTACTCGTTGTTTTTCTAACTTTTTGAAAAATGATTCTATGTTGCTGTTCAGTTCAGGTAAATCTTGATACTTCATGGTAGATCTTATTTTTAAAAAAATTATTTATTTAGATTCAAATACTACGCTTCGGGTTTTGTTTTATACCCTCCTTTGCCTCCTCCGTAGATTGGCGGAGACTTATAGGTGCTTTATTTTTTAATCTCCATTTTCTCCGAATACGATTCTGGTGCGAAACTTCAGCAATTAATTGAACCATCTATTATTTAATGGAGACCTTAGTGATAAGTTTTGATTTATAGTAGCAAAAAAAGTGAAAAATAGCTTGCCAAACAAGTTGCCTAAATGAATACTACAAGCAGCCGACATGTCAATCATGCCAGGCAGTAGGGAAAGCACTTTTAGGTAATAATTTTATCATCAAAGGTAGAGTAATAAAGGTAAATGGAAGCGCTATAATCACAAAAGTGGGAATGGTTTTTAAAATATCAAGCATTTGTATTTTTACTTTTTGCTTTTCTGAAAGGGTAAGTTCCCGCTTTCGAGATTGATTTATCAAGTACATTAATTCTCGGCTCTCGCGTGCCTCTGTCACAATACGATCCTTATTTAATTTTATTAGAGAGCCTATATGCTTAATCAATCTGTTTTTTACCAAGAAAAAACTGTGCTTATCCTGCAAAAAATGAACATCTTCCCAGTGTGCTAGCACAAAACTTTCAATGGCCACCATGCTGGCTTGCAACTCAACCTGGTCAAAGCCTAGCTTTACACTCAATTTTTGTATAAACTCTTCTTCCTGATCGTCAATTTCTTTATCAGAATAAAGCGTAAGTATGGCCAATTCGAGTACATACTTTTTCATTATCCAAAAATCAGTAGTAAGTGGCTCAATGTCATCAATATGCAATCCATCATTCAGGTATTCTCTTGCTTCAGCTTCTTTTTCAGGAGCCAGGTGAGCAGAGTGTAAGAAATATTCAAATATTTGTTTTTCTTCTTTTTCAATAATTTTATTGGCATTGGCTGCTGCGGCCATCACCTTCAATATGTAAAAGCGTATGTTCATCTTTTCTTCCATTAGTGAACTTTCGCTTTCTCCGTATTGACTCAGGTTATTCCACTTACCAAAATAGAGCACATCTAGATAAAGTAGACTGTTATGAAAAAACGAACTCCAGTAATTGCTTTTGTTTTTAATATTTACCCTTTGATTGAAAATGTATTCGGAGGTAACTATATCTGGCTTTTCAAATAAATATTTAGGACTGGCAAACATGAGAAGAGGGCAATATTCATGGTAGAAATCTTTCAGTTTGGCGATGGCCTCATGTACGTAATCCGTCCAGTTATCTGCATATTCACCAACATCTATATTGCCTTTTTGAAATGAAATACTACTCAATACAAAGCTTTCAAGAAGCAATACTTTCATTTTTGCTTTTTCGTCCCAGTTGTAGCTTTTCTTTTTTTGTATAAATGGAAACTGAAGCGGGTGACCATAAATAAGACCCGTGGGTTGAGTTTTTTGATATAAAAGCTGCTCATCAGTAGGGGCCAGTAACATATTACGAAGGTCTTGCATCAAATCTTCGCGTTGTTCCAGATTACTTTTAAAATCTTTGTAGTAATGGTTTAGCCAACCTTTTTTGTGTGGATTCATTTTGCTTCTCGATTATGAAACAAATATAAGCAACAGTAGTGAAGTAAATTTCGAAAAATGAGAGTTAAACCAAAGAATGTAAGCTTTAAAATGTTATAGTGAATGATAAAATGCTATGAAACTGATAATGTGGACTATAGCATTTGGCTATTGCCTAACAATAGACGTAAAGCATGTAAGAAATATGAATTATTTAATAATATAAAACAATTCCAATCATTATTGAAGGGGTAACAAAAAAAAGAATATTCGAATATTGATGGCGATTTATTTCTTCAATAACAACATTGCACAATTAGGAGAATATAACCTAGACTTTTTTAATCTATACTAACTAATTTTAATCCAGCATTTTCTGCCATTTCCAGGCGGAGGCCATCATGTCATCGAGGCTCTTTTCTGCTCTCCAGCCAAGTTCCTGATTAGCCAATTTAGTATCGGCCCAAATCTTTTCTATGTCGCCGGGCCTACGGTCTACTATTTCATAATTTAATTGTAGGCCGGTCACTTTTTCAAAAGACTTAATTACTTCTAATACTGAAAAGCCATTGCCGGTACCCAAGTTAAAATATTCGTATCGCTCTTTATTTTTATTGGTTAAAAGTCGCTTTACAGCAATTACGTGAGCCTTGGCCAGGTCAACTACGTGAATGTAATCACGAACGGCCGAGCCATCTATGGTATCATAATCATCACCAAACACCTTAAGCTTAGGTCGTTTTCCCGCGGCTGTTTGCGTTATAAAAGGCACTAAATTGTTGGGCACACCACTAGGAAGTTCCCCAATTAATGCCGACTCATGTGCTCCAATGGGATTAAAGTATCGCAGTGATAAAGCATTTATGTTCTCTTCAGCCTTAATAGTATCTTTTATTATTTCTTCAGCTATTTTTTTGGAATTGCCATAAGGCGATTCTGGCTTTTGCACGGGGGCCGATTCATCAACCGGCAGGTTTTCCGGCTGACCATACACAGTACATGAAGAAGAAAATACCAGGTTAGGCACATTTGCTACAGGCATTACTTGTAGCAAGTTTATTAATGAAATGAGATTGTTGCGATAGTACATCAGCGGCTTGGCTACCGATTCGCCCACAGCTTTGTTGGCAGCAAAGTGAATAATAGCCTCAATATCCTGATGCTTGCTAAAAAAATCGCTGACTTTTGTTTGATCAATTAGATTAAATTGCTCAAAAGGCGGACGGGTACCTGTAATCTTCTCAATGCCATCGAGCACAGCTATTTCAGAATTGGATAAATCATCGATTATGACTACGTCAAAGCCTTCATTAATTAATTCTACTACCGTGTGAGAGCCAATGTAGCCGGTGCCACCAGTTACCAGTATTTTTTGCATGTTTTTTTATTTTTTTGCAAATTTAACCAGCTGGTGCTTTAAAGCAAACCATTTGTGTGCGAGCGAATGATAATCTACAGATATTTAAAAATAATTAGGATTTGCATTAAATTTACTGTTAAAATTTATCTATTAATTTAGTAAAGTTTCGCACCAGAATTGTATTTAGTGAAAATGGAAATTGAAAAAATAAAGCACCTATGACTCCTCCATAGAGGGCAATTACAAATATTTGGCCCTTTATTTTAATTGGAATGATTTTATCGTAGGTATTCGCCTTTATAAGAAAAGTGGAAAATAATTATGAAAAAGGTCTTAATCGTTAGCATTTTTATTGTTTATAATTCTTTAGCTCTTGCCCAGGAAGAGCAAAAAATAGATAAAAAACTCAATAGCTGTTTGGATAAATCCATTAATGAATACGAAAGGCAGTCGTGTTATTCAGAAGCATACACAGCCTGGGATGATGAATTAAACAAGTATTATAATTTATATATGAGCAAGTTGAGTGATGAAAACAAGCAAATCCTGAAAGCTTCTCAACGCAGTTGGATTAGGTTTAGAGACAAAGAATTTTATCTGATTGATAAACATTATTTATTAGAGCTAAAAGGAACCATGTGGCGGGCTATCGCAATTAGTCAAAAGACAAATTTAGTACAAGAAAGAGCTAAAAAATTAAAAGGGTACTATCAAGAATTACGAGACTTTCGCTAATGATATGCTACGAGTTTGAGGTCTGTATTTTGATAGAGTATTAATAGTATTTTTTACAATTGACCAAATATTTTTCATGAACTATGTAAAATCTATAGCTAAATTACCTGTTGCAACCAGGGAGCAAAAAGAGCTATTTGCAAATCATGTATTAAATGTTCATAGCTGGTACAAACACCTTCCTTTGGAAGGTAGCGTTTTTACTATTTACCTAGAGCCTGATCTCGACAGAGAATACCCCTCCAATCATCCAAAATTGCCATATGGCAATACAAAAGAAGGTTATCAGAAAGCTTTTGGTCATTTATCGTACCAATACTGCATCAAAAACTATTGTTATCAAGATTTCTGCAATAAAATTATTAATGGTAAAAGAGTCGCAATAGAGAAAACAAAAATTCCGGAAAATTATAAATTACAATGGAGCTTTAAATTGTTTCCCTACTGCCATGTAGAGTTTGCAAATGTAATTTCAATATTTGAAAATGACATTGAAGCCCTTGAAAATAATGGCTATCATCCTCAAAAAGATTTGCTGATAAAATTATATAAGCTTCTTGCTCGAATAGATGATTTTTGGTTCGATAAACTTGATGATGAAGAAAGAAATTTTTTGAAAACCTTTGACTATCAATCGGAAGTAAAAGAAAAGAATAAGCTATCTAAACGGATTTTAAGCTGTATAAAAATGGAAAAAGAGGTATTGGAAATTGAAAATAAACTAAGGTCTGAAGAGCAAGAAAAGGTTGAAAAAACAATTGATCGGGTAGTAGACGATTTAAGAAAAATTAAATACGAGCTGACAAATAAATGGTAAGTGCACTAGGTGTTAGGCTCACCAATGAAAATCTTTGGAGAGCTTAGCCCAGGTACAGAAAAAAGCAAATACTAAAGTCAATTGAAAACCGATGATGTTGTTGTACATGATTAAAATCAAAAAAGCAACTGCTGATGAATTAGACGAAATCCTGAAAGTTTTCAAAGAATCAATTGAAACACTGGCGAAAAATGATTACAACACTGACCAAATAGCTGCCTGGACTGCTTCAGCCAATAATACTGGCAGGTGGCTCACTGCCATTGAAGAGCAATGTTTTTTGCTGGCGGTAATGGATGAAGTAATTGCCGGGTTCGGCTCTCTGAAAGGTGGCGATTACCTGGACTTTCTTTATGTAAATAAGAATTACTCCGGCAGGGGAATAGCCAACAGGTTGTTTCAGGAGCTAGAACAGGAATCTTATAGATTAGGAAAAACACAAATATCGGCCTATGTGAGTAAAACGGCGCTTGGCTTTTTTCAGAAAAAAGGTTTCAAGCAGATCAAAGAAAACATAGTTGAAAAAGGGAGTACCCGGATTGTCAATTATTATATGCTAAAAGAATTAAAAAAGATTATATGAACCGACTACAAAACAAAATAGCATTAGTTACCGGCGCCGCACGTGGCATTGGCAAAGCTGTGGCTGAAATATTTCATCAGGAAGGAGCCCACGTGATCGTGACAGATATCCTGAATGAAGCCGGACAAAAAGTGGTTGATGGCTTGGGGACAAGAAGCGAGTATCATCACCTGGATGTGAAGCATGAAAACGAATGGCAGCAATTGGCAGAAAAGCTACACAAGCACTATGGCGGTATCGACATACTGGTAAACAATGCCGGTATCACCGGTTTTCTGGAGACTAAAGGACCCTTTGATGCTGAAAATGTAGACCTGGATTCGTGGGACGAAATACACCGGGTGAACCTGAATGGGGTGATGCTGGGCTGCAAATATGCCATTCGACTGATGAAGGAAAAAGGCGGTAGCATCGTCAATATTTCTTCACGCAGTGGTATGGTAGGTATCCCGGCAGCGGTTGCTTATGCCTCCAGTAAAGCTGCGGTGCGAAATCATAGCAAAAGCGTGGCTCTGTATTGCGCGGAAAAAGGATACAAAATCCGTTGCAACAGCATACACCCGGCGGCGATCATGACGCCTATCTGGGACAAAATGCTGGGCCAGGGCGAACAAAGGAAAAAAATGATTAAGAGCATAGAAAGAGGCATTCCCCTGGGGCACTTCGGCCAACCGGAAGATGTAGCCTATGCGGCCCTTTACCTGGCTTCGCAGGAATCGAAATACATTACCGGCATTGAATTGACCATTGATGGCGGAATTTTGGCAGGCAGTGAAGCTAAGTTGGAATGAATGTGAAAGAATCTATTACTGATGCCAGTCAGGATAAGGTATGGCAGGTAATTGCGGCTGTTGATTGCTGGCCCGAGTGGCAAACCGACATCAATAAAACTAAATTGCATGGCAAACCGGCAGCCGGCTCTACTTTTAGCTGGTATTCTTTTGAGTGTAGGGCGATCTTATGACACGCGTTACTTAGTTTTTTTTTTCCAAATTGTTATCATTCACTTCATTGAAAAGAAGCTGTATGTTTGCAATTGACTAAAAGATTCACCATTAAAACGCAAACATAATTTTTAGCTAACAATCATGTTCAATTCGAAGCGAAAGAAAAAGGAAGCTATTTTGTCGGATTATTCCAAAATAAAAAAGGGCGCTTTTTATTTTAATAGTATTAGCCAATACTTCGTCAAAATAGATCACAAGGATGTATTTCAGGTGATTTCTGATAAAACCTATCAGGATCTTGATCTGGATGAAGTTTTTATGTATATCGACCGGACTTCTTCTCGCGTTGGTCAGCAGTTTTTATATAATGCTTTCAGAACCATCCCATCTGATAACAAACGAAGCCAAAGATTTGAAAATTTAATTACTCGATTGAATGAAAGTGAACTACTGAAGGAAACGGTAATATTTTCACTTGCCAGGTTACAAAATCAAGATGCTTATTACATTGCTTCCTTATTTCAAGAGAAACATTTAGAAAAGCCCAAATGGTTTTGGGTAGTGCCGCTACTTTCTGCAGGTAGTATTTTTTCAATACTGCTATCGTTTGTTATACCCCAATTTATATTACTTTTATTACTTTTTTTAGTTGTCAACTTTATTATTCACTACTGGAATCGATTTAAATTTAACCAATATAGTGGCGCTATTTTGCAATTGATTATTTTAAAAGATGTGGCCAGGAAAATTATGAAGTGGCCAATCCTCTTAGATGATGTAGGTGATATGAAAAGGGCTATAAAAACAATTCAGAATATTGGTTTTCAGTTGTCAGTATTTAAGTTAGAAGCAAAATTGCAAAGTGAAATTGGCCAAATGATAGAGTTTTTAATTGATATTGTTAAAGCAATATTTTTAATTGAGCCACTTTTGTTTTACAATGTGCTCAAAAAATTTGAATCGAAGAGAAAAGAAATTCATGAGATCTACCAGTTGATAGGTGAGCTTGATGTTGCTCTTTCAATAGATGCGCTACGAAAAGATTTACCCTACTATGCCTTACCTGGTATTGTAAATGAAGCCAATCAACTGAAATCGAAAGAGCTTTATCATCCGCTTTTGCCAAATGCCGTGGCTAATTCCATTAATAACGAGGGGAAATCCATACTTCTTTCAGGCTCCAATATGTCGGGTAAAACCACCTTTATCCGCACGATAGGCATTAATGCAATTGTATCGCAAACGATCAATACCTGCTTCGCCAAAGAATTGTCTCTTCCTCGGCTAAAAATCTTTTCAGCCATAAGGATATCAGACGATATCATGAATAGCAAAAGTTACTATTTTGAAGAAATGCTTACCATTAAAGAAATGCTGGCTGAAAGCAGAAGCGGTAATCAAAACCTGTTTTTGCTTGATGAAATGTTTAAAGGAACTAATACCATAGAGCGTATTGCTGCAGGAAAATCAGTATTAAGTTATTTGAGTGAGGAAAAGAATATTGTATTTATTTCCACTCATGACCTGGAATTGGCAGCCTATTTAAAAGGCAGTTTCCATTTGTATCATTTTAGTGAAGTAATACAGGATCAGGAAATCAACTTCGATTACAAGATAAAGCCCGGGCAATTAAAAACTACCAACGCGATAAAAATACTGGAATTAAATCAGTACCCCACCTCAATAATTACTGAAGCTAAAAAGTTATCTGATGATTTAAGAAAAAATAAAGAATAGTGCAAAAGCAGGTTTCTGAAAAACTGTTTACAATCAAACCAAGCTTCATGTAATTAGAAGATCATCTTTTTTGAGAATGAAATTTTTTAGCTCACCGGTATTCTTCTATTAGCCCTTCCGGCTTATGACGGTAGAAATCCTGCTGTCCGATGGCCCAAAGCATCGCCCTGGGAATAATAACACGAATAATTTGGCAGAAAGCCTGGAAGAGGTTTATGTCCGAATGCTTATTCCCAATTCAAAATCACCTTTCCACAATCACCTGATTCCATAATTTCAAATCCTTCCTGGTATTGATCAATGCTGAGCCTATGAGTTATTACCTGGCTCACATCCAAACCTGAAAGTAGCATCTGGATCATCATGTACCAGGTCTCAAACATTTCACGACCGTATATGCCTTTCAAAGTAAGCCCCCGGAAGATGATGTCGTTCCAATTTACTTTGGCATCAAATGGCAGTATACCTAGCAATGCAATTTTGCCACCGTTGTACATGTGGGTTACCATGTCGTTTAATGCTGCAGAAGCACCTGCACATTCCAGTCCAATATCAAAACCTCGGCTCATGCTTATTTTGGGCATTATATCTTCAAGCTTCTCATTTACAGGGTCCAATACTACGGTGGCGCCCATTTTTTTAGCCAGGTTGCGGCGGTATTTATTAGGGTCTGAAATTACAACATTGCGTGCACCGGCAAATTTACAAATCGCCACGATCATGTTGCCTATAGGCCCTGCACCGGTAATAAGCACATCCTCTCCCAAAACTTTAAATGAAAGTGCAGTGTGGGTGGCATTACCCAATGGGTCCATAATAGCCACTATATCATCGGGAATTTTTTCACTTACTTTTACCACGTTAGTTGCCGGTATCACCAGGTATTCAGCAAAAGCGCCATCTCTGTTCACCCCCACACCTACCGTATTTTCACAAATATGCTTCCTGCCCCGACGGCAATTTCGGCACATACCACATACAATATGGCCTTCACCAGTCACCCTTTCGCCTATAGTCAGCCCGTCTACTTCTTCGCCTACTGCAGTAATTTCCCCAACATATTCATGACCAACTACGGTGGGAACCTTCACCGTATTACTGGCCCATTCATCCCACTTATAAATATGTAAATCGGTACCACAAATTGCTGTTTTCTTAATTTTGATCGTCACATCATTCACACCCATTTCCGGCGCAGGAACTTCTGTCATCCATATGCCTTTTTCTGCCTTCGATTTTACCAGTGCCCTCATTCTCTCTTGTTTTTGTAATTGCAAAACTAATTAATTTAGATATTCCTTCGTTTTACCAACATAACTTTATTTTGTTAATTATCATTTTTTCCGAGAAAATAATTTTATTTAACTGGGCATTAAGCTATTCTTTGAGAAGTAGTTAGTATTAAAGTTAAATGTAAATAGTAGCCAGGGCATCTGCTGGACAAATATTACCAAATTGTTAATAGACAATAATAATAAAATATTTATTTGCAAATAATGTAAAAAATTATAACTTTGCATCTGAATTTAAAAATTAAGTCATGATACTACAATCAATACATATTTTACAGATGATTGCCGAAAGAACATTTGGAGATCAGAATTGTGAACATGGCCCAACATGATAATATTGTACTTTAAAAAAATTTTAACCCGGGCCCGATAATTTGAGTTCGGGTTTTTTTTGTGTCTTCTTTATTGAAATCGCTTACTATTCTAGTAAGTAGCGTATTCAAGAAAGTAAAGAATATTGAAAATATTTTGTTCGGCCATAGCCGGGCAAAATTGAGGGAAAGACTGAATTTACAGTACCTGATCAGGGTTTCTGTATGGCCCGGTAGTGCCGGCCCTTTGGGTAGCGGTATGCTGACTGATTTTCGGTTGTTTCTCTACCACCTTGCAGGCGAGGGTTCGACTCCCTCTTCGGGATCTCCCGGATAGTTCAGTGGTTAGAACAGCAAGCCTTTCAGTGCAGGTTCGAATCCTGTCATCTCCAACAGGGGATGTGGCGGAATGGTATACGCGTTGGATTAGTGATCCGATTGACCCGAAGAAAGCCAACTTCTAAAAATGGCTACTTTGAAAAGTAAGGGTAAACTTACCCGCTGGTTTGGTGTGAAGCCTGGCTTTCATCAAATCAGCGAAAAAAGCGGCTTATCGGCTTCGTAAGTTCGGGGATGTCGTGAGTGTACCTGATTTGCATGATTGCACCCTGTTTTTGCTCTTTTTGGCTCGGGCCACAAACAGCGAAAATAAATTGCAATTATCCGAACCGGGAGAGCTTGCTCAACCGTACTTCCGCCGAAAGCCGCGGTAGGTTTGCCTTTTACTTTTCTTTTAAAATGAATTATTGGCCCAATAAGTATAAATAAATGTATAACTAAAAATTATCTTACAATGATGAAAAGAGTGAGAGTTAATTCAGGTTGGGTAGGCCTGGTTTTTCAGGGCAATGAATATAAAAAAGTAATTACTGCCGGAAAACACTGGGTATCCATGTTTGCCACTGTGCAAATGTATAATATGGCTTCTACCTTTATACCACCGGTTGAGCTAAATCTGCTTTTAAAAGATGATAAGTTGGCAGATTTGCTAATCGTGCTCGATGTAAAGGATAACCAGATCGTATTGCAGTATGCAAATGGTGTATTCGTGAATGTGCTGCAACCGGGCCGACACGTGTACTGGAAAGGCTTGATCGATTATAAATTCGATACTTATAATTTGAATGAGTTGATGGTTCCAAAATCGATTGATCGAAGCCTATTGAGCAATCCGGCGGCACTCCTGCATTACATCAGGACATATTTGGTCAATAGTTTTGAAAAAGGCCTGTTGTATGTAGATGGATCGTTCGAGCGCATGCTGGAGCCCGGTACTTATTACATGTGGAAAAATGAACTCAATGTACATTTGTACAAAGCTGACTTGAGGCAACAACAAATGGAAGTTTCCGGTCAGGAGATCTTGACTAAAGACAAAGCTGCTGTCAGGATCAATTTTATCATATTATACAAGATTGTAGATATCGTGAAAGCCCTGGCTGAAAACAGCAACTACGTGCAGCAGTTGTACGTGTTGGTGCAGTTGGCTTTGCGTGAATTTGTAGGTATGTACACACTGGACGAATTGCTGGAAAAGCGTGAGTCAATAGCCGAGTACGTGCTAAAAACACTTGGCGAAAAAGCAGCAAAGCTGGGTGTAGAACTAATCGACTGTGGTGTGAGGGATATCATACTGCCTGGTGATGTGAAAGAGATCATGAGCCAGGTTTTGGTAGCCGAAAAGAAGGCGCAGGCAAGTGTGATCACCAGAAGGGAAGAAACTGCTTCGGTGAGGAGCATGCTCAACAGTGCCAAATTGATAGATGATAACCCGATGCTGTGGAAGCTGAAGGAGATGGAGTACGTGGAAAAAATCGCGGACAAAATTAATACCATCAGCTTGTCGGGTGGCAACCAGGTGCTGGATCAATTGCGTGATATTTTTACATCTAATAAATAAAAATAAAGGTGCTCATTTGGGGTGCCTTTATTTTTTTGAGGGTATTAAGAATATTACAGAGAAGTAGCGTAGTTAGAGAAAAAGAAAAAGGGTGGAAGAAAGTATAATGAATGCACTTCCTCCACCGATCAAACATTATTTCAATTCAAAAGGCTGAGCCTTATCCATATCGCCGTAATCCAGATTTTCACCAGCCATCGCCCAAACGAAAGTATAATTGCTGGTGCCGGAGCCAGCATGGATAGACCAGGGAGGAGAAATAACCGCCTGCTTGTTTTTCATCCAGATATGCCTGGTCTCCTGGGTTGGGCCCATAAAATGACAAACCGCCTGATCTTCAGGCACTTCAATGTATAAGTACACTTCCATGCGGCGGTCGTGGGTGTGGCAAGGCATGGTATTCCATACACTTCCTTCTTTTAGTTCGGTAAAGCCCATTTGCAATTGGTTTACCTGTACCACACTATTCACAATCATCTTATTAATGGTACGGGCATTGGAGCTTTCCGGAGAACCTAAGTCAACCGTTTCTGCATCTTCCCGGGTAATTTTTTTAGTGGGAAATGCTTGATGAGCAGGGGCAGAGCCCAGGTAAAAATTTGCCGGTTTACCTGATTCATTACTGCTAAAAACGATTTCTTTTTTGCCCATGCCTATATAAAGGGCCTCTTTATAACCTAATTCGAAGGTTTCGTTATCTACGATTACATTGCCGCTTCCGCCTACATTAATAATCCCCAGTTCACGTCTTTCCAGAAAGTACTCGGCTTTAAGTGGGTCAATAGCTTCCAGCGCCAGTGAACCTCCTACAGGTGTGGCTCCACCGGCAATATATCGATCGTAATGACTGTAAACTAGGTTGATTTCTCCCTCTGCAAAAAGTCTTTCTATTAAAAATTCTTTTCTTAATTTATCAGTATCATAGTTTTTCACATCCGCAGGGTTTGCGGCATACCTGACTTCATAGTTAATTGCCATGGGTTGGATTTTTAAGGTTAAAAAAATGTTTGAGCAAATTTAGTGATTCATCGCTCAAGAGCAAAATATGAACGATTTAGGTTTACAATCAACAAGCATTATGTAAACACCGATTAACATTTTATTCTTTGATTTTCCAGGGCGGATTTTTTCTGTTTTCTCCAGCATAATAAAGAATCAGCCGATTGCCGTCAGGGTCTTTCAAGCGAGCTTCTCGCCACAACCAGCGTTTATCGTTGGGCACCTCATCAAAATCGATTCCTTTTATTATCAACTTTTCCACATATTCATCTAAATTGTCAATTTCAAAGTAAATCATGGTTTGCCCATCCGCTTCTATTTCATCTATAAGATGCAGGCTAAATGTAGCGTCGCCTTCCGGACATTCAAATCGTGCATAGTGAGGTAAAGCCGATACAATGAGCTTCAATCCTAATTTTTGATAAAATGGAACTGCTTTGGACAAATCAGTAGAGGGTAAGGTTACTTGATTGAGATTCATTTATGATACTTTTGTTTAAGATGCCAAAGATATTCTGATTTCTAAGTATCTTTGTTCTGTTAAATATATTTTTGATGTTTACTTTTAATTTGGATTCGGTGCATTAACAAGCCACTGGTTTTTTTACCAAAGGTTTGTCTTCTCTATCTTCCGACACT
>Ga0207419_1001635_pt1 | contig 16268 bp, 12 predicted proteins | sample ElkSloMetagenome_4_FD_184723 | JGI IMG/M metagenome (GOLD analysis project Ga0207419, IMG submission 184723) | Hot spring microbial communities from Elkhorn Slough, Monterey Bay, USA - MD2A (version 2) | ecosystem: Environmental > Aquatic > Marine > Intertidal zone > Estuary: Microbial mat ...
CTCCGCCACCTCCGCCAGGAACTGATGAAGTAATACAGTTAACCAATAATTTCCGCCAAGATAATGGTTTGCAACCGTTAACCTTTAACTCTCAGTTGGGGGGTGCGGCTCAACAACACAGTGAAAATATGGCATTCCAAGACTTTTTTAGCCATACGGGTTTAGATGGTTCTAGCGCAATTTCTCGCGCTCAAGCTCAAGGATATCCTTCCTCTTTTGTCGGTGAAAATATTGGTGCAGGTTATTTGAATCCCGAGGAGGTTGTACAGGGATGGATTGATAGTCCAGGACACCGAGAAAACTTACTCAATCCTAATTATACAGAGATTGGTGTCGGCTATTTCTATTTAGAAAATGATACGGGTGTTGTTAACTACAATCGCTATTGGACACAAGTTTTTGGAGATTAAAGACCATTCAATTAAAAACCCGGCTTCTCTTGAATAACCGGGTTTTTAGGATGTACCTCATGCGATCGCCAAACCCACCCCACAAAAAAGGAAAAAATAGGTTTATTTTTCCGCAGGTTTAATAAACTTACTCCCTCTCGGCCAGCCTAACAATTGTAAACGATAAAACTGATTGGGAAACAACGCAAATAGGTACTTAAAGATCTTGAAACTAAACGGTTCCTCATAAGTTCCCACCCATTGTTTGCTGTTTTCAATCCAATTAACAATCTTACCCGCAACGTGATCAGCCGAAGGTGCAGAATTAACCCGATTTTCGCGAATTTTGTAGGCTTTTTCATTCAAACGATTGACCGGCGCCCAGGCTAACGGCCCAGCAATTACACCCGGACGATAAAACCGCAGACGAATCATCTTGTCACTGGCATAATAAACAATCGGCCCGACACCTGACCAATAATAATGTAAGGCAATTTTCCCCGAATGATAAACCGGCCCAAAACAAGAAGGGCTACCATCAGCAATCGAACCAATAGCAATCACATCCAAAAGTTGATCACGCTTTTGTTTGGCAGCTTCTACCGCCACAATCGCCGGCCAAGTATAGTTAACGCGGTTCATCGACTCGACTAATTCTACCAAAGGAACCCCACCTTCTCCTACTTCTGTCTCGATTTGACCCGCATTTAAAATCACCACATCGGGATTATAACTAAACAGTTTTTGGGCATCTTCGAGGGTTTCTTGAGGGGAAACACATAACTCGTTATAGCCTTCTCCCTGTAAATCTGGCTGACGAGTCACTCCAACCACATGACAACCCTGCTGCATATACGCCTTTCCTAACGCACTCCCCAAAGTCCCCGAAATTCCAGTAATTACGACTGTTTTCTTCATGTTTTAACAAACCTCCTTGATCACTTCTGATACACGCAAAGCATTCGCCATAATTGTTAAAGCAGGACTTACCCCCAAAGAATTGGGCATAAATCCCCCATCAACCACAAACACGTTATCATGGTCGTGCAAACGACAATCCGGGTCAAGTACGCTTGTGTGCGGATCGGTACCAAAACGAGTCGTTCCGGCTTGGTGGGAAGTATGAACCTCGTCTTTATCCCCCGTGACACCATAGGTAAAAACAGCCCTCGCCTGACGAAAGACAGTTCTTAGTTGACGCATATAATATTTGGAACGATAGACGTCGTAGGGATGGAAGCGGTGAGTTAGACGAATTTCTCCATTTTTACCCAATTCCACTCGATTTTCGCTTTGGGGTAAATCTTCAACTAACCCAGTAATTACTAACATTCGTTTGAGGAGAAAACGGGCTACAGCAGTGGGAAGGGGAAAGGGAAGTTCTGCTTGGATCGAAAGTGGCCCGGGAACGGGGACGGTTTGGGCGAGTCCGAGTTTATGGGGAAAATCTGGGTTCCCGAGATAGAGATCGGTGAAGCCGAGTTGTTTAATTAAGCTATCGGCACCGCCTGTTTCCCCGGCAAAAAAGCCTGCTGCGAGGGCGCCACAGTGAAACATATAGTTTCGCCCTACTTGGTCGCTGCGTCCGGTTAAGCCCGATTTTAGCAGGATAACGGGACTCCCTATCGCCCCAGCAGAGAGGATGTAAACTTTAGCGGTGAGTTTTTCAATGTTACCTGTTTGGCGATCGCGTAGTTCAACTCCCGTGACTTTCCCTTGGGCGTTAGTGAGTAATTGATCGGCTTCTGTCAGAGTTTTTAGCTGTAAATTGCCGTTTTCAAGCAGTGTATCAACAAGTCTAACCGTTGTAGACGCCCTCGCATCGTTAGGACAATAAAAACCCGGACAGCTTGGACAGCGTAAACAGCGATTAAAATCAATCCCAAAGGGTAAGTGAAAGGGAGTAAACCCTGCGGAGTCGATGGCTTGTTCGAGGTGTTGGTTGATCGGGGCTAAAGCCGGAACATCGCAAGGATAACCGTGAGTTGGGGTTTCAACGTTAGGAATTTGAGTAGTATTGTCGCCACTGACTTGAAATAATTGTTCGGCTTTGTCATAGTAGGGAGCGAGATCATCGTAGGTAATCGGCCAATCCCAGAGATGACGCGGTAGCCATTTGTCATAATATTTACCGGGATGAAAGTCATAACGACTGGGACGAATGAGAACACCGCCATAGAGGGAAGTTCCACCTCCGAGAATTCCGGAAATGTGTAAGCGAGTTTGCTGTCCGTTGACGTTAAAATTGCGATCGTCGAAAGCTTCTTTATTAATCAGCATTCGGCGTTCATCCTGGTAGGCTGTTCTGTCAGAAAATCGAGATCCACGTTCGACTAATAGAACCCGTTTTCCAGCACTGGCTAACGCAAACGCTACCGTACCGCCTCCTGCACCACTACCGATAATTATTGCATCAAAATCGTAACCCACGCTGTTCTCCGAATGTATGATGATTCGTTTGTTCTTCTCAGTTTACTGTTTGCTACAAATGATTGAGAGGGAGTGAACAGACAATTGATCAATTGTCCCTGCTGTGACTTGCCGATGATTGGATGTTGAGGGTTTTTTAATCTTGTTAGAAAGAAGTCTTGAAAACTCAAGAGGTTCAATAATATCTATTAAAAAAAATTATTTGATCCAAAAACAACCTCTAAGTTAATTAATCAGAACTTATTTTCACTGAAGTCACTTCTGCGAAACCGTCTTAGATTCAGTTAATTCCATAATCTGATCGTAACGGAAATTCTCAACTAACTCTTTTAAAGTTTCTGATAACTTGTTATGTTCTGGAGGAATGTGATCGATGAGTTCCCAAATCAATAAGTCACTACAAGCTTGAGCCGCTTTATGAAGTTTTTTAACCCAATCTAGTGGCATTGTTTCCAGCATCTCCGATCTCGAAATCATTTGCATTTGTTCGGAGTCAGAAGATTGAGCCGATGAATTTATAGTTTCAGACTCATCTTGAGCATAAATATATTCAACTCCCAAATATTTTCTAATCATTTCTAAGAGTTCTTCTCGTTTGAATGGTTTGCCAATAAAATCGTCACATCCAGCATTGAAAATCGCTTTTTTTTCAGCTTCAAATGTACTCGCTGTCAAGGCAATAATAATCGGTTTTTTAGTAAAAGACATCGCTTGAATCTGTTGAGTTGCCTCAAAACCGTTCATAACAGGCATTCGCATATCCATCAAGATCAAGTCAGGTTGCCAAGTTGAACAAATTTCAATTGCTTCTTGACCACTACTGGCTTCTCGAACTTCAAAGCCAATTTCTGAGAGTAACTTGACGATGAGTAAACGACTATTCGATTGATCTTCTACAATTAAAACACTTCTTTTGAGATCTTCAGGAACTAAACTAATAACTGGATGAGGATTATAGTTTCTATATTTGTTGTGAGCTTTAGTGCTACTCATCGGAATTTCAAAGGCAAAGGTACTCCCAACATTAACCTGAGATTCAACCGTGATTTCTCCACCCATCAGTTGTACAAATTGTTGACTAATGGATAATCCTAAACCGGTACCTTCACCTGATTTTAACCCGGTTGTCGTTTGAGAAAAGGCTTGGAATAAGCGCTTTAATTCATTTTCAGCAATACCTAAGCCTGTATCGGCAACTTCAAAGCGAATTCTGAGATCATTATTCTTGATTAAACTATTTTCTGTTTCTTGAACTTTGGCTTGATTCACTCTAAAGCTTCGTAACGTTACACAACCTGATTCTGTGAATTTTGTCGCATTTCCTAAAAGATTAATTAAAACCTGACGTAATTTCTTTTCATCTCCTCTTACCCATTGAGGCAATGCCTCGTCTAGTTCAAAGGTTAGTAATAATCCTTTTGATTGTGCTTTCAAAGACAACATTTTTTCTAGATTTTCTAGTAAATGATGTAAATCAAAATCATTTTCGGACAGTGTAACTCGACCTGCCTCTATTTTTGACATTTCTAAAATATCATTAATTAAGTTTAGTAAATGTTCACCTGAGCGACTAATAATCTCAAGATATTGGTGATGTTCGGTTTTGATACTAGAGTCGTAATTCATTAATTGTGCAAAACCCAAAATCGCATTAAGAGGAGTTCGCAATTCGTGACTCATAGAGGCGAGAAATTCACTTTTCGCTAGGTTTGCAGCATCAGCAACTTCTTTGGCTTCTTGAAGTTCTTTGGCTTGTTGCTGAGTTTTAGCCAAGAGTTCAGCTTGTTGAACCGCAACCCCTAACTGACTCCCAATTTGGGTCAGAATTTTAATTTCTGCTTTCGTCCATTCTCGCGGAGTTCCATTTTGATAGGCGCAGAGTAATCCCCACAGCTTCGTTCCACAAAAAATCGGTGCAATTATATAGGAACGAGCTTGTAACTGCTCTAAGAAATTGAGATAACATTCATCAAACCCCGCTGTATAAATATCTTGTACAGAGCGATAGTAACTTTTTCCTTGGCGATAAAATCCGCCTTGATTTTCTCTTAGATAAGTATCTTCTATCAAAGCTTCGCTACTATCGAGTGATTTGACCACACAATCATCTTGATTGACAGTGATTTGTTTGAGAGAGGATTGATCTTCTGAGTCGGGGATTAACATTTTCCATCCTGACATCACCGACTCTGCAATGATTTCTCCACTCCAGTCAGGATTAAAACGGTAAACGAGAACCCTCGAACAGCACAACGCTTGTCGGAGTTCTTCTGTCGTTGCATTAAATATGGTTTTAAGTTCGAGGGTTTCGCGCATTCTTTGCATAACTCGAACAATTGATCTTTCTCGTTTTGCACTTTCTTTTAAGGCTTGCTCAACTTGTTTGCGTTCGCTAATATCAGTATTATAACCCACCATTCTATAGGCTTTATTATTACTATCCCAGAGTGCTACACCCCGAGAAAGTATCCAACGAATACTGCCTTGTTTAGTCACCGCTCTAAACTCAACTTCGTAGTAAGGAATTTCTTGGTTTAGATACTGTTCTAAAGTCTCAAAAAATCGCTCTGAGTCTTCTGAATGAAGGATTTTTTTGAAGGATTCGTGATGATTGGGTAATTCTTCTTCTCCATAACCAAACATCATTTTCCAGCGAGAAGAAAAGTAAGTTTTTCCAGTTACAATATCCCAGTCCCAAATTCCATCATTTGCACCTTCTACAGCTAAAGAAAATCGTTCTTCTGAGTCTCTTAGATCGGCTTCAGTTTGCTTTTGTTGGCTAATATCACTAACGGTACAAATCACTCGTTCAACGCTGCCATTTTCTGTGAGTTGCGGAGTCGCATTCACCAGTAACCACCGACATTGAGCGTTCGGATCTGAGTTTTGAATTCCGATGATTATATTCCGAACAGATTGACGTTGAGTAATGGCGAATTGTACGGGAAGTTTTTGAGGAGTATAATCACTGCCATCTTCTTGCACAAGATACCAATCTTGACCAAAAATTTGAGGGGTTTCGCTATTAGATTTCAGCTTTAATAATTTTTGTGCAGATGGATTGCTAATTAGGATTTCAGCACGGTTGTTTAGGAGTAATACACCCACTTGCATTTCGTGGATAAGGGTTTGAAAGCGGTGTTCACTTTCTGCTAAAGCTTTTTCTCGCAGTTGATGAGCATTTAAACGTCGATCAAAAAAGAGGCTAATCAGGGTAAAAATTAAAATCATTAAGGTGATTGCACCAACCCCTAAAGCTAACCCAAATTGATTAAATATTGGGAAGGAATCAGCCGTTAAAACTGATTTTGGAAAAAAGTGAGTTGCCCACATTCCTGTATAGTGCATTCCACTAATTCCAGTTCCCATAATTGCTGCACTTCCTATTTTTTGCCAAAGTTGCTGATTTGAATCTGGACTTTGTGCGCGAAATGCCAACCATAAAGCCGCCCCTGATACTAGGATCGCGATTATTACAGATAAGGCTACGATCAAAGAGTTATATTGTATTTGAGCTTCTTCTAGTTTGAGAGCTGCCATCCCTGTGTAGTGCATCAGAGCGATCGCAATTCCCATGGAAATCGTACCGCCAACAAGCGATAATCGATTGGTACTGGGTTGATATAATAGCCATAATGCTAAACTGGAGGCGGCGATCGCTAAACCCAGAGATAGTAATGTTATCTTGAGATCATAATGAACAGCTATTGGTAAGTGAAATGAGAGCATGGCGATGAAGTGCATTGACCAAATTCCTGATCCCATAGCAACCGCTCCCCCAAGTAACCAGATTATGCTTTTACGTTTGCTGATTCCGAGTTTTACTTGTTTTGCCAAATCCAAAGCTGTATAGGAAGCAATTACAGCGATGATCAAGGAAAGAACGATTAATAGTGTGTTATATTGACCTACAATTTCTGTTGTGTTTTCCATCGATTTTGATCCTGATAATTTTTAAATTTACGAATTTATTTCGCCGTTTTAAGATTCTGTGTGTTTTGTGATTATATCAATGTTTTTTATTATTTTTAATGTTTCAATTTTTTCGATCTATTTTTGAATTAGATTGAGAATCAAGATTACCTAAAAAATGTTTTAATTAACTTACCGTTTAAATAATTCAGTGATCTCCTTTATTTTCTTTCTAGATTAGAAAGGAAAATCTAGATATTTAGATAAAGTAGTGCGGGATAAACTGACTGGTATTTTGTGTAATGGGAGTTTGATCTTCTCGAATACCAATTCCGGCTGCTTGTTCACCAATAATCCATGATCCAATAACTGGATAGTGACTGTCAAATTGGGGTAACGGCCAGTAGGATTGATAGATGAGAGGAACATCTTGATAGATTCCTTCGGTTTGATAGATGCGATCGCCATAATAGATCGTAACATTACCGCCTTCACGGGAAAAAATCGGTTTACTGAGGTAAGGATGAGAAAGTTGAGTTGAGTCAAAAAAGGCGGGTAATAGGTTGGGATGATCGGGAAAAAATTCCCATAAAATCGGTAAAATGGCTTTGTTGCTGAGAATCATTTTCCAAGCGGGTTCTAACAGCAGCATCGGTTCTCTTAAAAGCTGTTTTCCAAACTCATCGTCGATCATCCATTCCCAAGGGTAAAGTTTAAACAGGGCTTGAATGGGATAGTTTTCGAGGTCACAAAAGATTTCTTCTGTGAAGTTCCAGCCGATTTCATCTATATCTAGATTTTGGGTTTGAAACCCGGCTTGAATGGCGACATCTCTGAGGTATTCAACGGTTCCGAGGTCTTCTGTGCTGTCCCGTTCGCAGGTAAAGTGTAGATATCTTTGGCGACGGTCGAGGCGAGAATAGATGTATTGAAATTGTTCGATTAGTTTTTCGTGAATGGAGTTGAACTGATCGGCGTCGGGGAAGACTTCTTCTAACCAGGTCCACTGTACGATGCTGGCTTCGAGTAAGGCGGTGGGTGTGTCGGCGTTGTATTCGAGGAGTTTGGGGGAACCGATGCCATCATAGACAAAATCAAAGCGACCGTATAGGGTGGGGTCATCCCGTTCCCAAGACTGCTGACAGATTTGAAAAAATTCGAGCGGGATGGAAAGTTGAGTATAGCGTTTTTCTGCAATAATGCGATCGACGGCTTCTAGACAAAGCTGATGGAGTTCTTCGGTTACGGCTTCGAGTGAGTCTATTTCTTGAGATGTAAACTGATAACAGACGCTTTCGTTCCAGTAGAGTCCACCGTAGTTGTAAAAGTGAAATCCAACCTCATCGCATTTTTGCTCCCAGTGGGGACGCGGTTTGAGGGGGATGCGTTTCATGGCTAAACCTGCTCTTTATATAAGATGTTGGTGATTTGGTTTTAGAGTTCCCATTCTCAAGAGTTTTGACGACTTCAATTTCAATCAACCGCCTCGGCTTCCGGCTCGTCCCCCGACTCGGCTCCCCGAACCAAATCCGCCCCGTTTGACGGTACCGACGGAGGAACCGGGACGACTCGGAGAGGTGGTGACAAATCCCGCATTGCTGGGAACGGCTCTCGGAGGACTGTTGTAGGTGCGGTAATAATAATATCTCCCACTGCGGCGTCGGTAGTAGGGGCCATAATGATAGCCTGCGGGATAGGAACCATCGGTGATCGGTTCGCACAGTTCGGGTTTACCCCATTCTTGCTGACAGTCTTGTAGATTGCGGTAAACTTCTCGTCTTTTCGAGGATTCACAGGCTTTGAGTCCGACGGATGCGATTAAGACGAGGGTGACAACTGCGGTTCTTTTGAGTTGGCGGGGAGGGGTTTTAGTCATAATTGGACTTTCCAAACCTTCTTCTTTCAGGATAGCTGATGGCCTCAAATCAGAAGAAGTGCCTCAAATGCCGATTTTGTGCGGGTTTTTGGCTTTAGATCGCCTCTGATTGTAACGAAATGTAAAAAAAACACCGTCATAGCAGCATACCGTCTTGACATCTTGGAAAAAAGCCTTTATCTTTAAATACATACCCGGGTACACAAGTTCACTGTCCTATGCAAAGCAAGCAAAAGGTAACGTTATATATTCCGCCCCAACTGCACCGCAAATTAAAAATTAAAGCGGCAGTTGAATCAGAACCGATGTCTTCTCTGGCTGAACGGGCGATTATCTTCTACCTCAATAATCCAGAGGTTGTAGATGAAATAGAAGCATCACATGGGCAAACTCATCGGGTATACTCATGCCCCGAATGTGCCAACTCAGTTGTTATCAGGGAAGGTGAACTCGTTTCACTGAAAAATCAACCCAGTGTACTGACAGAAGAAGAACTTAAGCTTCAACAAGTACAGCAAGTTGATGCTCCCCCAGCCCAACAAGGAGAAGAAAAGCTGGTTCCCTGTTAATTCAATCAACTCTCGAACGCAGTTTGGGCGCACCTGTCGTGTTCAGATTTGAGTGAAAGAGTTAGAATAAATCCTTCACACCAAATTGTTGTACCGTCTCTAATGGATCGAGGACTATGCAAGAAGAATTAGGAATCTTAATTGAAGCTCGATATCCTCTGATCTACCTCGTCACATCCGAGGAGGAGCGGTCTGAGCAGACAATCGCCAGAATCGCACAAGCCAAGCGTCAACGAGAGGTTTATATCTGGACTGTTACTCGTGGCCTAGTCAAGCATGATCAACCGCGTACTACTGTTCAGTCAAATACAGTCTCTCCGCAGGCGGCAGTTGAGTGGGTAATTCGACATCGAGAACCCAATGTTACTGGTAGTATTTATGTCTTCAAAGATTTGCATCCCTTCAAGGATTCTCCAGAAGTGACCCGGTGTTTGCGGGATGCGATCGCGAGTTTCAAAGATACTAACAAGACGATCATTTTGATGTCTCCGGTGCAAGAAATCCCGATCGAGCTTGAGAAGGAAGTTGTCGTTCTCGACTTTGCTCTGCCTGATATGAAAGAGCTAAATCAAGTTCTGTCAGCTCAGTTAGAACAAACCCGTTCTCGTCGAATCAGTACAGAAACGCGAGAGAAGCTCTTAAAAGCAACTCTGGGATTGACAAAAGACGAAGCCGAGAAGGTTTACCGTAAGGCTTATGTAACCGCAGGTCGCCTAACTGAAGCAGAAGTTGAGATTGTTCTATCTGAAAAGAAACAGCTCATTCGACGCAACGGGATATTAGAATATATCGATGTTGACGAAACAATTGATGCTGTTGGAGGCTTGGAGGAGCTGAAACGCTGGTTAAAACAACGTTCTAATGCTTTTACAGAACGAGCTAGAGAATACGGTTTACCGCAGCCAAAAGGGATGTTGATCCTGGGAATACCCGGTTGTGGAAAGTCTTTGATTGCGAAAACCACCTCTCGGTTATGGGGCTTACCCTTACTGAGGTTGGATATGGGCCGAGTCTATGATGGCTCAATGGTGGGTCGCTCTGAGGCAAATTTACGAAACGCCCTGAAGACTGCCGAATCGATTTCACCCGCGATTCTGTTTATCGATGAGTTAGACAAGTCTTTCGCTGGTAATTCAGGTTCAGCCGATTCTGATGGAGGAACATCTAGCCGGATATTTGGTTCTTTCCTGACTTGGATGCAAGAAAAGTCCTCACCTGTTTTTGTGATGGCGACGGCAAACCGTGTGGAACGGCTACCGGGAGAGTTCTTGCGGAAAGGACGATTTGATGAGATTTTCTTTGTTGACCTTCCCACAAAAGAGGAACGGCAAGATATTTTCAAAATTCACCTGTCCAAACGACGTTCAGAAATTGATCGCTTCGACTTAGATCAGTTGTCTACGGTTTCTGAAGGTTTCTCTGGGGCAGAAATTGAGCAAGCACTCGTCGCTGCAATGTACGAAGCTTTTGCTCAAGATCGAGAGTTTACGCAGCTTGATATCATCGCCGCCATTAAAGCGACACTACCGCTGTCGAAAACGATGAACGAACAAGTGACAGCCCTGCGCGATTGGGCTCGTCAGCGGGCGCGGCCAGCTGCATCTTCCGTCGCTGAGTATCAGCGTATGGAATTTTAAAAGCTTTCTCCTGGTCCAAACAGGAGGATAGGCTAGCACAGAAAAAGCTAGCAGTTTCTGAAAAAAACACCGCTCTTGTGATCAGCGTCTACGCTACAAATTCAAGGCGGTATCCGTTAAAACCCAAAACCGTTGTTGTTTCGTTTTCAGTTCTATTAGGAGGATATTACAATGTCTCATTTCAGCACTCTGCGTACTAAAATCACTGATTCCGAAATCCTGAAGACTTCTTTACGCGATTTAGGTATCTCTGTAAAGAGCAACGCAGATGTTCGTGGCTACAACGGCCAACGTGTTCGCGCTGACTTAGTTGCAGTTCTCGAAGGTGAGTATGATTTAGGTTGGTCTCGCAATAGCGATGGTACTTTCGACCTGATCGCTGACCTGTGGGGCGTTGCTAAAAAGCACAACCAAACTGAATTAATCAACGCTATTAACCAGAAGTACGCTGTTAACAAAACTCTTTCTGAAGTTAAGCAGCGTGGTCTGCAAAACGCCAACGTTAAGTTGATCGTTCAAAAATAATTGCTCAGAGCGTTCCCAAGCTTGCGGGTTAGCCATACGGGGTTAGCCCGTTTTTTTATCTATACAAGAGTCTAAGAAATTGCTCAAGCAGGTTTTGCAGTTAATAGAACCCAAAAGATAGCAAGAAAGATCAAGAGTATCGCATTTAAACCATATCGTAAAATATCTTTATTCCAATTTTTAATAATCATAATCTCTTTGTATTGTTAAGGTTAAAAATTATTCACCCAATCTGATCCAACTCTTAAAGTTAAATCTGAACCAATTTCCCCGGTCGAAGAAGCCTCGACTTCACCCCAACCTAACTTATTTTTTAAGGCTTTGGCGCTTGATAAATTCCCTCGTTGAACGATAATCTGAGTTTGACGTTGTTCATCAGGCCAGTCAGGAACAATATAAACATTATAATAACCTTGATTGACTAAAGAATTCGCTATTTTTTCACCGACTTGTGAATTTCCCGACGCATTTTGAATGGCAATTTTGAGATCAAGCGGTAAAGTTTCTGAAGTGGAGTCTGAGTTGGCGACAACATCAGTGTCTGAATTGTGGTGAAAATATTCGGCTATTATGCGATCGCGTTGAACTTCATCAATTATCCAATAACTACTATAAGTTTCTTCGGCGCTGCTACTCCGTCCCGGTAATGTTACCATTTTAAACTGTTCAGATTCTAGATTCAAGCCCAAGTTAACTAAACTCAGGATCTCATTAAAACTTAAATCTGTATCAATGTACTTTTGCATCACCCGAATAATTTGGGGTAAACGGGGTAATATATTCGGATTTTGTAATCGGGTTTGAATCGCCTGCATTAAAGCTTGTTGTCGTTGAATCCGCCCAATATCCCCATAAGCATCACTCCGATAACGGGCGAATTGATCGGCTTGTTCACCATCAATTGTTTGCCATCCAGGGGATAAATCGATTTTTAACTGTTGGGTATTATCAATATAAGACATCGAATTCGGAACAAATACATCAACCCCTCCTAACAAATTCACTAACTCTTTAAACGCCCCACTACTGACACGCGCATAGCGATGAATCGAAATTTGATTGAGGGTTTGACGAATCATTTTTGTTGCTAATTCAGTTCCCCCCCAATAGTTCGCTTCATTAATCTTCCCCATCCCCACACCAGGAATTTCAACTTCAGTATCCCGAGGAATCGATAATAAACTGACTGATTTTTCTGTCGGATCAAATTGTACTAATAATATCGTGTCACTGCGTCCTTGAAAACTTTCGGGTGAGTTGGGTTCGGTGTTTTCTGTGCGATCAATTCCCATCACCAATATATTCACTGGACGAGTTAGTTTATAACCAAAGCGATCGCGCCAAAATTGGTTAAGAACGTTGGAAGCGGGATCGGGTGTATTTTCATCTGTGGGTAAAAACGCCGCCGTAACTGCGCCTAATATCGCCGATAGCAAAGCCGCAAGGACGATCACAATACCCCAGGACATTCGACGCGCTGAGGGAGGCGATGACGCAGAGGAGAGGGGAGGAGTCATAACAGGCGAACCCAAAAACAAGGTGATTTATCCAACTGAAGGAAAAGTTACCGCATTTGTCGCCAAAAGGCAACTGGATTGTCACCTGTTTGATTCGTTATGCTTTTAAACTTAACATTTAAAGTTAACAGCTTGTTACAGATTAAATAAATTTAGAATTAGCCCGAACAAAAAACGCCCCACCTTGATAACTGATTACCAACTGGGGATGATCCTAGTCAGGATGGGGATAAAAAGTAGTTTCTGGTGCTAAACTCAGGTCGATTTTATACTCACAACCAGGGCCACTTCGAGCGTTTAATTTTGTCGGGGTAATCACTTGCCATTCTAACCAATTTCCTTGGATAAAATCTCCTGAATCATTAATCTGAGGCGGTTGAGGAATTGGGGATTTTTGAGAATTTGTCAGGAATTATAATTCAGCGATCGCTTGTTGTAATTTTAATTGAGTTATTTGTCCTACAATACCATCAACGGGAAGTCTTTGTTTAGCTTGAAATGCTTTAAATACATTTTAATTCCTTAAAACAATAATTAAATTTAGACCAGATTATTAACCGATTATAAAATCTTTGGAGAGTCTAGCAAAACCTCCTTCTAGATCTTGTCGTTAATGAACGCTCAAACCTATAATAAAGAAAGCCAGCGGAGCCAATTGTTGAGAACTGGTATTTCTAACTGGGGTGAAGACTATCAGGATATTTTCCCAAATTCATTGAGACATATAGGATTAACAAGTTTAGGATTAAAAAAATAATGGATAGACGCCAATTTTTAAAAGTTTTAGGGATTGTTGGAACCAGTGCGATCGCCACAGTGGGAAGTCACAGTTGGATCGCGAAAAGTCTCGCCGCCACTCCCCACCCCAAACGTTTAGTTGTGATTTTTCTGCGAGGGGGAATTGATGGCTTAAATGTCGTCATTCCCTATACTGAAACTGATTATTATGAAGCTAGACCGACTTTAGCTATTCCACAACCCGGAAAGGAAAAGGGGGCGTTAGATCTGGATGGAAATTTTGGCTTACATCCGGCTTTATCTCCGCTTATTCCCTTTTGGAAAGACGGAACTTTAGCCTTTGTTCATGCTTGCGGTTCACCCGACGAAACTCGCTCACATTTTGATGCTCAAAAATACATGGAGTCCGGCACACCCGGAAACAAAAAAACGGTAGAAGGTTGGATGAATCGAATGTTAGGGATTTTACCGGGAAAAACACCCGTAGAAGCGGTCAGCGTGGGTTCGACTTTACCTCTTATTTTAGCAGGTCACGAGTCAGCTAGCAATATCTCTTTACGGGGAAATTCTGCTCGAAAACTCCCGATTGATCAAGATAAAATTCAGTCTGCTTTCGATCAACTCTATGCCAGTAACGATCCGCTGAGTTTGGCTTACCAAGAAGGTCGCGCCGCCCGCGATACTTTATTAAAACAACTCGAAGCGGAAATGGAAGAGGCGAATAATGGCGCCCCGCTTCCGAAAGGTTTCGCCGGAGAAACTCGACAACTGGCGAGTTTAATGGTGCGCGATCCGAGTATTCAATTAGCGTTTATGGATGTTGGCGGTTGGGATACTCATGCAAGCCAAGGTTCGAGTCGGGGAAAACTGGCTAACCGCCTAAAAAATTTGGGGGAAGGGTTAGTAACGTTGGTGGATAGATTGGGCGAAATTTACGCAGATACGACGATTTTAGTGGTCTCAGAATTTGGTCGAACCGTTGCAGAAAATGGCAATCAAGGCACCGATCACGGACGAGGAAATGCGATGTGGATTTTAAACGGTTCGGTGCGGGGAGGTCAAGTTTATGGTCAATGGCCGGGTTTATCAGAATCTGAACGTTATGAAGGTCGAGATTTGGCGATTACAACCGATTTTCGAGAGGTGGTTTCGACGGTTTTGTTGAATCAATTTCAGGTTAAACCCAACCAAATTGATCGAATTTTCCCCGGCTACAAACCCGCCGAAACCCTATCTTTATTTGCTTGATTCTTTAGGCGGTTAATGCTAAACTGGGTTTAACAATTGCCGGAACAATTCGCCCGGAAGCCATCCTGGCCCCAGCTAAATTGCGAGCAACAGGCCCCAGTTGCAAAGCCGCCAATCCTCCCATTAGGAATAACTCGCAACCCGGAAGGCGCAAATGCCGATCTAAAACGGGAAAACCGTCTACAATTTCGGTGGGATAAACGGGCAAAATCTTCTGAAGTAACGGGTGCTGACTGGCATCAAGTTGAGTTCCCGTTGCTAACACAATCCGGTCAAACTGAACCTCACCGCGATCGCATTTTACCCGCCAATTATCCTCCCAAATAGCCGCTTTCACCTGACAATTTTCCCGGAGAATTAATTTGCCTTGACGGATTGCCCGTCTAAGCTGTATCATCAGACTGGGAGTGATAGAACCGCCATTTCTTGCCTGTTGAATCATCTGCGATCGCACCCGCCAACAGGACTCCGCTTCAAACCCTTTGAGATACTTCGGCCCTAACCAGCCCGGTTCGGCATCAAACAGCTTCTCCCGCAACTGTCGGCGCACCATCAGTGTTACCGTTGCCCCCCGCGCTATCATTCCCAGTGCCAAGTGAGCGCTCGTTAACCCGCCCCCAACGATGAGAACCCGTTCCCCGGCTGGAGAAAGCAATTGCAAATCAACCTGTTGGCTGTGAACCAACCGTTCCGGGGGAAAAGGCGAAGGAATCTTGCTCACCCAGTCGGGAAGCTGAACCTCACCTCCTCCCGTCGCCAAAACCACCCGTCTCGCCCGAACCGTCCGCCCGTCTGCCAAAAGCAACTCAAACCGACTTCCCCTCAAACCCCGCAACGGCAGAATACCGACCACCTGTGCCGCACAAACCCGATCCGCCAGTTGCCAACGTTGGATGGTATCCCCACAAAAATCCTCAAATAGCTTAGTTCCGGGGAGGTCGTAGGGGGGGAATAGCTCGTGAGAACGATTCTCAGCAAATTTTCGCAATGCGAAGGGGTTGGGGTCGGGGTGATGAACCGCAGGCGAGCGCAAATGGGGAATTTCCTGGGCCGCAAACTGATGATGCCACCGACTCAACCACACCCCACTGGGGTCAAAAACCCTGATTTTACGGTGTATTGGCTGTTTTTGCAGCAGGTGAGCCGCCAGGGTCAAGGCTTGAGGGCCAGCACCGATAATCGCAACGGAAACGAAGTCAGACATAAATCCGGTCAAATAATTTGATAATAGTTCTCATTCTTTGCTATATCTATAATAATGATTATTGTTCCCAAAAGGAAGCGGCGATGATTACTGCGGTTACTGGCCCGCCGGGTGCGGGTAAAACCCATTGGATACGAGAACAAATTAGCAAAACCACAGAACCCGTTGGCTATTTCAACCCCGGAGAAGGTTCTGTTGTTATTGACGGGACTTGTATCGCCTG
>Ga0207419_1001637_pt1 | contig 16264 bp, 17 predicted proteins | sample ElkSloMetagenome_4_FD_184723 | JGI IMG/M metagenome (GOLD analysis project Ga0207419, IMG submission 184723) | Hot spring microbial communities from Elkhorn Slough, Monterey Bay, USA - MD2A (version 2) | ecosystem: Environmental > Aquatic > Marine > Intertidal zone > Estuary: Microbial mat ...
GCGTCGCCATCGTTCAGGAAAGCCTCAGCGCCCGGTTCCCCGGCATGCCCGAAAGCGCCGCGGCGACCGGCATCGTGGATTTCCAACTGCGCCCCGAGGACATTCCCGCTCGCATCGAGGCCATCGCCACGTATCGCCGGACCCTCGCGCGCTCTGACAACCTGGACGCGCTGACCGAAGAGATCGCGGGAAACCTGCCGCGCCTCCTGGCCTGCCTCGACGAGCCCGACCGGATCTCCTTCGCCAACTACAAGTCCGCCACGCTGGTGCGCCGGATCGCGCGGCGCATGGCGCTGCGCCGCGAGCGGTCGGTCGAGCGCTACGTGGAGGTCCTGAACGAGGACACCGCCGAGCGCGCGCAACTGGCCCGCGATTTCCTGATCGGCGTCACGGAATTCTTTCGCGACCCCGAGAGCTTCGAGGCGCTGCGCCCGGCGCTGCGCGACCGCCTCGCCGCGCGGGGATGTCGGGCTTTGCCCCCAGACCCCGATCTTGTCACCCTCGCCCGGTGTCCCCAGCCTGATATCGTAGCCCGCCAGATCGAGAATACGCCGCACCCGCCCCTGCGTCAGGAACCCGCCGTTGTAAACATAAAGGTTCTGGCGTTTGCCGTCTGTCATGTCGCCACGCTAGTCGCGCCGTCCATGTCCTACAATGCGGATATCGGGCTGTGCATGCGCCGTGTCGTGGGTCAGCGCCTCATAGGGAGACAGCTGCGACAGCATCATGTCCGTCACCATCCGCAAAAGCTGCCGCCGCCCGGCGCGGGAATAATAGCCACCGGGCACCTGGCTGGTTTCAAGCAGGAACTGGCGGTAGTCGCGATACGCGCGGGCGTCCGGGCGGCGTGGACCGGCATAAAAGGCCCGCAGGGGCTGATCCGAGACGAATTCGGGTTTGTTATAGACGGCGGTGCCGAAGCTTTTCAGCGGGATGCCCCGCCAGAGGGCCTGTTGTCCGGCGGTCGAATTGACCGTGACCGCACTGCGCGCGTCGCCGAGAACCTGTGCCAGCTTGCCGCCGCGCAGGTAGTGTACACGGCCGGCGATACCGCGCTCTGCCGCCGCCTGTCGGATCAGGCGCGGCATCGGGGCATTTCCGTTCTCGAGCGGGTGCGCCTTGAAGACAAGGTGATGATGCGATGGCGCGCCGTCTGCGAAACCTTCGATCACGAGCTTGATGAATTCCTGCATCCGGGTGAAGGGAGAATGCGCCTGAAAGCTGGCGTCATGTTCAAGCTGCAGCAGGACGATATGGTAGGGAAAGCCCCCCGCCTTGATCGCACGCGTGCGCCACGATCGTTCGAGCGCCATGACAGGCATCAAGAGCAGCCTTCGGGTATAAAGTGCGGCCTCGCGGGTGACGGACAATGCGCGGTGCGAACGAAACGCAGGATACTGCCAGTTCCAGAACATCACGAACCAATGATATGCGGCCCCGTAGAAGACATGCTGGCGCATATCGCCCCATTGGGCAGGCGGGGTCGGCATGTCGACGTCCGAACGTGCGAGCCTGTCGCACATCTCGGGCACGCTGAGGTCCATCAAGGCGGAATTGCCGTTGCTTCCGTCGCGCTCGTAAGTGACCCAGTAGGGCCGGAGATAGCCTTCCTCGAAAACATGGATCCTCAGACCCAGCGCCCGGGCCTGCCGCAGGGCCTCGACATGGACGGGGCGTGTGTCACCGTAAAGAACGATATCCGTGACACCCTTTTGTTGCAGGATTTGTGCAAGCGCCACGGGCCAGTCCGCGATACCGGCCCGATAGGGCAGATAGCCGGTCGCGGGCCACCAGAACGCGCGATCACCCGCGTTGAAGCCCACCCGCCAGACCGTTGCGCCCGTTTTGCGCAGCATCATGGCCAACTGGCGAAAGAAGGGACCGTGCGGTCCCTGCAGGAAAAGAAATGTTCGGTGTTCGGCCATGTCAGCCCAATCGTTACGCGGCTATCTTGTACCTGTCTTTCGTGGCCGGATTGTGGCCCATTGGCAAGCGTCACGGCTTGCCGCAGCCTGACCGACGGTCTAGGTCTGGGCGATATACAAACGGGGTGAAGATCATGTTTACCGGCATTGTCACTGACATCGGCAAGGTTCTGGAACTAGAGCAGCGCGGCGATCTGCGAGCCCGGATCGGGACCGGCTTCGATGCCGCGGGCATCGACATCGGGGCCTCGATTGCCTGTGATGGCGTCTGCCTGACAGTGGTGGCGACGGGCACGGAACCGCAGGACTGGTTCGATGTCGAGATCTCGGCCGAAAGCGTTGGCCTGACGAATGTCCGGGACTGGAAGGTCGGTGTGGATGTGAACCTCGAGCGCGCGTTGAAAGTCGGTGACGAGTTGGGCGGGCATATCGTGTCGGGTCACGTCGATGGCGTGGCCGAAGTGATCGACCTGCGTGACGAGGGCGACAGCACCCGTGTGCGTTTCCGCGCCCCTGACGATCTTGCAAAGTTCATCGCACCAAAGGGGTCGGTGGCGCTCAACGGAACCTCGCTGACCGTGAACGAGGTCGATGGCAACACCTTCGGCATCAATTTCATCCCGCATACGAAAACCGCCACAACGTGGGGCAAGGTTGCTGTCGGGGATCGCATCAATCTCGAGATCGACACGATGGCCCGCTACGTTGCGCGGCTGCGCGAATTCGCCTGATGCCGGTGATCGGTCATAACTCCGGTCAGGTGATCGAGGCGGGCCATAGCTGGCGGAAACACGTCTGGACGAAAGCGCGCGCAGAGCTCTTGCCGAAGCTCCCGATAGAGGTGATCCGCCTGCGCGTGAACCGCGCGGCAGAGCTTGGTCTGCCCTACAAGACCTATGCCGGTATCCGTGCCTCAACGGGCCATGACCTGATCGGGTTCCTGTTTTCGTCAAACGCCCTGCAGGTCCTTCGCGACCGGCAGCCGATGCCGCAAATGCGGTTGGACAAGCTGGCGACCATCCGCAACGCGCGCAGGACTGCGGTTGCGCATCGTCCTGTTAGTCCGGCGTACCTGGCACAGATCGACGTTCTTGACCGGGCATTCGCCGCGCCGGCCTTTGCCGACAGCTGGGCAGACATGCGTGACAAGATCGGACATATCATCACCGTCGCGGGTGGCCCCGCAGATCGTCTGTTGATGGTGGGCGACACCGCCTTCGAACGCGAATGGGCCGAAGCGGGGCGCATGGCCGGATATGTGCGTGCCGAGGACTATTTTGGCGATCGCCCCGTCGCCCCCTGACGTCACACCGGCGCTTGGGTGCTTTCCAAATTGGGCAGGCTCGGCTATCTGGCCTGCGACACTACATTCGGGACCTGCCATGAACCAGAGATTCGAAGAACCCGGCCGCGTCGAGCGCGATTGGTCCGATGCTATCAGTTCGACCGAAGAGATCATCGAGGATGCGCGCAATGGCCGGATGTTCATTCTGGTCGACCACGAGGATCGTGAGAACGAGGGTGATCTGGTCATTCCCGCACAGATGGCGACGCCGGATGCCGTGAACTTCATGGCGACGCACGGGCGGGGGCTGATCTGCCTGTCACTCAGTGGTGCGCGGATCGATGCGCTGGGCCTGCCGTTGATGGCCTCGCAGAACTCTTCCCGCCACGAGACCGCCTTTACCGTCAGCATCGAGGCCCGCGAGGGGGTGAGCACCGGCATATCCGCCCATGACCGTGCCCTGACCGTCGCCACGGCGATCGACGCCTCGAAGGGGGCCGAAGACATCGCGACGCCCGGCCATGTCTTTCCTCTGCGGGCCCGCGAGGGTGGCGTGCTTGTCCGCGCCGGTCATACCGAGGCCGCGGTCGATATCGCGCGCCTGGCAGGGCTTAACCCTTCGGGCGTGATCTGCGAGATCATGAAGGAGGACGGCGAGATGGCCCGCCTGCCCGACCTGGTCGCCTTCGCGCAGTTGCACGGCCTGAAGATCGGCACGATCAGCGATCTGATCGCCTACCGCCGCCGTCACGACAATCTGGTCCGCGTGCGCGAGACCAGCACGGTGCGATCCGAATTCGGTGGTGAATGGGAAATGCGGATCTATACCGATGAAACGCAAGGGGCGGAGCATATCGCGCTTGTCAAAGGCGACATCACCACGCCCGAACCCGTGCTTGTGCGGATGCATGCGCTCGACCCGATGCTGGATGTCGTGGGCGCCGGCCCAGCCGGCCGGCGGAACGAATTCGGCGATGCGATGGACCTGATCGCCAAGGAGGGACGTGGCGCACTGGTGTTGCTGCGCGACGTGCATATGAAACTGCATGCCGATGGCGAGGTCTCGCCGCAGACGCTGCGCCAGTATGGTCTGGGTGCGCAGATCCTGTCGTCGCTGGGCCTGCATGAAATCGAATTGCTGACCAACTCGCCGCAGCCCAAGGTCGTGGGCCTCGATGCCTACGGGCTCGAGATCGTCGGCACCCGCAAGATATCGGAGATCGGGTAATGGCCGGACCATCGCATTACATCATGCCACTGCCGGAGTTCGACAAGCCGGTGAAAATCCTGATCGTGGCCTCGCCCTACTACAAGGATATCTCGGACAATCAGATCGCCGGTGCCAAGGCCGAAATCGAAAAGGCGGGCGCGGACTGGGACATCGTCGAGGTGCCGGGCGCGCTGGAGATACCGACCGCTATCGGTATCGCCGAGAGGATGAGCAACTTCGACGGATATGTTGCCTTGGGCTGCGTGATCCGCGGCGAGACGACACATTACGACACCGTCTGCAACGACAGCAGCAGGGCGATCCAGTTGCTGGGCTTGCAGGGGCTTTGTATCGGCAATGGCATCCTGACGGTCGAGAATTACGATCAGGCGGCCGTGCGCGCCGATCCCGGCGGGATGAACAAGGGCGGCGGTGCAGCAGCGGCGGCCTTGCACCTTACCGCGCTCGCCCGTAAGTGGGGCAGGGCTGAAAAGGGTGTCGGTTTCACCCGTGAAATACTGATGGCCGGCAACAGCGGCGACAAGACCTCTGCATGACACTTTCGAACAACCAGTTGCGCAAGATGAAATCCGCCGCACGGCTTTATGCGGTGCAGGCGCTCTTTCAGATGGAAGCCGCGGATCAAAGCGTCGAGGCCGTCGCGCAGGAGTTCGAGGACCACCGCTTCGGCGCCACCTACGACGAGGGCGAAATGGCCGAAGGTGACGTGGATCTCTTTCGCGCCATCATGGATCAGGCCGTCGATGAACAGGCAATGATCGACCAGATGACCGACCGTGCCCTTGTCGTGAAATGGCCGATCGCACGGATCGACCCGACGTGGCGTGCGCTGTTCCGCGCGGCGGGAGGCGAGTTGACCCTCAAGAACACCCCGCCAAAGGTCGTCATCAGCGAATTCGTCGCTATTGCCGAGGCGTTTTCTTCCGATGGAAAAGAACCGAAATTCGTGAACGCCGTTCTCGACCACATGGCGCGCGCGGCGCGACCCGAGGCGTTCTGAAACCGACACCCCTTGCTTTGCGTCCGCCGGGGTCTATCGTTCTGAGCATGACTGAAAAGCATCCTTCCGCCACCGAACCCCGCCTGATGCGGCTTTACCTGGGCCATTGCGCGATCGGTTTCGTGCTTTCGGCCGTCTTCGTGGCACTTCTGCTGTATTTCGATATCGCGGGACTGGGCGGGCTGATCATGGGTTCCGATATCGGGTTGCTGGCATTATTCCTGCTGTGGTTTTTCAACGGCACGGTTTTTGGAAGCGTGCAATTCGCGATCGTGGTCATGAGCCAGGCGGACGATAGGGATCGTCCGGACGATCGCTCGGGTGGCCATGGACAGGCCGTCACAGTCCACGCGGAAGCGCGCAAGACCAGTCGCAACCTGTAGGTGACTTGCTGTTTGCGAAGTGACGGGAACCACGGCAACCGTAGAGGTAACTTACCCCGAGGACCTGTTTATACAGGTGGGCGCCAGATAATCGAACCACGGTCCGAACAGAGCCAGCTCCCTCGGATTTGCTTAAGGCCACTGGATATGTACCTATGGTATACGAGAGGCGCAGAACCCGTCGTGGAATGACGTAGGCCCGTGGCGCCGGAACGACAAGCCTTTAACCGTTTTTATTCGTCGATGTCCGAACGCAAAAGCAATCCGTTGCGACCGACGAGGGTAGCGGGCGCGTAGCCCAGAAGCAAACGCTCGGCACAACCCAGAAACAAGAGCGCCATTGCGACTTCGAAGAATGTGATGGAGCTGAGTATGGACATAGGGAACATCTCTTACTTGGTATGAAGAAAAGCTAGCTCTCAAAGCAGACCAAAAATTGACCGCGGCGTGACGTTTCGTCAGTGATCAGCGAAAGCCGGTCGGATTCCGGTCACATTTCAGCGGCATTTCGATGAACGAAGGTGGCAAAAGTCGTTCAACGGCAGTTGATTACCTGCAAAGGCGCAAGAAGGCGCATATTTTCAGATGACGTCCGCCGGTCTGATGGCCGCGTTCACACGGGCGCGATTTCAATGCCGATTCTATTTTGGACTTGAGGTGTGTTCATGAAATGTTCATGCTGCCGACATGTCACAGATCATGACCCCAACGATGATGCCTGGCCAGCTTTTGGCGCGCGGTGTCGGTCGCGCGCTGCGTGGTCTCGACTTCGTCTCGGTCGAGGAACTGGTGCCGACCCCGGGTTTGCGGGTCGACGTGATGGCGTTGGGGCCAAAGGGCGAGATCTGGATCACAGAATGTAAGTCGAGCCGGGCCGATTACGCAGCGGACCACAAGTGGCAGGGCTATCTGGAGTGGTGCGATCGCTTTTTCTGGGCGGTGGACGCGACATTTCCGACCGAACTCTTGCCCGAAGATAGCGGACTGATCATCGCCGATGCCTACGACGCGGAAATCGTCCGGATGGGCCCCGAAAGCAAACTGGCCCCGGCGCGCCGCAAGCTGATGGTGCAGAAATTTGCCCGTCACGCAGCAATCCGCGCGCAGGCCGCCCGGGATCCAGGGTTCGTCAGCGTCTTTTGACGCTACGCGCGGCGACTGCGGCCGCCCTGATCTCTTCCGCGATCTCGTCGGCCTCTTCGGGGTCGAAATCCATCGGAACTTCAAGGCCATCGGCTTCAATGAAGATGCGGACCATGCCTTGGTCGGTGGGTCCGATCTGCAGATTGGCCTCGATGTCGGTTTCGTTGTTGATACCCATGGCGACCTTCTTGAATTGTTCCTGACGTCGTAGCGCGGGTCCGGCTTGATTGGCAAGGGGCGGCGGCACAGCCCGTCTGGGGTGCGACATCGGCGCTCTTGATGCCAGTGCGCCTTCGCACAGTGGCAAAACCGGTGCATTCTGGCGGTTTCGACCCCATTCAGAAGACCCCCGGAATTGAGTTCCGAAAGGCTTGCAATCATTTATCCGAGGGGCTAAATCCGCCCCTGTGCCGCCTTAGCTCAGTTGGTTAGAGCGCTTGATTGTGGATCAAGAGGTCCCTGGTTCGAGACCAGGAGGTGGTACCACTTTCCCCACCTTGCGCATTTGGCCTATGCCGGAGCCTCCGGCGGGAGTATTTCTGGCAAAATGATGGGCGATATGCGCGAAACCTTGTCAGTCGAATTTCAGATCGGCGCGTCGCCGCCGCCACGTCTGGACAAGGCTTTGGCGCGGGATGTCCCCGCAGAGGCCAGTCTCAGCCGGTCGCGTCTCGTGAAGCTGATCGCGGATGGTGCCGTGACCGTGGACGGTGTCCCCGTGCAGGATCCGCGCTTCAGGATCTCGGAGGGTGCGGAAATCGTCATTTCCGTCGCCGAGGCTGCCGAAAGCCATATCGGACCCGAGGACATCCCGCTGGAAGTCGTTTTCGAGGATGCCGATCTGATCGTCGTCAACAAGCCGGCAGGTATGGTCGTGCACCCGGCACCCGGCACGCCGTCAGGTACGCTGGTGAATGCGCTGATCCATCATTGCGGTGACAGCCTGTCGGGCGTGGGCGGGATGAAGCGGCCGGGGATCGTGCACCGGATCGACAAGGACACCAGCGGTTTGCTGGTCGTTGCGAAGTCCGACCGTGCGCATCACCATCTGGCCGCCCAGTTTGCAGAACACACGGTCAGACGCCGGTATCTTGCGCTGTGTTACGGTGTGCCGGATCGCAATGACCCGCGCCTGAAGGGAATCAAGGGTACCGCCTTCGAGTCCGGGAACATCCTGCGGGTGCAGACGTTGTTGGGCAGACACAAGACCGAGCGGCAGCGGCAGGCGGTGTCCTTCGCCAGTGGACGTCATGCGGTGACACGGGTGCGGGTCGTAGAGCCCCTCGGCGCGCCACCTGTGGCCGCTCTGATCGAATGCTGGCTTGAGACCGGTCGCACGCATCAGATCAGGGTGCATCTGGCCCATTGTGGCCATGCCCTGATCGGTGATCCGGTCTATGGTGGCCGGCGCAAGCTGTCAGCGAAGGCGGCGGGGGATCAGGCGGTTGCCGCTGTTTCGGCGTTTCAAAGACAGGCTTTGCATGCCGCGACGCTGGGGTTCGTGCATCCGGTTTCGCAGGAGTTGCTGGAATTTGCGGTGGATGTGCCGCCGGATTTCGGTGCTTTGCTGCAGGCTTTGCAGCGGCAGGCCTGAAACACGCAATCGCATGTGCGTGACCGCACGACAATATGCCTCGCATCGTGGCTTGCGTGTGTTTATACAGAGGTCGAATTTTGCATTTGTGCTGACTTGAAAACAAATGTGAGCGCAACCATATCTATGTTAAGCCTTGTTACATGAGGAGGCACTGACAATGAGCAACTACAACAATCTTCCTGCGCCATCCCCCGAAGGCGGGCTCAATCGCTATATGCAGGAAATTCGGAAGTTCCCCATGCTGGAACCCGAAGAGGAATACATGCTGGCCAAACGCTGGGTCGACCATGAGGATACCGAGGCCGCGCACAAGATGGTGACATCGCACCTGCGTCTCGCCGCCAAGATCGCCATGGGCTATCGCGGTTACGGCCTGCCCCAAGCGGAGGTGATTTCGGAAGCGAATGTGGGCCTGATGCAGGCGGTCAAGAGATTCGACCCTGAGAAGGGCTTTCGTCTGGCGACCTACGCCATGTGGTGGATCCGTGCGTCGATCCAGGAGTATATTTTGCGGTCGTGGAGCCTGGTAAAGCTGGGCACGACGTCGGCGCAGAAAAAACTGTTCTTCAATCTGCGCAAGGCCAAGAACCGTATCGGCGCGCTTGAGGATGGCGATCTGCGCCCCGAAAACGTCGAACGGATCGCCCATGATCTCGGCGTGACCGAGCAAGAGGTCATTTCGATGAACCGCCGTCTGTCTGGTGGCGATGCATCCTTGAACGCGACCATCAGCCAGGATGGGGAAGGTGCCGCGCAATGGCAGGACTGGCTTGAGGATGAAAGCGCCAATACGGCCTCGGACTACGAAGAGCATGACGAGCTTGACGCCCGGCGCGGCCTGCTGGGCGAGGCGATGTCAGTTCTCAATGACCGCGAAAAAGACATCCTGGTACAGCGGCGTCTGTCCGAAGAGACGGTCACGCTCGAGGATCTGTCCAGCCAGTACGACGTCAGCCGCGAACGCATCCGTCAGATCGAAGTACGTGCCTTCGAAAAATTGCAGGCCCGCATGCAGCAGCTTGCCAAGGAAAGAGGCATGCTGGCCGACGCATGATCCAGCCAAACCGACGACCGACCCCGCCGAGAAAACTTCGGCGGGGTTTGTTCTTTGTCTGGTGCATGGATTGGCTTTGTCGTGCAGCAGGTCAGTCGATATCGGCGATATGCCACGACCCCTTGAATTTCGGCGTGGCGCACCGCACAAGTGTGAAGATTGGTCGCGTGGGCCGCGGCATGAGCGGAGGGCGTAATGACGCACGAGCCTGAATCGAGAGACACGGACGAAGATTTCGAAAGTATCTGGCTGCGCTTGATCAATATGATCATCATCGCGGTGCTCTTGAGCTTCGCCAGCACGATCCTCGGGATACTGACGGTAGCCCAGTTCCTGATCATGCTGGCCAACAACCGTCAGCCGAACGCGCAACTGGCCGAGATCGGAACGACCATGGGCGTCTGGATGGCCAAGGCCGCGCGGTATCAAACGGGCGCCAGCGAGGTGAAACCCTGGCCCTGGACCGAACTCGACTGATCGTCGTGGCTGCGGCGGAAAAGGCGCCTAGGCGCCTTCCATCGCCTCCAGCTCATCGATGAAGCCTTCGATCATCGCCAATCCCTTGTCCCAGAAAGACGGATCAGACGCGTCGAGGCCGAAGGGGGCCAGCAGTTCCTTGTGGTGCTTGGATCCGCCTGCGCGCAGCATGTCGAAATATTTCGTCCTGAAATCGGGATCGCCTTCCTCGTAGACGGCATAGAGCGCGTTCACGAGGCCATCGCCAAAGGCATAGGCGTAGACGTAAAAGGGCGAATGCACGAAGTGGGGGATATAGGACCAGAAGGTCTCGTACCCATCGGCGAATTCGAAGACCGGCCCGAGGCTTTCGGCCTGCACCGACATCCACAGCGCATTGATATCATCCGGTGTCAGCTCACCCTCGGCGCGCGCGGCGTGCAACTTGCACTCGAAATCGTAGAACGCGATCTGGCGCACGACCGTGTTGATCATGTCCTCGACCTTGTTGGCCAGCAGGACCTTGCGCTCTTGTTGCGACCTGGCCCCTTCCAGCATTTTGCGGAAGGTCAGCATTTCGCCGAAAACCGAGGCGGTTTCGGCAAGTGTCAGCGGGGTAGACGACAAAAGCTCACCCTGTTCGGCGGCCAGCACCTGATGGACACCGTGCCCCAGTTCATGTGCAAGCGTCATCACATCACGCGGTTTGCCCATGTAGTTGAGCATCACGTAAGGATGGACGGGGGTCACGGTGGGGTGCGCGAAGGCGCCCGGCGCCTTGCCGGGTTTGACGGGGGCGTCGATCCAGCCTTTGGTGAAAAACGGCTCGGCGATCTCGGCCATCTTGGGATCGAAACCGGCATAGGCATCAAGCACGGTCTTGGTCGCTTCGTCCCAATTCACGATGCGGTCATGCTCCATCGGCAAGGGCGCGTTGCGATCCCAGACCTGCATCTTTTCCAACCCCAGCCATTTGGCCTTGAGCGCGTAATACCGGTGCGACAGGCGGGGGTATGCGGCGACTACAGCGTTGCGCAGGGCCTCGACCACCTCGGCCTCGACGTGATTTGCAAGATGCCGCCCGGTTTGCGGGGTGGGCATCTTGCGCCAGCGGTCCTCGATCTGTTTTTCCTTCGCAAGCGTATTGTGAACCCGCGCGAACAGCCTGATGTTGCTTCCAAAGGCCTTGGCCAGCGCGTGTGTGGCGGCCTCGCGTTTGGTGCGGTCCTGTTCTGTCAGCAGGTTCAGTGTTGCTTCGAGGTTGAGGCTTTCGCCATCGACGTCGAATTCGAGCCCTGCCATTGTTTCATCGAACAGACGGTTCCATGCTGCAGCACCCACGGCGGACTGGTCGTGCAGGAATTTCTCCAGTTCATCGGACAACTGGTGCGGTTTCATCGCGCGCATCCGGTCAAAAACCGGCTTGTAGCGTGCCAGATCGGCATTCGCAGCCAGCAGACCGGCAAGGTGGTCGTCTTCCAGCCGGTTGAACTCGAGTCCGTAGAAAACCAGAGGGGTCGTGTATGCGGTGATCTTGTCCTGGCAATCGGCCATGAACTTGGCGCGGGCGCTGTCTGTGGTGGCCTGATAGTAGCGCAGACCCGCGAACGACATGATCCGGCCTGCGATGATGTCGATCTGCTCGTATCGTTCGACCGCCCTGAGCAATGCTGCGGCATCCAGATCGGCCAGCTTGCCTTCGTAGTCGTTTGCGAAAGCCGCGCATTCGCTTTCCAGCCACGCCATGTCGCGTTCGATCTCTGGGCTGTCGGGGGCGGTGTAAAGATCGCTCAGATCCCACTCGGGCAGATTCCCGAGGTTCTTGCCACCCGTGGCGTTGGCATCGAAAACAGGTTGGGGAAACGTCATGGAACCACCTTTCATCAAACGGTCGCCTTTACATAGGCGGCGCGGGGTGCGGTGAAAACCCTGTCAGCCGTAAGTCGCAAGCATATCCTGCAGATCGGCGAGCGTATTGGCCTCGTCCACAGGCTTGTCCCGCCGCCACCGCAGCATGCGCGGAAATCTCAGGGCGACACCGGATTTATGGCGCGGGCTTTCCTGAATGCCTTCGAACGCGATTTCGAAGACATGGGCCGGGGGAACCTGCCGCACCGGGCCGAAACGTTGCAGCGTGTTCTTGCGGACCCATGCGGTGATTTCGCGAAATTCGGCATCCGTCAGGCCCGAGTAGGCCTTGGTGAACGGGATCAGGTCTGTACCGTCGCGAACCGCGAAGGTGTAATCGGTGAAGAGGTTCGCCCGCCGCCCGTGCCCGGCCTGTGCATAGATCATCACCGCGTCGATCGTCAGCGGGTCGATCTTCCACTTCCACCAGTCACCTTTCTTGCGCCCCGCAAGATAAGGACTGGACAGCCGCTTGAGCATCAGCCCCTCGGCGTTGACCGCGCGCGACTGCGCACGCGCGGCCCGCAAGTCGTCCCAAGTCTTGAAGGCAACCGAGGGCGACAGGCGCAGGGGCGCATCGGTCGGCACGGCATCGATCAGGGTTTTCAGAATGCCGCGTCGTTCCTGCAGTGGACGCTGGCGTATGTCGGTTCCACCGGTCTCCAGCAGGTCGTAAGCCATCAGGATGACCGGCGCCTCTGCCAGCAGTTTTTTCGGGACCGTCTTGCGTCCGATCCGCTTTTGCAGCGCATTGAAGGACAGGGGTTTTTCATCGGTGAATGCCAGCACTTCGCCGTCGATGACCGTGCCGTCGGGCAGGAAGTCGCGCAAGCGCGCGAACTCGGGAAAGCGGTCGGTCATCAGATCCTCGCCGCGCGACCACAGGTGATGCTCACCCCCGCGCAGGATCAGCTGGCCCCGGATACCGTCCCATTTTCTCTCTGCATTCCAGTCTTCTATGGCTCCAAGCTCATCCGGTTTATCAAGTTGATAGGCCAGATAGAACGGATAGGGTCGCGAAAGATCCGCTGTCGGGTCCTCGGCTTCGATCAATGCGTCCCATGACGTCGTATCGGGTGTCCAGTTACCCATCAGCTTGTGGGTCAATTCGGGCTCGGGCTGCCCTGTCGCCTGTGCCAGCGCGCGTGTCACAAGCTTGGCGCTGACGCCGATGCGGAACCCGCCCGTCAGTAACTTTGTAAAGAGAAACCGCTCGGGCTGGGGTAGCTGCGACCATGCATCGAGGATGCCCTGTTTGCGCGCCTCTTCTTCAAGGGTGGCAAGGTGCCGGATGTAGCCGATCCACTCTGTCAGCGTGCGATCCATGCCGTCACCGCCGGGCGGCAGGACAAGGGCGATGGTCTCGGCCAGATCGCCGACCACGCTGTAGCTTTCCTCGAACAACCAGTCGGGCAGGCCCGCGACCTCGGCTGCCCATTCGCGCAGACGCGTCGCGGTGATCGTGCGCTTCGGACGTCGCCCGGTAAAAAGTGCGACGGTCCAGAGCTTGTCTTCGGGCGTGGCCGACTTGAAATAGGTGACAAGGGCCGCGGTCTTGACAGAGGTCTTGGTGCTTTCGTCGACGCGGGTGACAAGCGTGGCGAAATCCCTCATGCCGCGTCCTCGCCGCTCTCGTCGAAGCCTTCGCCCTGATAATCGGTACTGACGACATGCGCATCATAGCCACGGCTGGAAAGCCAGCGCTGGAACGCAGAGGTATAGCCGTGTGTGACGAAGACTTTCTCGGCTCCGGTGGCCGCGATCGCGCTGTTCAATCCCGCCCAGTCGGCATGGTCCGAGACGATGAACCCGCGATCCGCCGCCCGCCTGCGCCGTACCCCGCGCAGCGCCATCCAGCCCGAGGCGAACGCGGTCGATGACGGGCCGAAACGACGCGCCCAGCTTGTGCCGAGTGCGCTGGGCGTGGCGAGGACAAGCGCGCCGGGGTGCGTCTTGTGCGAAATGTCGGGTGTGACGCGGACCGTCTGCGGCAAGGTGATGCCTTGATCGCGCAACACCGCATTCGTGTTTTCCACCGCGCCATGAGTAAGGATCGGACCGATCCCGGTATCGACCGTCGCCAGCAGACGCTGCGCCTTGCCAAGCGCATAGGCCCCGAGGATAGACGTCCGGCCGGCCGCGGCATTTGCGGCCCACCAGCTGTTGATCTGTGCGGCAAGCAGATCTTGCGGTGTCCAGTTGAAGATCGGCAGTCCGAAGGTGCATTCCGTGATGAAGGCGTGGCAGTCAACGGGCTCGAACGGTTCCGAAAGGCCATCGGCCACGGTCTTGTAATCCCCCGACACCACCCAGACCTCGCCTGCGACCGCGACCCTGATCTGCGCCGATCCGGGCACGTGACCGGCGGGGTGGAAAGACACAGTGGCATCGCCGATCTCGATCGGGGAAGCATAGGATATCGTTTGAAGTGTGATGTCGCCCAGCCGGTGCCGCATCACCGGAGCGGTCCCCGCAGTCGCCAGATAGCGCCCCATGCCCGGGCGCGCGTGGTCGCTGTGCCCGTGGGTGATCAGGGCGCGGTCCACCGGTCGCCAGGGATCGATGTAAAAGTCGCCCGCAGGGCAATAGATGCCGCGATCGGTGAAGGTAAGAACATCGGCCATGGCCCTGACTATAGAGCGGTGGCGCAGTGCGCCAATGCCGCCTAGGGTGGCCATGACTTTGCAGAGGGGCACATACGATGGCGCTGACACCGGACCTGATCACCGCGACCTATGCAGCGATCGGCTCTGCCACGATGCGGACGCCGACGGTACACGCCTCCCGGCTGTCGCTCAGACTTGGGTTCGATCTTTTTCTCAAGCTCGAAAACCTCCAACACACCAATGCCTTCAAGGCGCGCGGGGCATTGGCCAAGCTGCTGACATTGGATGATGCAAGCCGCAGGGCTGGCGTCATTGCCTGCAGTGCCGGAAACCACGCGCAGGGACTGGCTTACCATGCCAGCCGTCTGGGCATCCCCGCCGTGATCGTGATGCCCGAGGGCACGCCGTTCAACAAGGTTCAGAAAACCAAGGATTTCGGAGCCGAGGTCATCCTCCATGGCCATGGCTTCGACGAAAGCGTGCAATTCACGCTCGATCTGGCGTCCGAGCGCGGCATGACGTTCGTGCATCCATTCGATGATCCGGTTGTTGCCGCGGGGCAGGGGACCGTCGCGCTTGAAATGCTCGAACAGGAGCCCGACCTCGATGTCATCGTCGTGCCGATCGGCGGCGGGGGGCTGATCGCAGGGATGGCGGTCGCGGCCAAGTCGGTCAAGCCGGATGTGCAGATCATCGGCGCGCAGTCGGCGAATTTCGACGCGGTCAAGGCGGACATCGAAGAGGTCGCACCCAGTTTCGGCCACCCCACACTGGCCGAGGGCATCGCGGTCAAGGCACCTTCTGCTGCTAATCTCGCCATCATCCGGCGATATGTGGATCGTGTCGAAACCGCTTCCGAAGCCGAGATCGAGGCGGCGGTCTTCGATCTGTTGTCTCAGGAAAAGATCGTGGCCGAGGGGGCGGCAGGTGCCGGGCTGGCCGTGATCGAAAAGCGGGCCGCTGATTTCCGGGGCAAGAAGGTCGGGCTTGTGATCTGCGGCGGGAACATAGATTCGCGTTTGTTGTCCACGCTGATTCTGCGCGGTCTCGTGCGGGACGGGCGGATTACCCGGCTGACCTTCGAGATCAACGATACGCCAGGCCAGTTGGCGCAGATCTCGCATATCATCGGCGCTGCGGGCGCCAATGTGGTCGAGGTCATTCATCAGCGCATGATGCAGAGCGTGTCACTCAAACAGGCGGAGCTGGAGATCGTGATAGAAGCCCGCGACAGGCAGCACGTTCACGACGTGCTGGCAGAATTGCGTGACGCAGGATTTCAGGTGCGTGCGGACAGCGAGATCGCCTAGCCGCCGTGGGCCGCGAAATGGGCCACCGTTTCGGCGATCACAGGGTCGCGCATTGCCGGTGCGTCCATCAGCATCTCGTGAAGGCCGCCCTCGATGACACGCAGGGTTCCATTCGGCCATTTCGCCATGCGGTCCCTGATCCGGCCGGGATGGACGATGGCCTCGCGGGTGCCGAGGTAGGTCAGACAGGGCACATCGGGCGAGGGCATCCGGCTGAGAGCCAGCATCTCGGACAGTGAAGAATGCACCCAACGCAACGATGGTCCCCCCAGCCCCAATTCGGGATGAGCCGTCATCTGGTCCTTGAAGATGTCCCACTGTGCGGGGTCATTGGTCAGTGTGTTCTTTTCGAAATCCTCGCGCAGG
>Ga0207419_1001639_pt1 | contig 16236 bp, 17 predicted proteins | sample ElkSloMetagenome_4_FD_184723 | JGI IMG/M metagenome (GOLD analysis project Ga0207419, IMG submission 184723) | Hot spring microbial communities from Elkhorn Slough, Monterey Bay, USA - MD2A (version 2) | ecosystem: Environmental > Aquatic > Marine > Intertidal zone > Estuary: Microbial mat ...
GGTGAGTTTGTGGGCGGTTGCTGATGATTCAACTTCAGAATTAATGCAGAATTATTATCAAAAAATATTAGAAACAGGTTCAAATCCGGCTACAGCCATGCGAGAAACTCAGTTAGAAATGATTCAATCAGACACGAGAAATGCACCTTATTTTTGGGCGCCGTTTGTGTTTCAGGGAGAATGGAAAACCGGACTTTCAACCCGGTGATTTATCCCCCTAAATCCCCCTTAAAAAGGGAGACTTTGAAGCGGATATTATGCTAAACTAATTTATAGACTATTAGTCTTATCTTTAAACAAAATATTTAAAAATGTCTTTTACTTCTCGTCGTCGTTTCATGGAATTTGCGGGTTCAACCCTTGCCACCCTCGGACTCAATTCTTTTAATTTACTCCCGAAATTCGACCGTTATGGTAAAGTATTAGCCCAAAGTACCCCTCGAAAGTTAGCTTTGTTAGTCGGGATTAATCAATATAAAAATGATCCGTTGAATGGCTGTGTTAATGATGTGATAATGCAGGAAATGTTACTCATTCATCGCTTTGGTTTTAATCCCAAAGATATTGTCATTTTAACGGATAAACAAGCCACCCGTCAAGGAATTTTAGAAGCGTTTGAAGAACATTTAATTCAACAAGCAAAACCCGGAGATGTAGCTGTTTTTCATTATTCTGGACATGGTTCTCGTGTTTTAGATCCTAACCCAATTATTGGTAAAAGTCCGATTGTTGACGGTACGGGTTTAAATGGAACTTTTGTTCCGGTGGATAGTTCCCTTCCTGCGGGTTATCCGAATGTTGGGGGTGTAGTTAATGATATTATGGGACACACTTTATTTTTATTAATGTCTGCCATCCAAACCGAATATTTTACCGCAGTTCTTGATAGTTGTTTTTCGGGATTAAAAACTAGGGATTTTAAAGTTCGTTCGCGAGATGGAGGAGAAAAAATAGAGGTTTCACCCCAAGAAAAAGCCTATCAACAACAGTGGCTTTCTCGTTTGGATATGTCGCCGGAGGAGTTTGTACAAGGATATCAAAAAGGCGTTGCTAGGGGTGTAGTTTTGGCTTCAGCCCAGCCCAACGAATTGGCAAAGGATATGAAAATTCTTGATTTTCATGTGGGAATTTTTAGCTATTTATTAACTCAATATCTCTGGCAAAATACTGGAACACCAAAAAGTGCGATCGCCTATATAAATGAACAAATTCCTCAAAGATTACGTCAAAATCCGTTATATGAAGTTAAGATTGATAGCGGATATGAAAATGATCCGATGTATTTTGTGCAGAATCAAAGCCCAGTTGCAAATGCAGTTGTTATGAAGACTGAAGGAAATCAAGCCCAAATTTGGTTGAGAGGATTAACCGTTAAACAAAAAGCGGAGTTAAAGTCAGGAACTCTCTTTAATATTGTGAACTCTCAATTAAATTCGTCGGGTAAAGTGATTCTTAAATCTCGTAAAGAGTTAGTTGGAAGTGCTACAATTGAGGGGAATATTGAAGTCGGAACGTTGTTATCTTTGTCAGGAGTCAGATAGCCCGGTTGTGGCGAGAACACGATGAGTTTTAGTATTCTATAAATCGGTTTTGATCTCAAAAACCCGATCTCTGAGAAACCGGGTTTTTTAAGATAGAGTCAGATTAAGCTTTTGGTTTGGTTAAATTAGCACAATAGCCCTCGTCAACCACTTTTGTAGAAATATGAGTCGGTTGAACATCTACACCTTTGGGGAGGGGACGAGAAACAGCATGAAAAGCCACCTGTTTACAGACGACTTGGTTACTGCCGATCGCAGTATAATCCCAAATGTAGACTTGAGGATCATTTGTGGTTGTATTTGTTGTAGCATTAGCAGGTGTGAACGTTCCTGAACCCCACAACACTAAAACCAATGCCGTTAAAGCGGCGAACAGGTACTTGAACATGGTGGGTCGTTGATCTCAAAAGTCAGTTAATAAATTACTTTCTATTATATCTTCTTCGTCAGTTTTCACCTATTCCGATAAATATCAAATGTTTATTCAACCAATTTGATTACCATAAATAAAACCCCGTCTGATGGAACGGGGTCAATCTGGGGTGTTTCTCTATGCATCTGTATATAAGATATCAAGGAAGCTCGGTTAACCACAATGTATGAATTACGGATTTTTTTTCTGGATATAAACTGCGATTTACGTGTTTTCACGTAGAAAATAGCCCTCCTGTTTTCACAACAGATACATTGAGGCAAAAAATCAGCTTTTCTCAACCTCAAAAAACCACTCGGAGAACTCCCCTGATGAAGCTCAAACCCTTTGCAATTGCGGCACTTTTCCTTACACTCAGTAGTATACTTAGTTGTTCGAGTCTGACCGCAGACCAAACCCCCGAAAATTTGACAGAAAATTTTTCCACGTCTACCCGCACCTGGGACAACGACAGCGAACAAGCATTTCAACAACGCAGCCTCGCCATCCGTCAAAGAGTCGCCTCAGAAGACCTTAACAGCCTTGATGAGTGGTGGCGACGGGTTAAACTCGGTGATCCTCACAAATACCTGCTTCCCGTTATTCTCGCCCGTCTGAGTCTACCCGAACAATACGACCCCGAAACCCTTTGGCCGTTTTTACGCAGTTTGGATAAAGATCGCCCGGACTTGTACCATTTTCGGGCCATTCACGATATTCGCCTGTTTTTCCTCTTTCGCGATCGCCTTCCCCCCGACCTCGAAACCACCTATCGTCAAATGTTAGATAGCCCCGAAGTGATCGAATGGATGGAACAAGGCACCGAAAATCATATGTTCATGCAGCGGGGTTCGGGACTGGCTTTAATGGATGGAAGTGGTTGGCCGAATGGGGCGCCTGGTGTTGCTGCAACCAATGAAGCCTGGTTACGGGCGGAACTGAATAAATTTCTCACTATTGGTCAGGGTGAGTTCCATTCTTCAACATACTACGGTTATGCGATCGCAGGTTTGCTGAATATCTACGATTTTGCCAAAACGCCCGAACTCCGACAACTCGCCAAAGCCACTCTCGACTGGTTGGCTGCAAATATGGCGGTTCGTTTGAGTTGGGGAACCGCAGGGGGCGCCGAAAGTCGGGGGTTTGATCGCGGAACCTGGGATAATAGCGAGTTGGCTGCGGTGGCTTGGGTGTGGTGGGGGGATGACCCGCAAACGGCTGACCGTATTCCCCAAAAATACGCCTGGGTTGGGGTTCCGGCGGCGTTGAGTTCCTACCGTCCCCCGAGGGAAATGACAGCTTTAGCGAAGAAAGACGTGCAGCTTCCGTTTTTATTAAAAGCCAGTCATCCAAGTTATTATAGTTATCATCAAGATAATCAATTTTGGGAAACGTTTTATATTACTGAAGATTACAGTTTATCTACGCTGTTAATTCCGTTTCGATCTTATCAAGTGCAGGGAACAATTAACGCACAATATGCCACCTATAAACTGGTTATTCGTGATCCTAAAGGCGTTGATAATGCGGTAGTCAGTTTGGGCGGAACCTATCACAGTCCGACGGCTGCGGGGAATTCGACCGGTGATCAATTTTTGCAGGAAAAAGGAACTGTTCTTTATCAATTAAGATTGAATGAGCGTGATATTGCAGCCGAGGTGCCAACTCGTTCTCATTTAGTGCTTCCAACTCGCTATGGTGAACCCCAAAAACATAATAATTGGTATATTTGGCAAGTGGAAAATGTTTGGTTATCTGTGCGGGTTTGGGGAGATACAATAGACTGGAAACCGCAAGTTTCAGAAAAATATTCTGATTACCAAGTTTTAGCAGCGAATGGGGTAAATACGGCTTGGATAACTGAGGTGGTTTCTGTCAATGATGCGCCCAATTTGGAAGCGTTAACGAACCGTTTAGACCAAACTGAAGTTAATGATCGCCTCTGGACGAATCTAGGTCAATTATCCTACAAATCAGTGACGGGCGATCGCTTAGAATTGATTTACGAACCCAATGGCGGTATTGGAAAAGGAACTGTCAATGATCGAGAACGAGTTTTAGGAAATTGGGCGGTGTTAGACAGTCCCTATTTGAAACAAGAATTATCTAGTGGGGTTTTAGAACTGATTCATCCACAAGGACGCTGGAAATTACGCACAACGTTAACAGCGCCGCAATGGGAAAAATAAGAGACAATCAGAAGGATAATTAGGACGAATTATTGTTTGGTAAAATAGCATCGGAAGTATAATCAATCGTCTGATAGGCGTTATGGATGGATAAGCAGCCCATTTTGTGGCGACTCTATATTGTCTATTCAATCATTGGGGGTGGGAGAAGTAGGGTTTGATATTTCTAAACAGTTATGATCAGGATCAAAGTAATGATGATCGTAGACATCAAAACTCAAACGGGATATAACATGATCAATAAACCCAATAAATCATATTCTGACCAGGTATGCACAGGTTTTTTCTTATACATTTGCTCTCGGATGGGTTCAGATAAAAATGCCAGAATCAAAAATGCAATCACTAAAGAGAGTAAAAAAGAGAGTAAAAAAGCTAGAATAATTTTCATGGTTTATACACCTGAGAGGATTCACTTTCTACACGATACGGAGTGAACCGTGTGAATACCCTAATCCCTGGTGCAGTTAATCAACATCCACCTAATTAATCTAATCTTAAATTTAATTTGTTAAACTGCTGAGAGTTAGAATAACGGATGTACTCATGAAACTTTGTTCGGATGGCAATATTAATCACGCAACCGCCCATCGAGTTCGCCTGAAAATTCACCAACAAGATACAATGGTTGTTCGATTTGTCGATTCTCATCAGCAGCCTTTTTCTTGGTCGGCGATCGCCAAAGGGTTGTCAAGTCAAGCTGATTTTCGACAATTATGGAATCAAACTTGGGCTGATATTCCTTTCGACTTTCTTTGGCAACCGATTCCGATTCACTCTAATTTTACCACAACTCACCCCTTTTTCGCAGTATTAATTCCGTCTAATTTTTCTCCCGCCAATCCTCAAGCTTATCAAGAATATCTACAGAAGTTAAAACCCCACCAACAGGTAGCAACATTCTCTAATTTATCGGGTGATGCGTTGTTAGTAATACCCAAAGACACAGGAAATTATGGTCATATTGCTGCTTTTTGTCGCTTGGCTTCTATTGATTTACAACAGGCTTTATGGAAGCGAGTTGGAGAAATTGCTGAGAAAACGATTGAACAAGGGGGTTCAATATGGTGTAATACGCATGGTCATGGTGTTCCCTGGATGCACATTCGTTTTGATTTTAGTCTCAAGTATCTCACACTTTTATCCGCCCAAAGTATTAATAACCAAACTCAAGCGCTTTGGTATCAAATGATTTCTTCTCTCTATGATGAAAGGAATACTTCAACTTCAGGTTTATATCGGTCTTAAACCAATTCTCAGATTATTGAGTAAACTGAGGATTTAATCTACAAAACTAGATCCCAAAAGTGAACAGTATTTTATTACTGTTTTTTCTGTTTATTTTTAAAACCAACAAAGTCTAGATCAAAAAGGCTTTAGGAATAGTCGGATTTCTAAAGACTGATTGGTTTGGGAAACGGGTTGTTGATCATTTACAAATAGCACGATTGATGAGATTTTGTGTAGCTTCAAGACTCAGTTGAGGGTGAGTCCAAACGACGATACAGCGTTCGCCACTGTTGAGGAATTCCATATCATTATCTTTACCAGGGCGGCCTAGTGCTTCTATCATTAACCGTGATAAAATACAGGGACTAGAAACACCCTCAAAGATCACCTTTGTGACTAGGACTGCTTCACTATCTGTTTGAGTTTCATTGGAGTTAGTCATGTATTCTTGTTCAATAGATTCAACTCTCATCGTTATGCAAGCTCCCGATTAACTTAATCCTGAATTATGATATTTTGATTCCCTATCTTACACTGTTACGGTCACAGAATTGAAAATGAGCTTCCCTAATCTAGCCACCCAGTTCTCCATTGATTCTATGATTATTCTTTGTCTTAGAATGATTTTACGGCATGATCTGGGCAGAAACCGCGATTTGTTCGTGAACTCAAGGTAATTCAAGTTAGAGTTCTATTTTTAAGAAGCGACTCAACATCATTTCTAACATTTCTTCAGCATTTTCAGGACAACTGGAGCTTTTGATAAACTCTTTAATTGTGATTTTTTTGTCTCGAAAGTCCTGAACAAAATTATAGATATTTTCTATGGCTTTGACTTGAGCTTCTAATTCTAGAACTATTTCAGCGATGGAATCAATTCCCTGTTTTTGACCAGCGCGATAATTTTTTACCAGTTCACCTTCGGGCGTATTTCGAGCAATACGGAGTTCTTTTTTGATATTTTAGTACTGATTTTTGAGAAGTTGATTGTCTTTTTCTCGTCGAAGACAAAGCCTTTCAATTTCAGATTTTGTACTGCTAATTGAGTCAATTTTTTCTTGAAGATGGTGTTGCTTCTCGATTTCAAGCAGTCGAGCAATATCCCCTTCTTGATAAGCACGGTTAATTTCTTTCATTACCTCATTATGGTGCATTTGTGTTTCAGCATCCGTGACCTTATCTGGATGAAAAAGAGAAGCTAATTTTAGAAATATTTGTCGAATTTGTTGAGATTCAGGGGATTTTGTTTGAGATTCCGTGAAAGAATGATCTTCATCAAATTGATGAAAATTATGGGTATTGTTATTAAAGAAGTTTTCTCCGGCTTCAGTATTCCCTCGTTCTGATGAGGAGTTATTAAAAAAAGTATCGAATTCATCATCTTCATCTAATTGAGGACTGATTAATCCGATTAATTGGAGAGAACAGTAAACGTTGAAAATATCTTGTTTGCTCTTTTTTCCCAATTTTTGATTGGTTAATATTTCTTCAAATAAATTATGAATTTTAGTGTCCAGTTGATTCTGTTTTTGATAGAGAGGGGAAGCTTGGCTAAAAATTCGAGTCGCAATGGTACGCATCTGATCTAAGAAGTTTTTGAGTTCAGTGCGTTTTCGTTTAATCTGTTTGAGAAGCCATTGATGTTCTTCTTCTAGAAGGCGATGACGTTCATGAAAACTGGAAAGTCCTAACAATGTAGTGGACTCGGTGGGTGTGGATGAAGTTTGCTTTTGAGAACGAGGCATATAAACAGAAGATAACGGGATCGTGTTTATTGTAAAGGGAATATCTATCAATTCGCCAATAATTTTCAGGTTGTTCGGGTTGTTCGGGCTGAAAGTAGTAGAGGTGTCGGAGAAGATTAACTCGTTGTGGAAAGCGAGCGCTATCTAGTCAATTAATTGTGGAAAAACAATGACAATCTCAAATGACAATCTCATGCTTATACCAGAGTTTAACTGTTCTGGCGGAGTGCTTTTAAGAAATCCCGAGTAGAAATACTTTCGCCGTAGTAAGCACACAAAGATTTCCAGAGGGCGGGATGGGGTAAGGACTCGAAGTGGTACTTCTTAACTATCTGTAAAGCCGCTAGCAAACTCAAGTCTTCGATTTCTTTGAGTGCGGCAACTGCAAAAGCCACAGAGCGACTGATTCCCGCACCACAGGCAATCAATAGGATTTTTCCTTGCTGTTTTTGGGTCTTGGTAAAGTCTACCCCTTGTCGTCAAAAGTGAGTTGGCAAAGATACCCCATCTTCAACGGGTAAATACATGGAGGTAATGTGAGGATGTTCCACGGCATCGGCTAATTGCATTTTTTCTGAGTTAACGAATGATCATCATTGACATAAACATATCTCTAAGTGGGTTAACCCCATGCACAGTTTCATTGATTAAATTCTCAATCCCCGTTGAAAGTCAACCCCAATTACGACTAAAGGGGGAGAGAGAAACCTCTCAGAGCCAAGTAAACTTAGATTTGGAGACAATTATTGATTCAATCATTCATGGAAGATAACTTATTCGATAAAACATTTCGAGATAGCGAGGGCAATATTGTTATTGCTCAACCTCCCAATCTACCACTTATAGTCGGGATTACAACCACTGTACTAAAATTAATTATTCCTAGTGGCAATCTCCATACAGGTCTAGATGCAATCGCTTTTGGTTCACTGTTTACTTGGGCGTGGCAAGAGTTATTCGAGGGGGTTAACTACTTTCGTCGGTCGCTGGGTTTACTGGGGCTAATTGGCTTAATTGCTTTGAGGTTTTAGAGTAACTCAATAGAATAGCTGTCAAGCTGTGATGAAATGATGAATACTGAGGTGAATTTACAGAAGTTGGATTAAATTCTGATATATTATCTCTGGCTTACCCGGTGCATCCGATTTGGGATTGAATAGGCAAAAAATCAACTCAAAAACCGGATACACCCTGCTATTTTCTTACAATTTCATCGATAAACCAATCCGCTTTAATTTCTCCTTCACCTCTAATACTCGCACTTTTACAACTTGTCCAACTTTCACGAACTGATTAGGATCATCAACAAATTGATCTGCGATTTGGGAAATATGAACTAACCCATCCTGATGAACTCCAATATCAACAAACGCCCCAAAATTAACAACATTCGTGACAATTCCTTCTAATTCCATTCCTTCTTTGAGATCGGAAATCTCCTTAATTCCCTCTTTAAAGGTTGCATATTTAAACTCCGATCTGGGGTCACGTCCTGGTTTTTCTAACTCCCGAATAATATCTTTTAAGGTTGGAATTCCGACGGTTTCTGTTACATATTTTTTCAAGTCAATTGATTTTAACTTTTCTGCAACTTGAGAAATATTCTTCAGAGAAACACCCACATCAGAAGCCATTGTTTCTACAACTTTATAACTTTCGGGGTGAACTGCGGTATTATCGAGGGGGTTGGCGCCTTCGCGAATGCGTAAAAAACCCGCAGCCTGTTGATAGGCTTTTGGCCCCAGTTTTGCAACTTTTAGCAATTCTTTTCTATTTTTAAATACTCCTTTTTCGTTGCGGTAGATGATAATATTTTGAGCAATTGTCGGGGTAATTCCCGAGACAAAGGTTAATAACTCTTTCGATGCACTATTGAGTTCAACGCCGACATAGTTCACACAACTTTCGACAGTTTCATCCAGTTTTTTCTTGAGTAACTTTTGGTCAACATCATGCTGATACTGTCCAACTCCAATCGATTTCGGGTCAATTTTTACCAATTCTGCTAAGGGGTCTTGTAAGCGTCGTCCAATACTAATCGCCCCTCGCACAGTTAAATCTAACTCCGGAAATTCTTGTCGTGCGACATCACTTGCAGAATAAATGGAAGCACCCGACTCATTGACCATTACTTTAATCGGTTTAGTCTCAATTTGGGTTAAAACTTCCCCAATAAATTCATCAGTTTCTCGTCCGGCAGTCCCATTTCCAATCGCAATTAATTCAATTTTGTACTTTTTAATTAATGTTTTAATCGTCTTGGCAGCATCTTGACGTTGGTTCGCAGATTGATAGGGAAAAATAGTTTGATATTCACAAAATTGACCCGTTTCTGAGAGAACCGACACTTTACATCCTGTTCTAAATCCAGGATCAATCGCAAGAGTTGGCTTCATTCCCGCAGGAGAAGATAACAACAATTCTCGTAAATTCGCTTCAAAGGTTTGGATGGATTCAATATCGGCGTAAGCTTTCCGATTGGATCGAACTTCACTGATTAAAGAAGTTTTCATCAAACGATTAAATCCATCTTTAATCATGGCTTGATAAAATCTTCTCACTTCTGAGGTTTTAGTTTTAATTTCCTGGGCTTCTAAGTAAGTGAGAATAAAATCTTCATCAAATTCTAAATCGACTTTGAGAATGCCTTCAGATTCTCCGCGAAACAGGGCTAAAATATTATGAGGTTTAATCTCTATTGCTTTTTCCCGAAACGTTCGATACATCTCAAACTTCGTTGAACCTTCGGGATAGTCATCTTTCACCGATGAAACAAACACTCCTTTGTTCATCAAATATTCTCGCAAATAGGCCCGATATTCGGCTTTTTCTGAAACCGTTTCAGCTAAAATATCAGAAGCACCCTGTAACGCATCTTCTACGGTTTTAATGCCTTTTTCTTCGGAAATATAATCTGATGCGGCTTTTTCTAAGGGAATAATCGGCGCTTTGGGAAGGTTGAGAGAGGCGATCAATTCCGCCAGGGGTTCTAACCCTTTTTCCTTAGCAGCAGTGGCGCGGGTGCGGCGTTTGGGTTTGTAGGGAAGATAGAGATCTTCGAGTTCGTTTTTGAGTAAACTCGCTGTGATTTTGGCTTCAAGTTCATCAGTGAGTTTGCCTTGATTTTCTATCGCTTCTAAGATAAATTTTTTGCGATCTTCGAGTTCAGTTAAATAACTAAATCGTTCAGAAATATCTCGCAGTTGAGTTTCATCGAGAGAACCTGTTTTTTCTTTCCGATAACGGGCGACAAAGGGAATGGTTGCACCTTCTGAAAACAGTTCTAGTGTGTTTTCAACTTGATAGGTTTTTAGGGATAGTTCTTGAGCGATAGTTTGAGGAATATTGAGCATCATTTTAGCAATCTATTAACTTTTTTGGGATAATTTTGGGATAATATTGTTATGCTTTACCAATCATATCAGCAACAATTTTAGCTGAACTGATCACTCCGGGTATGCCTGCACCGGGATGGGTTCCAGCCCCAACAAAATAGAGATTTTTGAGATCTTCACTCTGGTTGTGAGGACGAAACCAAGCGGACTGCATGAGTGTGGGTTCAATGGAAAATGCACTCCCTTTATAACTGTTTAGCGTATCTTGAAAATGAATCGGATCAATGTAATATTCTGTAACAATATGTTGGGATAACTGGGGTAGATAATGGTGTTCTAGAAATTGAATAATTTTATCTCGGTAAGATTTTGCTGTAGTTTTCCATTCTATTTTAGCATCTAAATTCGGAACTGGAGATAACACATACCAACTATCACATCCCGAGGGGGCAAGTGTGGGATCAGTCGCCGTTGGACGATGCAAATACAAGGAAAAATCATCAGCTAAATGCTTCTTGTTAAACAAATCATTCATTAATCCTTTGTATCTTGGCCCCATAATAATTTCGTGATGCGCCATCTGTTCATAGCGTCGGTTTGTGCCGAAATATAACACAAATAACGAAATAGAATAACGCATTTGTTTTATTTTTGCATCGGTATATTTTCGACGAAAACGAGGTTGAATCAAGTTGAAGTACGTCCACGCTACATCACCGTTACTAACGATTGCATCAGCCTCGAATAGATCCCCGTCTTTTGATACAACTCCTGTTGCTTTGCGGGTTTGATCCGAGATCAAAATTTCAGAAACTTCTGCATTGAGTAACAGTTTACCGCCAATTTCTTTAAAAATTTGCACCAATCCTGAGACTAACGCTCCCGTTCCCCCCATTGCAAACCAAATCCCAAATTGTTGTTCTAATTTGTGAATCATCGCGTAAATAGAGGTACTTTGAAAAGGGTTTCCGCCAATTAAAAGCGGATGAAAACTAAACACTTGTCGCAAGCGTTCATCTTTGATATACTGGTTAACAAATCCGGCAACAGATTTATAGGATTGTAACTCAATCATATCCGGTGCAACCCTTAGCATATCCCCAAATTTGGTAAACGGTTGAGTCATCAAAGGTAGACCTTTTTTAAAGACTTGGTTAGCCGCTTGACAAAAACGTTGATATCCGGCAACATCTTCAGGATTAAAAGCGCGAATTTGTTGGATTAAATCATCATAATTATCGTTATAGTGAAAGACCGAACCATCGGGAAATCTGACATTATAAAAAGGGTTGAGTTTAACCAGCGTTACATAGTCTTCGGTTTGTTTTCCCGCGATTTGAAATAACTCGTGAATTAGATAGGGAGAAGTAATAATCGTTGGCCCGCCATCAAAAGTAAAACCATCCTGTTGATAAACATAAGCCCGTCCACCGGGTTGATCACGCTTCTCTAAAATAGTGACTTGATGTCCTTGGGCTTGTAGCCGAATTGCTGTCGCTATTCCACCCAAACCACTACCAATTACAATAATTTTCATGCGATATTAAACAAATTAGAGACTCTAAATTTTCAGGTTCTAAACAATCTGTGCGAAAAGAATAAACACCTTGTATTATTAATTTAAACCCTTGACCAAAAATCTGCAATGAAAAGTTGGAATAAATTACGTCTGTTCTTTGCTGTGATCTTGTGTTTGTCGCTGCAACTGCTGACCTTTTCACCCGCCTGGGCTTCGATTCATCGCTATCCTGAAAGTGAAAATCAAGTGATGTATCGTTCTAAACAAAGTTTACGCGATCGCCATGATTTATCTTGGCAAGTGATATTATTTAAACGGATAAAATTTGGTCAAGTTAATGAAATTCATTTGCGACTCGTGGGGTTTCCCGGTTTAACAGCGTTTGCACATCGACAACCCTTAAAACTGACAACAGCAACCGGAAAAACTTGGCAAGCTAAAGATGTGGTTGATTTATCTCTGCCGAAAAATGTGGGAGAATATGATGTATCCGATATTTTGTTTCAGATCGAAAATGATATTCCCTTAGAGTTAGCCTTGCCTTTAGCCGAAAATCAAATTGTTGAATTACCCGTTCCGCCTTATATTGTCAGAGAATGGCGAAAACTGTTAGAATTAAATGAGTTCTCCTATAAACTTTCAGGGGATTTATCGTTTAAAACTTTTGATTTATAGTTCCATGAAAATTCATCAAACCTTCATCCATTTTCTCCTGATTGTTACTTTAGTCTTGTTCACTTTTGCTTCTCCAGTTCAAGCGGCTAACTCCCAAAATGGTGCTAAGATTTTTAACCTGCAATGTGCGGGTTGTCATGTCGGAGGCGGTAATATTATCAGATGGGGGAAAACGCTCAAGAAAAACGCATTAAACCGCAATGGATATGATACGATTGAGGCGATTTCTTACTTAGTTACTCAGGGGAAAGGTAATATGCCTGCTTATAAAGAACGTTTAACCCCCAAAGAAATAGAAGATGTTTCTGATTATGTGATGAAACAAGCGGAAAACAATTGGAAATCTTAGTTATTCAACTCTGTTTTAACAGATGTTCAAGTTGGCAAATGGCTAATGAGTGAGATAGAATAGGAGAGAAACAAAAGATCATTATCCCTAATTCACATCTCTTAAAGTAGAGATTAAAAAGAGATGATTAAACTGCTAATTTTGATAGCTTTCCTGATCTTTTTCTCTCCCGCCATGGCACAACAGCAAGCCTGTGACCCCTCCTATCCGACGGGAGAAAAGGGTGAAAAAATATGTATTCCTCCTAGCCCTCCTGACTTAGATTGTCAAGATATTTCCTATCGTCGGTTTAAAGTTTTATCCCCAGACCCCCATCGATTTGATCGCGATAAAGACGGAATTGGTTGCGAACAAGACTAATAGAAAAAATCAGGAATTGATTAAAGAAACCAAGGTTTTTAAGTCAGGAACTTCTAAGTCGGGTTCGGCTGCGGTGGGTTGAGTCGCACCTACTTCTTTGCCTTGTTGTCGGTTCACCCAAACTGTGGTTAAACCTAACTGTTTTGCGGGGGCAATATCGTGATATAAACTCTCAGCAACGTGTAATAGTTTATCTGGGGATAGTCCAATTTTTTCTAGGGTAAATTCAAAGTTTCTCAGGGTAGGTTTATAGGATTTGACTTGTTGAGCAGTAATAACGTCATCAAATTCTACCTGTAACTGTTGAGCCGTTTGAGCAAATAAATCATCATCAATATTAGAAATAATTACCAAACGATACTTTTGCTTTAACGCTTGTAACGCTTCTACGGTATCAGAAAAAGTTTTCCAAGTTTCAATCGACTTCCATAAACTCTCTAATTCAGAAATTGTGGGTTCAAACTCCAACCGTTCCCCAATTTTTTGAACAACTTCTCGCAAAACATCTTTATAATTTTGATATTTTCCACTTTGAGCAATTGGCTCATATTCAGAAAAAAACTTTAACAATTGTTGTTCGTCGCAGTCAATTTGATGATCGGAAACAATTTTTTGTAAAACGGGAGTAATGCCATTTTCCCAATCAATTAAAGTTCCGTAACAGTCAAAACTCAAAGCCTCAAATTGATTAAATTTTAACATTTCCAACCTCCTAAACTCTAATATTTTTTACTTAAACCATGATTGCCAAGCTGACCAACTTTTAACTAAATTAGCTAATTTAGCATAGCCCTTTTCACGGGGATGTGCGCCATCATAGTTTTCAACTTCACTCATCCAAACCGCAGAAGATTTTAAGGGTGTAAAAACATCAAGATAGGGAATATTAACCTGCTCACAAATAAACTGTATTTTTTCAGATAAATTATTAATTCTCTGATTTTGTTCAATGTCTGCAATCGGTGGAGGCCCAATCATTAAAACCGGAAAATGAGATGAAGCTGTTGTTAAAATTTGACGGGTATTATTAAGAGAGTCAGATAAACTCACCCGTGTTTTTCCCTGTTCAATAGTCGTATCATTCACCCCAAAAGAAAACACCACTTGGCTGTCATCTTCTGGGGATAAACGACAAGAAACTTCCCCCAACCAACGTTTCAGAATATCTGCACTGGTTTCTCGTCGGATACCTAAGTTATAGTGAGTAATTTCATCCGGGTATTGATGAGCCTCAACACAAACTCGACCCGTCCATCCTAAACCCCTTGGATCACCCACACCATTAACAAAAGAATCACCGACAAAACAAATTCGCATCTTTAAAACATTCAAGAATTAGAATAAACTTCTTCCCGTGACAAACAAGCCTTCAACGATTAGAGACGGTGTACAAAAAGATCCATTCCAGTCTGCATCCTCTCCGACTTGAAGGACGTGTTTTAGCGCCGTATAAACATTTCCAGAAACCATCGTATTCTTAACTCTGCCGACAATTTCACCCCGTTCAATCCGATAGCCTAAATCCACATTAATCGAAAATTCCCCACTAATTCCTGCCCCCCCACCTAACATTTGATCAATAATTAACCCCCGATCTAAATTTTGAATTAAATCTTGCAAAGTTCCCTTTCCTGGTTTAACTAATAAATTAAATAAACCCGGCGTTGGGTAACTATTTAAACCCGCTTTAAAACCATTTCCAGTTGTACCACTTCCCAAAACCCGACCCGTCGTTAAATCCGTATAAAAAAGTTGCAAAATTCCATCTTCAATAAAAACAATCGGGCGAGTTTGTACTCCCTCATCATCAAACGGACAACTAAACGGCCCTTCTTCCGGTGCCTGATAAACCGTCAAAAGCGGGGACATCACAGGCGTCCTTAACCGATCACTCCAAGGAGAAGCCCCTTCTAAAACCTGTTTTCCATTCAACGCTGCCGCCACCGTTCCCCACAGCATATCAGCCGCTTTCCCTGTGAACAAAATCGGCACCCGGCCCACAGGCGGCGCAATATTTTCTTTTGCCCAATTCAAGCGTTTTAAAATCCGTTCAGCGATCAACGCCGGATCAAGTACACCTCGCTGAGTTTGACCGTCTGAGATACTCAAGAAATCATCTCCGCGTACCCATTCAGTTTCGAGATAACCACTCAGTGTCGTATCCCGATAGCCAGAGTCGAGGCCCAGAGAATTCACCAAACGAGTGGATTCAATTTCACAGTCCCACTCAGCGCTACAGAGAATATCAGGATAGTCTTGTCGAACTAAAGCGATCGCCTCTCGCCCCCATTCAATAAGCTGTTCAACCCCAACCGTCTCACCTAAATTGGGATAATGTTTGTTAATCGAAGTTGCAGTCAGTTCAATGGTTTCGGGTTCATTGAGACGACTCAGAGCGATCGCTCGTTCAACCAACTTTTCCGGTTCTACAGGGCCATGAGCCACAGCCAAACCCGGACGCCCATCTCGCCAAAGTCGTAAGGCTGTCCCGCCAGTTTGAATACTTTCGAGTTGTTTGAGTCGGTTGGCTTCAAAAAAAATCGGTTGTGATTGAGATTGCGACTGAAAAACCGAAGCCGCCTCGGCACCGGCTAATGAAGCCAACTCCAGAAGCTGTTCGGCAGATTGGTCATGGGTCATAAACGATCGGTCATCGCACAGTGTTCATCGTTCCATCCTACCTTGTGGTGAGTCACTTCTATCAAAGGGTTTCCTGAGTGCCTTTGAGGTTCTGCGATTAAACCCCGAAGCACAGGAAGGAAATATGAGTGAGTGCTTTGCAATTTAGCTTCTTCCCCAAGAAGCCTCACGTCTGACCCGACAGAGCAGCGTGAGATGAATTGCGGTCAGGGTTTATCGGAATTAGGTTTGTTCTGATTTT
>Ga0207419_1001640_pt1 | contig 16228 bp, 14 predicted proteins | sample ElkSloMetagenome_4_FD_184723 | JGI IMG/M metagenome (GOLD analysis project Ga0207419, IMG submission 184723) | Hot spring microbial communities from Elkhorn Slough, Monterey Bay, USA - MD2A (version 2) | ecosystem: Environmental > Aquatic > Marine > Intertidal zone > Estuary: Microbial mat ...
AATGAAGATGTATTGACATACTTCGAATTGAAGGCAGGGAAGCAGATTGCAGCTTTCTGGCTAACACTTTCAATGTTGAATTTAAATAATAGGTGAATGAAAATTCACAGAATAATTAATAAAGGTTTGCACTTATAACAATTTTAATGTTTGTAATTTACTGATTTAGTGTCATAAGTGAGTTTTTTAGCAAGCTTTATGTAGTAAAAAGTGAACATAGATAATGACTTTTTTTCTGGAAGTCAACAACTATCACTTTATGGATAAAGGAATGCCGGCTTTTTATGCTAAGTTTAAGAAACTTCCGGATCAAAGTGACATATATTAAATAAACCTTCCATCATTCATAGAAAGAATACGGTCCGACATTTCAGCCAGGCTGGTGTCGTGTGTAACGATAAGGATGGTTTGGCCGAATTTATCCCGTAAGGAAAAAAACATTTCATGTAATTCCATTTTGTTAGCCGTATCCAGGTTTCCGGAAGGCTCATCCGCAAATATCACCGAGGGTTCATTTACCAATGCCCGGGCCACAGCTACCCGTTGTTGTTCTCCTCCTGAAAGTTGTCCGGGCTTATGATCTATACGATTTTTAAGTCCAAAAAAATGCAACAATTCCATTGCTTTTTTCTCCACAGAAGCTCTGGGTCTGCCTGCAATATATCCGGGAATTGAAACATTTTCCAGGGCTGAAAATTCTGGCAATAACTGGTGAAACTGAAAAACAAAACCAATATTCTGGTTACGGAATCTGGCTAATTTTTTATCTCTGAGGTTATGTACCTGTGTATTTCCTATGTGAACTTCCCCGCTGTCGGGTTTGCTCAGTGTGCCCAGAATTTGCAGTAAGGTGGTTTTTCCTGCTCCGCTGGCACCTGTAATGGAAACTATCTCGCCTTGTTTAATAAAAAGGTCAATACCTTTAAGTACTTGAAGTTCACCGTATGATTTTGTGATGTTTCCTGCTTTTATCACCGTTTTTTCTAACTTTTTAGAAGGTATCTGTAATCAAAGAAATATGATATTTTCAAAGATATAGAATTTGTTTGGGGTAATGCGAGTGTATTTTCGAAATTTTGCATGAAATTATAAAACTCATTGTTAGGAATTTCTTCCTGCTCTGAAATATTGTTTTTCCACATAAGGGTCATAAAGCTGCCGGGAGCGAAATTCCACGAATAGATAAGGTCAATGTTAAATACATTGAAATTTATATCTTCATTTTGCTGGGCATTGGCAATATGGTTAAGTGTGCCATCATGCTGCAAAAGCTGATAGCTGGTGTAATCCACCTCTGACCAGTAATGACGTATTTTAAGCCGCAGTGAAGTTTTGTTATTAAATATATAAGCACCGGAAAAGGTGTTAATGATGGTTTTTTTGTCTCTTTGGCCAAAAATAATGCTGTCTTCATTAAAATGATCCACATATCCATGTTCATCATACGTCATGTTGAAATCAAAATCATGATTAAATGATAGTTTATCACTGAGGCGAACATTTGGATTTATACTCCAGTGGTAACCTGTTCCATCGGCAATGTAGCCACCTATTGAAGCACCTGCAGACATCATTTTATTTCCATCAGTAGCCAGCCAGGCAGACGCACTGTGGCTTGCAGGCTTATAAAAGTAACGGCCCTCCACGCGGGGCTCAAAGTAATCATACCTATTGGTAATACTGGAGTAGTAATTTACCCCAATGGTTAGAAAGTTTTTGAAGGTGGCCCTGTTATTCAAACTTAAACCATAATTAGTAAAAACCCTGGGCTTATACAGACTATTATAGGAAAGACGAACTGTTGAAAAGTAATTTAAGAATTTGCCTTGTGGTTCATAAATCCCGTACCTGACAACAAGGTTATGTTCCATATTGTTGTTACGGCGCAGATAACCCATATCGTTAGGATTGTAGGTGTCTGTCATTAATTCAAAATTATAATTGGCATACAGATTCCCGTTTAACTTACCAAGGCTAACATCCATAGATGACCCCGGGATGATTTTATTTGTTTCCTTATCCGTTACCAAACTTTCTGAAGCGCGGCCATGAAATGCGTAACGATTTCGTCTGTCGCTAATTTTAAATGCTGTACCGGTAACATTACCAATATAATTAGTCTCTGGCTGATAATAATTTGTGTTAATTAAGTTAATATAGGAATATTTACCGATAATTTTATCGTAAACAAGCATATTGAAATTGGTAAGGGGCTCTGTAAGAATTTCTTCTTTTTCCCCGTTTGATCTTTTAATCAGGCCTACGGCGCGCTTAGTGAGTGCGTTGAAAAATCCCAATCCAGTACCATTGTCTGTACGTCCCGAAATTTTTGTAGCATTAATCATGCTTGCCTCCCCAGGATTTGCCAGGATGATATCTCCTTCATTGAGCATGTCCTCAACATTTGAATATCCTTCCGGTTTGGCTCCTATGCGGCGGGAATAGAATAACCCTGCCTTTTCAAATAATTCAACGCCTTCATTAAAAAAAGGCCTGTTTTCGGAATAACGCACCTCAAAAGGAGACAGGTTTAGGATAGTATTGTCTGAGGTACGTTGACCAAAATCAGGAATTAAAGTCATATCCAGTGTAAAGCTTTCATTAATGCCATATTTGAGATCCATACCTGCAGAATATGCATAGGCATTTCCTTCCGGAGTGAAGTCTGCATTACCTGAAATGTATGGATACATTGACAGCCGAAAAGGTGCATTGATATTGCGTATATTTGTGAGTTCCCCTGCTTGCAGGGCAGTACTTCCTAATGTGCGATCAACCAGATTCCAGGAGGAGGTTTCGTGAATGCGCCGTATCCGACGGAAAAAATTTATTCCCCATTTTTGTACTGCAGATTTAGGAAACCGGATTGCAGCGTAGGGTATACGCATTTCAATTTGCCACCCATTATCAGTAATTTGCACTTCACTGTCCCACACAACATTCCATGTGCGGTCGTTTGAGGTAGCCGATCGCTTGATGTCAGTTTGTACATTCGCGGCTGAAACTTCAAATATAAAAATATTCTGACCATCGTTGTATGGATTAAGATGCACCGTGAATTCATCTGCCCTGGCTCCGCCATCTCTTACCGCCAGCTCTCTGGCTATGCTGTCAGGCTCGGAATCATATAAGGTTGCACCAAAATATATTGCATCATCGGTATATAAAATTCTTACCTCGGTAGGCTGATATGGTTTTTTCCCGATCGTGGGATTCATGGTCATGAAGTCATCTGCCACGTCAGCATCTTTCCATACCTCTTCTTTAAAATAGCCATCTATTTCCACTGGCCTTTGGATGCGATGTGCTTTCACTGACTTGGTTGCAGATAAAGCTATAACTGGTTTTTCTTTTGCACCGATAAGTAGGATAAAGAATTGTAAGAGTATGATAAGCAGGTAAAACCTCATCCGGATATGATAATGAATTGATTAACGATCAATTATTTAACGTTTTAAAAAAATTTATGTTTTATATGTAGTATAAAGAAATTTTTTATCCCGTGGCAAAAACCTGGAAAATATAATAAACATATACCAACAAAAAAAGGCCCCCTTTTAATCTTCCTATTTTCGAGTATTTAAGCGGAAGCATGAAAATAAACAGGAGAATACTTATGCCTATCATCCAAAGGGTATCAAATGAAAGTATCAGCGAATCCTGAATAGAAATGGGAGTAATAGTTGCTGTGATACCTATCACAGCCAGAATATTAAAAATGTTTGAACCGATAATGTTTCCTATTGAAATATCTGCTTCTTTTTTAAATGCGGCAATTGCAGAAGTAGCCAATTCCGGTACGCTGGTGCCAAAAGCAATAAGCGTAATTGAAATGGTGCGTTCGGAAACGCCAAGGTTCTCTGCAATGGTTGCAGCGCCATCCACTAGCCAGTTAGAACCAAAGGCAAGGCCGGCACCTGCAGCAAGTACAATTAATATTGATGGAAATAACCGGATGGTAGGCGGGATGATTTCAGTTTGTTCTCTCTTCATCGATTTTCTTGAGGATAAAACAGACCAAACAATGTATACGAGTAACAGCATAAAAAGCATGATGCCTTCTATTGTTGCAATTTTCATATCCATTAAAAACAGATAGAATAAAATGCTGGCTACCATCATAAAGGGCCAGTCAAAAACAGCACTGTTTCGGCTTACCACAACTGGAAAGATAATTGCTGTAAAAGCCAGCACCAGGGCGATATTAGAGATGTTTGAGCCTATTACATTACCCACAGCTATAGCGGGATATCCCTGTGCTGCAGCCTGGAGGCTTACAATCAGTTCAGGTGCTGAGGTGCCAAAACTAATCACCGTGACGCCAATAACAGCAGTGGATACTTTGAAATGTCTGGATAGGGAAACGCCACCTTTAACAAGAAGGTGTCCGCTATAAACTAAAACCGCAAGGCCAACAATTAATTTGAGGTATTCCATCAGGTAGTATTCATCTTTGGTATTTTATACCAATAGGAGGGAAGATTATTTTTTTTCTACATTATCTTTAAATTTCTTCACGTCCTTCATTACCTCATTAGAATTATTATTAATTTCTCTTTTAATATCTTCAGTTGCTTTTTTGAATTCTTTTAAACCTTTGCCTAATCCTTTTGCTACTTCGGGAATTTTCTGGGAGCCAAAAAGTAACAGTACAAACACAAATACGATTACGATTTCTGGTCCACTTATAAATAAAACTGATGTATTGATCATGATTGCGTGCTGTTAGGTAATTATGTAAGTTGCTTTATAAAACTGAAAAAGACTTACATTATTCCTACAAATATACTATGAAGTTTTAATAAAAAAAAAGCCCTTGCTACAGCAAAGGCTTTAATTATAGACTACAGTTAAAATTTATTTTTTAACCTTTTGTTTTTTTATGGTATCAAATACGGCTGGTGTTGCAATAAATAAGGAAGAATATGTTCCTACTGTAACCCCTACCAAAAGTGCAAATACAAATCCTCGGATTACCTCACCACCAAAAAGGAAGATAACCAGAAGTACAAAGAAGGTTGTTACAGCCGTATTAAGTGTTCGGCCAAGGGTGCTGTTAAGTGCCGAGTTATAGATTTCTTTTTTATCCCGCTTTGGATAAAGCCCTACAAATTCCCTTACCCGGTCAAACACAATTACCGTATCGTTGATCGAATATCCGATAACGGTGAGTATCGCAGCAATAAATGCCTGGTCTATCTCAAGGGAGAAGGGTAATCTATGGTAAAACAATGAGAAGATACTCAACACAAATAAAGAATCATGGAACAGTGCGAGCACCCCTCCCATACCAAAGTGCCAGTGTTTAAAGCGGAAAAATATATACAGGAAGATACCCAACAACGATAGCAATATTGCCCATAAGGCGGATACTTTTATATCATCTGCAATAGTTGGTCCAACCTTTTGAGAACTCATACGGTAATCATCAGAGAAGGTATCAAAGCCAATATCACTACCGATGGTATTCTGTAAGCCAAGGTAAAGCTTATGTTCTACAATGCTGTCTACATTCATGTCAGCATCATTATTATCGATCAGGTATTTTGTGGTAATCTTTACCTGGTTACTGGAGCCAAAAGTTTTTACCTCTGGTGATTGCCCGTCAAATTGTACGGTAAGGTCGTTGGTTATGTCAATGGTATTTACAGGTTCTTCAAACCTTACAACATAGGTACGGCCTCCCATGAAATCTACACCCAGGTTAAAGCCCCGGGTGAAAATTGAAATCAATCCAATAAGAATTACGGCGCTGGAAAGAATGTAGAAAAATTTGCGTCGACCAAGAAAATCAACTTTTGCATTGGCTAACACATTTTTTGTTAATTTATTGGCAAAAGAAATGTCTTTATTCCTGCCCAGAAAGCTTTCAAAAATAAGCCGTGTAATAAAGATGGCTGAGAATAATGAAGTTAAGATACCAATAATCAATGTTGTGGCAAAACCCTGAATAGGTCCTGTACCAAATGTAAACAGGATTATCCCGGTAAGGAGCGTGGTAAGGTTACCATCAATAATGGCCGAATATGCATTTTTATATCCATCAGAAATGGCCAGCTTTATACCTTTGCCGGCACGGATTTCCTCACGTACACGCTCATAAATAATTACGTTGGCATCTACGGCCATACCCATGGTAAGCACAATACCAGCAATACCAGGCAGGGTAAGTACAGCACCCAGTGATGCCAGCACACCCATAATGAAGAATACGTTTGACAACAAAGCCAGGTCAGCAACCCAACCTGCACGGTTATAGTAAAATATCATGTAAAACAGAACGACAACAAAAGCGATCATGAATGAGCCGAAACCTGCTGTAATAGCTTCCTGTCCCAGTGAGGGACCCACAATAGCTTCCTGAATAATTCTTGCCGGGGCAGGGAGCTTCCCTGATTTTAATACGTTTGCAAGGTCTTGTGCCTCATTTACTGTAAAGTCTCCGGTGATGGAGGAATTTCCTCCTTTAATTTCGCCGTTGACACGTGGTGCAGAGTATACATACCCATCAAGCACAATGGCAATACAGCGTTCTACATTTTCTTTTGTAAGTCGCGCCCATGTTTTTGCCCCTTCGCTGTTCATTGACATAGAAACTTCAGCTGCAGCACGGTTTTGGCCAAAGTCAGAACGGGCGTTGGTTACAACACTACCATCCAGCGGAGGTCTGCCATCGCGGCCGGTAGCCTTAATGGCATGGAGTTCGAAATAGCTTTCGCTCTCGTCATATTTATAAGGCTTAACACCCCAGAAAAAGCGTATGTCTCTGGGGAACATAGAGCGAATTTGGCTCATGTTAAGGTAAGAATTTATCTTACCTGTATCTTTATGATGTGCCATTCCAATCACAGATCCTGGAACCAATTGATTGTCGCGGGTAACATTTGGCTGCAGTATAGCAAACAGGGGGTAATCCTGTAAAAAGTCTTCATCTCCTGCCAGTCCAGTGGTGTCGGCAGCGAGTGAGTCATTAGACAACTGATCGAGCAGCGCAACATCATCAGAGATAACAGTGTCTTCGGCAGGGGCCTGAAGCAAATCCTGATCTGCAACCACGGGCATTACATCTTCCACCATTGTGGTGTCTATACCAAGATCTTCCTGTGCCTGGTTAATTTCTTTTATTTTTTCATTTGCTTCCAGTAAATACTGGTATACCTCACCATTTTCATATGTTTCCCAAAATTCAAGGTTTGCGGTGCCTTGTAATAGTTTCCGCACACGTTCGGGGTCTTTAACCCCGGGAAGTTCAACAAGAATCCGACCACTGGTTTCCAGCTGTTGAATATTTGGTTGGGTTACACCGAAACGGTCAATACGGCTGCGGAGTATGTTGAAAGAATTGTCGATGGCAGATTCAGCTTCCTCTCTTATTACAGCGAGTACCTCCTCATTGGTGGAGTTAAAGCTAATCCGTTCTTTTAGTTCAACAGTGTTAAATATGGCCGCCAGACGTCCGTTTGGGTCAAGCTCCTGAAAAGCATTGCCAAACAGGGTGATAAAATCTTCCTGACTGGCTTGTTGTCTTTGTTTTGCTAATTGAAGTGCTTTGTTAAAAGTAGTATCGTTACTATAATTGGCAAGTGACCGGATAATGTCTGTAACCGAAACTTCCAGTGTTACGTTCATGCCTCCTTTAAGGTCAAGACCGAGGTTGATTTCTCTTTCCTGAACTTCATTATAGGAATATTTACGAATACCTAGAAAGTTGTAAACAACTTCTCCCGAAACTGAATCGAGATATAAGGCTTCCAGGCGCGGATCACCATTAGCATATTCTTCTGCATTCTGCTTCACACGGTAAGATACATACGTAAATGACAATTGATACAGGCAAACCAGTGCGAATGCAATTGCCAGAAACCTTATTGCTCCTTTGTTCTGCATTTTAAATAATTTATTTTTAAGTAATTAGTGTAATTCTCTGAATTTTTAGAGCGCAAATATATTAAAATTTTCATGAACAAATTTGGTAATGCCAATTAAATCCACAAAAATCCTGATTCTACAACATAGAACGAAGATTTATTGAAAACTGTATCAATTTTGGAAAAATTCACAAAGAAAATTTTTCTTTGTTCATCTATAAAAGCCATAATAAAAGAGGATGAAAATTTTCGGCTGTTTTGATTCATCCAAAAGGTGTAATATTTTTTCCTGTTATGGTTTTTGTATGAAATTACATTAGTTTGATAACGGCTTTAACAATATTTTCAGCACCTTTAGATATTTCAAGAATATTCGCATCGAGCATGTAACAGGGTGTGGTTGCTATTTTATAATTGGCATCTATTACTACCTCGCCATGATTTGTGTTTTGATGAGTTGCCCCCATAGACTCAATTGCTTCGGCAGTACTGGCATCTTGTCCGATAGTAAGCTGAACTTTACCCAGTATCCTTGCTAGTATAACCGGAGAGATGCAGAGGGCACCAATGGGCTTTCCTGCTTTAATCATACTCTGAATCGCTGTTTCAACATCAGGATTAACCGTGCAATTCTCACCTTTAAATGCAAAATCACAAAGGTTTTTAGCAGCCCCAAATCCTCCGGGAAACATTAACGCATCGTACGCCGCCGAGTGAAAAGCTTTTAGATCCTTGATATTTCCTCTGGCTATACGAGCAGATTCAATAAATACATTGCGGGTTTCGGTCATTTCTTCACCTGTAATATGATTGATAACATGATGCTGATCAATATCCGGTGCAAAAATGTCATATTCTCCACCATTTTTCATTATTTCCAGCATGGTAAGGGTGCTTTCATGTATTTCTGACCCGTCATAAACACCTGATCCAGCCAATACAACTGCAAATTTCTTTTTGTTTTTCATAAGAATAAATTTATTTTAGGGTTTATATTTTCTAACTTCATGTTTAATGAACCACTAAATTAAGAAATGTCAACCGCTTTTTATAAGTGTTTCAAACTTTCTGATTCCTTGCAGGTAGATTTTTTTTGATTTTGAATGGAGAAACGGGTTAACTCATCACTGATAATGAATAAAAGAACTTTTGTAGCCATTCCTGTTTATGTCAGCAGGGAATTGGCAGATAAGATTCATTTATGGAGAGAAATATTAAATAACGACAAAATTCGCTGGACACATATGAATTCTATGCACCTGACCATATCTTTTATCGGGGAAACTGCTATAGAACATATTCCTCTGATCGGTGATTTTCTTACCGAAAAGCTAGTATCTGTATACGAAAATGAACTTGTTGTGGGTGCACCAGGATTTTTTGGTAAGCCTGAATCACCCAGTGTGTTGTGGGTGGATGTGCATGTGCCTGATGAAATCAAAGCCCTTCGCGAAAAACTTGATAATTTTCTCAGAGAATTAGGATATAAAAGAGATTCGCGGGCTTACCAACCGCATCTAACCATCGGCAGAGTGAAGTCTTTAAAGCAACCCGACAAGCTGCTGTCCTTTATTGAGAAAAACAAAAATGCGCTAAAATATCTGCTTCCCCTAAAAGAAATTATATTTTATGAGAGTATGTTATCGGAAAAAGGAGCTACTCATTTGCCGCTTAAGATTTTCAAGCTGTAACCATGCGGGAAAGTTAGATTCCGTTTCCCTTAAACACTGTTTTGAGTGTATACCAGAGGATTTTCATGTCAATGTAAAGCGACATATTCTGAAGATAGATAAGGTCATAACGAAGGCGGCGGACCATTTGATCAACATTTTCAGCATAGCCATATTTTACCTGACCCCAGGAGGTTATGCCTGGCTTAACTTTTTGCAAAAGCACATATTGTGGCGCTATTTTTACAATTTTATCAATAAAAAACTGACGCTCCGGACGAGGGCCAACGAGGGACATATCTCCTTTTAGCACATTGAAAAAATTAGGTAATTCATCGAGCTTTGTTCTCCTGAGAAATTTTCCGAATGGTGTTAACCGGCTGTCGTTTTTTGAAGAAAGCTTTGGACCTCCTTTTTCCGCATCAATGTGCATGGAACGGAATTTATATAATGTAAATGGCCTGCCGTATTTTCCAATACGTTGATGGCTATAGATTACGGGTCCCTTTGATGTGAATTTTATTCCAACAGCAATAAACAACGCCAAAGGGGAAAGGATGATCATCGCAAAAAAAGAGGCTAAAATATCTACAAATTCTTTAAAGCTTTGCTGCCACAAAGGCATCAGGTCAGAAGAGAGTTCAATAAGGGGAGTGCCGAAGAGTGTTGCCATTTTTACTTTCCCGGTAAGGATGTCGTACATGTCGGGTATGGCTTTTATTTCCAAAGGCAATCCATAAATTGGGTTAAGAATTTTGTTTATTTCCTTGTGTTCATTTCGCTCAATGGCAATGATGATTTCATTGGGTTTAATATTTTCAACAATTGCCCTTAGGTTGTTAAAACTTCCCAGGTGCTTCATGTATTTGCTTAAAATATAACTTTCTTTTTCCCGAACATTTATAAACCCCATAAAATTATGCCCCAGCTGGTCTCTTTCTCCGGCAATATCTTTGTAAAGATCTTCAGCCTTTTCGTTACTACCTATAATTAGCGTGCGGTATTGAATTTTACCCGTACGTATCTGGCTTTTTATTTTTTTTGTAATTAACAGACGTGGGATATATGTAAGTATAAATGTTGTAAGAAAGAGTACAAGGGCAGAGGTATAGTAACTCTGGTAATCCTTTACCCAGTCGTCAAGTACAAGCGCAAAGAATAAAATGGTGCTTCCAAGCAAAACCACTAAAAATGTTTTTCCCAATTCGCCTAAATCAGATTTCCGGTAACTGTTGCGATAGTATCCTGAAAGATAATGAATAAATATCCAAAAAAAAGGCACTAAAACAATTGCCATGAAAAAGGCAGTCCCTGTTTCAATAGGAATTTTATAACCAAATATTTTAGGTTCTATAAATACTTTTCTGAAAGAATAAAATACTGCCCAGCTGAGGACAGCTGCAAAAAAATCAAATATTATATAAAGCCATTTTGCTTTATTTTGTGTCATAATCAGTGTTTACCTAAGCAATGATAATTGCGGCAAAAATAAGTTTTTATTATAAAGATTTACTTAATTATTATTTTATTTAGGATGCTTTATGCATTGCTAAGGTTGCTTGTTTGTTCGTTGAATTTTATATTGTGCACATTTTCAAGCTCATACAACACTGGTTCGTAAATATCTCTGTGTATGGGCAGGAGGGTGCCTGACAATGGAAACATCTCAAGCATCATCATTTTGGCTGCAATTCCAACTGGCAGGCCAACCGTTCTGGACATGGCCGTATCTTCATCATTTTCCCCATAGGCAACCATGGAAGAAATGGTTTTCTTTTTTTTATTACCAATTGTATAGGTAAACTGGTGTTGCATTACAATCATATCTTTTTCATATGGAAGTAACAACCACTTTTTTTGTAATAACCGTTGCAGCAGATCGGCCGGAGTGGCATTACACCAGGCCTGTACATCATTAGTAAACAGACCCAGCCACTGAAGCTTTCCCATAACATCGCCTTCCATTTCCAAATTCAAATAACGAGCCACTTTCTCTTCAATATTTTTGGCTTTACTGTATGCCAGGAAAGTATTTGTAAATTCCCGGTTGGTTATTTTTTCAGAATTTTCCACCAAATGTGTATCGTCTGTAAGGCCGAGCTGAACCAGGGCGTTCCAGGCATCGCAAAACCCAGGCTTACGAATGGTGCCCCGGAACATTGTTTGAATATTCGTAAGACCATAAGTTTCACGGTATTTTAATGAATCCCGGTTGGGATACACTTCAAAGTCACCATGTCCGGGAATTGTAATTACCTCATAACGTTCAAAGAGCTTGTGGTACGGGATGTATTTAAACCTTGAGTTATGCAGAAAACGGGCACCCTCTTTTCCGGCCAGAACAACATTTCGTGGATTCCAGGTAAATTTGTAATGCCACGGGTTGTTGTCGCTTTCCGGAGCCACCAATCCGCCTGTATTTGACTCAAATTCTGTAATTATCCCTTCGTTTTCCTGAATACGATCAATCACACTCATGGCCGACATATGGTCAATTCCAGGGTCGACGCCTATTTCACTGAGTATTAGAACATCTTTTTTGCGTGCTTCTGTGTCAAGGGCCTTAACATCTTCAGATAAATAAGAGGCAGTAACCATTGATTTGCCATGCTTTATACAGCTTAAAGCCACCAGGTAATGCAGATGGGCAGGAAGCATCGAGATCACAACACTTGCTTCGCGAATAGCAGCATCTTTTTCCGCTTCGTTTAATACAGAGAGTTTAATCGCTTTCCCATTAGGATTGTCTGCAACTTTTTTTTGGGCAAAGGCAAGCCGGGAATCCGCAACAATTACTTCCCAGAAATGATTTTTTGCTTCATTCAGTAAATATTTAATAAGGGTTCCGGTCGATCTTCCAGCACCCAGGATGAGTATCTTCTTTTTACTCATTTGCATAATATTTTATATGATATACCTCACCCAAATTTAAAATATTTCGATCCATTTCTGCCCATTTTTGTTACTTTTATAAACATTTGTAAAACAGCTTTTTTATGCGAAACATTATTATTGTAACTGCCTTCTCTTTTTTTGCTTTTGCCTGTAATCGTAAAACCGGAAATCTAACCCAAAATATATCTCCTGATGACAGTCCGGCAAAATTGCAAATTGAAGCGGCTAAAATGATTAACCATTTTGGGAATTCTTTTTTTGATTATGTTTATAAAGATGGCGAGAATATTATCTATTCTCCCTTATCGATTAGTAGTGCAATGGCTATGCTTTATTCAGGAGCATCTGGAGAAACTGCAAAAGAATTTTCGAATGTTTTTAGATATCCTAATCAATCATACACGCACAAAGCTTTTAAAATTTTGCTGGATTCCCTGGCGACTGATAAGAATGCGGCCGTAAACGTTGCAGTTGCAAATGCCTTATGGATAAACCAGGGGTACAGCATTGAAAAATCCTATAGAACTAACCTGGTAGATTATTTTAATGCAGAATTGCAAGAAATAAATGTAGAGAATGCTTCCAAGATTGAACAATCAAGACAGAAAATAAATAACTGGGTAGAGCTTAAAACAAACGAAAATATAAAAAACCTGGTTCCTGAAGGTGTGCTCACTGATTTCACCCGACTGGTACTTACCAATGCGGTATATTTTAACGGCCCCTGGAAATATACATTTGATGAGAATAAAACCCACAAGGATATTTTTTATACCTCAGATGAGGAAGCCGTTTCTACTAATTTTATGGTGCAAACAAGCACGTATCGTATTGCTGAGAAGAAAGATTTCACTATTGTTGAGCTACCCTATAAAAACGAAGCATTCTCTTTCTTAATTATAAAACCCAAAAGCAATGGAAAAAGTCTCGATGATATTCCAGTTTCAGAGCCGCTCATTGAGATGACAAAAGAACTGCGAGTGGAGCGAATTGAACTGCATATGCCTAAAATTTCGTTCAGTAAAAATTTTCAGTTGAATACTCTTTTGCAGGATATGGGACTGACGCAGGTTTTCACCTCCGATGCTGACTTAAGCGGAATCACGGGAAATAAAGAGCTAAAACTTGATGCCGTACTACATAAAGCCAAAATAGACTTGCATGAAAAAGGGACGGAAGCTGCTGGTGCAACTGCTGTGGTTATTGGAGTTAAATCTGCACCAGCTAAGCCTCCATTGGTGTTTAAAGCCAATAAGCCCTTTATATTTTACATCATACATAAAGCCTCTGGCACTGCATTATTTATGGGGAGTTATACCCATCCGGGAGAATCATAAAAATTTGCATTTGCCAGTCCTGAACTTTTTTATATATTACCAGTTTTTATTACACTAACAACTTTACGGTTTATAACCGAACAAATACAAAAGCAGGAAGATAACAATAACAATAACAAATAAAATATATTTTTTTTATGAATGAAGCCGCATTTAATGACCCTGATGACAGGGCATATAAAAACGAAGACATTACCGTGTACTGGAGACCTGGTAAATGCATTCATGCCACCACATGTTACCGCGAACTGATTGAGGTTTTCAATCCACGTAAGCGCCCATGGGTGAATATGGAGGGTGCACCTACTGAGAAAATTATTGAAATAGTCAAAAAATGCCCTACTGATGCACTTACATTCAGGTATAATGATGAAGAAAAGCAAAAACAGGAGGAAGAAATTGAAAAGGCCGAACGCGAGCGGAGAAAAGCGAAAATAAAGGAGCAAACAGAAGAGGAATCAGCGCCCGGGCAGGAGCCTGCAAATATTCAGGTAATGAAGCAGGGCCCACTTGTTGTAAGTGGCAGTTTTGCTGTTTTTGACAGCAATGGCAACCAACTTCGCAACATGGCCATGACATCTTTCTGCAGGTGTGGTAATTCACAGAGTATGCCCTTCTGCGATGGAACTCATCGTAAAATTGGGTTTAATAAGTAAGTTTTTTCTAGCATCAGCACTCGAAAAATGTGTATATTAGGATTCAGTAGATAAAATACAGAATTATAAAAGAATTAAAAAGTTTTATAGATTTCACAATGTTTCAGAAATCACTTCAATTTGTTTTTACAGTATACAAGTTATATGAAGCATTTTCAAAAAAGAAATATTCAGATTAATATCGCAAAAGGTTTACTAGAGGAAGAAAGATATTATCTGTGATAATCAAAAGATCTAAAATGGAGATTGCTTCCACTGATTGATAGTGTGGGTAAATTAATTGAGGACTGTTTTAAGCGATTGTGAATTCTGGATACTCACGATTGATTTTATTTACCACAAATAGTGAATTTTAACATAAATAACATTAAAAAACATAAAAGATGGCAAAAACAGATAAAGCCACAGAATTTCATGTAATGGAAAATGGCCCACTGATGGTGAAAGGGAATTTTAAACTTTCCGATTCCGAAGGAAAGGAGATTAAACACCCAGGTGCAGATTTATTCCTCTGCCGTTGTGGCGCTACTAACAACAGTCCCTTTTGTGATGGTTCTCATAAGAAAGTCAGCTTTCAAGGATAATTTTATAATGGGTTCCTGAAATGCCTTGCTGCCAATTGTGAAAGTCCATAAAAATATTTGGGTTCGGTATCTTTTTATCATTTTAGGCATTATCAGCCTCGGGCTTGGTGCGCTTGGTGTCTTGCTGCCGGTGTTGCCCACTACTCCATTTTTATTGCTTTCAGCGGCGCTTTTTATCCGTGGTTCAGAAAAATATTATCACTGGCTTCTAAACCATCGGCTGTTTGGTAAATTCATTTCCGACTATATCAATCATAAATCTGTACCGCTGGTATCAAAGGTAATTGCACTTATAATGCTATGGACAACGATTCTTTCAACAGTCATTTTCTTTTTAAATGCCTTATGGCTACAGATAATACTTATTGTCATTGCTTCAGCTGTTTCAGTGCATATTCTTCTGCTTAAAACAAAATAAAAATACTGATTTATAATACATTAACCATCTTTACAATTCTTAAATATTAATTTATGATTGGCGTTTTGATATTTTTTGCCCTGGGAATTGGGCTGGGCTTTTTGTTAAAGCCAGGCAACGGAAAAATTAAATTTAGCAGCCGGGTGAGCATTTACGCCATTTATCTGCTGCTTTTTATCCTTGGAATTTCTGTAGGTACTAATCCTGATATACTTTCCAACCTTGATGCCATAGGGTTAAAAGCATTTGCTATCAGTGGGCTTTCGCTTCTTGGAACTTTAATAGCTACCTTGTTCTATGATCGGTTTACCTTGAAGCTCAAGATAAAGAAGGGTGATTTTCAGAAATAGTTGAAATCCAGCCTGAATTTTGCTCTCAACCAGGAGCGATTTTTTATGGTTTTTAGGTTCAATCAAAACTATTACAATTGTAGAATCACAAATATTATAGATACCCTGGATTCATGAAAATAATACAAATAGCATATGAGCATAAAAAATCATCCACATACTGATGAAAGATAGTTTTGTCATCTTATTATTTTTTGTAGCCGGACTGTTTGCCGGATATGCAAATCTTATTCCGGAAAGCATTGATTATGATCGGGCAGGAGAGGTAGTGCTTTATATAATGATGTTTTTTGTAGGATTAACCCTCTCCCTTGACCGAAAACTGTGGCAAGATTTATCCTTCATTAAGCCAGTATTTTTTGTTCTCCCATTAATCACTATTGTAGGTGCTTTTGTTGGTGTACTTGCTTTTCATTTAATCTTTCAGGAGGTCTCACTACAAAATGCACT
>Ga0207419_1001641_pt1 | contig 16217 bp, 16 predicted proteins | sample ElkSloMetagenome_4_FD_184723 | JGI IMG/M metagenome (GOLD analysis project Ga0207419, IMG submission 184723) | Hot spring microbial communities from Elkhorn Slough, Monterey Bay, USA - MD2A (version 2) | ecosystem: Environmental > Aquatic > Marine > Intertidal zone > Estuary: Microbial mat ...
CGATCATATTCCATGCGAGATGCTTTTTCGTCTCCATCAAAGAAAAACGTGAGTGCACGACCAATTTTAAGCTGGGTAAAATCATATACCTCTTCAGAGGCCAGGAGAAGGGCTTGGGTATCATTAGCATCCCATTTTCCATGTTCCCAAAAAATGTCCGCCGGTATATCCCCTTCAGAAATAATATGAGAATTTAAAACATCTTCCTCCTCGGAAGATGTTTTCATAATATCAGCAAGATCTTCTACTCCCATAACCTTACCAGGAATATTCTTCTCTGAAACATTCTTTTCTTTTTCTGATGACTGCACAAATACCTTCCAAGAGAAAACGCTTCCAAGAATAATTATAAAAAGAAAAACTCTTCTCCATCGCTTTGGAGAACGGTCTCTTTTTCGAGGTGTATAGTCCTGGAATTCCATCATAAGACAAATATACTACAGTATATCACACATCTTCTTGAAAAAGAGACACTTCTCTTTCAGGGAAAAGTGCCTCTTTTTTTATAACAAAGAAGAGTTTCTATTGGTGACGTCCTCCACCACCCATTCCTCGTCCTCCTGCAAATCCAAGTTCTTCTCGAATTTGTCGGGCTTCTTCATACTTCCCTTCTTCTCGAAGTTCATGTGCCTCTTGCATCTTCGTAAAATCTTCTTGAGTCACCTGATCGGCCATAGGACGATCCCCCAAAGCTTCTTTCCAAGCATTGTAGTCACCAGCTTCCATAGCAGATTCTACCGCTTCATGAGAACCAAGCCCTCCCATTCCAAATCTTTCCCCTGCTTGTGTTACCAAGGCAGATCCCACAGCAACACTTCCCAAACCAAGAACCAGTGCGGAGCTCATCATAAGAACATTCTTCTTTTTCATATATAATTCCATTATCTTAATTACTCTCTTTTTGGATGGCCAATCCTCCACGCACTTTCATACGCACCTCCTTTTCTTTTCTTTCACATTTCACATTCTTCCAGAGAAAACCTCTCTTTACAAAAAGTTCCTCGACCTTTTACTTCACCCCTTACCTCTCTTTTTGGATAGCCAAAATGCTCTCTCTGATCTCGCATAGTTTGCGGATGCATTCCACGTAATTCCCAAGGAAGAATACGATATGCCTCAAAAATATCCTTTTCTATAAGTTTTCCTTCAATACGAACAAGAACACCTTCTTCAAGGAAAGCATCCTCTTTTGTATCAAAGTCCTTGAGATAAAGGATGGTCCAATCTTTTCCTATCATATCTCGCAAAAGAATTTCATTCTCTCCCCGGAAAGAAATAATTTTTCCCCCAAGAAGTCCTTGTTCCGGATGATTCCACAGAGATTGTCTTCGTTCCATAACTGTTTCATACGAAGGAATATATGTGTTAACAAGGGCTTCTGTAAAATGTCCAGCACCAACTTCATAAAGGAAAGCGCCTCCGAGAAAAGGAAGGATAAAAATCATCGAAACGAAGGCTATGTGAAATCGATAACCCCGCTTCGTATGTCTAATGTTATACCAAGCGATGCCCAAAAATAGAATCAAAAGAACAAGCCACAAAATAAGCGCATACGATAAAAACTCTCTCCATCCCGAAAGAAAGAGAACCTTAGCAATGAAACCTTCTTGGTTAGCCCCAAGAAAAAAGACAACGGACATGGCAATGCTTCCGACTATCATAGCTCCTATCCCACCAAACCAAAGAAATCCATCCTTCAGAAGAAAGTGCCACCGAGGTTTTGGGGTTATCTTTTCCTTCTTCAATGTTTCCAAAATATGCTCACGAATACTTTCTTTCATATATTTATCCCTTAGTGTGAATATCACGTAATTTCTTCTTTGCTCGAGAGAGCAACGTTGCTACCGTTCCCATCGGCTTTTGTATAATATCTGAAATTTCTCGATAATCCTTTTCTTCAAAAAAATAGAGTATGAGAACTTCTCGATACGCATCTGGTAGAGCGCGAAGGGACGTATGAAGAAATTTTCTTTGTTGAGATTTTTCCATATCCAATAAAATATCCTCATCCGAAGCAATTCTTTCCAAAACATCATCTTCGATATCTGCTATATTTCCCTCTGGTCGAATATGTTTTTTCCTATACGAACTAATGACGTGATTATAGGTTATGCGATACATCCATGAAGAAAATTTTAAATCCGTATCAAATGCATTGAGATTTACATAGGCTTTAACAAAAGAATCCTGGAGTAAATCCTGTGCCTCATGATAAGAAACAGAGGTAATACGCAAAATATAACGCAAAAGCTTTGCTTCATATCTTTTGATAATGCAACCAAAAAAATCTCGTTCTTGAAGAGAGCGAGTCACTAAATCTTCGTCACTTACATTCTCACAACGTTGCTCATCAAACATACTTTTTCACAACCATAAATACTCTCTTCTAAGAAGTAGTACGAAATAATACTCTCTTTCTTTCTTTTTTAAGAAGAGTTTTTATTATCTTCTTTTTACCTTCCTCCCACTTCCTTTGAAAAGACTAGAAAGCTATTACAAAGAACAACTAATTAAAGATTCTCCTTGAAAAATTGAGAACTTGATTGCATAAAATCTCTATGCTGAGGACCAAACTCATGTTTTTCATTCTCATATTCTACAAGACTTACATCTTTTCCGAAAGAAAGAAGTGTGTCTCGAGATTGTCGTGACCAAGCAATATCACAACTTTCATCATTGGTTCCATGAAAAATCATCACTGGTGACTGAACGCGATCAAAAAATGTATTAGGTGAAATCTGATCCCAAAACAAAGGACTCTCTTCTGGAAGTCCATAGGTATCTTTAATATACTGTGCTGTTTCAAAACGACGCGATGTCCATCTTTCGTAATTTTCACGAGCATCACTCGAAACGGGTGCATAGAGAACGAAAGCCTGTACAAGATCTGGTCGAACGACCATAATTGTTTGCGCTATTCCTCCCCCCATAGAATGTCCCAACATGCCAAATCGTGTTTTACTCAATTCCTCTCTATCTGAATTTTTTACTGCCTCCACAGCATTGATAACATCCTCGACATATCCAAGTCGAAATGAAACTTCATTACTTTCATCCTTATCTGACTGTGCATGATTTCGATAATCACTATGCAGTATGGCAAATCCTTGTCGAGCAAGATAATCTTGTTCACGCCTTAGCCCACGACCATTCGTATATACAGCGGGATCAATATAACCATGATTTAAGAAAAGAACAGGAAACCCTCCTTCCGGAACTTCCCCCTTGGGAATATTTAAGATACCAGAAATGGTGAAGTCACCACTTGTATAGGTAATGAAATATTCTGTGTAAAGTGATGTCTCTCGAACAACACGATCTAATGAGAGATCTCGTCCATTAAACTTTCTCTCCATCAATGCTGGAAGAGAAATATCGTCATACTCACTAGGAACACTTTCTTTATTGCTATAATTATCCTCTTCTACTATTTCACGAACCTCTTCGATATCATCTTTTTCTTGAGAAGAAACTTCTTTTTTTTCAGATGTGATTTCCTTCATCATCCCGATAGAAAGAACGATGACTACGCCAACAAAACCAAGTCCAAGTAACCATCTCTTCTGCAATATAACCATAGAATAAAATTATGTATTGAAAGTGTAATACAGCTAAAAAGAAGATATGTAACACTTTTCATTTGACTTTTTAGAAGAAAGGAATACAGTATACTTATCTTGCCTAAGGCCCTTTTTGGGTCTTCTCTTTTTTTTCATTTTATTCTACATCTTATGCTCCTAGAAACACTCTTAGCCCTTTTTACTCTCACTTTTATCTCTATAGGAGCACTTCTTATTTCTCAGAAAATACGGCTTCCTTATACAGTGCTTCTTCTTTTCTTTGGAACACTTCTTGTTCCATTGTCTTCACTCTCTTATTTCTCCTTTCTTCGAGAATTTGAACTGACTCCGGAAATTCTTTTTTTTGTCTTTCTTCCTATTCTCATTTTTGAATCCGCCTATACTATCAATATTCGAGAACTCACAGGAAATATTCGAACTATTTCTTTCCTTGCTATAGGAAGCTTTCTTCTTTCTACCCTCTTCATCTCTTGTATTCTCTATTTTGGACTCCCGCTTATAGGGCTTCCCATTCCTTTTCTTGTCACGTTGTTATTTGCTTCTCTTATCTCTGCCACTGACCCGGTTGCCGTCCTCTCCCTTTTCAAAGATTTTGGCGCTCCTCGACGACTCTCTCTTATCTTCGAAGGAGAGTCTCTTTTCAATGACGGAACAGCCATGGCTGTCTTTCTCATTGTTCTCGAAATACTCCTTCACGGCTTCAATGGATGGGGATCTCTTGGAGAAGGTCTTTTCTTCTTTACCAGCATGATTATTGGAGGCGTTCTTTTTGGTCTTTTTATGGGCCTTGTCTTTTCAAAACTTCTTGAAAAGATGCAACGAAATGAATTTGCCGAAATCACTATAACTATGCTTGCGGCTCATCTTACCTTTATCCTTTCTGAAGTTATCTCTTCTTCTGTTTCTTTTTTTGGATATTCTCTCCACATTTCCGCCATTATAGCGACTGTTATTACTTCCGTGGTTATTGGCAATTACGGACGATCAAAAATGTCCAAAGGTGTTGAAGAGTACATGGAAAAATTTTGGGGTTATTTTGCCTTCATTGCCAACTCCCTTGTTTTTATATCTATGGGTCTCCTTTTCCACTCTCTTCATATCAATCTCTTTCAATTTATCCTCCCTATTATTCTTACTATCTTCATTGTCATGATTGGAAGGGCTTTCTCTATCTATCCTGTTATATCTCTCCTCAATATTCTTCGATGGGAAAAACCCATTCCATCCTCTTGGCAGCACCTTCTTTCTTGGGGAAGTCTTCGTGGAGCACTTGCCATCACTATGGTTCTTTTTATACCAGAAAATGCAACGCTTCCGGGGTGGGAATATTCTTTTTCCATCAAAGAATTTATCGCTGCTATCACTATAGGATGTATCTATTTTACGCTCTTTATAAAAGCAACGACTATACGACGTGTTATGAATCGCTATCAACTTGGAGAACTTCATCCGCTTGAAGAGGCTCAGTATAGACAAGCAAAATCACTTATCTATGCTCACGCTATCGCAAAATTTTCCGATTATCACAACAAAGGCTATATTACAGACAAAGTCTTTGCTTCCCTCAAAGATCGTTATGATCGCGAATATACCAAGTCCTGTGCTATTTCTCATGAACTCTACGAAACTAAAGAGGGTCGTGATATTGCACAGAGAGCCTTGCGTGTTTATGCCATAGGGATTGAGCGCCATTTTCTCAAAATCCTTTTTCACTATGGAGAAATTACAGAGCCTGTTTACAAGCGTGTTCTCGGAAAACTCGCCCTTAGACTCACTCATGTTGAAAATGGCGATGCTTATGCGGGAAAGGATACGCTCACAAATACCGATGATTGGCTCGAAATATTTGTTAATTTTCTTCGAAAACTTATTTGGAGAAAAGAAAATCTTGGAAAAGACCTCGTGGGAAGTTATATGTACTATCGAGCACAAGAAATCATTGCTCGAAAAGTCCTTAAATACCTCAAGACTTTCGTAATGAAAAATGGCTATGGCCTTTTTGGAGACAAGGCTATTTTTGATGCTCTCCTAAAAGAATATGAACGATTCGCCCTCGGTGCAAAGAAAAAGATGCAAGAATGCGAAGAGTTGGACGAAGAAAGTCTTGCTCAAATATGTGAAGACTTTGGCCGTCGTGGGGTTCTCAAAGCAGAAGAAGACGAACTCAAAGAACTTACCGAAAATGAAATGATTACCCCGAAACTCTCTATTCTTCTCGCCAATGAACTTCGAAAAGAAGTTGGGAAACAATAACCATCCCAAAACAAAAAGAAGGCTTATAAAAAGCCTTCTTTTTGTTTTTTTGAGAGACATTTCTATCGTCCTCGTTTTTGAATAAAGGTAAGAGCAAATCCTTTTTTCCCAGCGCGACCAGCACGCCCTATTCGATGAACATAATCCGAATAACTTTGTGGTGTTGAATAGTTAATGACATGAGTAATATCAGAAACATCCAAACCGCGAGCCGCAACATCCGTTGCTACTAATATACTCGTATTTCCTCTTTTGAATTGAGAAAGAGCTCTTTGTCGTTGTCCTTGAGATTTATTCCCATGAATAGAATCTGCTGAAAATCCACGTTCACACAAAGCTTTACTGAGTACATCTACACCTCTTTTCGTTTCTTCAAAGATAAGAGCTTTCCCCTCTTTATTTTGGATAAGAAGAGAATGAAGATTTTCTATTTTATCAGAAGAAGAGGTATAGTGAACAATATTTTGATCAACATTCTCACACGTATCCCCTGTTTTCACAGAAACATGTACGGGATCTTTGGAAAATTCTGTGATCAATGTTCGAACTTTAGCATCCATGGTAGCGGAAAAGAAAAATGATTGTCTTTCTTTGGCAACATTTCCAAGAATAGTTCTCATGTCATGAACAAATCCCATATCCAACATCCGGTCAACCTCATCCAATACGATCATATCGAAAGTATCAAGTTTGAGTGTTTCACGTTCAAGATGATCTTTTATACGACCCGGTGTTCCTATGACAAGTCGTGGTCGTCGTGAAAGGTCTCTGAATTGTGGTCGCATCGGCGCACCACCAATCAAGAGGGCATGAAATATCCTTCCTCCCTGAGAAAGAATATTACATTCTTCAAGAATTTGTTGTGCCAACTCTCGTGTTGGAGCCATAACAATGGCCTTTGATCGTGGGCTAGAAAGAAGTTTGTGCAAAATAGGAATAGCAAAAGCTAATGTTTTCCCTGTTCCTGTATTGGCAATTCCTATAACATCGCGCCCCAAAAGAGCTGGCTCTATTGCCTGATCTTGGATAGGAGAAGGAATGGTAAAGCCCTTCTTTTCAATATTTCTGTGCAAAAGTCCATCTACACGAAAATCGCGAAATGTATTTTTTGCGACATATTCCTCTTCTTGCGTCACTCCAACAGCTGCTTTAATGAACTTTGATGGGTGAATATTTTCTTTTTTGGGACCCCGAGATCGAAATCCCCCTCTTGATCCTCCTCTTGATCCTCCTTGTGAACGAAGTTTCGTACCGAAACTCTGCCGACCAAAAGATGATCGGCGTTTTTTTTGATAAGCCATACGTAATGATGATTCTCTAACGATTGATTATGTGTCGATTGTTCCGAGATGAACATCGAGACATATACCATCGCTCGGATTCATCACTAACAGACAAGGTAATGTAGCACTTTTTTTATAAAGAGTCAAGTTTCTATAAAAAATTTATTTTTTCTCTTCTCCGCAAGGAGTTTTGAGCTTGCCGAAGGACGACGACGCGGTCCGTTTTCCTTTCCCTCCGCGAGGCTTTTGCGAAGCGGTCCATCCTAGATCCTCTCTTTCCTACTCCGCGAGGCTTTTGCGAAGCGGTCCATGCATTTCTCTTTGTATTTTTGGATGGATTGCCCGCCTAGCCGTCGAGGCTGGCCCGCCTAGCTCGCCTCGCTGAGTCGAAGCGGGCCGTCGAGGCTGACCTACCTTGTCGGCAAGACAGGCCCGCCTACCGGCAGGCAGGCTTCGCGGAGCCTCACAAAGGAATGAGCAAATCGTCCTTGCAAAGAAATTCGGAAAGATGGTTTACACTTCTAAGAATTCGCTTACGAAAGATCTTAGGAGCCTAGATCAAGTACTTCGTCTATTCGAATTTTCGACACAAAATCATCGACATGAGAAACAAGTATCATAGCTCCTTTATACCTATCAAGTGCTTGTGCGATATGAGGAATGTGACGGAAGTTAATATGATTTGTTGGCTCATCAAGAATAAGAAGTCCTGGCTTGAGTAAAACAAGTTGTGCAAAGGCAACAAGTCCTTTTTGACCCTCAGAAAGACTTCCGATCTTTGCATAAATGAGCTCTTTTGTAAGAAGAAAACCAGAAGCAACGCTTCGCATGTATTCTTCTTCTTTTATTTCCATAACGCCCATCAAAGCATCATAGACCGTACTCTCGAAATCAAGCGTAGAAAAATCTTGCCGGTAATAGCCAATCGTTATTCCTTCCAAAACATGTTCTCCTCGAGCATGCCCAGAAGCAAGACGTTCAAGAAGGGTTGTTTTTCCTATTCCATTGGGTCCTTTGAGAAGAAGATGTTGATTCTTTTTCAAAACAATATTCACAGGCTTTCCCACTTCTTTATGATCTTTCATGATGCGAACTTCTGAGAGCGTAAGAATATTCCCATTTATTTCCGATTGTACTGGTATCTCAAAAGCGCGAATTGTTTTATCATCTTTTCGAATATCCACCTTGGAGGACTCCATTTCAGCAACTTCATCTCGCATCTTTTTAGCAAGAAGACGCATCTTTCCTCCTTTATTTTGAAAATAGTTTATCTTTTCTTTATTTTCTCGAATTTTTCTTTCAAACTGAGCATTTTTCATCTTTTCTTTTTCTACCCGAATAGCAATCTCTTCAACAACATCATAATAATCACCCGTATATTGCTCTATGGTATGTGTATAGATATCCAGATAGAGGACTCCTTCCGTAAAGGTATTCAGAAAATCAGCATCATGAGAAATAACAATACAGGTTTTTTCATACATCATAAGGAATGTCATGAGATGACCGATACCTTCCGTATCAAGATTATTCGTTGGTTCGTCCAAGAGAAGGATGTCAGGCTCTTGAATAAGAGCCGAAGCAAGAAGGAGGCGAGCTTGTTGCCCACCAGAATACGATGAAATAGTTTTATCTAGAGGTATAGAAAGATTCACGATTCCCAGGACTTCTTGTATCTTTCGATCCAAGTCATAGGATTCTCCCTGAAAATATTTTTCAAAAAAGGAGCGCACGGTAAGAGAAGCATATTCGCGAGGCATTACCTGCTGAGCAAGGGCGGTTCGGAAACCCTTATTAATATGAATTCCCCCTGATTGAGGCTTCATCGTGCCCATAATCAAATGAAAAAGCGTACTTTTTCCGGCTCCATTTTGTCCCATAAGAGCCACTTTTGCTCCTTCTCGCAATGAAAAAGAAACCTCGTCCAACGTGGTTACTCCTCCATCATGTTCAAAACAAACATTTTTAAAACGTAGTGCTGTACCTTGTGAACTCATATATTATTTTCCTCAAACATCAAATGTTCACTGTACATGAAATTTCTTCTTTTGAAAAGGGCTCTGCCCATTAATGAAAAAACTATTTCTTCTCCTTTTTAAAAGCTTTGTGATCATTGAATTTTTCAGTCCATTCCTCAGGATTTCCATAATCAGCAAAATCTTTATACCAATCATGATGCATTTTTAGCTTCTGTGCTGACTTAATAGGACACCAATACCGCTCTGTTCTTGCTGCAATTTCTACACTATAGGCAAATAAGCCTCCAACATAGCTACAATACAGACAATGCGCCTTTTGTATGATATTGAGATAATCAAGAAACCTTCTTTCATAAAGAATATAATCTCCTCTTTTTACCTTTGGTATGCCATAAAGAGGAAAAGCAATCCATTGATATATTGTAATACTTATATCTAACAAAAGAGCTGGAACAATCATCCCATAAATAAAAGGGAGGGAGATAAGGTGTCGAATGCTTTTTGGAAGAACATATTTCCAGGCAGGAATACGAAAGCTCTTATTTCTCTCTCGTATTCTTTTAAGAAAGACGACTCTTTTTTCTTGTATAGAAAATCCATATTTCTCTGCAAGTCTTGCGTGTTCTTTCTTAAGAGCCTTATTCCAAAACTCAATCTTCTCAATTATCTTTCGTATCTTTGAATCCATATAGAGTATTTTTACCTCTCTTTTAAGAACACCCTAACCTAACACAAAATATTATTTTGTACAATGGGATTTTTCTTTTGCTTTAGAAGTCCTACAAAAAACCTAGGAAAACAAAAGACCCCTTTTACAAGGGATCTCTTGAGAAGTACTTTTCTTTTTAAAAACTCAGAAAAGAAAGAAGGCTTGAAAAGAAGGTCTTTTTCTCTTGTACAACTTTACCTTCGTCATCAACCTCCAATTCAGACTCAGTCTGTATGGTGAATATTCCGAAAAGACGCTCCTCTTTTTGAACTCGAACTCGATTCTCTTCTCTTGACATGATGGTATATTCTTCATATCCCTCAAGAGGAAGTTCTGTCATTTTTTCTTCTTGATTCGATTCTTCTTTCATTATCTCTCCCATACTTCCTTCTTCCAGAACATTCATTTCTGGATTTCCTTCATTTTGATAAAGAGTAGGAGCTGTTTCAGAAACAGGCATTGCACTATTTTCTTTTGGTAAAGTGGCTGGTACTGTTACCGATTTTTGGACATCGTTCTTGATAGTGCCATTTTGTTCATAATATTCACTTTCCTCCGAAAGCTCCCCGTATTCAGAGCCTTCCTCATACTCAGATTTTTCAGACTCTTCTTTTCCTTCACTTTTCTCACTCTCCTCTTCTTGAGATTTTTCACTTTTTTCATCTGCCATGACCACAGAAGAAGTGTCCTTTTCTAAAACATGCACAAAAAAAGCAACCATTACAACACCAATCACAGCAACAAGTGTTTTTTCCGTAGACGATTGTGGAAATTTCATAGGCTCTATACTCTTATTTTTTATTCTTCTTATTCAGAGAACCATATTTATCTTTTCTTGTCATTCTTCTTTTCGAAAAGATACTTCTCAAAAAGGAAATACCCCAAAAGACCAAGGGCTATCACCTCAAAAACTTCTTCAAAAAGTCGCATCAAATGAATCCCTCTTTCATCACACAAACTATCTCTACAAAATATAAAAATATCACTCTTTTGAACAAGTCCGTCTAGAAAATCTAAAAAAATGGCCATGGAAAACATTACCGCCATAACAATAATTCTTTTCTTTATCTTCTGGTGAGTTCCCTTCCAAAGGTGCCGTGCTAAATACAAAAAAGCGAATATTAAAAAAGGGGAATAAAAAAGTGTCCAAATATAACTTGGAAAACCATGAAGAAAGGTTACTTCCTGAACCAAGAAACCACTCAATCGCTCATGAAAATAAATAGCATCATCCATGCTTAAAAAAAGAAATACAAGAGAGAATATACCATATTTTCTTTTTTGTTTCTTCGTGCATTTTCAAAGAAAAAAAAGCGATCATCGCTAGAGCAAGAACACTCATCCATGTAAGGGGTGTTTGCTCTCGTGTGGCAATGAAAATTTCCCCCAAAGAACTCTCTGGATAATAGAAAAAGGCGAGTAAGTCCAAAAATACAAAGATAATAACAAAAAGAAAACTTACTCTGTATATTTTCTGAAAAAAGAAAAAAGAAAGATGCACATGAGTATTTACCAAAATTTCTCCGCGATATTATTTCTTCTTTTTATTTTTTAAAAAAGCAAGCATAAGAATGCAAGTCACCATAATCATGGCATAAAAAGCAAACGCACTGCCAAGAAAAAAAGCTTCGTATATCCCTCCAGTATAAAAATATACATAGGCTAGATTCTGAATACGGTGCCAAATTTTTCCAAGAAGAATCATCGAAAGATTATTCGATGTCACCAACAAAATAAAGCCGGTAATATCCCCCACATGAGCAAAAAAAACATAATCCTTAAGCGACCAATAGGCTGGAGTAAATATCGACGCGAGATAGGAAGACCCAGGGGAGATAACATCTCCCAGCATAAAGCCCACAACAATAGAAGCTGAAAAAACACCCATCCCTTTCCTTAAAATAAGAAGCTTGCGAAGCCATTTCTGGCTGGAAAAAATGTCAGCCAGAGGACGAATAAGTATAACAAGAAAAACTGCAAAAAAGGAAATTTGATAGAAAATATTTTTTATCTCTCCACTCGGTTCTCCAAAGGCTGAAAAAAGAGGAAGATAGGCAAGTAAGAAAAGAGAAACTCCCAAAAGAAGCGTTTGAATATTTCGAAGTACTTTCATATTTTTGAAAAATGCGTGAAGAGAAAGATAATTCCTCTCCTAGATAATTATTCTCAATTTTTCTGATTGCATAACTTCACCCTGTTTATTTATTATAACAAATGATATCTCTTTGGACGAGAAAAATATCCGAGCCTTCTCACTTCCCATCACGATAGCAGACGTTGCATACGCATCGGCAAGTGCTCCATTCTCCCCAATAACCGTTGCGGAAAGAAGATCTTTCTGAGCACTCATTTTCTTCTCACTTTCTATAATATGATGCACCTCTTGTTGTCGGTGTTTCCATTTTCTTTTATACACTCCGCTCGTACACAAGGCTTGATCACACAAAGAAACAGAAATATCTTTTTTTTCATCGTAAGGATTTTTTATAGCAATAACAAAACGATTTTCTTTTTCATCCCATCCGCGCACGTAGAGATCTCCTCCTATATTAATGATAACCCCTTGTTTTCCTGGTGTCTCTTGAGCAATCTTTTGTGCGAGATATCCTTTAAGAAATCCCCCGAAATCCAATTTTTGTGTTTCTTGTAAGAAAAGTTCCTCCCCATTCCATACGATATCCTCCATTCGATTATTGTACTCTTCATTTTTTTCAACACTTTCTTTCTCACCTATTTTTTCAAAGGAAACATCATATCCGATGTGATCAAGTTGTACAAGAGGATTAAAAATTCCCTCCGTCTCTCTATAAAGAGACTCCGCTACAAAATACACTTCCCTGAAGAGCCTGGATATTTTTCTTGATTTCTTTGTATTAAGCTCAGATAATTCACTTCCTTCATCAAAACGTGAAAACACTCTCTCATATTTTTGGATCATCTTGTGAGCCTGTGTGAAATACAAATCTGCTTCTTTTGCCGACTCAGCAACAAACGTCATATTTACATCGCAACCCATCTGCTTTGTATAGTAATTGTATTGTGAGAACATATCATCTATACTTAAAAAATAACTTCTCTAAGTATAGATGATATTATGCAAAAGAGCATTCTTTATGTACTTATCAGTTTTTCAAGCGTTACTTTTGTTATCCTTTTTGGAACACTCACTGCCTACAAAACAAATATTATCCCTGCCAGAGAAAAAGAATATCAAAAAGAACATCTTCAAGTCATAGAACAAGCGCAGAAACAAGAAGATCGTATCAAAGAGCTGCAAGCGGAGCTCGACCTCGCATTAGAAAAACAACGTGAAGCCGAAGAACTTCTCAAAGGAAGGCTTCAGGAGGAGGAACAACTTGCACTCGAAAAAGCACGTCTTGAACAAGAGGCTCGCCTTCGAGCTCAACAAGAAGCCGCTGCTGCGGAACAAGCTCGTATTATTGCAGAGGAAAAAAAGCAATCCAGTAAAACTTCTTCTGCTTCATAAAAATATTTTTATAGAAAAACGAAATAGCTCCTCTTTTCTTTATTTTTTTCGCAAAATTTCTTTTCTCACCAACAGCGATTCTCTCCTCATGAACACCACACAATCTTTCTTTTTTTTGCTTCTTGCAAAGCAATTTTTAGCCACACGGTATATTTTTCGGGTTTTTGAATCATCTCTTTTTCTAGGTTTTCTAGATCAACCCATGCATATTCTTCCACCTCTTGAGGATTTGGTTTAATAAAAAGAAGAGAATTAACTTTTCCCACAAAAACACAATCGTATTCATGCTCGGTTAGATCATTATCAAGTTTCTCTTTATAGAGAAAACAAAAAGATTCTTCCAAAGGACAATCAAAGCCCATTTCTTCTTGAAGTCTTCTATGAATCGCTTCTTGGTACGTCTCTTTAGGTCTTGGATGACTACAACAGGTATTTGCCCACATCCCCCCACAATGATATTTTGTTTTCGCTCTTCTTTGAAGCAAAAGCTCTCCTTCTTCATTAAAAACAAAAAGAGAAAATGCTCTATGGAGCTTTGCATCTTTATGTGCTTGCATTTTTTCTTCTCTTCCAATAGGTTTATTATTTTTGTCTACAAGAATAACATATTCTTTCTTCTTAATTTCTGGCATAGTATGTGCTTTTTTATTAATCCTACAATCGTATACTACCAAGTTTTTTCATTTTATTACAAAAAAATAGGCGAATTCTCGTGGAGAATTCGCCCAATCTGTCACCTTATTAGATTTCTTGATCTACGGTGATCTTTTTTTGCTGAACCCATATCCTCGCTATCTTGCGGATAAGCTTATCCAATTCGATTGCGAACAGACTTGGGAAAAAGCATATGAGGATCATTGGCCACCACTCGGCTGGAAATTCTGCCGTACGGAAAAGCTCTGCCGCCGACGGAATAACCGTTGGGATAAAACGAATCGCGATACTTGCCGCAATACCTCCCAACAACCATTTATTTCCGAATGGATTGAGCGCAAAGACCGACCCATAAATAGAACGAGCCGATATCACATAGCCAAAGTGTGCCAAAAGGATGGCCCAAAATGCTGCTGTTTGAGCTTGCGTAAGCAAAAGCTCATCAACAAGCACTCCGTTTACCACAGCAGATGCTCCGAAGTGGTGATACACCAAGAACCCCGGCAAAGCAATCGCAATACCCATCACGACAACCCTCTGAATGAACAGAGAATCGATGATGTGGATATTTGGATCACGGGGTGGCTTTGACAAAAGCCCTTTTTCTTTTACCTCCATCATGAGTGGGAGCGTAAGGAGTACCGAGTCAAGTAAATTAATCCAGAGGATTTGTACTGGCTCGAGCACAAAACGCGTTGCAAATACCGGAACAAACGCTGCCAAGAGGATTGCCCCCATAATAAGCAGTGCTTGTGCCGCATTAGTTGGAAGGGTATAGAGAATCGCCTTTTGCAGATTTGTCCATGCATGGCGACCTTCTTCCACGGCATTAACGATAGTTGCGAAGTTGTCGTCAGCAAGCACCATGTCCGATGCCTCTCGCGCAACTTCTGTTCCCGCTATGCCCATAGAAACTCCGATATCCGCTTGTTTCAAAGCCGGAGCATCGTTCACGCCATCACCCGTCATGGCAACAACATGTCCATTTGCCTGCAGTGCCTCAGCAATGTCTTTCTTATGCTCAGGGGCAACCCGAGCAAAGACCGAAACTCTTTCTACTGCCTCGCGAAGCGTTTCAAAATCCATATCCGAAAGCTCCGATCCAGTCACCACGCCCTGCGCCATGATTCCCAGCTTCCCAGCAACTGCCTGTGCAGTGTCTGGATGATCGCCTGTCACCATAACCGTGCGAATCCCCGCAGTTTGACATTTCCTCACCGCTTCGATTGCTGATGCTTTTGGGGGATCAATCATTCCTTGAAGGCCCCCAAAGGTCATCTCATGCAAGTCATCATGGAGCAAATCTCTATGCTCCCTCTCTACCTCCTTGAATGCAAACCCAAGCGTTCGGAGAGCCTGAGAAGCAAAATCCTTTGCAACAGCCAAGTACTCCTCTGTGTTCAGAGCGAGCATTGCACCCGCCTCATCTTGTACAAACACTTGTTCTTCTGGTGACATTGTGTTAAAATAGAATCTGTAATTTGTTTATAATGTAAATATTATTATGGATACACAACCATATCTCGATAAGTTGAAAGCTCAATACGACAAGATTGCCGCGGAGTTTGCGGACAAAAAGGCCGATGTCGAAATAGCGAGTCAAAATGAATCGGAAGAGTTGAAGAAAAAAATGCAAGAAATGAATGAAAAGATGGAAGAGTTGCGTAATGCTGGAGACGAAAGAGCAGAAGAGATAAAAGATGAAGCGGAACAAATCATGAACGATGTCGAGGCACGCTGGAATACTCTTCTTGAAAAAATAAAATTGTAAGGAATGTCTTTTCTTTCAAAAAAGCACTGAATATATTCAGTGCTTTTTTTATTCCTTTTTATTTTTGGGCACCTATTTTGTGTAATCATTGGAAATGTATAAAGGATATTCGGTTAAAATTCGGAGGGATGTCGTGGCTTTTTCTCTGGCGGCTTAGATGCTCACAGTGTGATTAGTGAGAGATATCTTCTTACTGTTTCTTTGCTTTATGATTAGAAAAATGGGATTAAGCGTCTTTCTTTCATTTCTTTTTTTAATGTTCTAAAAGAAAAAATCCTTTTGTAAGTGATTCTTGAGTGAAAAGAGTAGCTAAAATACTTAATTATCCTCTCTATACGTAAAAAGAGAGGAGAAATTGAAAAAAGTCAGCTTAATTCTTTCTCTTCTGTCAAGTATTGTAACATTGCAGCGTCAAGTTTACACTTGCTTTCTCTTGGAGCTTTTCCATAGGAGTCATACCATCCATCCCCAATCCTCTGTGCTTTTTCTCAAAATTGTAG
>Ga0207419_1001643_pt1 | contig 16212 bp, 18 predicted proteins | sample ElkSloMetagenome_4_FD_184723 | JGI IMG/M metagenome (GOLD analysis project Ga0207419, IMG submission 184723) | Hot spring microbial communities from Elkhorn Slough, Monterey Bay, USA - MD2A (version 2) | ecosystem: Environmental > Aquatic > Marine > Intertidal zone > Estuary: Microbial mat ...
TGCCACGTACTTAGCGAATGGGGATACCAAGACATGGCCTACACCCTACTGATGCAAAAAAGTTATCCTTCTTGGTTGTATCCTGTAACTATGGGCGCTACTACCATTTGGGAGCGTTGGGACGGCATTAAACCAGACAGCACTTTCCAAACACCGGGCATGAACTCCTTTAACCACTATGCCTATGGTGCCATTGGTGACTGGATGTACCGCAATATTACAGGTATAGATACCGAAGTGGACAAACCAGGTTACAAAGGCATTATTATCAAACCTTCTGTAGGAGGTGGGTTGACCAAGGCAAGCGCCACGTTAGAAAGCAACTATGGCGATATTAAATCGGCTTGGCAAAAAGATGGCGAAACATTGAATATGCAGACAAGCATACCTGCAAATGCCACCGCAACCATTTATCTGATGGCACCTACAGAACAGTCCGTTACCGAATCGGGAGAGGCTTTAATAGAAGTAGAGGGCATTGAGATTTTGGGGCAAGAAGGCAACTACTTAAAAATTAGAGTAGGCTCAGGAGACTATCAGTTTGTGATCAATGGGATGAGCAATTAGAAGACGTTTTTGGTTGCTTGCATACTTTTTGAGATTATGCGTGGGATTTAATTGAAAAAGGGTGTAATACTTATATATTAAGCTTTCAAGTATCCTTTATTATGGTTATACTTAGATATGGATTAATATTTAATTTGGTGTTAGTAAAGCCATATGTGAAATAAACTTACTTTGGTAGTTATATGACTAAGTTACCTACAATTTGAACTTTGAGACAAAAACTCATTCATATAGGATTCCTTTTGATAATTTTCTCATGTTCTCAATCAGAGATAGAAAAATATGATTTAGGCGGATTTACTATTGAGACTAAAATCAAATTGAATAGGGTTTCGATAAACGGAATAGATTCAAATATGACTTATCTTATTTCTGATAAAGGAGACACTATATTTTACGACTTTGGAATTTATGCCTCAAATTTGGAATCACCGATTGAAAATGACAGGATTAAGGTATTGACATTGGATTATGTTGATTCTCTAAAAAGATGGGGAGAGAGTTTGGACGAATTCGTCTTCGTAAACTCGCTTAAGAACAGAATGCCAATCTTGGAAAGACTGAAACTTCATAATCAATATGTGACTAAGATTGACGGACAAAATGCTCGGGTTGTTGAGACGAAAAATGTTGGCAAGGGGATAATTGGAGTTGTATTTGAAAATTTAAAAACGGACGAATCTGGAAACAACATAACGCTAAATTTTTGGGGTAGGAGCAAGAACTGGGAAAAAGACCAACAAATAAGAATGATGATTTCTTCGATTAAAATAAAAAAGTAGGTAACAAAGGCTAATCATCCATGCCTTCAGTTGTTGGGACTGGAAAGCTCATTTCAATCTGTTATCTTAGCGTCCTGTGGATGCTTGTGCCGCTCTTTAATCGGCACGGTGTTTAGCCAGTCGTTATATTTCATTCAAGAATTTCCAACGAAAGACTAATTTCATTATCTTGATAGTTAGATAAACTTATCAGATTCGATATGAAAGGCAAAGCAACTACATATTTAGACAGGATAACAATAAATCCAGAAATCTGTCATGGAAAGCCCTGTATAAGAGGAATGAGATGGCCCGTTGAGGTTTTGCTTGATATGATGCTCTCAGAAATGACCTTCGAGGAAATATTGGAGGACCATCCAGAATTAGAAAAAGCAGATTTATTAGCTTGTTTAGCATATGCCAAAGTGCTAGTTTCAGGAAAAACAGTGACTACGCCAGCATGACAATCAAAATACTCTGTGATGTACATATAGCATTCAAAGTAGTTAAGTTTTTTGAAGATAATGGACACGAGGCAGTCCATGTCAATAATATCTTGGAAGGCTTCAAAACGAAAGATTCAGCTATAAGCGATTATGCAAATCTTCATGGTTTTACTGTTCTAACCAAGGATATAGACTTTAAAAACAGTCACTTTGTGCAAGGAAAGCCTAACAAACTTTTACGGATAGCTTTGGGTAATATACCGACAAAACGACTGATTGAAATATTAGAATCTAATTTAGAAGCTATTATTAAGTATTTTCAGTCGGATAAATGTTTTATTGAGGTTGGCAATGACTACATGGAAATAATAAAACAGGACGAAATATAACCAATGCTGGGCTTGGTAGAACTATAAGGCATTTAGTAACTTAGTCCCATTGTGTCCTTCGGAAACATTTAGTGCTTTTAAACCAGCACGGTGTTTAGTTGGTCATTAGCAAATATATTGACATAAAACCTCGATTAAGGTGAAGTGTATTTCATGTGGATACGAACATGCTGGAAAGTTTTGCCAAAATTGCGGTGAAAGAAATGGGATTGAAAGAATTACAATTTCATCAATTTTGAATAGTACAATTTCTACTATTACTAACATGGACAAAGGTTTTTTATTCAACCTAAAAAACATGTTATTAAGACCTAAGAAAATAACGACTGACTATGTTAAGGGAAAAAGGAAAGGCGTTTTAAATCCAATTTCTTACTTAATATTTGCTACCACATTTTATATAATTGTTATTACAATTTTTAAAGCCCCTAAGGAAGTAGAAAGTATTGGTAATGATCCAAAGAATTTAGGGTACGAAGCTGGTAGATTTATCCGTGAGTATATTAAATATTTCTGGATACTTTCAATTATCCCCTTGGGTATATCACTTAAATTAATTTTTAGAAAATTTAATTATCCTGAGCACTTAGCAATAAGCTCATTTATAATAGCCCAATCAACCATTATTGGAATAGGAAGCTATTTAATATTGAAAATTCCTTTGATTCTTGACCCTGTAGTATTCGGGTCTATGTTCTTTTTAATTTTTAAAATATTTAAAAGAGAGAATGATACCATAGAATCGACATTACTAACCATAAGCGCTTTGTTTTTATTTGTAGTTCAATGGATTTTAATCATTGCAACAATTGGTTTCTTAAATACTTAAAAAAATGTATGCATCATTAAAATAGCGTGTTATTTAAAATAAAACAATAAATTATATTTGTTTTATTTTAAATATTCCATATACTTGTTTATGCAGATTTTTTCTTAATTCTATGCACGCTCTGAAGCCCTCCAAACTTAATCTGATAAAACTCACTTTGTGGGTGGTTATCATACTTTCTAGCTCAGCTATCCTATACCACACTCGGTGGTTGATACCTTACCTATTGAACGCTGTTGATTACAAAATTCCCAATGGACAATCACCATTAATTTGGTTCATTACCCAAATCGGCGCTAATCTCATATTCCTTTATGTTGGATTTCTTCTTCTTAGGCTCTTTAAGAACTACCAGAAACAAGGATATTTTGAAAAAGACAACCTAAAAATTTTTGATTATGTCATGTTTTCTTGTTTAGGGTTGGCTCTTCTAACAATAGTAAGATTAGCCTTTAGTAACTTTTATTTTCTCTCATTAGAAAATTACATTTCAATTAAAGGTATGCTTAACCTCTTTGCTCTTTTGATTATAGACACGCTTACGTTTAAAGAGCCACAAACAATGTATATCCTATTGGCATTTATTATGTGGGTTGTGAAGCAGTTCGTAACAAAAGCACTATCATTTAAACACGAAAACGAAGCATTTATCTAGTATGGCTATCATTATTAACTTAGACGTGATGATGTCTAAAAGAAAGATATCACTCAATGAACTGGCTAGCCGTGTCGGTGTAACTAATGTCAATTTGTCAATACTAAAAACAGGCAAAGCAAAGGGTGTTCGATTCAATACGCTAGCAGCAATTTGTAGAGAACTTGATTGTCAACCAGGAGATATTTTGGAATACAAAGATTAGCATTATTTGACCTCCTAATTCACTTAATACTTTAGATTTACCCAAATTTATAATTACTGAAACTATGAAAAAAATACTTCTCCTTTTCCCACTAGTAGCTCTTATATTACTAGGAGCAAACAATCCAAACCCAACTGCACTGAAGAGTTGGATAGAAAAAGATATTCCATACTTAGTAGAGTTTTACAAAACCAGGCATCAAAACCCGGAAATATCATTACAAGAAGAAAAAACAGCCAAAGCGCTAACAGCAGAACTTGAAAAAATAGGTTTTGAAGTAACTGAAAACGTGGGTGGATATGGCATTGTAGGTATTTTGAAAAATGGCGATGGCCCTACCATTCTGTACCGTACTGATATGGACGCATTGCCTATGAACGAAAAAACAGAATTACCTTATGCCAGCAAAGTAAATATTAAACATAACAACACAGAAACAGGTGTTATGCACTCTTGTGGGCATGATATGCACATGACCACTTGGTTGGGTACTGCCCGTGCCATGGCTAACAACAAAAAAGACTGGAAAGGAACACTCATGTTAATCGGGCAACCTGCTGAGGAAATTGGAGCAGGTGCTCGTATGATGATCAATGCAGGACTATATGACCGATTTGAAGTTCCAGATTTCGGTATAGGATTGCACTGTAACCCAGCATTGGAGGCAGGTACAATCGGACTTATACCAGGTTATACCTTGGCCAATGCCGAACTAATTGAAATAGAGGTGTACGGCGTAGGTGGACACGGTGCTGTACCTGATATGACCATTGACCCAATAGTATTGAGCAGTAACATAATTATGGACTTACAAACTATTGTGAGCCGTAACGTAAAACCTATAGAAGATGCTGTAGTAACCGTAGGCGCCATTCAAGGTGGTACGGTAGGTAATATAATTCCTGATAAAATTACTCTAAAATTAACAGTGCGTACTTTTAAAGAAGAAGTACGCCAACTGATACACCGCAGAATTAAGGAAATTTGTAAAGGAGCTGCTATGGGTGCAGGTTTGCCCGAAGATAAGTGGCCGAAAGTAAAGATACCAGAAGAGTTTACTCCTGCCAATTACAACGACCCAGTATTGACCAAAAAATTAATAGCTTCTGCTCAAAATGTAATAGGTAGCGAAAACGTAATAGCGACAGACCCCATTATGGGTGGTGAGGACTTTGCGCTCTATGGTAGTACTGAGCACGATGTACCTACCGCTATGTTTTGGTTGGGAACTGTTACTAAAGAAAAAATTGATAGTGGTAATTTGCCCGGTTTGCATTCTCCTTTCTATTACCCAGAAGCAGAGCCTACTATTCAAAAAGGAGTTTCGGTCACAACAAAAATGTTGCTCGATTTATTTAATGCTAAAAACTAAGTGTTTGGGGCGTAACAGGCATATTAAATTTGAGATACTGAGTCTGTGCCCCATTTTTTACTTTCAACACATTAGTTTGTGTAGGAAATAGCTCCATAAAAAAATCAGCTTTAACAGTAATATTCTTGATGTTTTGAGGCAAAACACAGCTAAAGTTAATAAAATGAGCATCCCCTTCTATGCTAAACTCTTTTACTTTTATAGCTATTGGTTCATCTTCTACTTGTAGTTGGAAGTGCTTGCTAAAATAGTCATCTGCCAATGACTGATTAAGTGAAAAGAAATTTTGTAAATCGGCTGGTTTATATTCAGTACTCTGGTAATTTTTTAAAGCATCGCGTAAATCATCTGAAAAAACCTTCACCTTAAGTTTAGCTTCTCCCTCAACTATTTCTATATCTGTTAAAGAAAGATAAATGGCATGATTAGGTTTTTTCTGAATAGGATGTTCCCCAATAACGAAAACGCACATCAATAACCAATTAAGAGAAGCCAACCAATTAAGATGCATTTTATGTATTTAGTTTCAATGATTGATTTTACCGGTAATTAAATATTGAATTCATTTAACTTACCAAAAAGCGTAAATTAATTTCTTTATATGCTCATGCCTATGAAAGCATTAAATACTAAAATAAGAAATCTCTCAGAGAGAAAATGACTTATACTCGATTTTAGAAAATTTAAAATATTTATCTCACGAATGAGTCTTGAAGATTAAAATAATGAAGTTGTTTAAAGTTTTAGGTTATAAGCGAAAATGGAGATATTTTGTCTTAGATAAGGCACTTTTTGAGCCATAACGGTAGTTGGCGAATAGCAGCGCTATTTAACAAAAAAAGTAACGCAATATAAGGCGAAATAGACCATTTGCAGCTTAACAAAATAACTTTAGACAACTTCAATAAAAAAAGCCACTTGCGTGGCTTTTTTTATTCAGATTCTTTTATTACAACTTAACCAACTCTGCTTGAATATTATGCTGATCTATGAGCTCTCGGGTAAATCGCATAGTGCCATGAGGTGCAAAGATCTTGAAATTACTTTGCTTTATTTGAGCAAGTGTTCCTAGCAATTTCCACTTATTTACAAGTCTAGTTGTATCTGATACCTTTTTACTGATTTCAAAATAGTATTTTTGACCTGACCCATTTTTTGCAGTAACATCCGGTATATAGGTGTGATTGTTTCTCTGATTGGTCAAACCAGTGGGTTTTTCATAACCATCATAATCGGCATAAATTTCACTGAAACCGTTTTTCTTAATTTCTGAAATCACTTTCTCTAATGCTGTACTGTATTTTTCCTGTCTAGACTCTTTTAACATGTGTGGAATTTTTAATTTGGTGGACATAATATATAACAAAAAATTTGTTAAAATGCAAATAATTATAAAACTTTATTTTTAAACATAGCAAGTAAAGCAATCAAACCTTTGAGAATTAAGGTTTTAGTAGAATTTAAATACCATTGATTTTACTACTACACAAAAATGATTTTATAGTGTCATCACTACCGGGATTTTTACGTTTTGTCGCCTTTAATCGGCTAATAATTATATCATCCCTCTGGGATTTTGTAGAAATGTATAGTTAGACCATTGATTTCTCTCAAGAAAACTCAATAAATTTTCCTTGTTAAAGCTCTTTTGGCAACTCAAAAATCCCATCTGTATTCATTGGAAAAGAAGAGACCTTGACTACCGCATTTAAATTGAGATGCCCGTAAATGTGCGGGAATTTTCCCGCTCTGTTTTCATCATTGGGCATGCCTGCCGGAGCTTCAAATACCAAGGGTGATTCTAGCTGTAAAGTGTCGATACTTAACAGCAATAAGTCGGTTTGCCCTTTAAAAAAAAGGTTGGCAGTATCGGCGGTTTGTTCCTTAGTGGAGCAATGGATAAAACCTTCAGAAGCTAAGGAGGGTGGCGTATAGCCCCCCTCCTTTTGCGCCTTTTCCCAATCCTTTTTTAAAATAATATGTAGAATAATTCTTTCTTTCATAAAATTTAGTTTTGGCTTTTAGCCTTTTCTCAAAATATAATTTAAGTATAAATTTGTTGGCTTAAGATGTATTCTAAGTATTAGTTTGAGATTTATCGGCTATGGACAAATACTCAGATGCACAGGTAAAACTTATTTTACTTACCTTTAGGTTAAATGCTGATTAAATTCAAACTTCAAGCTCTACAATTCTAAACTCATTTTTAAAACAGGTAATTTTTCGCCCTTAAACGACAAAAAAAGTGGGGAGGAATCCATATGTTTAAAGCCTGCTTTTAAATAGCATTTTTGAGCGCCGAGGTTACTTTCCAAAACAAATAAATCTACCCTGGTGACCAAATGCTTTTTTCGCACTTGCTTTAGTAATTCTCCAATGAGTTTTCCACCCAAGCCTTTGCCTCTATTTTCTTTCCCACCAACCAGCAACCTACCTATTCGTACAGATTCTTGATCTTGTGGAATGATTTCTCCAAAAGCATACGGTTGCTTTTCAGAGTTATAGGCCATATAAAACCGCCTGTCTGGATGCGCGGCTTCATAGATCACAAACTGCCTTTCGGTTAGCGGAAAGGTAAAACCATGCGCCGAAAATTGAAAGAGTAAATCTTCATCTACTACCCATTTTTTTAAAATGGGGAGATGCTTTTCTGTGTCAAACTTCTCTAACATATCATTTTTGATAAGCTTCAATAATCGCATCCATAAAGCGGTTGTTTTCTTCCTTGATCACCATTCTTGCCGGATCAGCCTCAAACCATTCTACCGTTTCTTTAATGCCTTTTTTAAAAGTAATGGTCGCGTTAAATTCGGGCACAAAGGTCTTTATTTTGGTATTGTCGAAAATGGTGCTCACCCCTTTGTCGCCCAATAAATTGCCCAACATAAAATCGCCACCCAAATCACACCAATCTATCTTTTTAGCTTCTGCACTGATAAAATCTGAAGCTATATGTACCGCATTCAATTCTACTCCTGCTGCATTGGCTACGGCTTCGTAGATCTGGTTCCAAGTCAACAACTCATCAGAAGTAATGTGGAAAGCTTGCCCAAGGGCTTGTTGATGCTGCATCAAACCAACAAAACCCACCGCAAAATCTCGGGCGTGGGTAATGGTCCACAAAGAACTACCATCGCCATGAATAATTACGGGCTTGCCCTTTTTCATTCGGTCTATAATCGTGTAATCGTCCCAACTGCCAATGGCTACAGGGATCACGGTATCATACGTGAGCGATGGACGCACAATGGTCATGGGAAAATCCTTCTCTCTGTAAAGCATATTTAAAGTGTCTTCGCAGGCAATTTTATCCCTTGAATACTGCCAATACGGATTGGCCAAAGGTGTACTTTCTGTAATGATGGGATGTGTCAAAGGTTTTTGGTAGGCCGATGCAGAACTGATAAAGATGTATTGCTTACAACTGTCTTTGAACAATTCGTAGTCTCTTTGAATATCTTCTTTGGTAAAGGCTATCCAATTGACCACCACATCCCATTCATGGCCTTTTAAGGCAGCGGCTACTGCTGCTTGATCATTAATGTCACCTTTGATCACTTTTACCCCATCAATCTCCACTTTTCTAGTGCCACGATTGAGGTGGTACAAATCCATTCCTTTTTCTACTACTAACTTGCTTACTGGTGTGCTAATGTTTCCTGAACCTCCTATAAAAAGTACTTTCATGTTGTATGCTGCTGTTGTCTTGTCAAAAGCTTAAATTATGCAATATTTTTTAGAAGGGAAAGTGTATTTCGCAAAGGGGCTGAGACACAGGGGAGAATTATGTTACTTGGCTAAAACTTTCAATTCCACCCTTCTATTTCTTTGTCTGCCTAGCATGGTTTTGTTATCTGCAATGGGTTGGGTAGCACCGTAACCTTTGGGCTTAAGTCTATTTTTATCAATCCCATTTGCCAAAAGGTAAGAACCTACAGCTTGTGCTCGCTTGGTCGAGAGTTGTTGATTAAAATCGGCTTGCCCCTGATTATCTGTATGCCCTGCAATTTCGATAACTATTTTGGGATTCTCATTCATAATCGTCAATAGGCTTTCTAATCCTTCTTTGGAGTCTTGTAAGAGTCTAGCAGAACCAGTATCGAAGTAGATATTTTCGAAAATGATGGATTCGCCTGATTTTAAGTTTTTTAGTTTATCCATAGCATCAGTCTCCTCTATAAAGGAAAGAGAGATATCATCAATCAAATATTCATACGTGTTATTAAGATGCCCACCATTCTGACCCAGTTTTCTTAATTCTTCTTCTACTATGTATTCAGGAATGTTTCTTAAGTGCATATTATCGTATGGGCAGAAACTACCTATTGTAACGTATCGTTCTCCACCCTTTGCAATGAACTCCCCTGATATCTCCATCCATTCATACCATTCCCTCAAAAAAGTATCGCTGACCACCTGTGGTCTTACCCCGTATATCCTATGGTCCTTTCCTTTGGAAAAACTTGGCAAGACAGGATCTTTGGAAAAATGGGCACCTATCTCCTGTATATAGTATTCTGACCTAAGACCCAGTCTAACATAGAACCTTATTTCATATCTGTGCCCCCTTTGTAATGGTTCAGGTAACTTTTGGGCGATATAATTAGCGTGATGGGCCTGTTTAACTATATATCCATAAAAACCAGTGAAATGACTCCCCGTTCTAGGGTTTCTATTTGAATAAGTTATTCCGTTATTCCTGACCTTTAAATCAGACAGTATAGAATCACAAAGGAAGGAACAAATCTTTTTCCAACCTACAACATGATCATAATACCCCATCCCATTGCCTATTTCTTCATATTTTCTTTCTTTCTCCTCAAAACCTCCATTTTTAACCAGGTTTTGGGATATAGAAGAATATGCGGCCAAGCAGCAAATAAGGAAAACAACTAATCTCATAAGATGAAAAAATTTGATTATCTCAATTTACCAAAAAATAATTATAGAATGGCATTGCTTGAAAGATTACTATTCGCTAAGACGCAGAGGAGAAAAGCGTATAAACCATTAAACACCTACCTCTTTTTCAATCTTTCTAAGAATAGGCCCGGCAGCACGTCCTAAGCATTTAAGGATCCAATCTGTTTCTATCTCTATTTTTTCAGCATCGTTGAGTTGCCAAGAAATATTGCTTTTTCTCAGTTGGGTGATGCTGTGCTGCAAAACCAAGGCTGCTGAAACGGAAATATTGTAGCTTTCTGAGAAGCCGTAGATGGGTATCTTAAGCTTTTCGTCGGCATGATCGATGGCCGTTTGCGTAAGGCCTTCTTCTTCATTACCAAAAAGTATGGCTGTTTTTTTTGTGACTCTAAAATCAGGTAGTAGTACATCGGCGTTGTGTGGCGTGCTAGCAACTATGTGGTAACCTTCTTTTTTAAGGTATTGCATACAAGCCATAGAATTATCCACTTTGGGTTCCTCAAATTTATTGATGCTCAGCCATTTATCACTTCCCTTAGAAATTAGCTCCGCTGCCCTAGTCTTGTATTTTTGTTCTATCACCGTTGCGTCCTGCACGCCGAAGCAATCGCAAGATCTAAAAACAGCACCCGCATTGCGTTCATAGTTTAAGTCTTCAATTACTACTCTGATCAACCTAGTTCTGTCTTGTAAAACAGTTTGCAAGCGGTTCAGCCTTTCTGGCAAAAGGTGTTTTCTTAATGCTTCGAGTATGGCTAGCTTTCTAGCAGTGTGTTTTTTGTTTCCACTTAACATTTGGTTAAAATATAGAAAATAGAAAACAAAAAAAACCACTTTGCATCTCAACAAAGTGGTTTTCATGCGTTTTAGCAGCAGTTGGCTTTTTATCTATTGCTGTGCTTCATTACATCTTTACAGAAGCAAAGTTTTGAAATTCTGCATCTAGCTTGGTTTTATCCAACATATCACTAGCTATGATAATTCGATGCCTAAAGGTAACTTCTTCTCCCGGCTCTAGTTTAAAGTTCAATTCCTCTTTGCCATCACTAAAAACTTTTTGTCCTAAGGGATTAGCCGCAAACAAGCCATAACCTCTAGCGTGCCAGTAAGTTGGATAGCCTACGTTTTTAGGATGATCGAGTATCACTAAAGAAATTTTCTCATCGCCAATGCTCGAGGTCAAGTTAATCCAATCGGCCCGCTTTCCCCAAGTATCGGTGCCTTCTACCCCATTGCTACTGATGTAATTGCCATTTACTCCATCATTATTAATAACAGGTACTCCTGTAGAAATCCCGTTGGCATCGGTAAAGACTTCTGGTTTATCAGAAGGATGTTCCAAAGCACGCGTTACACGAATGCCTAAAACGCCTTCCTTATTGTCATCAAAACTAACTGCCTCATCTTGGGCCACTAGCGTTGTGTAACGATCTATAAATCTGTATTCCTCGGTTACGCCAAACACAAATTGGGTGTTTTCCTTGAGCAAAACTTTCCCATCGGGTGCGGTCCAATCCATACCTGTTTGCAAAGTAGCAATGTCATCACCATCAGACATGCCTATAATTTCCCTGTGGTAAATGGTGCCGTACTTATCCTTTTTTTCCTCTGGAATGGCCTCTGAATTGTTCCAAAAATCTAAGCCATTTACATCGCCATAATTAAACCAAACCCCGGCGTGGTGCGGATGGTCAACGCGTTCTCCCTCTCCCTTTTCCATAGGGAATTTACGGGTTATCAATGTGCCTTGAGGTGTGGTTAATGGATATAACACAGGCTTCATAATATTTTCAGGATAGCGATAGGCGGTGAACAATTCGCCATCTATCAAAACATCTACTTTGCGGTTGGCATCATCTCTAACCAAACTGATTCTATCTTTAGGCATTTCTTCTGTGGTTTCCGTTTCTGTATTTTCTTGACCCCCCTGCCTCTCTGAACCACATGAGACAAAAACTGAAAATACACTGGCCAATGCTATTGAGCTGATTATTTTTTTCATTTTCAAAGTTTATATTGTTTACATAATTACTTTTCAAACCAATAAGGTTTTTGAAACCTTATTGGTTGATTATAAATATCAAGAATATTTAAATACTCTGCCGCCTGCCATTACTTGTTGGGTGGCTTCATCGAATGTTACAAATTCTCCCGTTCTCAAAGCAGCCGTAGTCATAATATTGGCGATAGAATGGTTGTAACCTACACGAGCAGGAGCGTTGGGTTCTTTACGTGCTTTCACCGATTCCATCCAATTGAGCATGTGCAAAGAGGTCATGTCATCTACGCCGGTATCGGCTGAGGTAACTGCAGCAGCAGCATCTGATAAATTAAATTCATCTAATTGGTTGGGATCCATATTCATAGCGGAAGCATGCCTTTCTCTCAAACCACCATTGGGTGTTACTTTATTGGTTTTAAGATTTAACTCACCTCCATTGGAGTAATATATTTCTTTGGTACCACCCGCCGAGTTGGTGAAGCGAGAAGAATACACCACTTGGAAACCTTTGTTTCTATCATCATTCGGGCCGTAATCAAAAACTGCAGTCATGGTATCGAAATTCTCGCGGCCATCTTTCCACAAATAAATACCGCCATTGGCCGCAACGCTTCTTGGGTGATCTAAACCAGAGAACCAGTGTACCGTATCGATTTGGTGAGACATCCATTGCCCAGGTATCCCACTTGAGTACGGCCAGAATAATCTATATTCTAAATATTTTCTTGGGTCGAAAGCAACATAAGGGCGGTTCATGAGAAAACGCTTCCAATCTACATCTGACTCTTTCAATGCGGCCACTTCATCGGGTCTTCTCCAACGGCCCGGTTGGTTTACGTTCCAAGTCATTTCTACATAAACAATGTCGCCAAATTTGCCATCTTTTATAAATTGGTTGGCTGCATGGTAATTTTTGCCGCTTCTTCTTTGTGAACCGATCTGCACAATTTTATCGCTGCTTTCAACAGCCCTCAATCCTTCTTTGGCATCGTCCATGGTTTCTGCAAATGGCTTTTCTACATAAGCATCGCAACCTGCTTCAATAGCCTCTTTGCAATGCAAAGCATGCTGAAAATCTGCCGTACTGATGATGACCGCATCCACCTTGCCTTTCTCGTACAATTCTTCATTATTTAAGTAAGCCTTTATTTTTGTATCGAAGTTTTCTTTCATGTAAGCTTGGCAAGCATCGCGCCTCTTGTTCCAAATATCAGATACGGCCACCATCTCAAAATTGAGCTTATCGGCTTGTTTCATAAATGCAGGAATTAAAGAGCGAGAACGGTTAGAGAAACCTACAATAGCGGTTCTTATTCTGTCATTAGCACCTAAAATATTGCCATAGCTTTTGGCACTCATGGCAAAACTAAGTCCTGCTGCGCCAAGAGCAGACTTTTTAATGAAATCTCTGCGAGCGTTATTTTCTTTCATTTTCTTATTTTTTGGTTTGAGTTCACATAATTGAGTCGCTTGTAAGATGGATGTTTATGCAAAAAGAGTTGGTGAAACTTTATGCATAAAACTAAACTGTATGCGTGTTTTTGATCTTACAAGGTCTTTACCGAGATGTTTTTGTAGTAGATAGACATATCGCGGTTGGGGTGCAATTGAATCCCAATAGGGCCACTAGCTTTGGCATCTTCAGAGGTATAATTCATCACTTCCACACCATTTAGCCAAGCCGTATACTTACCGCCTTCTGCTTTAACTTGTATGGTATTCCAACCATCCATTTTGATCACTTTGGCAACTTTTGCCTCTACGGGGTAACCTTTGCCTACAATGTACGGTGAGCAAGTCATGTCTCTTTTAAGAGAACCCGACTCGCCAATCTGTATTTGTTGGCTTTCATCTCTAATAAAAAAACCGGAATCTACCGTGCCATCGCCAAACTTAAAATCGGCTCTAATAATAAAGTTTTTAAAATCTTTTTTTGTCCAAAGGATGGAACCTGTTTTGGCTGCATCACTTTTCACGATCAATAAAGAATCTTCAATCATCCAGCTTTTCTTTAACTCTGGAATTTTCCAAGCTTTTAGACTTTTACCATTAAAAAGTGTCTTAAAACCTCTTTGGGCATGGCTGCTTTGTGGAAATGCGAAATAAGCACAAAGTGCTATAACAAAAATGTACGAAAGTTTTTTCATTTTCAATTTATCTTCATTGGTGTAACACTTTCCTAAGCTAAGCATAAATATTGTATAATTTCAAGCTTATTTGTTCAAAATATTGCAGGAATTGTCCAATATAGGAAGATTGGAGGATGAAATCACATTTTCAAATTGGCTTGCTGCAAAAATATAGATGGAGAAATGCAATTAGTAGTTTTACCTTTTGTAATTTCTTTGGTACGAAAAAAATAGATAGAAAACCAGGTAAGGTAACTCATGCAAGCGTCCTCGCTTGCATAAAAGAAGGCAACATGAAGCAAAGCGATTTTTTTGAAAGCTAATGAATTAAATTTGAGTCCTTATCACAACCTAACGCCCACGGTCAAATAGAAACTCCTACCATCAGACGGGATAATCCCAGGGCCGGGGTAGCCCGTAGCGCGACGGGTAAAATACATGTTATCAGTCAAGTTATTACTACCTGCTTCAAACTTCATAAACTTATACACATAACTCAAAGACAAATCCATTACATAATAGGCAGGAATAAGACCCTCTACAGCTGAAGGGGTAAACTCCGCATTGGTAGCATCTGAGTATTGGTCAGAAAGGTAAGAGAATTGGTAAGCGGCTGTAAATTTCTTCCATTTAAAATTAAGACCACTTTTAATATTAATGGTCGGTACCAATTCTACTTGGTTGCCTTCTACGCCGTTTTCATTAGAGCCTGTGTAGGTGGCATTAATTAGTGCAAAATTTGAAAAAACAGCCAGTTTCTTCTGCATATCCGCATTGCCAAAGAGCCTTAAAAAATCCAATTCTATATAAGATTCTAAACCATAAATTCTGGCATCTGAGACATTGGTGCGGTACCTAAAAGTGCGTTCTATCAAAATAGGATCGGGCTCGCTGCGTAAAATAGAACCAATGCGGTCTTTGTAAGATAAATGGAATAGGCTCACATCATAGTTAATGGCATTTCCCCACTCACCGCGCAAACCAATGTCAGCATTGTAACCACGCTCGTCTTTAATGTTTTCATCCACCACCTCGTTGGCGTTGGCCACTCTAATATCGTTAAAGTTAATGGCCCTATAATTTTGAGATAGATTAGCATACAGCTCCATAAAAACGCTATGCTTGTAACTCATACCAATACCCGCTAATAAAAAGGAACGGCTGTTTTCTTTGTTCTCAAAAATATTTTCATCCCTAAGTATATTTCCTGCTAAATCAAAAGTGCGCACTTTGTAATAGCCCTCTGCTTGGGTGTTGATGTACTCGTACCGTACACCTGGCGTAATGGAAAACTTCTCTGAAAAACGAAAGATATTTTCGGCAAACACGGCAATGTTACTACTGGGAAATTCGTAATCAGAACCTTCCAAATCAGTTGGATTTAGATAATTAAAGTCGGGCGTACTTAAATTGTTGGCGTCGCCTTGTTGGCGATCGGTAAATCCCTTATAAAAGCGAGTACCAATCAAAAAGGTAGACTGATTGCCTAAAAAATTATAGCGATGTAGTAGGCGGGTTTCATTGCCAAAGTTTCTAAACTCATCAGACAACAAATCCCTATTGCCGTTGCCGTCTATCCGATCGATCCTTCCTAAATTGCCCAAGGCATCTTTGCTGGCCAATAAGCCAAAAGTACGGTTATTGATCTTGGTCCTATCCGATAGTTGATAATCTATGGTGAAGGCTGCCAAATTCCAGTTTACCTTAAACCAGTTACGTTCTCTAATTGATTGTCTTGGGTCTTCTTCAAAAAAGCGGTCGGTGAGTCCGCCCGGCTGCTGGGCCAAGTAATCCATATAAGTGTATTCAAAACCCAGTTTTATTTTGTCTGAAACATCAAACTTTAAGCTGGTAAAGGCGGTATGTTGCTCAAGGCCAGAATTGGGGCGCCATCCATCGCTTCTTTTATATTGGTAAAAAGAATAATGGTTGAG
>Ga0207419_1001644_pt1 | contig 16202 bp, 14 predicted proteins | sample ElkSloMetagenome_4_FD_184723 | JGI IMG/M metagenome (GOLD analysis project Ga0207419, IMG submission 184723) | Hot spring microbial communities from Elkhorn Slough, Monterey Bay, USA - MD2A (version 2) | ecosystem: Environmental > Aquatic > Marine > Intertidal zone > Estuary: Microbial mat ...
AATTTTCCAAATATTAATTTTCTAAATATTAATTGTATTATAGCAGGAATTCCCTCAAGAAATACAGCTCATTTGCTTTAAGCCATGAATTAACTCAACTCTTCTCTCCAGACAAAGGGTACATAAGTTGCTCTTTTATTACATCAGCGGGCAGTCCTTTACCCAGTACGAACATCATTTTGGTTACGGCGGCCTCAAAGGTCATATCTCCTGCGCCGATTACCCCGAGGTCATCTAGGTATTTACTGGTAATGTACTTGCCCTGCGAAACACTGCCACCATTGCACTGAGATACATTTAAAATATGCATACCTTGGTCTATACTATCTCTTACCATGTTAAGAAACCATGAGGAAGTGGGCGCATTGCCAGACCCAAAGGTCTCTAGTACAATACCTTGTACGTTATCGGCATTAAAAATCGGTTTTAACATTTCGGCATTTACACCCGGGAAAAGCTTTACAATAGCGATGCGGTCTTCCATTTTTTGGTGTATCTTAAATGTGGCAGAAGAAGGCGGTATGGTCAGCGAAAGATTGTACTCAATATGAATGCCCGCTACGGCCAGAGCTGGATAATTGGCAGACTCGAAAGCGGTAAAATTAAAATTCTGGACTTTTTTTGCCCTATTGCCTCGTAAAAGCAAATGATCAAAATAAATGCATACCTCTGGCACAAGGGCCTGGCCTTGGGTTTTGGCAGAAGCAATCTCAAGGGCAGTTACCAAATTGTCCCTAGCATCTGTTCTAGATGCCCCAATAGGCAGTTGGGCACCCGTAAAAATTACGGGTTTGGCCAGGTTTTCTAGCAAAAAGCTCAATGCAGAGGCCGAATAGGCCATGGTATCGGTACCATGTAAAATAACAAAACCGTCGTAATCTTCATAAAAATCATAAATGATCCTAGAGAGCTCTAACCAATGAGAAACGGATATATCAGAAGAATCTAGCAGGCGCGTAAAAGAAAGTACGGTAAGTTGAAAATCAAACCTTTTTAGTTCAGGGACTTTCTCCATGATCTTTTCAAAATCAAATGGCATCAGACTTCCTGTTTCCTTATCAAAGTCCATCCCTATGGTACCGCCCGTGTAGATAACCAACACGGAGCCATAATCACCCTTTACGGCCGAATTGATGTTTACGGTTTTGTAATATCTTTTCATTAATAAAATATCGACTTTATACTGGTCTCCGAGAAAGCGTGCAAATCTAATCAGTATTCTAGAAAGCAAAGGCTAAACTACGGATAATAGCAAATAGAGGTACTTTTTGTTGATTTTAGGATTTACTTAAAAACTTTACAAAAATCACAAAAACCCTTGGTTTGTTGCGGGGCAACCCTGGCTCATAAACCAAAATCTCAATTGTTCTCTGAGTCACAGAATAGTTTTTTTTTGGGGGGGGGTGCGTAACTCCTATGATTTTTAAAATCGTATCGTGTTGCTAATATGCGGGTAAAATCAAACCCTTGTTTACCTTTTCCTACAAGTAATTGTAAGCACTTTAGATTAATCGTACTTGGCATAGCAGAAAAAAACTCAAAACAAATAACTTTAGGCATCAATTTATTTTAAGCCACTTTTTGTTAAAATATAAATTGAAGGGAATGCCTATTTAAAGATATTTGCATCGATCAATCCAATATGTTGGCGGATTTAAGAATATCTAAGCAGAAAAACACGATTTTTTAAGCGCTCCTGAATTTACGCCGAGCACATGATTTGTAACTCTCTACAATGATCAAAAGATGAAAAGAAAACTGATATTGCTAATCTTTCCCCTCCTACTTATTTCTGCCATTATCTTGTTTTTTGTTGGACAGAAGCCCTCTACCGATGGAGTGAATGGAAAATTAGAGAACATTACGGCAAAAGCCCCTGAAGAATTGGAAACCGAGATAGCGAAAAAAGAAGCGGCAGTAGGCGGCCTTAAAGAAGACAACGAAGCAAAAATAATTTGGGCGAACGCAGACAAATCAAAAACGCCCTACAGCATTCTCTACCTACACGGCTTCTCTGCCTCGAGAGGCGAGGGCAATCCGGTGCATAGGCTTACCGCATCTTATTTTGGCTGTAATCTTTACCTTTCAAGGTTATATGAGCACGGCATAGACAAACCCAATGCTTTACTAGATTTTAAACCCCAACCTTATGTTGAGTCTGCCAAAGAAGCTCTAGAAATAGCACAGCAAATTGGTGATAACGTAATTGTGATGGCCACTTCGGCAGGAGGTATGTTGGCATTGTATCTGGCTGCGCAAAATCCAGATTTGGTAGATGCTTTAATATTATATTCTCCACTGGTAGATTTTTATGATGATGACGTACATCTACTCAACATGCCTTGGGGCGCAGAACTCGGAAAAATGATTACAGGCTCTGAGTTTATAGGTTTCAACCCAAAAAAAGAACTCCAAAAACAATATTGGACCACAAAGTACAGAATAGAGGCCATAGTAAATCTGGTGGCACTCAATGAAAAAATTATGGTGCCAGCCACTTTCGAGAAAATAAAATGTCCTGTTTTTTTAGGCTATTTTTATAAAAACGAAGAAGAGCAGGATAAAGTAGTCTCGGTACCTGCCATGCAACAAATGTATGAGCGATTGGGCACGCCCGATTCCCTAAAGAAAAAAGTTGCTTTTGACGATGCCCAAGAACATGTAATCACTTCTGAAATTGTATCGGGCAATTGGCAAAGGGTCTTAGATTCCACCCAATATTTTATGGCGTTTCAATTAGGGCTCAATCCTGTAGATGAGCTAGATGTGGATATATTAGAGCTGTCCGACCAGAAATAAATCCTATTCAGTGCAACATACACGATGAAGATAAATTTAATTTTTAATTTAGTTAAGTAGGAACCAGCTAACTTTATACAATGATTTTTCTGTATGCTTACCTCTTTCTTGTAATCATCATATTCATCGGCTATCTGATTTCTACCAAGTTGGCCACTGCGGATTTCGAACAAAAAGATGAATTGGAACACTTCTATAGATTCAATAAGCATTGAATAAAGACTAACTCATGTATCCTCGCTTATAACAAGATTAACAGCCAAAAAATCATAAGCAAAGCTGATGATAATTAGCCTTTATGTTGACAGGCATCATTAAAAAACAAGGTTAAAACATACATATTTGATTTAATAAATGTAGATAACAAAATCTACTCTTAAACTCAATATAAGATGTCTCCTTTAGTATTATTTTTCGCAATCTATTCTCTCTTAGCTCTACTTACTGTAGTTATTTACTGGCATAGCGCACAAAATGCCAAAACAGATCCCGAACTGATAGACGAATTGTATTATCAAGAAAAATTCATCAGTAAAAGCCTTAGGAATAAAATTACCAAAAAGCTCAACATCAAACTCCCTAAGCGGAAAATACATGATATACAAACTGAAGTTTTCGCCTAATTCATTCTGATTCCTCTTTGTCTCGAGCGCCTTCTTGCCCATTGCCTTTTTGTAAATCAAGCTGGATCTTTGACTCAAGACTTTTGAACATTTCGAACATACCTTTCGGCAAATTCTCAGATTTTTTAAACAGCTTATCTTTTTGACCCTTCTGTAAATTAGGTTTTGCTAAGCTTGATTTAGGCGGTTGCTTTTTCTTACCATCTAGAAACTTAGCTGAATCCATGGGGTTTACATCTGCGGAGCCTCTTTTAACAAGGTCGCTACTTTTTTCTTTAACTGTTTGCGGTAGCAGAGGCTTTTCGGCTTGAAAATCCCTAGATTTCAATTTTGCCGATGCCAAGCTTTCTTTCAGCTTTTCTTTTTTGAGCTTAAATCTAATCTTTGGCTTTGTACTTTTTTTATTCGCACTAGGTCTTTCTATTTGGCTTACTTCTTTTCTGATGGGTCGTTTTGGCGTTTCATTTTTTTGTATTTTTACAGGCTCAGCTATTGGCTTTTCGGCATTTACCTGTGGCCGCTCAACTATGGTATTTTTTGAGTGAAATTCTTGCAAAGATTCTGGCTTAGGTACCTTTTCTTTATTTTTTGAGTTTATTGAAGCTAGCTCTTGCTCTTGTTTTTTATCTACGAAAAATCCCTTCTGCTTTTTAAGCGCCTCAATTGCTGTATCATCAAATGATTCACTATTGCTACTTGCTTTAGTATTTGGAAATGCTTGCGGCACATATTGCTTTGGTTTGGCAATATCGGTTTTGTGTGTCTCTAGTTTGGCTTCTTTACTTCTATCTTCAGCCTCTACAGGTTCAGACATTTTTCTCTTCTTTGTAGCAGCATTTATTTTGTTTGAAACCTCGGCATCAATAGTAAGTCTTGAAACCACCTCTTCTTTTTCAATCTCCTTCTTTTTCAGTGGCACTCCTTTTAGGTAGTTCTTTTCTATGTCTACCAAATCCTTGTTTTCGGCAGGCCGTTCTTTGCCTTTTAGTATTTCTTCATTTATATCTGAAGAACTTTGCATTGCATTGAGCTTTGATTCTAAAGTACCTTGTTGATACTGAGCAAAATGGGTAGGTAAATCCTTAGGTGCTTCTTTATTTGAAATTGGAGAAGAATAAGGGCAATTAGTTTTCAGTTTTTCCTCCCAATCTTGCCCTCTTAAATACCTGCTATTTAGGGTAATTTCTGAGAAATCGGGAATTTCCTCAAAATCGTCTTCCTCATAGATCTCCTCTTCTTTGGCACTTTCTTCGTAAGCATCTTCTTCAACAAACTGCTTCTCTTGTAAATGCTCTTTTTCAGAGTCATCCTCCTCTATTTCAGTCACGTGTATTTCTTCAATTTCCTCTGCCGATGCTAGAATACTTTCTTCACCGCCTTTAGAAAAACTCTCTTCATTTTCCTCGGATACACTCAGCATACGGTCATGACTTTCTTCCTGTTTTTGTCCCTCTTCCTCAATTGATTCTAATTGATCTTCTTCCGCTTTAGACTTATCTAAACCGCTTATTTTATGCTCAAACAAGCATTGCGCTCTTTTTTCTTCCCATTGAGATAGCTTTGGCTTAAAGGCTTGTGGAAAAGACATGTATTTCAGCTTAAAAAAATCGAAAAAATAGTTTAACCTGCAAGAAACAGATTTAATAGATTAAAACGCAGGGCATTGCACATCATTGCTTATAAAGAGAGATTTCTCTTTTATCGGGCAATTAATTCCTACTTAAACAGTTGGCTACAAAACTGCTTTAAACCATTCATTCCAATCTGTAATCTGTAGGAATTTCGCTCATTACAAAAGTGGTTAAAATACAGAACCTATTAGTACAAATACCTGTATAACTACAATATGTGTTTAATCTAAAAACTGTTGCCATGCAAAATATAGATGTGCCAGAAATGAATATGCCAAGGGTAGTGATCATAGGAGGTGGATTCGGGGGTCTACAATTGGTTAAGGGCCTGAAAAACAAGGACTTTCAAGTAGTATTGCTAGACAGAAACAATTACCACACGTTTCAGCCGCTTTTGTACCAAGTGGCTACGGCAGGTTTAGAGCCGGATTCTATTGCCTTTCCTATCAGGAAGATTTTCAAGAAATACAAGAACTTTCATTTTAGGTTGGCCGAGGTTGAACGCATAGACCCCGAACTGAAGAAGATATACACCAATATCGGTCAGTTACACTTTGACTATTTGGTTATTGCCACAGGCTCAAAAACCAACTTTTTTGGCAATGATACCTTGCGAGAATTTGGCATGCCGCTAAAAACAGTTACCCAAGCCTTGGATTTGCGCAGCATGATGCTCCAAAATTTCGAAAAAGCATTACTGATACCTGACCTCACAGAGCGAGAAAGTACCATGAATTTTGTGATCGTTGGCGGCGGTCCTACGGGTGTAGAACTGGCGGGTGCCATGGGCGAACTCAAAAAGCACGTATTGCCAAACGACTATCCTGAACTCGATGTAAGGCGCATGCAGATACACCTAATAGAGGCAGGGCCAAAGTTGCTCCCGGGTCTTTCTAAAGACTCCTCGAACAAGTCTGTAGAATACCTAAAAAAACTCGGCGTACATGTTTGGCTCGATACCATGGTCACAAATTATAATGGTCAAACTGTTTCTACCAATGTTGGCAAAAAATTACAAGCAAAAAACCTAGTTTGGTCAGCCGGGGTAATGGGCAATGGCATTGAAGGATTTAGCATAGACAAAATTGACCGAGCAGGCAGGATCAATGTAAACAGATGTAACCAAGTAGAAGGCTACAAAGATATTTTTGCCTTGGGTGATGTAGCCTGCATGAGCGAAGAAAACTACCCGAAAGGGCACCCCATGGTGGCACCTGTGGCCATGCAGCAAGGCGAATTACTAGCAAAAAACTTAGTGAGGCTAGAAGCCCATAAAGAAGCCAAGCCATTTACTTACATAGACAAGGGTTCTATGGCTACCATTGGTAGAAACAAAGCAGTTGTAGAAATAGCCAAAATGAAATGGAATGGTGCTTTTGCATGGTTCATTTGGATGTTCGTGCATTTGATATCACTCGTGGGCTTTAGAAACAAAACCATTGTGTTGGTCAATTGGCTATGGAACTACTTCAATTATGACAGAGGCATTAGGCTGATCATAAGGCCTTTTAAAAGAAACAAAAAAGACGAAGAGCCAGCAGCCACTTTGATTTAACGGCTCTAATAAAGTGAGTGATTTTAGGCGGCTACGGAACATTATTCCCAACCGCCTTTTCTTTAAAAAAGCGATATCAAAAGAATCAAGCTTGAAGTAACTCCAAACATAATCATCCTCTTTAAATTATCACTGATACCAACTTTTGCTTTTAAAACAATTTTTTTACCTGTCAAAACATTTACCGCTATCATTTATTTGAATGTTGAATAAAAAATATTTATATTCAAGAATATAACTTTTCAAAGAAATCTATTTTTCCGACTTTTTGCATAGTTAAACTAGCATATTTCAATTTTTCGAAGCTTATTTTTACATAACAAACTTCCTACAATTAATATTAGAGTTTTATTAGCATTAGTTTCAATTTCGTTTTCAGCCAGCAAATAACTTATTACAGTTATCAGAATTATCAACTTATCATTAATTTAAAATACTGAAAATGAAAAAATCATCGACTATTATTGCTGTTATACTCCTTTTTATCGCTTTTGCTTGCTCCTCTCCAAAAAGTGCCGAAAAAGAACTTATGGAAAAAAAAACAGGCGATTTAGCTGACTTACCCACACTTGAGGGCAGCTGGAAACTTGTAAAATTCAAAGAAGTTGGCGATTCCATCTACACCTCTTGGCCGCAGGACATCAACCCGAAAATAAAATTAGTGACCGACAAGCATTTTACTTGGGTTTCATACGATAATCAAGCTGTAATAGCCTCGGGAGGAGGCACTTATAATTATGATGGTGAAAACTATATAGAGAACATAGACTTCTTTAAACAATCTGAAATGGAATCTGCAGACCTTACGGGCACCAGCGTAGATTTCAACTGCAGGTTGGTTGGCGATAAGTGGTACCACTCAGGTTATGCCAAAGAATATGAGCTCAACCCTGAATCTCTTGAGTATGTCGTTGTAGATTCTTTCTGGATCGATGAAATCTGGGAAAGGATGTAAGCTTTACAACTACATTTTTAAAAGGGCAGGTAATTATAACCTGTCCTTTTTTTATTGCCCTATGCAATTGTTAATTTTGATGCAAAAACCAGCTCCATGCTAACACAAAGACAACTTTTCTTAGAACATTTAGCACAAACCAGCGACTTTCCCCTGATGGTAGAAATAGAAAAAGCCAAAGGTATTTACATGTTTGACAAAAAAGGCAGAAGATACATAGACCTTATATCAGGCATAGGCGTAAGTAATCTTGGCCATCTACACCCGGCAGTGGTAAAAAGCGTTAAAAAACAACTTAAAAAATACATGCACCTCATGGTCTATGGGGAGTTTGTAGAAACACCTCAAGTAAAACTGGCCAAGCTCATCTCAGATTTGATGCCTCAGAAGCTGAACAGTACTTTCTTGGTAAATTCTGGCAGTGAGGCAGTAGAAGGCGCCCTTAAACTCGCTAAGAGATACACAGGTAGGCCCGAAATTATCTCTGCTCACAATGCTTACCACGGCTCGAGCCACGGCGCTCTATCGGTAAGTGGAAGCGAAGACTTTAAATCAGCCTTTAGACCATTGCTACCGGGCATCAAACACATAAAATACAACAACATTGATGAACTTGAATTGATCGATCACAAAACTGCTGCCGTAATTGTAGAGACTGTTCAAGGTGAGGCAGGGGTTAGAACACCTGATAAGCATTATCTCAAGGCCATAAGAGCAAAGTGTGATCAAACAGGCACATTGTTAATCTTAGACGAAATACAAGCGGGAGCCGGCCGAACCGGTAAACTTTGGGCGTTTGAGCATTTCGGTGTAGTGCCCGACATTGTAGTCCTCGCAAAAGGCCTTGGTGGAGGTATGCCCATTGGTGCTTTTGTAAGCAATCGCGAAGTAATGAAAGTACTGAGAAATGATCCTATCTTAGGCCACATCAGTACTTTTGGTGGACACCCAATAAGTGCAGCGGCAGCCTATGCTAGCCTTAAGACCATCCACGAAAAAAAGCTGTTCAAAAAAGCTGGAAAAAAAGGAAAATTATTTAAAGAACTTTTAAAACACCCTAACATAAAAGAAGTAAGAGGAAAAGGACTTATGCTAGCTGCTCAATTTAATAGTTTTGAAGAGCTCAAACCCACAATTGATAAATTACTCTCAAAAGGTATTTTAACAGACTGGTTTTTATTTTGCGACAATGCCATGCGTATTGCTCCTCCTTTGATTATCACTAAAAAGCAAATTAAAGAAGCCTGCCAAATCATTCTCGATACACTTAACGAAACAAAACCCTAGATGTAAAAAGTCAAAACATAAGAAATGCTTTAACAATGTGCAGGCTCTATAAATGAACAAAATACGGTTAAAATGTCTCTATTTGGGAAAAATTTCCCTCAATGGGATATAAACTGGATTTCTTCTAATTGGCTCTAAGGCATATCATTCAATTAACTTCTGTTTAGATAATTCAAATATTCATATGTTCTCTGCCCTTTACAAGCCCAAATTCGCTTTTTTGTTAAAATAATCATATTACCAATTCCCATAGAACCTCCTGCAGTAGGCGCTTAAAAAATAAGTGAATAGATAGGCTCAAGACTTGAACAAGTTAAGGCAATAAAGTTTGTTTAAGAATCTACCTAATATTCGTGGTTTTACTACCTCAAAATTTTAGTGTTAGGTTAAATAAGTAAGGGCGTAGCGATATTCCCAAACTTATATGATTGGATTCTATGGGAGTCGGTACTAGCACTGTTGGTACTGACTTTTTTCATTACATCATATGAAGCCCCAAGGGATTAAAAAAAAGTGGCGATTGCAATTAAATTTTCCCGCTAGTAGCGAACCTTTTCGTCTTGAGCATCATAAGAACTGTTAAGTTTTTGCCAGCCTTTCCAAAGTAAGAACACTGAGACAACAGATACAACCGTAAGCCCTGAGGCGTAGGCAACTTTTCCATAAATCCAGTAACCTGTGGCAAAAAGTGCTGAATATACGGCTAGGCAACCTACAATCATCATTAAGATTTCAAGAGGTACGTTCCATGCCTGACCTCTGTCTGGCAGCCTTATTCCTTTTTCTTCAGCAATGCCCCTTAACTTTTTCCAGCCGGGACCTCCGGGAGAAACCAATTGGTAAAAGCCTATGAGTGTATCATTGTCTGATGGCTTGGTAAACAAAGTAACCGCTACCCAACTAATAGTGGTAACAATGATTCCATAAATCAGCTTTTCATACTCTGCCAGTTCTTGTAAGCCAATGGCTTGGTGGATTACCTGAAAGTAAATAGCTGCTAAAAAAGAGACCACCATAGCAGTGATTTCACTATATGCATTGATCCGCCACCAAAACCACCTCAAAATAAACAACAAGCCTGTACCTGCGCCTATGCTCAATAGTATACCAAACGCCTGAAGCGCGTTGGTAAGTACCAAAGCCAGTAAACTCGCTAAGATCATCAATATTACCGTTGTGATCCTACCTACATTTACAAGTCTTTTTTCAGAGGCATTCTCATTTACAAATCTCTTGTAAAAATCGTAGACCACATAAGAAGAACCCCAATTTAGATGCGTAGAAATGGTTGACATGAACGCAGCGATCAGAGAAGCCAATACCAAACCGGCCAAGCCTGCAGGCAGGTATGTAAGCATCGCAGGAAAGGCGATATCATCACCTAGCACACTATCTTCAATGTCAGGAAAGGCCTTTTTTATATCTTCCACTTCTGGGAAAAGTACCAAAGATGCCAAGGAGATAATGATCCAAGGCCATGGCCTTAAAGCATAATGCGCAAAATTGAAAAATAAGGTAGCACCGACCGCATGTTTCTCAGACTTGGCAGATAACATTCTTTGTGCGATATAACCACCTCCACCAGGTTCGGCTCCTGGGTACCAAACACTCCACCACTGAACAGCTATAGGGATGATGAATAAAATCAATAAATTTTCTGTATCGTTGAAATCAGGCAAAAAACTTAATTTACCGACCACATTTTCATGCTGCAGTAGGTTGTTAAGACCGTTTATTTCTGGCAAATCGAGTATTACAAAGGTTGCCCAAAGGATGCCGCCCATAGCAATAACAAATTGAAAAAAATCAGTGATCAAAACCCCTCTTAAGCCACCTAACGAGCTATAAATAACTGTAACTATAGAGGCAATAAGCAAGGTTTGAATGGGTGAAAAGCCCAACATAATGTTGCCAATCTTTATAGCGGCCAAAGAAACAGTAGCCATGATGCAAACATTAAAAAATACCCCCAAGTAAAGCGCTCTAAACCCTCTTAAAAAAGCGGCTTCTTTACCACTGTATCTAATTTCATAAAATTCTAAATCGGTTAACACGCCCGACTTTCTCCAAAGTCTAGCATATACAAAAACGGTAAGCATACCTGTAAGCAAAAATGCCCACCAAGCCCAGTTGCCCGCTACACCGTTATTTCTTACAATATCTGCTACGAGATTAGGAGTATCTGCAGAAAAGGTAGTAGCTACCATAGATACACCAAGCAACCACCAAGGCATGCTCCTACCCGATAAAAAAAAGTCTTGTGCACTCTTGCCAGCTTGTTTAGAGGTAATTATGCCTATAGCTGTTGAAACGATAAAAAAGAGTGCAATAAATAGCCAATCTATGCCCGTTAGTGTCATTTATTTTTAATGTGTAGTTCTTTTTAATCCCGAAATATGAATTAAAAGTTAAAAAAATGCAACATTCTAAGACACTAAGGATAATAATCTGTACCCATTGGATAATTTATAATAGGATTTTTTTTTGGCCAATACCTGTTTTGTAAGTCAGATGACATTTAGAACAATCCAAAACACCTTTTTTTGGAAATAATATTAAATATAAACAAGTCATGAAAAAAAACATAGTTACCATTGGCTTACTCCTTTTTAGCCTTTTTGCAAAAGCAGATGCAAGAGCATTTTTTGACGAAGCCGATGCACTTTTTAGCAAGTATGTAAAAGATGGAAAGGTTAAATACAAAGCGATACAACAGCAAGCCAAAGATTTAGAAAACCTGATGGATCACATCGCTAATGCACAAACTAAAAGTATGGATGCAAAAACATCAAAAGCTTTTTACCTCAATGCATACAATTTATTGGTAATAAAAAATGTAGTAGAGCATTATCCCATAAAGTCGCCAATGGATGTAGATGGTTTTTTTGACAAGGTAACTTTTAATGTGGCGGGCAAACAGATTACGCTCAATAATTTAGAGCACGATATAGTTAGACCCCAATACAAAGATAGCCGCATCCATTTTGCATTGGTTTGTGCAGCAATGGGCTGCCCAGAAATACCCAATTTTGCTTTTATGCCTGAAAAAGTAGATTCTCAGTTACAGACACTTACAAAAAAAGCCCTAGATAGCCCTAAGTTTACTAGGGTAAAAAACTCTAGCAATAAACTGTTGGTATCTGAGATTTTTAAATGGTACAAAGATGACTTTTTGAGGGAGGCTGACAGTCTTCTAGATTATATCAATCGGTACAGGAGTAAAAAAATTGAAAAAGGATTTAAGATAGACTATTACAATTATGATTGGGCATTAAATGAAGCAGGAAGCTAAAAAAATAAAATCCCGAATAAAGCGCAAAGCGTTAATTCGGGATAAACTATATCAAAACAAACTTCTCAGCTTTTCTTGTATCTTTTTATCTTCATTTTCTTTTTATTTAGATGCGAAAACTCGAGTACATCATCTTCAGTTAGGTTCCCCATTACAAAGCTTTTCTCTGATTCAATTGTAAAACCACCGTTTGGATCAGGAATGATCAGATATTCGGTATTTTTATTTAGAATAAAGGCTGGAGAACCATTGTAAATAAAGAAAATCTCTCTTCCATAAGTTTCAGTAGTGATTCCCATATCTTCCATAAACTGCATACTCTTTTCCGCTTCCATATTGGTAAAAATTTCGAAAACAGAAGGATCATTGTTATTAGAAGTGTGATCTGCAGCAAGTAAATTAAATGATGTAAATGCAATGGCGATAGCGATAAATAGTTTCTTGAAGTTCATTTTGATTACTTATGTTAGTTAAACTTGAATCTTGAATAGTTACAATACTATAGTCAATACCAGTACCAACAAATTGCATCAACATAACTTACTGATTATCAAATACTTTTATTTATTCCTGTATCTAGTTTAGTTCCATAATGAAACTCGATTCCCAAATTAGGAAATCAATCAGCCATATTAACATGTAAGGTTTTTGCCATTTTTGAATATTAATGCTGTTTTTTATTTAAAACCGCTCATTTTCTAACATGTCGGTTTGCGTATTTATGCAGAAATTGAAGTTTGATCGAGTGAGGGTAACGGAAAAACTCCAATGATTCCAAAAATAATCCTAAATACGGCTCAAAAGTGCTCAAGTGTGCTCTATAAAAGGAAATTCTTGGTGCACATTCTCACAAAATACCCTTACATTAGTTGTATAGGAAATCTATAAGGCAAACTATATTTTTTAATCTTAAAACAACAGAAGATTGGTACAAACTACCCCAAAAATTGCAGAACAATACAGTAAGGTAAGAAGAAGAACTGAAACACTATGCCAACCCTTAAAAGAAGAAGATACCGTAGTTCAACCTATTGTAGACGTGAGTCCACCCAAATGGCATTTAGGACATACTACATGGTTTTTTGAGAACTTTCTCTTAGTTGAACACCTGCCAACTTATAAGCATTATAATAAACAGCTTAATTACATTTTTAATAGCTATTACGAGAGCCAAGGAGAACGCATACTCCGATCTAACAGGGGCAACCTCACAAGGCCTACTTTGGCCGAGGTGTTGGACTACCGAGCACATGTAGACAAGCACATGTTACAAATACTCGAAAAAGCAGAGGACGACAAAAAACTAATGGATTGGATAGAACTTGGCTTGCAACACGAAATGCAACACCAAGAACTTTTGGTCACAGACATTAAGTACATCCTCGGTAATAATCCTCTTTTTCCCAAATATAGCAAGCAAGGTACTTCAAAAACGCCTAGCAAAAGTCTAGAACAAAAAATGCTGGGCATTTCTGCCGGGATTTATGACATCGGTTACCAAGGAGATGAGTTTTACTTTGACAATGAAAAAGGTAGACACAAAGTTTACTTAGAAGATTTTGAGATTTCCAATAAGCTGGTTACCAACAGAGAGTATCTAGGATTTATGCAGGATGGAGGCTATGAGAAATTTGGCTATTGGCTTTCAGAAGGTTGGGAATGGGTCAAAAATCTAGAGACCAAAGCGCCTCTGTACTGGTTTTTCTCACAGGGCAAATGGTGGCAGTTTACCATGCAAGGCCTTAAAGAAATCGATTTGGATGAACCCGTAATGCACGTGAGCTATTACGAAGCCGAGGCCTTTGCGCGCTGGAAAGGCATGAGACTGCCCACAGAGTTTGAATGGGAAGTAGCCTGTAATATTTATGGCAACCAAGCCGATGAGAGCTGCAATTTACTAGAAAGCGAAATCTACCATACCAACAAGCAACACGCAAACAGCAACGATTTTATAGGTAACCTTTGGGAGTGGACCTCTAGCGCCTACTTGCCCTACCCACACTACCAACAGGCGGCAGGTGCCCTTGGCGAATACAATGGTAAATTTATGGTGAACCAAATGGTCTTGAGAGGAGGTTCGGCTGCCACGCCACTAGCTCAAATAAGACCCTCTTACAGAAATTTCTTCCATGCCGATAAGCAGTGGCAATTTACGGGGATCCGCTTAGCCAATTTCATTTAATAACTTATAAAAATTATTAGAGTCTACTGAGGCAGTTGAATCAGACTGCCTCAGCTTTAAAATATTTCAATAAAATGGGAAATACATTTTTAGAAAACACCTTTGCCCAAGATATCCTTAAGGGTCTATCTAGCTATCCTAAATATCTGCCCTCCAAATATTTTTACGATGCCAAAGGAGATGCCTTGTTTCAAAAGATCATGCAACTGCCCGAGTATTATCTCACAAAAGCCGAGTTTGAGATTTTTGAGCGACAAAAAGAAAATATTGTAAATGCCTTTAGCAGCAGAACTGGCAAATTTCACCTTATTGAGTTAGGCGCTGGAGATGGGTATAAAACCAAGGTATTGTTAGAGCATTTGCTGGGCAAACAAAGCAATTTTGAATATGTACCTGTAGATATTTCTGGTAATGTGCTCAATTTGTTGCAGAACGACCTCAAAACTTCTATGCCCAATTTAGAGGTTTCACCTATTGTAGGAGATTATTTCTATGCACTAGAAAAAATAAGCGAACAAGATCACGATAGAAAAGTCGTGCTTTTCTTAGGCTCGAACATCGGTAACTTTAACCAAAAAAACGCCAATGGTTTTATAAAACACCTTTCGCAAGAGCTCAATGAGGGCGATTTATTGCTCACCGGAGTTGATCTAAAGAAAAACCCAAAAGTAATTTTAAGCGCATATAATGATGCATCTGGAGTTACCAAGGCCTTTAATTTTAATTTGCTAGATAGGATCAATAAAGAATTGGGCGCTAATTTTATCTTGGATAATTACATGCATCATCCTACCTACGACCCGCAGAGTGGTGAGTGCAGAAGCTACCTTCTTAGCTTAAAAAAACAAGAAGTACATTTTGCTGATTTAGAAACGACCATAGAGTTTGAGGCTTACGAAAGTATACATACCGAAATTTCTAAAAAATACGCTCTAAGAGAGTTACAAGACATGGCCAAAGGAGCTGGTTTTACTGTAATTGAAAACTTTATAGACTCAAAAGGCTATTTTGTTGACACGCTTTGGGAAAAGCTATAGTAGAAAGTATGACTATCGATTATTTTGAAAAAGTGTAAAAATCAATGAATAATTGGTAATTAAATAGTTTTGCGAAAATTTAATTCTTTTGAGATAGGAATTTTAGATAAAAGATTGTAAATTCTAACTGTTTTTAATAGAAGTTGTTTAAAGTTGCTTTGTTTAGCTGCAAATGGTCTATTGCGCTCATGACTTCAAACGACATCATATCTAATTTTTTTTACCAAAAATCAACTATTTAAATTAAGCTAACTACTTAACTTTTTTATCTTAGAAAATGGTAAGGCTACTATTAATTGATGAAAATGAAAAAGATATAGCATCTTTTAAACATCATATCAACAAAATCGATTCGCTCAACATTTCTTTGGTACACGTACCAACTTTTGAAGAGGCAATACTATTGGCCGATACTTTTGAATTTAATGTATTGGTGTCAGAAATCCACTTCAAAAAAATAAGAGGAAAAGAAGTAGTCAAAAGACTTTATAAGCACTTTCAGTATTTACCAATAGTTATTTGCACGAATCATTTCGAACTGCGGCATCATTTAGACCTACACATAAGCGCTGATATGCTAGAAAAAAGAGCACTGACCCCACTTTTGCTAGAAAAGACCATTATGCTGGCCTATCAAAAATACCTGTTCAGAAATGAGAAGCAGAAAATGCTCTATCAGATTGAGGAAAAGCAACAAAAAATCAACAGGACAGACAGGCAGATCGAAGAGCTTGCCTATACCCTATCACATGACCTACGTGGTCCCTTGGGCAGCATACTAGGTTTATCTGAACTTATCAAAGAAAACAATATCAGTACTGACGAGATCAAGGATTTTAAT
>Ga0207419_1001646_pt1 | contig 16182 bp, 12 predicted proteins | sample ElkSloMetagenome_4_FD_184723 | JGI IMG/M metagenome (GOLD analysis project Ga0207419, IMG submission 184723) | Hot spring microbial communities from Elkhorn Slough, Monterey Bay, USA - MD2A (version 2) | ecosystem: Environmental > Aquatic > Marine > Intertidal zone > Estuary: Microbial mat ...
AGGTTCGGGCGCGTTGGAAGCAGTTGTCTGTTTCTCGAGCGCATTTACTAATGTAGCTGACTGTTCTGGGATTGTCAACCTTTTTTCTAAACTTTTTTTTGAAGTGGGCTAACCGAAAGATAAATCTTAGAGCCAGAAGGAGTTTTAGCGATTGCAGTCTCTTATTCCTTGTTGGAGAGCTATCTCTTTTTACGCTTGTGATTGTCTAACTGCTCAGTCCCAAGGCTCTATTGTGAAACCGTTCACTCTCTTGTTGTGAGTACATTCTTCTTGTGACTCCTCCCCAAAGCCAACAATCCTAATTCTTGAGAACGGGTACTCAGAGCCAATACCCTCGTTCTATATATATAAGTGAGAGAGTCCGCCCATTGAGTGTGTTATCGTTTTTTCAGAGAATCAAACCTATATCTATTAGGTGTCAGCGGTCAGGAACCCTACCGATAACGTAGTAGAGCTTGTTGAAACTCACTTTTAACAATGGCAGTCCTGACTCGCCCCCTGAACACCAAACCCGGGTGTAAGCTTCTGAATCCTTCTCTAGTTCGGACTCTCTATATAAACTCTGTTTTTTCTCATCAGTACCTGTTTCTAATTGTCCTTTGGAAAGCGAAATACCCATCTCGCCTCGCTTTCCTCCCGCCCTCAACAGGGATGGGTATCCAGCGAGATTTTCTATGAAACATCACGCTTGCATCACAATCGGTATTAACCAGTATCAGTATCTACAACCCCTCAGCTATGCACAGAGAGATGCTGAAGCTCTACAAAGCTTCCTTGTAGAAAGAGGAGGATTTTCACCTGACAAAAGCTTATTGATGAGCGACACTTCATCGGAGGTGTGGGGAATTCCAACATATCCCAATCGGGAGAACCTCAAGGATTGGATCGAAGCCATGTGTAAAGAACAACTGCGTTCAGGTGATCGGCTGTGGTTTTTCTTTAGTGGCTATGGTCTGACTCATGAAGGCCAAGATTATCTTCTGCCTATTGACGGTAATCCCGCCGATATAGAAGCGACAGGAATACCTTTAAAGTTCCTCTTTGAGAACCTCCAAGAAGCTCCTACATCAGAACTCCTTGTTTTGCTTGATATCAACCGCAGCCAAGGAGCGCGTGCTGGAAATACGGTTGGAGCCGCGACAATGGAGTTGGCTAATCAAATGGCAATACCCACTCTACTATCCTGTCAACCGGATCAAGTCTCTCGGGAAACCTCCGCTCTGCGTCATGGATTCTTTACCGCAGCAATTTTAGAGGGACTAAACTCAGGACAATGCAAAACCATTCAAAACTTATGTCATTTCCTCAGTGATTATTTACCGCAGTTAACGGATCAACATCTGCGACCCAAGCAAAATCCGGTTTTTATCCTCAATCCCGTAGGTAAAATTGATCAAACCCTTTTACCAGAACAACTTCCCGCTACCGCAGCAATGGCAAGTCCTAACGGAAACAATTGGGTTAACTCATCTCTAGAACACAAAAATAATGGAGTCAGCCCGAAAACAACTGATAACCAAGTCAATATTCCTTTAAAGCTTGGTAAAAATCACTCCAAACAAACACCTCAAAAGTCTTCTAATCAAAAGTCTTCCAATCAAAAAACTCATCAGCCCTCGAATCAAACTCAAAGTCAAATCGACTCCCCGGCTCAACAAAATTCTACAAAAGAAACTATGTCGGACCGATCGTTTTTACAACAGCTTGTTCTCTGGAGTGGAGCCACCGCCCTTTTATTACTATTCGGTGTGTTCTATACAAATCGATCTATTTTTCTGGGTCAAAATACAACCGAGCGAGTCTCAACTGCTCCCCTAGAATTAGTTGAAGATTCATCGACATCTACATCGGGTTCTGAACCTAACTCAAGTTCAACCGCAACTAATAACGAAACAACTCAAACACCACAAGTTAATAGTGAAGTTTTACTAGAGCGTTCCAAAGCTTCTTTACAAAGTGCTTCGGCATCTAGCTTTAGTAATGCAATTGCTATGGCTAGTCAAATTCCTCAACAAGATCCTCTTTATCCCACAGCTCAAGAAAATATAGAACGCTGGAGTCAAACGATTTTAGATATTGCTGAGGGACGAGCAAAAGCAGAGAATTTCTCCGATGCACTGGCGGCGGCTAAACTGATACCTCAAAGCAGTCGCCCAATTTATGAACAGGCGCAACAACGAATTCAAAAATGGGAACAGAGACAACAAGAAATTGAAAAAAGTTTTGCTCCAGTTAAAGCTGCACAAGCAGGGATAAAGCCGGGACAAGCTTCGTCTTATAATAATGGGGTTACGCAGTTGCGTAAAATTCAATCTGACGAAATTAGTTACCCACAAGCTCAACAATTAATTGCTCAATGGAGTGCCGAGATTTTAAAGATTGCTCAGTCTCGCGCTCAAAAGAAACAGTTTGAAAGTGCAATCCAAGCGGCTAAGTTAGTTCCTGTGGAGACATCTTCCTATGATGCTGCTCAAAAAGCGATTGCGAACTGGCAAACTCAGCTTAAGGCTAACCAGAACGACAATAACAATTGACAATTGTTGAGTTGAGGTGAAGCTTGTCCAGACTTACGTTTGGTAGGATGAGCAGAATAGATAAGAAAAAATATATGTATCGACTTGATTGTTATCAAAGATAAATCGGGAATATTGAGTCTTCCATCAATAGAAATCTTGGTGATCAGCGTATGAAATGAAGATCAGATCAGATAGCAATCTAGAAAAATTCGTGGCAAAGAATGGGATAGGTAATACCTATCCTATTTATTTTATTTAATTGAGCTATACGATAACCTTGATAGACCGATGTCAGGAGAGTTAAAATCTCCTGATCTCCCGATCTCCCGATAACTGTTTACTGTTTTAACACCACTCGTTCACCGTAACGAAGCAACATTTTTAGAGTTGCTAACCGATTTTCCCAACTTTCGACTTGATAGCCTCGTTCTAAGGCTTGTAGGCGCATAGACCGTTGAAACTGACTTTCAAACGCACTCAAGAGACTTTGAGCAGTCTTCAGATTTGCGGTCGTCGGATTACTCGCTAATTGGTTCAACGCTTCAGCTAACTCCTCAGCTTGCTGACTCAGCGCTTGCAACTCATTATCTCGAATCCATAAACGGTCATTGGCTAATAGAAAACTCCATTCCCGTTTCAAAGCCGTATACCGATCAGCGGCGGCGACAAACGGTTGACGGTAGGGAATCGCTATCGAACGACAACTTTGATCAATACATCCCTGAGTGCGGTTAAAAAAGGCTTGTAAATGATTACCAATGCTTTCAACCGCAAAGATAGAATATCCACCCGTTGGTAAGTCTCGTAACGCCTGAATTTGATCAATTGCCACAATTTCCGGAATATCCAGAAGCTTCACCGAAGGCACAATTAAAGTAGCACCGAGACGATCAGAATGGGTGAGTGGCTGAGTAATTCGCTGTAAACGATTAGTATCGAGAGAATAAGTCATGGGTACAACCAAATCGACATAATTCTGTTGCGCCCAAGTTTCCCAATGTTGTTGAATTTTGCGAATACGATCCTGTTCAGGATGAGGAAAGACTGCCACTGAGAAAATCACATCTGGATATTGCTTTCGTAGCAACTGAGACACTTCCCGAACCATCGTATTGACCTGTTCAACTCGGAAGTTCACCCACTGTTGCCACAACTGACTATCTCTCGGACTCACCGAGATCGGATCAACTCCGGTTAACTGACGAAACTGTTCTCGTCCGGCGGTACCATAACCAAAGTTAAAATTGCGATTGGGATCTTGGAACGGATAGCGAATATAGTCAAGCTGTATCCCATCAACATCGTAGTTGTAGACAATCTCTCCGACAAGCCGGAGAATATAACTGCGAACTTCGCGATTGGCTGGATCAAGATAAGCTTTACCATCGCGTTCATGCCAAACTCGACCTCGACTATCACGATTCGCCCAGTCGGGATGAGCGGTCAGAACAGGCCCTAAATAGCTAGTCGGCTGATTGACTAAAGTATTATGGCGCTGATTGGCGGTGGCAAATGTCCACAACCAAGCGTGTAGTTCCATCCCCCGTTCGTGAGCAAGTTTAACCCCACTGGCTAAGGGGTCCCAACCTTGAGTGAGGGGGTTTTGCTGCGGTGCAACTCTAGTCGGATAAATGGGATAGCCTGCGTTAACGGTTTCAAAGAAAACCGTATTAATTCCGGCTTGGGCGAGTTGATCAAAGATTTTAGCGAGTCCCGCTTCTCCCCGAGCTTGCACAATCGTACCGCGATCAAGCCAAACTGCGCGAATTTCTGCCCCTGCTCGTTCCCCATCAATGGGATAATTTTCCCAAAGTTTTTGTCGAGCCTCTAACCACTGTTGGCGGGCGGCTGCCCAATTTTGTTGATTGACTAATTGGGGAAAGTCTTTGAGAACTTGTTGGACATAGGCGATCACTTCTGTTGCGGCTCGATTATCAATTGGATTGACTTGAGCGACTTCGTTGAGTTGAGTTGATGCCACTGTCAAACTCACCGGGGTACCGCTAGAATTGGCTGCAACTAAGGCATTTTCAAACCGTCCTAACAGGTTCATCAACTCTTGACGCATGGTGTTTGCCATGTATTCATCGATAGGTTCATTTCCCTGAGTGACGCTTAACCCCGCAGGTGCGACTTGATCGGACGGATCAGCAAAATCATCGAGTACGCTTTGATTATTGGGGGTGCGGGTTCTAGCTATATTAGAATTGGGAGTTGTCGGGGCTGGAGATCGAGAGGTTGAACCGGATGATAGAGTAGACATCAAAGATGAATTGCTCCCCGACGTTGCAGGTGTTGCTTCAACCGATTGGTTTCTTGGGGTTAGTCGATTAGAACGGGTGTTGTCTCTGTTTGAACTCCCTTGACTAGCGGCTCGATTTTGAGAAGTTTGCTCTGTAGAACGATCAGAGGCGGTATTCTTAGAGTCTGAGTTCCGATTAGCTTCTGTATTCCGTCCCCGATTCCGAGTTGTCGGTTGAACCGCAGTCTCTCTTGTCGTATTATTTGCTTCTGTGCGGCGATCGCGATTTCTCACAGTGGGTTGAACCCCAGGCTCTCTGACTGTATTATTCGATTCAACAGAACGGCTTGGAGTTGTCAATGAGGGTTGTACCGGAGTCGGAGTATTATTGACGGCTAAACCCGGATTAACACTGCCATCATAGCGATTTACTGCCGCTTGCAACCAAGCCGCATCAATATCTGCTCCTTCACTACTTCCCCAGCGCCAACCGATATAAGTTGCACTCCGAGTGGTAATTACAGATGGAGATCCGCCGCTTCCTTGCCAAACGCCTGCGGTGTAGCTTTCTAAGCTAGACGGAATTAACACACCCCCATTCACACTTCCTTGACTTTCAAAAGAGGGCGACCATTCGGTTAAGTCCCGACAAATTTGTTCTCGACAACGATTTCTTTTGGCTTCCGGTTGAGCAGCACTACTTAATGGAAAAGCCCAATAGGAACCCAGTAACGTCCTCAAAAGTTGACGGGCTAAAGGAGTGGATTTCTGACCAATCGGCCCGCTGGCGATTAGTTTTCCCCCTTGATTAACCCATTGTTGTATAATCTTAATCTGATCTGTTTTTAAGTTTTCTACATTCGGCAAAAACAGAACTTGAATACCTGCTAAATCGGTAATACTCCGAATATTATCGAGATCAACAGTTGTATAATTAACTTGGCTTGATTTCAGCCGTCCTTCAATCTGGCTCCAATTGGTTGCACTGTCAGAGCGAACTACTCCCAACACTGCACCTGCCATTGCGGTTGATGAACGTAACACCCAGCAACCGATTAATGTACCCGCCAGAGTTCCGACTAAAGCTTGTGTGAAAAAAGATAGCGAGTGCTTCTGAATCATATCTGTTAATTTAATGCGTTAACGACGTTCCCTGCCTCACAGTTGCACGTTTGTCATGCCCAATTTTCAGGGATGACAGTTCAAATTTGATGAGAATTAACCGGGTTCGGCTAACTACATCATAAAAAACACCCCAATCACAGAAATCTTAGATGAATCTTCACTATTCTACTCTACAAGAATTTGAATCACTGGGGAAGACACCGTATTCTAGCTTGCTCTTTTTACTCAAAATGTTAAATCAGATAGTTTTCGAGAAATTGAGAGAATAATCCGATTTAAGAGAGGAAACTGGTATTCAAGACTACAGTTTAACCTAGATTTCAAGATTCAGGAAAAAACAAGAACAAGAATTAGACAATAGGAACTGATGGGTGACAAAAAAGCTCTCCACTAGACTCAATCAGTTTAACTATTTTCAGCCCCCGATGCGTATCATTAACTTGTTGCAGGGTATCACTTCAGGACTGCACGAATAGACCTCGTTTTGATAGAGTAGAATTGCTATAGTAATATCGCTATGGGTTTTTCGCGTTATGAGTTATTGCTTCAATCTTCAATGTCCTAATCCAGCAGATCCAGCGAATAAAAATCAATTGATTTGCTGTAACTGTGGTTTTGATCTACTGTTACAAAACCGATATCGTGCAGTACAAAAACTTTGTGGAGAAGACTCTTTTAAAGTTTACGCTCAAGAGAGCGGTCAATATAAAGTTATAACGATAAACCCTCTATTAGATAATCTAAAAATTGTTTTGATTATGCAACACAAAGTGAAAGTTTTTAGGGAAATTAATCATCCCGGAATTCCTAAAATGGATCAAGATGGATACTATACGAAAAACGATGATACTCACTATTTAGTGATGGAATATATTGAAGGTTTAACTTTAAAAGATTGGATGATCCGACGGAACAAAAAACCCATTAGTGAAAAACTGGCGATAAAATGGTTAAGACAAATGGTAAAAATTTTGGATAAATTTCATCGTAAACATTATTATTTTCGCGACATTAATTCCAAAGCTATTACAGTGAAACCCGATGGAAATTTAGCATTAACTGATTATCAAATGTTACCTGATAAATTCTTTGATAATAAGGGAAATTTTACGGGTATTAATTGCTGTAATTTTTGTAGCCCGTCCCAGTACACAATAGGTGTCCCGTCCCAGGAAATAACAAATGAATTTGACTTTTTCTGCTTGGGTCGGATATGGGTATTTCTATTAACAGGAAAACACGCAAAAGCTTTTCCCGAAAACCCCAGAACAGGTAAGTTACTCTGGCGGAAATATGCTCCCCATATTTCTCAACATTTTGCTGATCTACTTGATTACTTAATGGCTACTTTTCCCGGAAATCGCCCTCAAAATTGTCAAGTCATTTTAAAATGTATTAGAGAAATCAAGCAAGAACAAGCAAAAACAACCAGTAATTATCAAGAAACATCCCAGACAAAAACTCAGAAAAAACAGAAAACCAAAAACAAGAAGAAAAAAAATCAGATTATTTATTCCTTAATAAACTGGCTAAATCAATGTTGGATTTCGACTTGGAATTTCCTGCGTACAATCAGCCAATATTTCGGTTTAAGGTCGAGGTAAGCGCATCGGTAAGCGGGATAATTGCCCTTAAAAGTCCAGTTAACGGTTGACTAAAAAAGCAGAAATCCCCTACAAAATTCTCCATCTGTTATTCCACATCTTCATTAATCGGATAACGATCCAGTAACTTTTTCGCATCTATTGCTTTTTGTTTAAAGCTAGAATTCAAATGAGGAACATGAGGAATTTGGGAGAGAAAATCCAACGTTCTTCTAATCATTCTCACTAAATCCCCCTCATCCAAACTCGTATGTTCAACTAACTGTAACCAATCAACTCCTTGACCCCATTGTTCGATAATTGCACTCATATTTTGATGTTCCCAGCGTTCAGGTAACACCAAAAACTCCACTTGATAATGACTTTGAACTTTGATCAACATTTTCCGTAAACCCCAGAGTCGTTCTAAAGCAGACTGTACAGGTTCTGAGAGCTGATAATCTGTCCAGGTATCTGATCGCGAAATTTCTGTGACTAACGCCGCACAAGCTGCCGCTAATTGGGAGGGTTCTAACTCATAAAATTCCCCAGACATCAAGGCAATTCCCAACCATAATTCATTATCGCCCCGCAAAGCTGCCGTCGCCTGACCTAAAACAGTCGGTTGTAATTCATCTAAGGCTTCAAACTGCTGTAAAATCAAAATCAAATCTAAAAATTTCTGCCAATAATGACCTTGATTTGCCTCAATTTCTGCTTGTAATAACCGAACTTCATAATTGAGATCCGTCCACCTTTCTCGACGTTTTAACAACTTCTGCGGTTTACCCCATTCATACAATGGATGCGTTTCTAACTGTTCTTCAATCTCCCTAACTTGCTGCATTTGATGTTGCACTTCTGGGGGAACTTCTGGCATCGGCACCTCAGAAATTTGTTGGGCGACTGCTTCACTGAGATGATCTCCTTTCCGCTTCTGACCCAACTTATAGGGAATATCGGGAATATCCATATAGTCTACTGCGGTTAACCGAGGTAAGTCCCCATGCAGCCCCACCACATCAGACGCCCCTACCACATACCAACGGTTATCTTGACCTAAACAGAGAAAATAAGGCGCTTGACCCGGACTCGGCGTTTGGGCGACCAATACCGCCCCTAATGGTTGGTCTTCTGGGTTCCTCGCATTCGGAGAAACGTGTTTACCTCTGAGACTAACAAGGGTTCCTAACACCGCAGAAACCAACGCCTGAGACATTCCCGCCGTTCGAGTTTCTTCGGCTTGATCTTGCAAAACCTTTAACAAGCGTCTTTCTTCCCGTAGACGGGCTTGTAGCTTCTCGTAGTTCGCGATCACGGTTTCGAGATCTTCTATGGTTTGATCTCCCTCTAAGCCCAAATTCGCTTCAATATCAGCAAGTTCGGCTTGGAGTTGCTGCATCTCCTCGGATTGAGGTTGGAGTGATGCGGTAGACAAATATTGACCAAAACTGCGTTCAATTAATGCTTTTGCTTGTTCTAGGCTGTGGGTTTGCAACAAGTTCAACACCATGCCATAACTCGGTGTAAACTGACTCACTAAGGGATCAGGTTCAGTTGTGGCTAGATAAGCGGCTTCTGTTGCCCCTTCAAAGGGAGTTTGAACTGTGACCACATGACCCAACAAGTCCATGCCTCGGCGTCCAGCCCGACCTGACATTTGCAAAAATTCTGACGGTTTGAGTAGACGGATACCCTCATCGGTACGTTTGGAGAGGCTAGAAATCACTGTTGTTCGGGCGGGCATATTAATTCCAGCCGCCAGGGTTTCGGTGGCATAAACAACTTTAATTAAACCCAGAGTAAAAAGTTCTTCAACTAAGACTTTCCAGGTGGGTAATATTCCGGCGTGGTGGGCGGCGATACCCAAATACAAGGGTTCGATACTACGAGAGGGAGAAACATCGGTATTGTGGGCGCAAAAGATATCGATTTTTTCTCTTAAAAGTGTGGCTTCTGCTTCATTCACCAGGGAAATAAAGCCCAGTTCATGGACGGCATAAAAACATTCTTCCACTGCTAGATCGCAACCTCGACGACTGAAGATAAAATAAATCGCCGGAAGCATTTCTTCTTCTTGAAGTTCATAGAGAACGTACAAGGTTTCAGGAACAAACAGAACTTTGACTAAACCCTGTCGAAATAATTCAGCAACGAATATTCTCCAAGCCGGAGGGAGTTCTAGATGATAAGTGGCTATACCCCGCGAGAGAGAGTCTAGAGACTTAAATTGTTTAAGTTTGGGGTTAGCATTTAAAAAGGCGTTAATGGCAGTATTTAAACGATCAGCTTCACTGGAGTTAACAAAAGAAATACGTTCTATTTTGGGATCGGTGACGGCGCGATCGCAACCTTTACGACTGGAGATGAAGTAAATGGTTGGGAGAGTTCCTTGCTTTTGTAGTTGCTTGAGGGCGCTAGCCAAGCTTTGACCTTGTTGTTTGTGTTTATTGTGGAAACGAGAACGACGGTTATCAAATCGATTATTGCGTCGTTTTTTGGGTTCTAAGTGGCGGTTGATCTCAGTACCCGAGTCATTTAATAGAGGATACAGTCCTTGAGTGTTGCAAAAGTGAAATTGTAGGGGAACGGGTCGGAAGTTAGAATGGATCAGTTCTGTTGGCCCGTGAACTTTACACAACCAGTCGGTGAGTTGATCGCTGTTGGCGATGGTGGCGGAGAGGGCTAGGAGTTGAATTTCGGGAGGACAGTAAATAATTGATTCTTCCCAAACGGTACCGCGAGTGCGATCGTTCATGTAGTGACATTCATCGAGGACAACCGCTTCCACGCCTTCGAGGGAAGTCCCCACTTCACCAATCGGTGTCCCATAAAGCATATTCCGAAAGATCTCGGTTGTCATCACCACGACAGCAGCTTCTCGGTTCATGGAGAGATCACCCGTAAGCAAGCCCACGTTCTCGACCCCAAACCGTTCTTGAAAGTCTCGTAATTTTTGATTGGATAGGGCTTTGAGGGGAGTTGTGTAAAACACTCGTCGTCCCCGACTCAAAGCGTGGTAGATGGCATATTCCCCGATCAGTGTTTTTCCCGAACCTGTTGGGGCGCAAACCACCACAGATTTACCTGCATTCAAAGCGTCGATCGCATCTTGCTGAAATGGATCGAGTTGAAAGGGAAAAAGTTTGTCGAGTTCGAGCGGTTGAGAATTTGGGGTAGAGTAGGACACTAGGATAATATTGAAACAATCAAAGGACTGAGTTATCCTTCTTAACCTGAGTCAGTTCAGGCAATAAGGTCTTTATAATCAATTTTAAGCTTTTCTTTGAGAAGTGTTGGAATCCAAAGGCTGATGAGGGTCAGGGGCTAGCAACGAAGGCAGACTTTCTCCGCAGGGAATATGGACGGTCATCAAATTGTCACATTAAACTGGAGTCTGCTCTGCGATTCCCCTGACAATGAGATTAGCGTTTAACTGTCGCCTGCTCCCTGCCATATCTTGATGGTGGGGTCATTTTATGAGTTCATGTCGGGGAACGTCCTCGTTGGGTGAGAGGGCAGTTTTAGGATTGTCCCAAGGCTTCAGGGGTTAAGACTTGGTTAAGTTTACCACTACGATATCCTTCCAGGTCTAAGGTGACATAAACAAAGCCAAATTCCTGAAAGATTTTGACGAGTTGCGACAAATCTATGGTTAATACAAATTCCTTGATTTGATCGGGGGGGAGTTCGATACGAGCGGTATCTTTTTCTGAACGCACTCGTAAATTTTGCCATCCCAGTCGGCGTAAATAGACTTCTGCTCGTCCGACTCGTTGGAGTTTGATCACAGTGATTTCTTCTCCGTAGGGAAAGCGAGAACTGAGACAGGGTTGAGCGGGTTTATTCCATCTTGATAAACCGAGTAATTTTGAGAGTTCTCGCACTTCGGCTTTACTGACTCCGACTTCAGCTAAAGGCGATCGCACTCCGCGTTCAATCGCTGCTTGTATTCCCGGACGATAATCTCTTAAATCATCAGCATTGACACCATCAACGATGTAAGGATATTTCCATTGTACCGCCAGAGGCTTCAATGTATCATGGAGTTCACTTTTACAAAAGTAGCATCGATTGACAGGATTAGACGTATAGTTGGGATTTTCCATCTCATGGGTAGAGATTTCTTGATGACGAATTCCAATTTCTACAGCTTGAGTTCGGGCGTCTTCTAAGTCTTCGGGGAGTAATGACGGGGAAACTGCGGTTACGGCGAGGGCGCGATCTCCGAGTACATCATAGGCGATTTTGGCGACTAAGGTGCTGTCTATTCCTCCCGAGTAGGCGATTAATGCCTGTTTCATCTCCTGAAACAAAGATTGGAGTTGTTCTAACTTTTGGATAACCATTGCCTGCTTTAGATATTACGTGGATTGTCCTGGTTTATAGTTTAAAAGATTTGTTAAAATTGTTCATCTAATTTGAGAAAGTTATGATTTTTAGCGTGGAGCAAGCTAGAGGCGGGTTGAAGAAATGCTGAACGGGGGCGAGTGATGCTCGGATTGAGTTCGGGATTGTTTTCCATCTGCTGAACCAGTAAAATATAAAGTTCGATCCAGCAACTTAACAACACATGAATTAAGATAATTGTCACTAAGCTTGTCCGACTCAAAAGCGGTGGTGAGTTTTCCGGAGAGCGACTTTTAAACCCTTCCATCACGGCAATGAAAACCGCAGCAATTAAAGGCCATGCTTTGAGGGCGAGAGTTGGATCAGTGTCTTCTGTGAGTTGATAAATAAGTAAGGAGATAAAGGTGGCAATTACCCAGGGACTTAAGGGTAATTTGCCGATAATAAAAGGCGGTAGACTCGTTGCCCAACCTATACTAATGGTGATTAAAATCCAGCCAACACCAGCAATGAAATCTTCACCTCCATCGAGGGCGAAGAAAGATAAAATCCAAATAACGATGCTGAATAAAAGCAGGGTTTTCCAATGAACGAATCGGGGCGGAACTGCCGGACTAATCATCATTTTTGCCCGATCCATATTTTTTTTAAAGTCCATGATTTTTAGAAGTAAAAGACACGAATTTTCAAGAGGACAAAGAGTAACGTTACAGTATAACTAATAGTATGAGCTTTAGTAACGATTTTAAATTGATTTCCCCATTGTGTGCTTCTTTCTAGATTTGAAGTTGATGTCGCTTGGTCTGAAACGCTGTTGTCGTTGTCAAAAACAAACATATCTAAGAAAAGCAAGCCAATCCACTTCACAAGCAAAAATAGCAAGAAATAAAATAAAGTCAGAACTATAACATCAGGAGCAAATTTTTGAAAGTCATCTAAGGTTAAATAAATAATGAGGTGTCGAGCGGTGTTAAACGGGAAAAAAGTTTGTAAAGAAGTAAAGACAATTGCACCAAAAACTTCGGCAAATAAATCAATAATTATTGCATATTTTACTCCTTGTTTAGGAGATATTTTAAAAGATTTTTGATAAACAAAAGACTCAATGGTAATGGTCATTAAAAGACGTAATAATCTAAATAAAATTGCTCGACCTGCTAAGATAAATGGCTGCATACATCAAACCTTTTTCACTGAATGATTACAATCTTCGTTTTTCGGAAACATCAGCCAGAGATCCAAAATCTCTACCTGTGGTTTTAGAGTCGTTGGACGACCTCAATTGATCATCGAGACTTCATCTTCTAATTTTTTCACGATGTTGCAGTTGTGAATTGATCGAATTTTGATCTAAATTAGATTCAAGCATTGTTACTTGATCCCAAAGACTGAAATAAGTCCGGTCAATTGAGTTGAGGTGATTGCTCTGTACTGAACCGTTCTGTCGGCTTAAAGAGAACAGTCAACCTCTGAATCTCAATCTATCATGTTGATGTAAACTCGTAGATTAAACTTATCTCATTTTATTGACCGCAGCAGGCGGTCACAGGCAAGCCCGCAGCACGCGCAAAGGCTGTGCAAAATCGGAGGCAACCTTTGATTTGTACCGAGCCGGATTTTAAATCTGGGGAACCTGTGACTTTGAGTACAAGGCAAGTAATGACCTGATTGAAATTGCCCTCACACTATGAATTATCCCATTCCAAAAAGTTTGACAGAAATGATCACTCTGAGTCAACAGCCTGTCAGTGAAGAACTGGTTGCCTCTGCGATCGCAGGTGTCATTCAAATTGCTCGTTCTCAGCATCTATCTCTCGAAGATCTTAAAGCCGAAGTTCTCGCCGATGACTGTCTTCTCAGTTTAGAACAACGCTTGTGGTTAAGTGAATTAGTTGTCCTAGCTTGGAACGGCTTCTCTTGAGTCCTCAGCACCTCTCAGTGAACAGTATGACCCGTGACCCTCTACTGTTCACCGTTCAGTGAACTATCTACGCAGACGCTTTGCTTTCTGGCGTAGGCTTCCAGCTTCTTGATCAATCTGACAAGACCGCATCAACAGATCGATCATTGATCGGAAGTTGCCGCACAGAGGATTTCCGCCCCCTGGTTGGTCTTACACTTGCTCCACTGGCAGTCGCCCCTGTTCCAGAGGCGATAATTCTTAATCCTTCCCACGCGAATAATTAAAGTCAGCGACTCCCGAAGCGAGAGCCACTGCTCTCCAGAACGGGCGTTGCATAATCGCGGGATGATTTACAATTGAGGAAAAAGTTAAGCTTTGGCGATCACCTGCTCAAAAAATGAGTATAAACTGTCCAAAATGTCAATCTCGTAGCATTATAAAAAATGGTCACAGAAGGGGCAAACAGAACTATCAATGTAAAAGCTGCGGTCGCCAATTTATTGAGTCTTATTCAGAAGTAGGTTATTCCCGAAAAGTCAAAGAAGACTGTTTAACTATGTACCTAAATGGTAATGGATTTCGGGCTATTGAAAGAATTACTAAAGTCAATCATAACACAGTAATTCGCTGGGTGAAGCAGATAGGTAATCAGCTAGCAGATAGCAAGGAGGATTACGAAAAACCAGAAGTGGTTCAACTAGATGAACTCCAAAATTTATAGGCAAAAAAAAATAAAGTCTGGATCTGGACTGATTTAGACAAAGACTACTCCGGGATTTTATAATATGTAATCGGAGATCGAAGTGCAGAAACATTTAAAAGATTGTGGCAAAAAATAAAGCATTGGAATTGCTATTTTTGGATTACAGATGGATCTAAAGTTTATCCGAAATTTATTTCAGATGGAGACCAGATTATTAGTAAAATATCGAGGACAAGAGTCGGAGGATAAAATAGCTGTTTACGTCATTATCTAGCCCAACTTCATCGCAAAATATTCTGCTACTCTAAGTCAAAAGAGATGTGATTTTTATCAATAAAACTACTAATTTACTATCTCAAGGATAAGAGCATTGCTCAAATAATTTAGGTTCAAAATCAGGGCAGTATTTGGGGGCGAGTGCTACTGAATAAAAAACAGTTAAGTTTAATAAAAAATCCAAATCATCCCGCAGTAATGCAATGCCCACGATTGATTTAGAGTGAATGCACTTTACCATCACACAAGCCTGGAATTGATCAACTCGCGGAGGCGATTTATCCCACACTGACACTGCGTTTTCAGATCTGGGGCTTCTCGTCGCTCATGCTAAAATAGAGGTTTGGTAATAAATATTATGGAGAGAGGAAGTTAAATGTCTCGATATAGAGGCCCCCGTTTAAGGATTGTTCGTCGTTTAGGAGACTTACCCGGATTAACCCGAAAAGTCGCTAGACGCGCTTATCCCCCTGGTCAACACGGTCAAGCCCGTCGCAAACGCTCTGAATATGCGATTCGTTTGGAAGAAAAGCAGAAACTCCGGTTCAACTACGGTCTTTCTGAAAAGCAATTGCTGCGTTATGTGAAAAAAGCACGTCGAGCCACAGGTTCAACGGGTCAAGTTTTGCTACAAATGTTAGAGATGCGTCTGGATAACACCATCTTCCGGTTAGGGATGGCTCCGACAATTCCCGGCGCTCGTCAACTCGTCAATCATGGTCATGTTACCGTTAATGATCGGGTCGTCGATGTTGCCAGCTATCAGTGTCGTCCTGGAGATATTGTTGGGATCAGAAACAAAGAAAAATCCCGCGAAATGGTCAAAGCCAACCTCCAGTATCCGGGTCTGGCGAATGTTCCCTCTCACCTGGAGTTAGACAAAGAAAAACTGCTCGCTAAGGTGAATAGTGTTATTGATCGCGAATGGGTCGCACTCCAAGTTAACGAACTATTGGTGGTTGAGTATTACTCACGTCAAGCTTAATTATGGTCTGTGGGTTGGTTGTTCGTAGAGGAAGGAAGAATTTGAGAAGGGAATCAAAACAATAACGCTGCTTTCTTCTCCTCTCCCCTCTCAACAACTAACCACCAATTTGTGACATGGTGCGACTATAACCGTCGGTTGTCCCTGCTTCTCGTTGTTTGAAGTTAATATCGGGTTTGATCCGAAGTCGGTATTCTACCCGTTCTCGCAACTCCTCAAAGGAAACGCCTTGACGAAGCGGGGTTTTAAGGTCTATCTGACCCGTTTCATTGAGGAGACAGGGACGCAACCAACCATCGGCCGAAAACCGCATTCGGTTACAGCGATCGCAAAAACATTCCGACATCTGACTAATAAAGCCCAGTGTTCCTTTGGCGCCGGGAATTTGAAACACATCAGCAGGGCCGTTTCCGCGTACATGAGACTCCGTTAACCCCCAACGATCGCGAATTTGTTGTCTGAGGTCAACTGAAGCGATCCAGCCGCAATCATCAAATAA
>Ga0207419_1001649_pt1 | contig 16172 bp, 15 predicted proteins | sample ElkSloMetagenome_4_FD_184723 | JGI IMG/M metagenome (GOLD analysis project Ga0207419, IMG submission 184723) | Hot spring microbial communities from Elkhorn Slough, Monterey Bay, USA - MD2A (version 2) | ecosystem: Environmental > Aquatic > Marine > Intertidal zone > Estuary: Microbial mat ...
TACTTATGTTGAAGAAACACCGTCAAAGCGATCAAGAACACATCTGGTTTATTTAAAAGGAACTTTTTTAGCAGAGACGATGAATTACGAGTCGCCAGTTAGTGATATTGAAGTTGAGGTAGAAGATTTAAATATCTCAACCAAAGCCAAGTATTACACGAGTGCAGGTTTCGATGCTTTTTATTCTGAGAATAAGGATTCAATTAATTCCCTAATCACTCTACTAGAGCAGGAATGTAAAATTGCCGAGCTATTTCTGGACACCACAGACTTCAAGCTTTGTACTACCATAACTCGCGAATCACCCAGACGTGGTGATATTGACTTAGCTTATGTTATGATCGATCAGCTGAAGTTTCTGCGGGAGCGTTTATCCGGAAACCCACAGAAAGCTGAGAAACAAATTCAGTCAGCCATTGAAAAGGAAATGGAAGCCAATTATAGCTACGGTCCGCCGGCCATTCAAAAGCCGAGTACGGAGCTCTATGCCGACTGGCTTCGCCAGCAGTCAAGAAATGAAGAAGCCATCAAATACTACAAAAAAACACTGGAACGCGCTCCCAACAGAAGGTGGTCCGCTCAGGCTCTAGGTGATTTGGGAACTTCCGTATCTTAAAAAGACGATGCAAGTAAACCGCCTACGAGAGCAAAGATCAAACTTACAGCATAAAAGCCAACAGTAATTATAGCCAGAATTCCGATGAATTTATAATGCGATTTCAAGTTCTGAAATGCCCTAACCAATGCAGGTTCATCTTCTCCTTGAAAAGCTTCTCTGATTCCTTTGGCAAATTTATAGAGATATAAAATAGGAAAGAAGTAAAGTGCTGCTACCGCAAGGTAAATAAGACTAAATAAGGCACCTGGAAAAGATGGCACCGGTGAATCTGCTATGCTATTAGAAAGAGCTGAGAACATGGTTCCCGCAAAAAGTGCAACCAGAACCATGATTCCTACCATGATAAAGCCCAGGATGGCCAAAATACGTGCCCATTTTGCTGCTTCCAGCAGGTATCCACGCGTTTTGGTAGACAAGCCCATCTCAGAATTACCCGAACTGGCATCTGTATCCAATACCGATTGATTTTCCATCTATTTAATTTTAGCTGGAAATATAGCCTAAATAAAAAAACCGGATGACTCCGGTTTTTTTAATATTTAGGAACACTTCTGGTTGATTATTTCTTTATAACCTTTTGGCGAATAGTACCGCCATCACCGGATAGTTCAATGGTATATAATCCAGGAACAAGATCTTGTAAGGGAACCTGTACATTGGATTGATCTGTTTGAATGCTTTTTACCACTTGCCCTGTTGATGAGAATAGTTTAATCTGTACAAGATTTCCTAATCCTGAATGGGCAATTCTCACTTGTTCTGCTGCTGGGTTGGGGTATATGGTTAATTGATTTTTTTGATCAATGTGAACGGCCTTAGGTTGGTATTCAGTGGATTGTCCATCAAAATCAAATTGAACCAATCGGTAGTACCAGGTGCCGCTTATAAATGAATCATCTATCAGGCTGTAATTCAAAGTGTTTGTTGAGTTACCTGCCCCTTGAATAGTTCCAACAGTTTCAAAATTAATTAAGTCTTTACTTCTTTCAACCTGATAGTAGTCACAATTTATTTCAGTGGCGGTAGCCCAATCAAGCGTTACCTGGCTATTCCTTTCGTAGGCATCAAAATAAAGGAGCTCAACAGGGAGTGGATTAGCCAGACTTGTACTTGAAAGTGTAAAAGGGCTGAAATTAGCGATGGCGTCAAGTGATTTGACCGTTCCTTCGTCCGTATCTCCTTCATAACCGCTTGAACCATGGTCTACCCAATTATTTCCATTCCATCTTGCCACGTGCAAATTCCAGGGCTCTACTACATCACAGCTTCTCACATCTTCATAGCTTAAAGTTACCCTGGCCGTACCTGAGCCCACATCGTGATTGAGTATCCAATACTCACAGGCACTAACATTTACTAGAGTATTGTCAAATTTTCCTATGTCATAACCGGCACTGTCTGGGTTTTCATGATAGTATTGAGCTGAGTATTCTTCCGTATTCGTACCAAATGATTGGATGCCTATTGGAGCATAAACTCCATCATCTCCAACCGGGAAGGTGAAATCGTTATCACCTATTTTCCTAACGGTACCGTTTATATAACTATTTGTTGAACCATCACGGCTGCTGGACTCATCCAGGAAAATGACTTCACTGGTGTCGCATGAAACGATACCGTTAATAAATAACATCTCATCTATGATTGAAACATCGGTTTGGATGAACACACTATCGCTTGAACTGCTCTTATTTATGACGAATCTATCTACTTCAATCGCCGTTCCGCTAACTGTAGCATTACCCGAAGCAAACATGGTAACAGTGCCTGTATTGGCACTGAGAGTACCATTATTTGTGAAGTTTCCGCTCACAACAACAGCAGAATTTGAAAGTGTTAAAGTTGCTCCTGATTCTATTTCCAGATCCAGACAGTTTACGGCTGAAGTAACAACTGGAAAGTTGGTTGCCGAACCTAAAATTCGGGCCCTTGTAGAAGAAGTGGGAACACCTGAACTCCAATTGAGCGGGTCATTCCAATTCGTACTTTCACTTCCATCCCAATTATTCCAGGTTTTTGGTCCGGAAAAAATTAATTTGGATGTAGAATTCCCCAACGAAAAATCGGGCAAAAAAAGAATCAGCGAAAATGAAAGAAGGACTCGTAAAACATTTTTCATGACTTCCAGGGTTTTTGGTGTATCTGGTATGTTTATCGAAAAATATGGTTTACAGGTTTCACTGTAAGCCGCTCCTACACTCTATTTTAAGAGTTTGGGAGTGAGTAAGATAGAGATGATAAATCGTCAGATTTTCACTAAAAAATCATCTTGTTCACATGAGTTTGATCTGGGGTGAATTTTCTACGTGAACAGCTTTTTTCAGATTTAATCGTTTAATCGGATAAGATTTGTTGATAACCTTTCCGAAAAAGTAGAAGCCGTTTCTACATCAAATAGTCATATAAATTTGGCTTGAAAAAAAAGTGAAAAAAAATTTTCAAAATCTGCATTTTTACCCCCATTCGAGACTTTAAAATGATTTACACGGGTAATTTCGATTGCTAAATTTTCGCATAAAAGTGACTTCAGTAATTGAATATCTGAGTCGTTTTTATAGCCAATAATGATTAAAATCGCGCCGGGTTTTAGCTCATTTAGAATTTTTCGGATCAAGTTTAATTCCTTATTCTTTTCAAATGGGTTGAAATGGAAAAATAGATTGCAGAATACAACATTGAAGTTTTCGTAAGAGTCATATGTATGTGCATCACTGAATATGAGCTTTATATACAGGTGCCGCATTTCATTTAGCGTTTGCAGTTGATTGATAGCCACTGACGAATTATCCAAAGCTGTAACGGCAAAGCCCATGTCGGCCAGAGCCAAGGCATACCTGCCCTGGCCGCATCCTACATCCAACACGCTTAATTCTTTGGGTAGCGTCTTAAATAGCTTTAATACTTCGGGCCAGGGTTTACCGTAATACTCAGGTTTTAAATAAAGCTCGTCGTAAATATTTGGCATAAATCAATACTTGTAAGGCGTGCTACGGTAGGTAAAAGTATTTTTTCTCAGTTTTGCTGTATGATAAACAGATTTAAGATACTACTTGCTGCCTTAATAATCTTATCGGGATGTTCTCTGAAGGAGAATTCAAATATAATGGGTGATTCATCTAATGATAGCGCGCACAAGAGCAATACTGTAACATTTGCAAAACTCGTTCAAAGTGCTCATAGTAAGGATAGTTTCTTAAAAAAGGAAACCATTCAATTTAATCTGAAATTGTTTTTTGGCGGAAATGAAAGATTGAATGGTAAAATAAGTCTCTCAACAGATGGAACGATGGGCAAGTACGAAATGCTGGATGGATCGGAATTGATTTTCAGGCACGATTCTGTTTTTATAAGCGAAAACTATCCAAAACCTGAAAGTGCTCGCTTCGCTGCGTATACGTGGTCTTATTTTTTTCTTATGCCATACAAGTTGGATGATCCGGGTACCATATGGTCTGCGTATGAAGACACACTATTAAATGGTAAAACCTTTAAAACTGCTAAACTTAATTTTGAAGCGGGTACCGGCGATGCACCAGACGACTGGTATATCGTGTATGCCGATCCTAACTCCATGTTGATGAATACTGCTGCTTACATCGTTACAGCCGGTAAAAGCAAGGACGAAGCAGAAAAAGATCCTCATGCAATACAATATTCAGAATATGCAGATATTCACGGAATACCAATAGCTCAGCGCTGGGATTTTTACGCCTGGAGAGCCGATAGTGGTCTTACAGATACATTAGGATATGCAATCTTAGAAAATATCAAATTTGATTCTCACGACGAATCGAAATTTAATCAGGACGAATCAGTCAGATTCATCTTGGAATAATGCCAACAGCGCAGTAGTTAATAACTCAAAGGTTGGAATTCTGTTTGATTGAAAGGGTTTTACGAACTTCGAATTTTCAGGCTTAATCATAAGGTATGGGGAAATCCAGGTTCTTCTTTATATTTCTAATTGTATTTCTGGTAGCAGAAACTTGCTCGGCACAGCTTAAGATTTACGGTACTGTTTATTCAGAAGGACCTGTCAGAGCTAGTGTAGATGTAGAAGGTGAACCCGATACCTACTTTTTATACCTCAAACCGAAAAAGGATACTGAGTGGAACGGACAAATGGTTAAGCAAACCAAATATCAGTTACCCTGGGAAATAAAAAAAAATGTAAATCACACAATTAAGTTTACGGACGGAACTGTTGAGAAAACGGTTTTTATTCATGGACCGGTGCCCGACGAAATTGCCCCTAAACAGAAATTTATCATTGATATTGATCTGACCAATCCCGATAATGCAGATCTCATGCTTGTAGTGCTCTGGTCGATTATTGATAAAGCCTACATTGCCCTGCCACTCACAGAGCTTGAAAAGATTAAAGAACATAGCTACGAGCCATCCTTTTGGGAGTAGGGCTAACTTTTTCTCTACTTTCTCACAGATACTCAGCCTTCTCATTTTCTTAAATTTGAATAATGAATCAGAAAGCATATCTGAGCAGACTGAATATAATAGAGCTTCAAGATAAGATTTGGATAAGTGGAAATGTAATAAAGGGAAGGCGTATACCGCAGAATGGTAAAAGCAAATTGTCTCATTTCTTTTTTGTTTTAAGCTCATATTTCAAAACGCCTGTAAAAAGATCAAAAATCTGTGCTCGCATCGGAGATATAGAAATCGATCTCAGGACCGATAGCAAGGGGCATTTCAGTAAAGTTTTCAAATCTGGGTTACCTGTAGATTTTTCTTTTTATTACAAGCGAGAAGAGTTGCGCAGAAGCGAAGACTACCCGGTTTTATTTCCCATGAGCAATTCTGAATATGAAGTAATTTCAGATTTAGACGATACAATTCTCATATCGCATACGGCATCTGGTTTGAAACGAATACGAAACATTCTTTTTCTAGCACCTAAGAAGAAAAAGACAGTGCTTTTCACTTTCCATTTAATGCAAAAATTTAAAAGTGAAAAGTTCAGGATACATTATCTATCCAAAAGCGAAAGTAATTTGTATCAGGTAATTGCTGATTTTATTAGCTACCACGATCTTCCTAAAGGATCATTATTACTTAGCCCACACTTAAAATGGAATCAGCTTTTAAATCCCAAAAAAGGCAAAGATTATAAGCTGAAACAGATAAATGAGCTGCTGCGAAATCTTCCTGGCAAAAAATTCATTTTGCTCGGAGATGATACCCAACGCGATATGGAAATTTACACGCAGGTAATTAATGAATTTAAGAACCAGATTGGGCTCGTTTTTATAAGGCAAACGAGAATTACTCGAACTGAAAGTCAAGAAGAAATGTGGCAAAACCTTGAAGCAACAGGTGTTGAAGCTTATTACTTCGACGATCGTGAAGATCCCGAAGTGGCAATTTCCAAAATAAGTAAACTGTGAAAAACATATTACTAGTTATCAACCCAAAGGCGGGTGGAGGAGTGGATTCGGATTTTGAAAGTCGAGTGAAGGAGCACTGTGAAGCGCAGCAGGTGCGATGCACCGTTTATTGGACAACAGGCAATGACGATATACAGCGAATAAGCGACTTGCTTTCTCATGATGACTTTGATACTGTTTTTTCTGCAGGTGGAGATGGAACCTTTACCCTAATAGCAGGGCTTCTTGACAATAAGGATGTAAAGGCGGCAATCATTCCGTTGGGAACATCCAATGGTTTGGCTTCTGATTTGGGTATTGATTCTGATCCTTATGATGCTTTTAAAAAGTTATTGAAAAGCACACATTTAATAAAACTAGATCAAATAGTTGTAAATGGAGAAAGAGCACTCTATCATATCGGCGATATAGGAGCCAATGCTAATCTGATAAAAAAATACGAAGAAAGTGGAGAAGATACATATGCAGGATATGCTAAACATGCTGTAAGCCAGGTTTTAGATGAAAAAGGCTTTCAATTCAAAATACAGACTGCTGACGGTAAGGTCATTGAAGGAAATGCTCAGATGATTGCAATTTGCAATGCGCGTCGTTTCGGAACCAAAATCGCGCTTAACCAAAAGAGCCATCCGGCTGATGGCAAGTTTGAGCTAATTATATTTGAGAATATAGATTTTGGAACTTTGATAGAATCGGGGTTGAATTCTATTTGGGATGGATTCGGCCAGTTTTCTGGTGATAATAAAACCGTAATTCAGACTACTTCAGCAGAAATCGACATCTCTCCAAAAACGATTTATCAGCTAGACGGTGAGGTCATAGGAGAAACTGAGAATTTAAAAATTGAAATTCGCGAAGCGGTTATAGAGCTGGTTTGTCAAGAAAATTGCCCCTATTAGAAAAAGTAGTGGTCGTTATTTTGACTGAGTATTCAAGTCGGTTCGTGAAGGCTTTTTTTCTCTAATGATTATTATGTTCAGATTTTAAGTAGTGGGTTTAGGTTCTAACAGCGTTTTGATCTGAATATAAAAGTTCAATTCAGGTAGGGAAGATTACGCCGGATTACTAAATGCCCACAAAGTATTTCCCGGTGTGAGCTTTAAATATGAAAACTATAGAGTAAGGGCTATAAGACGTTTTTAGACTTTGATTAGATTCGTGCTTCTCTAAGAAGAGCTGTCTTGCATCAATGGAAACAAATATCGCTTTTGACCCTTGCCGGTGTGATCTACCTACTGATTTTCCACAGTGTTTTCACACTCTTTCAAAGTCCAGAAGTTTACAAGAGCAGCCTTGGAAAGATTTCTTCCAATTATGTTAGAACGGGAAGTTGGAGTGACGGGAAAATAATAAAACGAGATACGGCATTTGTTGAGCGAAGTGCGGACAACTACTTAAACTGGGATGCAGCTATTTATCATTGCATCGCAGAACGGTTTTATAGCCAGGAAGATTCCTGTTATGGTAAGGTACGTGCAGCATTCTTTCCCGCATTTCCACTGATCTGGAGATTCTCGGGACTATCACCTCCCGAAACGGGAGGGTTAAACTTTCTCCTTTTTGCTTTCGCTTTTGCTCTTCTGCTTACGGTTTTTCGGCCCAGGAGTCTGGCAGAAAATTTGGTTTTGTATCTGGCCCTGCTTTCTCTCCCATCGAGCGTCATTTTCCAGATGCCTTACACAGAATCGCTTTTTTTCATAACTATGGTTATTGGCTGCATTGGGATATGGAAGGATAAGTATTGGCTTTATTTTCTGGGCTTTATTCTGATGGCGATGGTCAGACCTGCAACGGTATTCGTACTTTTTGCTATCGGAATAACTGATCTGGTCAAATCGTTCCAAAACGGATCTTCGTTCTCTACTTTGGTTAAATCTTTAATCCTGAAGGGACTGCCATTCATGGCTGGCTACATTATAGCCTTTGGAATTCAAATTTCTTCTTCGGGTAATTTCACAGCATTTTGGGATGCCCATAGCTTCTGGTCTGGTACAGTTCCAGCAAACTGGCAAATTGTAGACTGGTCGGCCGAAGGTTTTGCAATGAATGCCTTTACAATTTTCTTCTTGGCAATACCTTCTGCAATAGCGGCATTCAGGTTGCTGTTCTCAAATCTTTCAGACAAGAAAAAATTCTTGATGAGTATATCCCTGCTTTACCTCGTTGGAATTTTTGTCTTCACAGCCATCACATCGGGTGGAAACTTGCATAGCTTTTTCCGCTTTGAAATGGCTTCTCCATGCTTTTTTATAGTGGTTACTTTCTTTATGGATAGAAAGCGAACCAAAATTTGGGGTGAGCTCGCAAAGTTTATTGCGCTACCGTTTATAGGGCTTCTCCTTTTTTTTGCCCTAGTTGATTACGGGGGCAGTCCATTCCGCTTTGAATATGCCGGAGCCCTTTTGCTGATTATATCTTTCACCTATCTCATCGTTCAACACAGACTCTCCAGGGCAACTCGATTCAGTTTACTCGCACTCCTATTACTCGGAAACATTGTTTTCGGAACTTACTTACTCAATATGTATTTGAGCAACGTCTGGATTTTTACCTAGATTTAAATTATGTCTGATAAAAATTTCGAATCTTGTTTTAGTCCGGAAGTGCTACCTACAGCTAGTAAGCTTAGAAGCATTGTGTGTGATGTATTCCCCAAGTCCGACGAGGGTTATTACGGCGGTGCAAAGGTCAAATTGGTTTTATACAGTCAGGATGGTGCCAATAATGTACTGTGTGGAATTCAGGAAGGAAAAGATCATTCATGTTTTCTCTATGTTCATCATCTCGATAAAATAGAGCACGATCGGCTTAAATTTTCCGGAAAAGGAAAGCACGCCAAGCAAGTGCGATTTGATTCTCCGCAGGCAATTATTGAAGAAGACATTGTATGGTTGTTGAAAAGAGTAGAAGAAAAAGCACCCTTTCTTTAAGCGCGAAGACAAGTTTTCGTTTTTAGTTATTCACCTTCCTTCGGATGCTTACGCTTGCGCCACCCATCGGTCGCCAGAGGCTTGCCGACGGCGCACCGCTAAAGCTTCGGCGATACGCGGTCAGCGCTCGCGGAAAGCTACAGCGGCAGCGGACATGCATGCTTTTCACTTCAAAGCTTCAAGCTGAAAGCCAACTTTTAGTTTTTAGTGTTTCACTTTAATGCTTAAATCCGGGAGCTGGTAGCCGGCAGCAGGAAGCCTACAGCTAAAAGTCTACACCCAACTTTTAGTTTTTAGTTTTTCTCTTTAAAGCTTTAATCCGGAAGCTGATAGCTGGAAGCCAAATGCAAAAAGCTAAGCCCTATTTCCAGAAATCGTACCTTCCCATTTCATAATCAGAAAAACGTGGATGCAGTAGAAGTTTTTGTCGAGTATTTGCGCAGTCATTGGTTTGCAAATAGTTATACGCATATGATTGCCGCCGGCCTTATCGTATTATTTACTATAATAATTCGATGGTTCTTTTCCCGGATGTTCAAGGCCTTTATTCGTCGATCGACCGATCAGATGAAGAATAACCCAACCAACTATAAATTTTTGCGGCATACTATAGAAGCCCTCATTTACATTGTAGGATTCAGCGCAGCCATTTATGCCATACCCAGTCTTAGAACCCTTGCCGGATCTCTTCTTGCTGGTGCCGGAATTCTTGCGGTCATCGTAGGATTTGCTTCTCAACAGGCGCTAAGTAATACTATCAGCGGTTTCTTTATTGTTCTGTTCAAACCATTTAAAGTAAATGAGCGGATCTTTCTGCGGGATAATAAAGCTCGGGGAGTGGTAGAAGACATCACCCTGCGCCATACGGTTATTCGTGATTTTGAGAATAGGCGTATTGTCATTCCCAATTCAGTAATCAGCGAAGAATTACTGATCAACGCAGATTATAAAGACAAACGGATTTGCAAGCATTTCAATTTCAGGGTGGGCCTGAATTCCAACGTTAAGAAAGTAAGACAGATCATCCAGGAAGAAGCGCTCAGGCATCCGCACTGTATTGATGGCAGAACACCCGAACAAAAAAAGAATGGCGAAGAACAGGTTGTCGTTCGAGTTACAGAGATAGGGGAGTATGCCATCGAAATGCGGGCATGGGTGTGGGCAGAGAATTTTGTGTATGCATTCGTTTTAAGTTGCGATCTTTATGAAAGTATTCTAGAGCGATTCAGGGAAGAAGGTATTGAAATTCCCGTTCCCTATCGTCATATTATTAAGAAGAACGAAGGAACCATTAAACCTATCGAATCATGATCAAGACCCTATTTACAGGAGTTGCCTTATTATTAATAGTATATACTTCAGATGCCTGCACCCGCGTAGTTTATAAAGGACCTGAGAATACCATTTTAACCGGTAGATCAATGGACTTCTCCATACCGATTCCTGCAAATTTATGGGTCTTTCCCCGTGGAATGACCAGAAATGGAGCGGTAGGACAAAGTTCTATTGAGTGGACTTCGCAATATGCTAGCGTGACAACAAGTTCATGGGATATTGCCACCAGCGATGGGATGAATGAAGCCGGTCTGGTTGCCAATCTACTATGGCTTGTACAATCAGAATATCCAGACTTTGAAAAAGACGGTGATGTAAAAGGGCTGAGTGTTTCTCTTTGGGCTCAGTATGCACTTGATAATTTTTCAACGGTTGCTGAAGCAGTAGAAGCTTTCCGGAAAGAAGATTTCGCAGTTGTTACAGACTATATTCCCGGAACAGATAAATACACTACCGTTCACCTTTCTCTTTCAGATGCCAGTGGCGACAATGCCATACTGGAGTATATTAATGGGCAGCTTGCTATCCACCACGATCCTTCCTATACCGTTATGACGAATGATCCGACTTTTGAAGAGCAATTGGCCATTAAAAAGTACTGGGATAATATTCCAGGAAAAATCTTTTTACCAGGAACCAATAATGCTGCAGATAGATTTGTCAGAGCCAGTTTCTATATCAATTCAGTTACCCAAACGGATAATACCAGGGTTGCAACAGCTGCTGTTTTCAGCGTAATAAGAAATACTTCAGTACCCTATGGATTCTCTATCGAAGGATTTCCTAACCTATCTACAACCCGCTGGAGAGCGGTAGCCGATCAGAAGAACAAGGTATACTACTTTGAATCTGCACTTTCGCCCAATGTTATATGGATTGACCTGAAAAAATTGCTCGCTAGTAATCTGGAGACAACCCATTCGCTCAACTTATCTAAAGAGCAAGTATACAGCGGTGAAGTGAATGCAGATCTAAAGGCCACTGAGCCGTTTAAGTTTCAGGGACTGAATTAAAGTTTCAAGCTCCAAGCCACAAGCTGCGAGCCGCTAGCAATAAGCGAGAAGGCAATTTTTAACTTTGGTCATCGAGCGATGTCCGGATGTACTTTTCACTTTAATCTCAAAGGCTGCAAGCTCCAAGCCCTAAGCCAACTTTTAGTTTATAGTTTTTCGCTTTTCACTCAAACCCAGCAATCAAATTTTCCTTAGCTTGGACTTGTGAAGAAAGCAATCTCCAGAATTTACATCCGCATTACCAATAGCATGGCCTTCTATCCATCGCTTATCGCTCTGGCTTTTATAGCCTTTGCTATTATTGTGATGAGTATTGAATTCACCGAACCAGTAAGATGGCTCAAGGAGCGACTTTCCTTGATTATGGTGAAAGACCCGGCTGATGCCCGCCTGGTTTTGGGGACGATTATCGGAAGTATCATTTCGCTTATGGTATTTAGCTTCTCCATGGTGATGGTTGTTTTGAACCAAATTTCCGGGGCCTTGTCACCAAGGATAGTGCCTGGGCTTATCACCAATAAATCGCACCAAATTGTTCTGGGAATTTACCTGGGAACGATACTTTACAGCCTATTACTCGTTTTGAATATGCAAGACGCTGATTCTGCCGAACGACTGCCAGCACTGGGTATTCTATTTTCTATGGCTTCGGCCATGTTGAGTTTGCTGATGTTTGTCTATTTCATCCATTCTATTAGCAATTCCATTCAGGTAGACTATATCGTAAACAGGATCTATCGAAAAACCATCAAAAAAATGGAAGAACAGGGAGCTGAACAAATCGATGAGCTGCCCGATACGAGCGAATGGCATGACTTGAAACTGAAAGAACCGGGATATCTGAAGCGAATTGAAGTAAAACGACTGAAATCAATTTGCGCACGCGAAGATTTACAGCTCTACATCACCCGTAGATTGGGTTATTATTTTGTGGAAGGCTACCCAATCATCAAGGTAAATAAGGAAGTGAGTGAAGATTTGGGCAAGGAGCTGCTGGATTGTCTGATGTTTTATATTGAAGAGCATGTAGAAGATCACTACTTATTCGGGTTCAAGCAACTGAATGAAATTGCCGTAAAGGCTCTGAGCCCTGGCATAAACGATCCCGGCACGGCAGCAAAAGTCATCAATTTGATGTCAGATCTTTTTGTAACCAGATTGCGATTGGAAGATTTTCTAGTCTTCCGAGACTCTAACGAAAGCCCAAGAATATACGCCGAAGAGCCCACTTTAAACGAACTCTTTCTAAATAATCTCATCCCTATCCGCGAGTATGGGAAAAAGGATGCTCACACCCTATTTACCTTGCTTCTCAGCTTAAAGAATATACTCAGAGCAGATTGCCTGGATGGCAGGGAAAAGAAAGTAGTTCTCCAATTTACAAGAAGTGTGGTTGAAACCTGCGATCATGAATTAACCAATACGTTGGATAAGAACTTTATCAATGAAGTTATTGAGTTGATTAATGAGCAGGTGGGTAACAACAATCGGATTGACTTTCTAAAAATTTCACGCGGCAATACGATTTAAGGGGGTTTTTGAGCAGCTTTTCCAAGCATCAAACATAATAATTAGGAATATCCAATAATTGTATCTTCCTTTGCTGGCAGGTAAAAAAAGATTTACCAGTATCATTAAGTCAGTAACGGAATATGAATTATTCCATCCGGTTAGTATCAGTAAGACATTCCCTCCTTTAGGTTATCACTCTCATCTCTACTTCACCGCCCTTCGCAAATCAGTTTTGTATTCTGATTTGAATAGATAGGCCTTACTTATTTAATGCAAAGATGAAATTGTATAATCAAAATCAAGTCTATTAAGAAAATTACATTTTCCAGATCAGCTAAAGCTGATTTCTCAAAGGTGCTCAGGAAAAGAGTTTCAGAATACTTTGAGAAAAGCAAGGATTCAAAATACGCCGACTCATCTATGGTGGTTAAAACCATCATTATGTTGAGCCTGTTCATTCTTCCCATTCTTACTATTCTTATCATTCCCTTTCAATCTACTTGGGTCTTATTTGGCCTGTATATACTTAGTGGAATAGGAATGGCAGGCATAGGTATGGGGGTTATGCACGATGCCAATCACGGATCTTACTCCGGAAGCTCTATGGTAAATAAGGTCTTGGGACTCACTCTGAATATGGTTGGCGCCAATGCAAATATCTGGAAGCTTCAACACAACGTTCTTCACCATAGCTATACGAATATTCACGAAGGAGATGACGATATCAATACACCCCCTTTTTTAAGGTTTTCTCCTGACAGACCCAATCGGAAAATACATCGATATCAACACTATTATACGTGGTTTTTTTATGCTCTTGCTACGCTTTCGTGGGTTACATCTAAAGACTTTGTAAGAGCTAAGCGGTATTACCAGTTTGGATTGATCAGGTCTAAAAAGGACTACAGGAGAAAGGTGTGGAATATTATTCTATGGAAGGCAATATATTTCTCTTATGCCTTGATTCTGCCTATCGTATTAACCGGCTTTCCGTGGTGGGTTGTTTTCCTTGCTTTTGTCAGCATGCACCTGGTTACAGGAATGGCAATATCTACAATCTTTCAGATTGCACACGTGATGCCAGACTTGGAGTTTCCCCAAACGAATAAAAATGGAGAGATCGATTCTGAACGCATGGTTCATCAAATGGTAACTACTACCAATTTTTGTCCCAAAAACAGGATACTCACCTGGTTTATTGGTGGATTAAACTACCAGGTAGAGCATCATTTATTTCCGAATATCTGTCATGTTCATTACCGCAAGCTTTCTCCTATAGTAAAAGAAACAGCGCGCGAATTTGACATTCCTTATAATTCACAAGAATCATTTGTCGGTGCTCTGATTAACCATACAAGGATGCTTAAGAAATTAGGAAGGGTAGCCTGATAACTGGTAAACCAAACTCAGTTGAATGAATCAACTGAAAACAACAAAGAATTGAAATGAATAACATAAAAAATAATAATCGCCGAAAACCTAATAGAAAGGGTCAAGGCACACAAAACGGTCGGAACCGATCTAGACGGAAGGCTGTATCAACCATTGATCCAAGATCACTGGTAAAAAAGGCCACAAAATCTGTTGAAACAGAATCTGTTTCTAATGAATCATTCAGGCAGTTTCAACTTAATGCTGAACTGCTCAGAAATATTGAAAAGAAGGGCTATACAAGTCCAACAGAAATTCAAAGCCGCTCATTCAAAGCCCTATTTGAGGGAAGAGATATGATTGGTGTTGCGAATACGGGTACCGGTAAAACCGGAGCTTTTCTTATTCCTTTGATTGAACGCTTGACGCAAAATCCACGACAACCTTTTACAACACTTGTTGTTGTGCCTACCCGTGAATTGGCTCTTCAGGTAGAATCAGAATTTAAAAGCCTGACTCATGGAATGAAGTTATTCATATCCTGTTTCATTGGAGGAACATCCATGGGAAAAGACCTTTCGAAAGCTCGAAGGGGAAGCCATGTGGTTGTTGGAACTCCCGGAAGATTGCTAGATCTGGCTAATCGCGGAGCTATCAAATTTCAGGATATGTCTGTCTTGGTATTGGATGAGTTTGACCGAATGCTGGATATGGGCTTCGTGAATGACATCAAGAAAATGGTTTCTCGTATGAAAAGAAGGGAACAAACCTTGCTTTTCTCGGCTACCATAGATCCTAAACAGCGCAGTCTGATTAATACCCTGGTTCAAAACCCTTTTGAAATTAAGGTAAGCAAGGGTACTACGGCAACCAATACAGTAGATCAGGATATTATTGAACTCGGCCCCACGGAAGATAAATTTGGAAAGCTGCTCAATCTGATAAACAACGATAGTTTTGAGAAAGTGATTTTGTTCGCTGAGACAAAGCGCCTGGTAGACAGGTTAAGCAAAAAACTGAGCAAATCAGGTGTGGCTAGCGGAATGATTCACGGCGATAAATCGCAGAACTACAGAAATCGCGCAATAGAAGAGTTTAAGCGGGGTAGAACCCGAGTGCTAGTTGCAACAGATGTAGCTGCCCGCGGAATTGACATCCAGAATGTAACCCACGTTATAAATTATCAACTACCTATGACAATGGATAGCTATATCCATAGAATTGGGCGTACCGGTAGAGCCGGAAATAAAGGAATGGCTTACACATTTGTAAACTAATTAATTAAGTATTTTTTAATAATCTATATATCATGAACGAAGGAACTGTAAAGTTTTTCAACAACACAAAAGGCTTTGGATTCATCAATCCAGCCGACCAAGGAGAAGACATTTTTGTACACGAAAGTGGGCTCATTGACGAGATCAGAGAGAACGACAAAGTAGAGTACGAAACTGCACAAGGGCGTAAAGGAATTAACGCCATTAACGTAAGAATAATCGACTAATCAATTTTTTATAAATCAATTATCATGGAAGGAACTGTAAAGTTTTTTAACAACACAAAAGGTTTTGGATTTATTCATCCAGCCGACGGAGGAGAAGACATTTTTGTACACGAAAGCGGACTCATTGACGAGATCAGAGAGAACGATAAAGTAGAGTATGAAACTGCACAAGGACGTAAAGGTCTTAATGCTACAAATGTTCGAGTAATTAGCTAATTACTCTTCTCGGTTATTTATTGAATGCCCCTTCCCGATGTCTATCGAGAAGGGGCGTTTTTTTGGCTTATTGCTCGAGTATTCTTGAGCCCCCGGAAGGAAGTATCTATTAGAATTTCTCAAGAGCACCTTCAGCTATCATCTCCACTTTCCCATTATCTAACTCAACAAGGTAAAAGGGATTTTCTTCAGAAGCATCAGCTATTAACGCCGTGCCTTCATAGTCGAGTTCCGTTTTCTGAATATAGCGGTCTATGATTTTCCCTT
>Ga0207419_1001651_pt1 | contig 16150 bp, 11 predicted proteins | sample ElkSloMetagenome_4_FD_184723 | JGI IMG/M metagenome (GOLD analysis project Ga0207419, IMG submission 184723) | Hot spring microbial communities from Elkhorn Slough, Monterey Bay, USA - MD2A (version 2) | ecosystem: Environmental > Aquatic > Marine > Intertidal zone > Estuary: Microbial mat ...
AATTGTCTTTCGGTCCGACCGGACGATAAATGGTGGATAAATAGCCCCGACCGATAATGCTTTTTACCAAATAGAAGCTGGATAAACAGACCCGGTCGGAACGAAAAGAGGCTGCTTTGGAGCGTTCGCACCGGATTTGGTTGATCAGCAGTATTTTCTTCATGATGCTTCAACAGTGGAAAAGCAGCATCAGTGTTGCGTCCGTTACGACCGCAATTGTCTTTTGGTCCGAACGGACGATAAACGGCAGAAAAGTAACTCGACCGATAATGCCTTTTACCAGATAGAAGCTGGATAAACAGACCCGGTCGGAACGAAAAGAGGCTGCTTTGGAGCGTTCGCACCGGATTTGGTTGATCAGAAGTATTTTCTTCATGATGCTTCAACAGTGGAAAAGCAGCATCAGTGTTGTCGTCCGTTATGACCGCTCTTTCACTTGGTTGGAACGAAAGAAAATGCAACCGCAATTAGCCCCTATTTTTTACAAGCAAGTAAAGGAAGTTAAAAGTTGTAAATTTTGGTGGAATTCCTTAACATTGAAGTAAAATATCCTGATTATTATTTGTGAATCTCCGATTAACCAACATACTATCTTACAAAGCATTTCAGCTTATTAATTTGCAACCAATATTTGACTGTTAGCAGCTGTATAATACCACTAAAAGTTAATTCCTCAATTATACATTTTACAGCTTAAATTTTTTATGAAACATTACGTATTGCTCATCCATGGCGGTGCAGGAACAATCTCGCCTCACTCACTTACGAAACTTAAAGAACAACAATATAAAGAAGCACTAAACGCTGCTTTACAAGTAAGTAATAAAATTCTGAAACAAGGCGGTACTAGTTTGGATGCAGTAGAAACGGCAGTAAAATCAATGGAAGATTGTCCTTTGTTTAACGCTGGTAGAGGGTCAGTTTTTAATGCCCAAGGCAGTCATGAAATGGAGGCATCGATCATGTGCGGACAATCGCTGCTGGCTGGCGCTATTTCGGCAGTGAAGCAAGTAAAAAACCCTGTGTCTCTCAGTAGAAAAGTGATGGATAAATCGGAGTATGTGTACTTAAATGGAAAAGGCGCTTCCGATTTTGCCAGGGATCAAAATTTGGCTTTTGAGCAGGATGAGTATTTCTATACTGAAGAGCGCTACAAGCAGTGGCAGCAAGCACGAGCATCCGGCGAAAGTATTCTCGATCATAGTGGCGCCAACAAGTTTGGTACGGTAGGAGCAGTGGCTCTGGACATGGAAGGCAACTTAGCAGCGGCAACCTCTACCGGCGGCCTTACCAACAAAAGCTTTGGCAGGGTAGGGGATAGCGCGGTAATTGGCGCCGGCACCTATGCCAACAATCAAACTTGTGCTATATCCTGCACCGGATATGGTGAGTATTTTCTCAGGGCCGTGGTGGCCTACGATGTTTCCTGCCTGATGGAATATCAGGGACTATCATTGCAACAAGCCTGTGAAAAGGTGGTAATGCAAAAACTCAAAAAAATGGGTGGCGAAGGCGGCTTGATTGCAGTAGATAAAGCAGGAAATTATGAATTAATTTTTAATAGTACCGGTATGTACAGGGGCTGGGTAGAAGGGAGGGAACAAAAGTTTCATACTCGAATTTTTAAGGATAACGTAAGTTGATATTTAAAAAAGATTTGTTGAATAAAACCATTTCGGTTGCACAAAAAAAGGTCGAAATGTTTCGATCAGAAATCTAGCGTCTTAGATTTAGTCCGGATTTTTAAATGTTGGTTTCTGAAGTTTCGAAGCTTAAAAAAATTAAATTAAAATGCCACCCCCCTTCTTAAAAACAGATCAACAGGTTTTGCCCAAAGCTATAAAAGAATAAATAAACCTCTCCGGGTTGTGTGCAATCTTTAGCTTTTTTTCTTCAATAAATCAACCTCTACGAGATTGGACAAATATGCCAAAGAAGATTGGATATATTAGTAACTATAAAACAACATAAAGCAGTGAACCTCGAAGTGATTCCATAATTGTAGATTAATTGATCAAAATATGAATTGAACTTTGTAGAGGTTCATTTTTCCCTGCTTTCGTGTAGTTAATACTGCACTTGTTATTGGCTTTACGGCTCTGTGTCTAGGCAAGTGTTTATCATTTCGAAAATTTAAAACTTCAGAATTACACATAGATTTTATCAAAAATGAAATACCCGGGTAATTTATGCTACAGGATACAAATAGTAATTTTTGACTTATAATCAAGTCATTTTTTCTTATTTTTGCTCTTGTTCAAAGTCAAATTTATGGAAGAATTGATTTTATTTCAAAACAATCTTTTAAACCAGTTGAATCATAACTGGAGCAGGTACCTGTTACCTCAGCTAACCCAGGATTGAGGTCAATTTAGATCCTTTTAAATTAAAATGGGCCCCAGGTAAAAGCGACTACCGGTAATAATAAAAATACCATGGCCAGTAATATTAAAACCACCATTAACGGCCAAATCCAGCCCAGCCATTTTTGATACGGAATCTTGCTAATGCCAAGTACACCCATGGTTACCCCGCTGGTGGGAATTACCAGATTGGAAATGCCATCGCCAAATTGAAATGCCAGTACAGCCGTTTGCCGGCTAATTTCCAGCAGATCGCTCAAAGGAGCCATGATAGGCATAGTAAGCGCTGCCTGACCTGATCCCGAAGGTAAAAAGAAATTTAAAAACGATTGCACAAAAAACATAAGCTCCACCGCCACTCCCTGGTGAAAACCATCCACCCAACCAGATAAATAGAATAGAACCGTATCAATTATTTTACCTTCGGTAGCAATTACCAAAATTCCTTTACTCAGGGCAATCACCAGGCCGGCGTAGATCATGTCTTTAGCACCATTTACGAACGCGTCAGCAGCAATGCCGGTTGACATTCGGGCAACAATGGCGGTAAAAATTCCCAGCCCCAGAAAAAGAGCCGCAATTTCATTGATGTACCAGTCCCAGGTGTTAACGCCATATACCAGCAGGGCCAGGCTGATAGCAAACGCGACTAAAATAATTTTTTTCCTTCTGTTGAAATTTACTTCCCCGGAAATTTCAAGTTCTTTCTTATCTCTTTGCTGGTCAATTTCGTAAACGGGACTTTTCCCGGGAGACTTTTCTAATTGATTAATGTATCGGAGAATGAAGAGAACAGCAACAGTTGTAAAAATGGCCCATACAATTATCCGATATTCCCAGCCGCTGAATGGAGGTAATTCGGCAATACCCTGGGCAATACCTATGGTGAAGGGGTTAGTAAATGCTCCGGCAAAGCCGGCGCCCGCACCAATGAAGGGTATAGCCACACCGGTGATGGAATCGTAGCCCAGAGAAAATGCAAGTGGTAAGGTAATCAGGATAAAAACAAGTACTTCTTCACTCATGCCAAAAGTAGCGCCGGCCAATGAAAAGAGCACGATTAGCAAAGCCACCATCAATTTTTTGTACCGTGGCTTTTGCAGGCTCAGGTCAATAATTTTTTTTAACCCCGCGTCAATAGCACCGCTTCTGGTTACAATTGAGAAAGCACCACCTACAATTAATACAAAAGCGATAATTTGCGTGGCAGATATGAAACCCTCGATAGGTGCTTTCAGAAAATCGAAAAATCCTTGCGGGTTTCTTTCCACTTCCTGATAGGTGCCCGGTACTACTAATTCCCGGCCATTGACTTCGGCTCTTTCAAATTGGCCGGCTGGAATGATCCAGGTGAGGGCCGTAAATATGAGTAAAATAGTAAGTACAATGATCAGGGTATCCGGGAGCTTTTTCAGCATGATTTATTTCAGTTTAAATTTGTCGCCAGGCAAATATACTGACAAATTTAAATTTTCAGCTCCCAGCAGACCATTAGCTATTTTTTGATTACCTTCCGGATTGCTGAGTTTTACTACCTGAGATCGGCCTACTACCTCTGCTGAATCGCCACTTACCAATAGGGCTGTGGATTCGCTTATGCCCATGCCGATTTTATCAGGAAACTCGATAATGGCGGTAAGCAACCGGTTGTACCGGCTTCTTTCCACAAAATGCTGGTCAATGATGATATCGTTGTCCAGCAGCCCCAACCCATCGGCGATAATGATATTTTCAAACTCGAGCGAACTAAAGGTAGACTGATAATCAGGGTGCTTCTTTTCGTCCCCCGTGATCATCATTTGGCTCATCACCGCTGCGCCGGCACTGGTGCCGGCAATCATGGCCCCTTGCTGGTAGGCTTGCTTTATTGCCTCTTCAATTGTGGTTTTGGCTACTATCTGCATAAATCTACGTTGGTCACCACCGGAAATATAGATCAGACGGGCCTGCTCCAGTGAATCAATAGTGGATTGATTGACGGTATCATTTGCTTTAAAATGCATCCCTACTACATTGCTGATTCCTTTTGCCGTGAATTGTTTTTTGGCATAAAAAATGGCAGAATCTGGCTCTGAACTAGCCATGGGTAAAATGACCGCGTAGCCGGCAGTATCCAGTCCTGCTTCCAGGATCATCCGCTCTACCAAAGCAGGCCCACGGCTACCACCACCAATAATAAAAAGCTTCCCCTGGGCAGAGGAAGCTTTTTGATTTTGACTTTGATCGGGTTGTTGGCAACCCATGATTAATACTAATAATGCAAATTTAAAATATTTCATGTTATTCAATTTTGTCACCGATTGCGATGGCATAAATCTGAGCCGTGGGATCTTGCAAAAATACCTCTGAATCTGTGCCGTCAAGATTAGCTCGTACTATTTCTCCTCGCCGTTGATCATTCCAATAAATCTTATTGTCTTCGGGATTGTAGGCAATACCATAAACATCACCATCCATGCCGGAAGCTATGGTACTCTGCACGTTACCATCCAGATCAGCCACCTTTAAAGTATGATTTTCGGTATCTAAATCGTAGGAATGGAAGAATAACTGATCGCCTACAATCAGGCAACCGGTACCCAATACATCGGTAATGATTTCTGTATTTCCGCTCCCATCGTAATTCATGCGATACAATCCACCGTCGAAGGTAACAAAATAGATTCTTTCATTTTCCCTGTCCAAACACAATCCATCGGGATCATCGGTAATATCAGTAATGATGGTTTCATATTGATTTACATCTTCACTGGCAAGGTCAGCTTTTTGAATGCCATCATCCGTAGCCCAAAATAAATTATTCGTATTCAGGTCTATTGCTAACCCGGTTGGGCCTGCCAGACCACTTCTGAAAACTATCCTGTTTTTGCCTTCCAAATCAGTTCTGTAAATATCACCGCTATTAAATCCGGCAATGTACAAATGTTGATTGATGGTATCTACCGCCAATCCATAAGGTCGGGCAATCTCATCTCCCGGTAGTGGAGTATTAATTGGTTCGTCTTCATTGATGATCGCCAATTGAACTGCCGCTGCATTTCTGTCACCAAAATACAGACGTCGCCCAACTACAGTAGGGTTTAAAACAGTAACTGTTTTAGTTCGGAAAGCAATATCTTCATCCACTGTTATAACCAGCCTTACTTCATACCTGCCTGGTTCGGTGTAAGTATGGGAAGGACTTTCTTCGGTGGATAAGGTGCCATCACCAAAAGACCATAAATATTCATGCTCTCCTGCTACATCAGGTATAACAGATTCATTGGTAAATGTAGCTTCAGCCGGAACAAAACCCTCGTTACTTAAGGCAACACTAAATTCCGCCACTGTACTTGCCTCAGGCACGGGATAATTATCCAAATATTTATCATTGCAGCCAGCCAGAGCAATGAAAATGAAAGTATAAATTATATATAATTTTTTCATGTTCTTATCTTTAATTTAATTAGCAGCTATTTTTTTACTATTAAATGGCGTGGTTCAGTTAACTCATCTACCAAAACTTCCACACTTGTTCCATCCCAATTGGCTCTTTTTATTAAACCTTCTCCTGTATCATCACCCAAATCCGTCCAGTACACTTTGGAGCCAAATACTTCAATGCCATAGCTTCTGCCCTCTGAACCTAAAGGAGCAAAATCCTCTACATTATCAAGGTCGTTTAAAGGTGCCACTCTTATATTTCCTTTTATGAAAGCATCATTGTAAAAAAGTAAATCATTTCGAGTATCAACTGCTACAGCAAAACCAGCACCGCTGATTACCTTTTCCAAATTGCTGCCATCCAAATCTGCAACCCAAATGCCATCTGCCGCGTATCCCGTGGAGCCAATTCCCTGATCACTGAGATAAACTTTTCCATTTACTAAATCCAGTGCCAGATCCGTCGGGAATTCAAGTCCATCATCGGGATTGGCCAATTCTTCTATATTACTACCGTCTAAATTAGAGCGATATAAATAACCGAAAGAATCAGCAAAATATAGTTTGTCATTGGTTGTATCTACTTCTACTGTATATGTTTCCAGGAAAAAGTCTGGTACCACAACCAGCTCGGTTGCTGAACTATCGAGGTTGCTGGCAATAATTTCTCCGCTGTCTTCATTGGGGTAATAAAGTCTATTATTGCGCGGATCATAAGAAAGCCCACGTCCAAAACCGGGAAGTAAAAACACCGTTTCAATGGTATCGTTATAAATTACTTTTTGCAAGGCCTCTTCCCCAGAATCTATATAAAAAATATCAGGGTTAGTTACCTGTAATTCCTGGCTGGCCTTTTCTCTGCCACCGGGCCCGATGGCGATCATATTGATTTTATAATTACCAATTTTATCATAACTATAAGTCGGGCTTGTCTCCGTTGAAATGATGCCGTTTCCCAGGCTCCATTCAAATGCAGTACCATTCTCAGTCTGGTTTCTTAAGGTAATATACTCTCCAACTACTACATTTTCAGAAGATACTGAAAATGAGGCTGTTGGCTCGGGAGCAACTGGCTCCTCTTCACTACAGGAGAAACTAGTTATTGATACTGCTATCAACAATCCTGTATATTTTATATTATATAATAATTTTTTCATTTGTATCTAATTTTTATTGATGCTATTAATACCCTTCATTTTGATACATTTCCGGATCCAGATTGGTATCAATTTCCGACTGTGGAATAGGGAATAGTAATTGGTTATCCAGATCATCATTGTCGCGGCGAAGGGTGCCTTTTTCTTCCAGCATTTCTACTGCATCTCCGTACCTGATTAAATCAAACCATCTGTGGCCTTCACCGGCCAGTTCCCTGCGCCTTTCCTCCTTGATGTATTGCAAAAACTCCTCTTGCGAAGCGGCCATTGATGCATCCAGGTCAGCTAAGCCTGCCCGGTTTCTCACTTCATTTAGTAAGTCAAACGCCTCACCATCGGCAACATAATTAAGTTCATTGAGGGCTTCTGCTTTGATCAGGTACATCTCTGCTAGTCGTAAAACTATCCCGTTGTCTGATAAATTTACTACATCGGTATATTTATTCAGATAATAAATATCGCCCTCTTGTACTACTGCTGTGTCTTTTCGTAAGTCTTCGTCAGCAAATGCATCATACAAGGCTTTGGTAGCTGCTACCTCCAGTCTTCCTTCAGGTTCTGGTTGTGAAAAGGTGGATAATGTATTTCTGGCTTCGTCATTTACATAATCGATGGCAAAAATTATTTCATCATTAGATTTGGCTTCGTTGAAAATATCCATATAATTTTCATTGCTTACCAGTGAGTAACCAAAGTCAATAACTTCTTGCGCTTTTTCAGCAGCCATATCATTGTTGCCATGGTATAAATATACCCTGGCAAGCAATGCTTTTACTGCCGCCTCACTCACCAAAGTATTATCAGATCCAGTTCCGGTACCCTCCAATTCTACCTCAGCAGCATTTAAATCATTAATAATATTTTGGTAAACGGTACTGGTGTCTACCCTGGGCTGATTTATTTCTGCTTCAATATCTCCGCCAGCAGGTTGCTCACGATAAGGAATGGGGCCAAACATGCGAACAAGATTGAAATAGGCAAATGACCTAATAAAACGGGCCTGTCCTATTTGACTATCAAGAAACTCCTGATCAAAATTAGGATTACCTGATAAACCTGCAATTAATTCATTGGCCCGGTTAATGACATCGTAATGAGAATTCCAGATACCTTCTATTGCACCATTAAAACTGGTAATGCGATTGTCACCTATTTCTCTGTAGGCTATGTTGGATCCAGCTGATACAAAATTATCAGCCGCCAAATCAGCAAAAAATACATAATCCTGTACAATTGCAGCCGATTGCAGACCATCATAAACACCATTTAAAACGGCCTGAATCGAATTTTTGCTGGCAAATGCCTGCTCCGCTGGTACTTCATCAGTTGGTTGAACTTCTACATCAACACATGCCTGCAGCAACCAGCCGGATAATAATATAATTAAAATTCTTTTGTTCATATCTTAAGATTTTTAAAATGAAACTTTTGCTCCCACAGTCATTGTTCTGGCTGGTGGGAAGGTGAAAAAGTCAACACCACGACTTATGGTACTCAATCCTGAATAATTCACTTCCGGATCATAACCCGAATAATTGGTGAAAGTCAGTAAGTTTTGGCCAGTAACATAAAGTCTAAAATTAGAAATACCAATGGCAGAAAGCGTCTCTGAGGGGAAATTGTACCCCAGCGTTACATTTCTCAATCGCAAAAAGGAACCATCTTCTATGTAGTGAGAGGTAACATCCGTATTGTACTCACCATCAATTCGTGGAATAGGCGCAAGGTCTCCGGGTTGTCTCCATCTTTGCTTGATGGTTGCTAATTGATTATCACTTTCGCCAAATGTCATGTTTTCTGTATATTGGCGAACACCATTGTAGATTTCATTGCCATAATTAAATTGCAGAAATACACTCAGATCAAAGTTTTTGTAAGCAAAATTATTGGTAAAACCACCGGTAAAATCCGGGTTGGGATTTCCCACTACCTGCCTGTCCAGTGCATTAATTTGATTATCAAAATTAATGTCTTCCATTACCAGGTCTCCGGTAGAAGGATCTACACCCAGTGATTTCCAATGATAAAATACACCGATTGGTTCACCCACGATTACAGCATTTTGGCCCCTGCCTACGTTTAATATTGGTTGGTTGTTATACAATTCCAAAATCTTGTTTCGATTAAAGGATATGTTGAAATTACTGTTCCACTTAAAATCTCCATCTGCAATAATTCCATCAATGCCGAATTCAAGTCCTTTATTTTCTAATGAACCAATGTTGTCAGCTACTGAAGTGAAACCGATATTGCCCGGTAGAGGCCTGTCTAGCAATAAGTCTTCGGTTAAATAATAATAGGCATCAATCGTAAAGCTTAGTCTGCCTTCAAGCATGGCAAGGTCTATACCCACGTTGCTCTGTTTAGAAGTTTCCCATCTGATGCCCCTGTTGGGTATACGAGCGGGCACCAGTCCCGGGCTGTTGCGGTAGTTAAAACCACCGGCATAGGAACGGCGGAAATTGTCTGGTCCAATATTTTCGTTACCTACCAAACCGTAGCCAGCCCTGATCTTAAGATTTTCAATGCCATTTACCTGGAAAAAATCTTCATCGCTCAGGTTCCAGGCGGCAGATACGCCGGGAAAAAAGCTGTACTCATTGCCAAATCCAAAATTGGAAGAACCATCGTAACGGAAGTTAAATGTAAGAATGTATCGATTGTCAAATACATAATTGACTCTACCAAAAAATGATTGCAACTCTTTCATGAATTCTGTGCCGGCAGTTTCTTCTACTTGTCCGGCTTGCGAAATGTACTGTAATTCATCTACCGGAAAGTTGATACCTTGCAGAAAAGCCGATCTTTCATTTTCAATTTCAAAGCTATATCCACCTAAAATATTGAGGCTGTGTTGATTAAAGTCTTGCTGGTAATTAAGTGTAGACTGCTGCACCAGCCGGGTTACTCGCGTAGAAGCATCTATTCCATAACCATTACTTTGTGCTCCTCTGCGGGTTGTGGTAGGTTCATATCGTCTTTCATCCAAATTATAAAAGTCATAACCCCACTGCGTTTTGAAACTTAAAGAAGGCAAAATATCATATTCAGCAAATACATTACTGATGTTTCGTAAGGAAACTATCTTATTTAATGCTTCATTGCCAATTGCTACCGGGTTGGCCCAGAAACCTTGCTCCAGGTAACTACCTTCTTCATCCCTCACCCGGTAAATAGGTGGTTTTGAAATAGCATTGGGTAGCACGCCGTTGATCGTTTGGTCACCAGGTACACGATTGTTTAGTGCCCGGCTGGTAGTAATTTTGGCTCCAATTCTGAAATTATCGCTAATGTCATGATTGATGTTCAGGCGACCATTAATTCGGTTATAATCCGTGCCCAGCACTATTCCTTGCTGTTCAAAATATCCTCCTGAAACATAAAATTGAGTTTTATCAGAACCACCTGATAAATTGATCTCCGCTTCATGAATGGGTGCTGTTCTAAAAATTTCGTCCTGCCAATCAGTATTTACTGAAGCATCAAATCCATCTCCCAATCCGGAAGAAACATCATTTAAATATTCAATAAATTCGCTGGCATTAAGCATTTCCAATTTTTGAGGAATACTCTGTACGCCCGTGTAAGTGGAAATGTTAATTTTGGTTTTACCACTTTCTCCTGATTTAGTTTCAATAAGCACAACGCCATTAGCTGCACGAGCACCATAAATAGCAGCGGCCGATGCATCTTTCAGCACGTTGATTGATGCAATGTCATCCGGGTCAATATCAGCCAAAGCGTTAATGTTTTGACCCTCCATGCCTATTTGAGCATAATCACCCGTGGTAATGGGTATGCCATCCACTACATAAAGTGGCTGGGTGCCAGCCCCAATAGAGTTGGCGCCTCGTATTTCTACCGATAGCGCAGCGCCCGGCGTACCGGTGTTGGAGTTTACTTGTACACCTGTAGCCTTACCTTGCAAAGCCACGTCGAGACTTTGCTTGATTACATTTTCAAAATCTTCTGATTCAATTTTGGAAATGGACCCGGACAATAATTTTCTACTGGTAGTTCCAAATCCAACCACTACTAATTCTTGTAGCTGGGTAATGTCCTGCACCAGAGTAATATCAAAAGAACTTTGATTGTTAACAGTCATTTCTTCGGATACATAACCGATATAAGAGATCACCAAAGTTTTGGCATCTTCGGGAATTTCAAGCGTGAACATACCTTCTACATCGGTAATTGTACCTATAGAGGTATTTTTAACTTTTACATTGGCACCGGGTAGCGGATTATTATTTTCAAAAGTTCGCACCTGGCCACTAATAGTTTTTTGTGCCCAGCCATGATGCAAAAATCCTGCTACCAGTAATACTACTAGTAAACATTTTTTCATAAAATAAGAAAATTACTTGTGAAAAAGAAATAAGATGATTTGTAAAAAAAACGATGCTACGTATAGTAGCAATTGTGAAAGGCTAGCAATCGAAAATAGGCTGTAAATTCAACAAGTGGGTTGGCTTTACAGCTGGTGTTGGAAAAGGTTTATTATTTGAAATGTTGATTTTCATTAATTAATTTTACGACTACTGCAACAAACATAAAATTAAATTGGAAATTATGCAAATTTTTTGTTTTAAATTTCGAAAAAAGCAGTTAAGAGAAGGAAATATATTCTTGTGATAGGCTTCATGCCTAATGGACAATTATATTGATGATGGTTTTTATTATTAGATAAAGTCAAGATTGAATTTGACCTTTTATATTTTCTTCGCCCTGATGATCTTATTGCCAAATGAGGAATTTTTGATTTTGAAATTTCAGATATTATCTTCTAAATTGGTTAAGTCGATAACGGGAAGCCTGAGAATGCTTAAGAATGTAGTAAAGTGATGTGCCGGGTGCCCTATTGTCTATCATCAGTATTAAAAACACTTACAACTTCTCGGAAAAGGAGCGTGTCTTAATTAATGAGTGATGAGCATATTTAAATTGAATTACGAAATGTTAAGATCTACTTTACTTGTGACGGTTGTCTATTTATTGTTCTCTTGCCAAAAAGATGAAATCAACCCCGTTCTGGATTTATGCCAGGAGCAATATTATTACTATTCCGGTGGAGATAAGAATTATCTAAAGCATTCTCTTCAGGAAGTATACCTGGTAATGGAGCAAGACACCGTGAGCAAAACAGAGGCTGAGTCTATTATTTCTTCTTTTGATTTTTTGGATTCCGATTTGTCCCGGTACTTGACTCACGATGAAAATTATAATAATATATGGGTAAGAATCAATGAAAAATGTGACTGTAGTTCCTATAAAAATAAACTCAAAGAGATCAATGCTGATTCAAATGTATCTTCTGCCACTCCGATTTTTTATTATGCAAATGATCCGCTGGCCTATTGGGTTTTATTAAGCGAGGTTTCAATTATGTTTGATGAGCAATTGATTACTGGAGCCGATTTTATCAATTATGCTGAAACGCTGAATCTGGAATTAATTGATGATTTCAGGTACCCCACATTGCATTTCAAAGTAAAGGAAGTTGTAACTGGTTTTGAAGCCCTGGAAATTTCAAATAAACTTCATGAAAGCGACAGCGTAATATTCACGCAACCTAATAGCATCGTCAGAATAGAGTTATATTGAATGAAGGGTAGGTAGGAGAGTTACAAGTAGTTTTCAATCGCGGGGAATGCCAAAATGGACAGAGTTTGGTATAAGGCGATGCAAAGGCAGGAGTTGAGGAAAGAGTTTAAGGAATAATTAATTTTTCCAACAATTAACAAACCACGTAAAAATTTATTCTCGTTCAGCAATATTTTTTAGATTAGCCGCATTAATTGCTTAAGCTATGAAACATGTATTCTTTCTGTTGGCCTTCCTATTGTTGGCTTGCGAATCTCCGAAGGCGAAAAAACATAAACCACAGGTGTTCATTTTCACCGATATTAATATAGACCAAGGTGACCCGGATGATCGCCAGTCACTGGTGCACCTGCTTTGGTATGCCGATGAACTCGATATAGAAGGAATAGTGCCTGATCGCTGGAATGCCCAGGGACTGAAGGCCTGTGAGATGGTAATGGATGCTTACACCGCCGATTATCAGCAATATAATTTTTATGAAAAAGGATACCAGGAGCCCGACAGCATTCGAAATTTACTGGCAACTAATGAAGCCTATGCAGTTAACCTGTTTAAAAAAGCAGCCAGTAGGGCAAATCATGAAAATCCATTATATGTCCTGATTTGGGGCAATATGAAACTTTTTGGTAGGGCATTGCAGCAAAACCCGAAATTGGCTGATAACATCAGGTTGATCACCATTGGAACCGGTTTGAAATACGGGCCGCGGGATGAAGCAGCAGGGGATGATTGTAAGGCACCCAACTGGAACGGCCCTGGCAGAGATGAAATATATCAGGAGGAGCGATTTAAGGATATGTGGTGGCTTGAAATTAACTGGACCTACAATGGCATGTTTTCCGGTAGCGGTCCCAAGGAAATGTTTGAGAAATTGTCTACTTACGGCGAACTAGGTTATCACATGCAGCTTGTAACCAAAAACCAGGAATGGGCGCAATACTTTCGGGTAGGGGACACGCCTTCTGTATTGTACGTTATCGATCCTGAACATGATATCAATGACCCGACAGAAAGCAGCTGGGCAGGAAAGTTTAAAAGGCCATTTCCAGATGTTCGTCCCAATTACTATACCGATGATAACGGTCCGGTAGAATGGAATTATGAAAATCCCTGTACCACCTGGCATAATTTAAAGGAAATGTATGAATACAACAAAAGCACACTGGAGGCCGAGCGGCCGAAAATGTATGAGGCTTTAATCGCTAAATTGAATCGAGTGTACAGCGGTAATTAATGGCAGAGTATTACAGATAATTTTCAATTGATAACTTCTATTCGATCAGCCCATTTTTCATAGCATACCTGATAAGTCCTGCACTGTTTTTAATGCCCAGCTTGAGCAGTATATTTTTTCGATGGGTTTCTACTGTATATTTACTTAAAAATAATTGATCCGCGATTTCACCTGTAGTTTTTTCATCAGCAATTAAACTAATAATGTCGATTTCACGCCTGGAAAGATCATCGCTTCTTTTTTTGCCAGCAGAAAAGCTGGAAAGAAATGTTTCTGTTACTTTTTTACCATAGTACTTTTCACCGTTTTCCATGGTTTTTATAGCTTCCACCAGCACCTTTTTACCTGAATCTTTTAAAATATATCCCTCTACTCCAATATTTAGCATTTGCCGAACAAATTCGTTTTCGTCATGCATGCTGAGCACCAATATCTTTAATCCAGGGTATTCTTTTTTTATAATTTTGGCAGCTTGTACTCCATCTACCTCCGGCATTTCAATATCTAAGATTACGATGTCTGGCATCTCGTTTTTTTTCAGCATTTGTAAAAGCTGTTGCCCATTGTTGACTATGCCGGTTACCTGCCAGCCATTTTCTTTTATCAGGTACGAAATGCCATCGGTAAACATCTGATGATCATCAGCAACAAGTATTTTCATTGTAGGCAGATTTATAATTCAATAGCACTAATTTAAGTATTATATCCACAAATAGTGCATTTAAGCAGGTAAAATTGTGTCACTACCTGAAAACAGGTATTTTTCATTATACCCGTTTTCGGGGATTTGTAAAAGTTTCAGTATCAATAATTTTGGGCTAAAACTAAATCATAAAACTATGTTTAAAAAAATTAAAATGTTTGTCACCGTTTTATTCCTTTCGGGAATTCTGTTATCAAGTATAATTTATTTAGGTGGATGTGTACCAACAAAGGACTTAGGTTGCGCTAATTGTCCATCTGAACAAGAATAAAAATTTAATTATAAAATCAACTTGAAAAAATGAAATTTACAAATACTTTAGCTATTTTTATTATTGCTCTTACTACGGCCGGGCAAGTTTTGGCGCAGGAATCTAAGTATTCTCCACTAGTTGAACGTGCTATTTGTTCTTCTCGACTTGAAGTTCAGGCAGGACCTAATTTTAGTAATCAAACTCTTGATAATCCGGCATCCTCTGAAAGTAATAATTTTAAACCAGGTATTAATATTGGTCTGTCAGTTTACACCGAGATTAACGATAAAATCTCATTTAATCCTGGCATTAGATTTGAGCAAAGAGGGACCAGGAATGTTTATGAGTATGACCTAAATGAAATAGAATTCCCAGAGGGTTTAGGTCAGGCCAATCTTAGTAGTTCATCTACCAGTCTGGCCGGTACTTTGGCAACCAACCAGACCATAAGAAATGAAACCAATAATACCCTCTCTTATCTTTCTGTACCGCTAATGATAGGAATTAAACCAATTCCGAAGTTGAAAAATTTCAGGGTAATGACGGGTCTTAATCCAGCTATATTATTGGGTCGTAAGACTAAATTTGAATCTGATTTTGAGCAGACGGGTACCGATGGTTTGAATACTTTTGATTTGGGATTAATAATTGGAGCCTCTTATATGTTAGAAAGCAGGATAGGCTTCAATTTATTTTATGATCACGGATTAATCAATACGGTAGGGCAAAGAGAATTTGTGCCAGATACTAAATCGTTTAACAGAACCTTCAATTTAGTGCTATTTTATAGATTTGATTTTAATCCATTGCTTAAGGAGTCTTTCACTAAAAGAAGGAAGGATATTAAATATAATTATTAAAATTAAGATAATACCATCATTAACCGCAGTATAAGCCATGGATTAAAAAATCTGTGGTTTTTTTTGGTGAAATAGCACATCACCATCAATACCTTTCAAGTGCAATGGCCACCGAAGTCAGGCATCATGCAGGAGTTTCCGGAGGTGGACAAAGCCGGATGGTTTGATCTGGAAACGGCCCGTTCTAAAATCGTAAAAGCACAAGCGGGGTTTTTAGATCAGTTGAAGGTGCGTTTAAAGTATTAATGACGTTTTTTGTTAAACGTGTTAAAAACACTTGACTTTAATGATTGGGATTAAAAATCCGTACCAGTTCCAAGTTTTAAAGGACGTTACTCGTCCGGGTTTGTAACCCAGATGCATAAAGCCACTGCATTTGCAATGCTTTAAGGCAGCAATCAATATCCGCCTGAGTCGGACACGTTGTCTTTTATTTTTTTTTGGCACAAAAAATCACTCATTACTATGACGTTTAGTAATTGAATGCAGCCCGCCAAAAAACGGCGTCATTTCGCGGCCACTTTTGCAAAGCATTGGCAGCGAGAAATCTCCA
>Ga0207419_1001652_pt1 | contig 16142 bp, 15 predicted proteins | sample ElkSloMetagenome_4_FD_184723 | JGI IMG/M metagenome (GOLD analysis project Ga0207419, IMG submission 184723) | Hot spring microbial communities from Elkhorn Slough, Monterey Bay, USA - MD2A (version 2) | ecosystem: Environmental > Aquatic > Marine > Intertidal zone > Estuary: Microbial mat ...
AACCATCAAGAAGCTGGACGACGGCGTTATATTCAGTGTTATCGGCCAGGCGCACGGTGCCGTCGTCGCTGGTGCCAAAGCCACTGCCGAAATCCGGCGACAGGATGTCGTCACCGGCGGCCCGCGCCGGCAGGGTGAGCAGTAGCGGGAACAGCAGGGCGACGATCAGCGCTATCCGCATGAGTGTGGGGCGCGGAGAACGCGCAACCCGGGACCGGGTATTCATATATTCCTCCTTATACATGCTCTGACCGTACATGTCATTCGACATTGAAACACACTGCCAGTCTATGCCGGTGGTGTCCCCGGTTCGTCACTGGGCGCGTCCTCCGGTGCGTCCTCCCCGTCGCAGCAAGCGGGAACTGCATCTCCCGCGCATTGTTAGACTGATTGGTTACTGATTGGTTGTTAGAGTCACAGAGGCCACAGCGAACGCAGAGGTGCTGAATGAAAATGTGCTGTCCTGCGCCCGTTACGCCTGTTCCGGCTGATGACCGGGTTGATGACAACCTGGTCATCGGCTGGCGCGATCCGTTACCGCCGGCGCAGCGCCCGGCAGAGGACCGGCGCCGAGACGCAGCCGAGGACGGGGTGAGGACAGCTCTCATATGCGCGAACTTTCGCACGTTTCCTCTTGAGATGAGCTGACATCGACGGCCTCCTGCGGTGGGTTGGTGGCACAGCGGCCCGCTAGATTGGCACCACCAACTGGCGTGACCGCCCCGGGGCCGTGCGGTCGTCGCGGGCCGCCGTCATCAGGGCCGCGACCCAGGCGTCAAACGGCAGCGGCTGGTCGGGGGCCAAACCCTTCAGCGGCATTCGCTTTACCTCCCGCTGGTCGTGCGGGATCACCCGTTCGCGCGTCGCCACCGCGATAGTACCCAGCACCTGGTGCCCCACCAACTCCTTTGTCACGTAGGAGCGCTCGTCCGCCACGCTGATGCTGGTATCGCGCTGGACCCGACGGGTGATGCCGATGCCGGCGAAGCGCTCGAGCCAGGCATTCGGGTCCACCACGTCCGGGATCGCCGGGCGGGGTGGCAGATCGGGATGCGCCATCTGCGGCGGGCGATTGCCACCGCGCAGCGCCTGGTTCGGGCGTTCATACTTGTACTGGTGCTGGACATGCTGAAAAATGGCGCGCGCATCGGCCAGGGTGCCCGGGCGAAACGCCCGAATGCCGTCATCGCGCAACGTGCGGTTTATCCGCTCCACACACGGCTTCCGGTCGGGACGACGCGGTGGGCAGATATCCACCGCAACCCCCAGACACTGCCAAAACTGGAGGAAGGGACGGGGAACATCCGCCGTGGGGTTGCCGCCGACAAACCGGGGATCGCGGTCGATGCGCACGCGGTCGGGCCGGCCGTGGGTCCGCACCAGGTCGGCCGCGGCGGCAATGGCCGTCACCATCGTACAATCCGTACGCAACGGGCAGTCCAGCAGGATGGAGGTACCCCGATCCACGACGACCAACGCGTCCACCTGATGGTGCCGTTTCCGTGTCGGGATCGGCCTGCACACGGGAAATATCCAAAAAATGGGACTGCCCAAACAGCACGGTCGGGTCGTCGGGCGCGGCGGCGCGCAGGCGGGTGCGCCATTGCTTCACCCAACTGACGGAGCGACCGACGGCATCCGCCAGGGTGCTGGGCCCCCAGTCAGGGTGATTCCGCATCAGGACGCGGAGGGTGATGCGATCGGCCAGCACCGCAGCATCCATTGCTGGCCTCCGTTCGGGTGGCGAACGAAGAACCGATGGCCGAACGGATACCGCATCTCGCGGGCACCGTCGTACGAAGACGGATCGTACAGATGTGCGGCCACGATGTCGGGACATTTTGGCGTGCCGAAGCGGGGAAACAGTACAGTCAGTCCGGTGTATGACGTGTTGCATCTGCTGCCGCAGTGCGCGGGGAGGGTGATCCGTGTGAACGCTAACCACGCCTTCCGGCCAACCGGCCCCTCCTACCGGAGCAGGTTAGGGGCGGCCGGCGGATGGCATGACTCCGTTCCCGTCGAACCTATCCACGTACGAGGGTCGGGTTGTGATTCAGTCGAGTCCCCGCACGCACCAGTGTTGCGTTATGGTTGAGCGAACGCCGTCCGCGCACGCGGGTGGCGTTGTGGTTGATATCCGAACCGTACCTTGTATTCTTCATGGTCGTATGCATGGGTCTATCCTCCATATGGATGCCGCGATTTCGTTTCCCATGCTGTCCGACGCATGACTCACGTTGAGCAGCGGGAGTACGGGCAGGCCCTCCCAGAGCACCTGCCCCTGGGCCGCCTTTATCCATCAGCAGTGGTCGGATCGATCGTAGTTTTCACCTCGGTGATGAGGTTGGCGGGAAACCCGCCACGGCGCGCATGTTCGCGGATCGCCGCTTCATCGTCACGAGGGCTGCCACGGCAATTAGTGGCGGCGCCCAGGAGACGAATCGCACGACAGTGTGAGATGGTAGTCGTCGAGCGCAAGAACGGCCGGCGCCGGCAGCACGGCAATCGCGTTGATCAGGGACGGTAGGAGTGCCACAATCGGCGGGGGGTGGCGACTGGAGCAGGTTCAACAGTGCTGTGTCGAACGTCGGCGTGATCGTCGGGAGGGCCGCGACCACATAGGGCAGAAAGCGGGCCGTTATCGGCACTGTCGAGGGCGATCCGGCGGCGCATTGGGTTGCGTTACTGTAAAATCCGGATAATCCGGTTATACGTGACATGCGACACCAATTCCATATCACCACCGGTGGTACTCACAAACTGAATCACGACGGTATCAATAGCTTCGTGATAGCGGGCGATACTGTGGTATCCCGGCACCCAGCCGGTATGTTCATACTCGTACATCGAGGAGTAGATCGCCTGCTCATCATCGTTCAAGAGTGAGCCGTCATTTAGTGCTCGCAAAAATATGCCGACATCCTGGGCAGTTGCGACCATCGATCCACCCAGATGCCTGAGATCGTCATCATACTGGTACCAGTATCCACTGACCACATCGTCGTATTCCACCTCGTCGAGTGTGAAGTAGGTGTGCGTTAACCCGAGTGGAGCCAGGATTTCACGATAGACATACTGGTGATGGCTGTATCCCAACACCTTGTCGAGAATACGGCCAAGCAACAGATAGTTGGTATTGGAATAACGATAGCGAGTGTCAGGCCTAAAATCTGCCGGTTCATCCAAGACCAGTTCCAGATGCGCGTTCTCGTCTGTCTGCGGAATGAACCAGTCGAACTCCTCATGGTCGGTGAAATTCGGAATGCCGCTGCGATGCTGCACCATCATGCGCAGGGTAATCTGATCAGCATACGCAATTCTTCCAACAAGTTCAGGCATGTGGTCTGCAAGCGTAGCATCCAGCCCTACACTCCCGTTACTGACTAATTTGGCAATTGCGGTGGCGATATACAGCTTATGGATGCTGGCAATTTTGAAGAATGCCTGCGGATCGGCCGGCACGTGCGTGACTTTGTTTTTCCAGCCGGCAGCGTACAGCGCTGGTTCCGCGTCGGGTTGATCGACATACACAATCATGCCGTCCAGCCCGCGATTAACCGCGTCATCGACCTGCGCTTGCACCGTATCCGGCAATGGCGCTGCCCAGGCCAATATTCCCTCCCAGGGCGGGAAGATCACGAGGCAGGTGATGGCCACGAGCGGCATGATGATGCGCAGGATGCGAACGATAGGTTGTTTTTGCATGGGTGACACTCCGCAGCCACTAACGTGGCGCGGCTTCTTGGCCCAACCCGCCTCGTGGCGAGCTTGACGACCAACGGAGCTGCCCGCCCCGGTTTTTGATGTTTATGGCGGCGTTGTGATCGCGGTCGAGCGATACCCCGCAACCGCATGTAACCCACCTGTCGGCCAGCGTAAGCCCTTCAAACGTAGCCCCGCAGCCTGAACAAGTCTTGGATGTTCCACGCGGGTCTACCAACACAACCACTCGACCGGCGCTTTCAGCCTTGTCGTGAAGTCGCTGTACGAGGTAGCCCCACCCGGCGTCCAGAATGCTCTTTGCCAGATTGCCATGCACCATGCGCGTGATGGCGAGGTCTTCCAGCGCAATCCGGTCGTGGCGCATTACCAGATCGTGCGCCAGCTTGTTGAGGTAGTCTTTGCGCTGATTGCGAATCCGCTCATGCTGCCGTTGCAGCATCAGCACGGCCTTCCGACGGTTCTCCCCGCTCTTCTTCCGTCGCGCAACCCGACGTTGGCAGACGCGCAGCTTCCGTTGGGCCTTGCGGTAGAAGCGCGGGTGCCCAACCCGCTCGCCCTCACTCGTGGTGATCAGGCTGGACAGCCCTACATCAATCCCCACACCCTGCCCGGTCGCAGGAAGCGGTGCGGGCGTATCCACCACGCATGAAAAACTGGCGAACCACTTGCCCGCTTTCTTGCTGACGCGGAGCGTCTTGATCTGGCCTGCTCGTGGTCGATGCCAACGCACCGCGATCCGACCAATGCCCGACAGTTTCAAGCGCCGACCATCAAGCCGGAAGCCGTTGCCGAGTTCTTTCAGCCCGAACGAACGCCAACGATTACGACCCTTGAAGCGGGGATAACCAGGCGATTCTCCTGCCTTCACCCGTCGAAAGAAGGCATCAAACGCTTTGTCGAGATCCTGAACAACTGTCTGGAGTACATGGCTATGAATTGTCTTCGCCCACGGATTTGTTGTCTTATAGACTTTGACATGCCGAAGCTGCTCGGTCTTTCCCACTGACCGTTGTTCTTCTTCCCATGCCGTCTTGCGTTCTGCAAGACAGTCGTTATAGAAACGACGGCACGTTTCCAGGGTACTATCTAACAAGCGTTCCTGGGTTCGTGACGGATACAGTCGATAGACAAAGGCTTTGCGTTGCATACAATGCTCTGGTATAATAAGGGCACATTAGGCACATTGGGTACATTGGGTACATTGGGTACAGTATATCATAGGACGAACACATGAGCAAGGTACGATTTCCGCTCTATCTTCTGGAAGAAGAACACAGAGATCTGCGTATTGCTGCGGCAATGATGTCTATGACCATGACGGATTTTGTTCGCACCGCGATCAAAGAAAAGATACAACGACAGGCAGAGCAACAGAGTGATCTGGCTGAAGCCTGCGAGAAACCCGCCTAACCACTGCCACTAAAGTGGCGTGGCTTGCGGCGGGTTCATACTGTCAATACGGATGGTGGTGAACGACGTACTCGGCTCATTCGGCCAGTTGAACATGAGATCCCAACTTGTGGGCGCTGCGTCGCCCGTAAGCGGATCGGGGAACGCACCAAGGTTAAACCGTCCATTGGATGCAACCTGGATAGCCAGGCGGTCGGTAAAGAGGTTGTTGGTCGATGCTGCCGCAATGAGAGGAAGTGCGAACAGCAGGAGTGCCGGCAGAACCAGACGGCAAAGCAAACGATGATGCCAACGTTGCAGCATACAGCCCTCCTGACGCAAGTGAAATATTGATATTTTGTTAAGTATACTACAGTATGTCAACCATGTCTGTATGCCGGTTGCTCTTCACAGAAGAATTGTTGCGGTATGAAAGTATCGTTCTGTGAATAGCTTGAGAATGCGTAAATTTATACGGATAATTGCAAGAATAACAAACCGAAGAAGAACAAAGGATAAACTGGTTATCTGATGGTGATGCGCCAGGCGTGCCTGGTTCTCTACTTCTTTGTTCTATCTTTATCTACACACTGAGCCTGCGATCGGCAATGCACAATTATATGCGCAATAGGCCAGGCAGGGTGAGAGTGAACATGCTATAATTTGGGCGATAGTCACCCTGACACGGGATACTGCCAGTATCCACACCAGATAACCATTTTCTAATGCTCCAGGCGCTGTCTGGATAACGTTCATACAAACGTACAAGACGGCGAAGCCCTTCACAATAAATGAGGAGCCGGCTATGACTCATTTCACCCACGGACACGCCCTGATCATCGGCGTGGGGAGCTACGCTCACGCGCCGAACCATAACGTCCCGATGACCGCCGCCGATGCGCAGGCGGTTGCGCGGATCATCCAGGATGCGCAGTTCTGCGGCTACCCGGCGGAGCAGGTGACGCTGCTGACTGGCGAGAGCGCCACCCGCGCCAGCATCCTGGCCGCGCTTGACCAGTTGACGCAGACCGGGAAGGACGACACTGTGCTGCTCTTCTACAGCGGCCATGGCGATTATGATTCCGCCGGTGACTACCATCTGACCAGCCATGATACGCGCCGGCAGGATGGGCGTGTCCATCCCGGCACGGCTGTCAGCCAGGCCGAGTTGCTGGAGAAGCTGCGCGCCATTCCCGCCGGGCGGGTGCTGCTGCTCTTTAATGCCTGCCACGCCGGGGAGATTTCGCCTACTCTGGGCGAAGCAGCGCCGCCCACCGGCAGCCCGTTGCCTGACAAGACCGCCAACGCACTGCTGGCGACCGGCTCCGGGCGTGTCGTGATCACCGCCTGCCGCGAAAACCAGGTGGCGTTTGTCGGGCGGGGCGACTGCACCCTGTTTGCGCAGGCGCTGACCGAGGGGCTGCGCGGCGGGGGCGAGGTCTACAGCCGTAGCGGTTTTATCAGCGCCTTCGACCTCTACACGCACCTCTACTACGCGCTGGAAGAACTGGTGCGGGATGCGGTGCCGCAGTATGTGCGTGACATTTACGGCAACCGGCAAGAGCCGGAGTTGACCATCCTCAAGGGTGTAGGCCCATTTGCCGTAGCGCTCTATCGTGGCGCAACCACGCTGGGTAACTTCCCCGCCGATCATGAACCGGATTGGGAAACCGCCGTGCGCGAGATACCGGAGAGCCGCAGCCGGCGCGCATTGCAAAATATCACCGGCACGGCCACGGTGCAGGGTGACAACTACGGGCAGAATGTGGGCGTCAACACCGGCACAATGACGCAGAGCAACCAGACGATCAACAACCAGTCGTCCAACCAGGGCGCGCAGGGCAACTTCCACGGCCCGGTCACATTTAACCGGGACGAGACGACCTTTAATCAGCAGGGGCAGCAGGTCCAGGGCGACCAGTACAATGCGGCGCGGGACATCATTCGAGCAAAGGGCAATGTAACTCGTGTCGGGGGCGACTATGTCGGCGGGGATAAGGTCGGTGGGGACAAGGTGGCGGGCGACAAGATCAGCGGCGACATCAATGTGCGCGGTGGCAGTGGCAGTGGTATTGCCATCGGGCACAAGGGGCGTAATAGTGTGCGCAATGTGAACACGGGCGGCGGCGACTATGCCGAGGGCAATATCGACAAGCGCGGCGCAATCACCAATATCAGATCCAAACTGGACAATGTGACCCAGACTATCAATGCCGCACCGCAGGGTGATGCGGCGACAAAGGCGCAGTTGCAGCAGTTGCTTGCGCAGTTGAGCGCCGAGTTGCAGCGCGTCCCGGCTGGGCAGATGGGCGAGGCCGAGGCGGTTGCTGAGACAGCGAAGGCCGCCGTTGAGCAGGCGACCAGGGAACAGCCAAACAAGACCATGGTGCAGATCAGCGGCGAGGGGCTGAAGCAGGCGGCGCAAAACTTGGCGGCGGTCTTGCCGACGGTGCTGCCGCTGGCGACGCAGATTGCGGATACGCTCCGGAAGATGGTCGGGGCATAGAGAACAGAGAACAAAGGAACAGAGAACAAAGCGTACATGGCGTATGATGCTCATTTACAGGACGTACGCGGTGAGAGTTTGGACCACGAACGCCGCGAAATGAGCGAAAAACGCGAAACGACCCGTGCTGATGTGCGTTACGCGATCTTGTGTTTGCCAGTGGACAGTGCCTCCGGCAGGGTGAAAGAGGACCGTCTTTCTCACAAAAATGTTGCATAAAGTGCAACGTTTTTGTGAGAAAGACTAAAAGCGTACCATGCTGCCGCAGGCGAATCGGGCCATTCATCCAGGTGAACACCTGGTTTGAAACCGACCGCGTAACTTTTGTCATTTACGGCAGAACGTTATTCGGGGTCAGCCACCGTGCCGGTCGTTACCATCGGTTCTGCTGACTGGCCTATGCCACACCCGCGCCAGGTATATCCCTATCCCGGTAGGAATGCGTCAGTGGTATCTTGAAAAGGAAACCTGGTCGCCGCCTGATGTTGGACTAGACCCGGGATGTTGCACCACACTCGGTATGTTGTCGCCTGCGATTATGCCTCTGGTATAATACCGGCAGAGCAGCGGTACGGATTGCCGTCATCACCCATCCAGGAGATTTACCCACTATGAGCACCAGCGATGATTACGACAGCCCGTGGAAAGACATCCTCGAAACCTACCTGGCCGAGTTCTTTGCCTTCTTCTTTTCGCAGATCCATGCTGAAATTGACTGGACCCGCCCTCCGGTTTTCCTGGATAAGGAATTGCAGCAGGTGGTGCGTGATGCCGAACTGGGACGGCGGCTGGCCGACAAACTGGTGCGGGTCTGGCGGCGAGATGGCGCGGAAGCCTGGGTGCTGATCCATATCGAAGTTCAGGGCCAGGAAGAAGCCGTTTTCCCGCAACGGATGTTTGTCTATCACTACCGGCTGTTTGACCGCTATAACCGTCCGATTGTCAGCCTGGCAGTCCTGGGGGATGACCGCGCTACCTGGCGGCCTGATCAGTTCACATTAGGGTTGTGGGGCTGCGAAACCCGCTTCACCTTCCCCGTAGTCAAACTGCTGGACTACCGCAGCCGACGGGCGGAACTGGAGGCCGGCCGCAATCCATTTGCCACGGTGGTACTGGCCCACCTCACGGCGCAGGAGACGCGCCAGGATATGTCGGAACGCGCGCGGGCCAAACTGCACCTGACCCGCCGACTGTATGACCTGGGCTATACCCGGACGGACATCATTAACCTGTTTCACTTTATTGACTGGCTCTTACGCCTGCCGGACGAGTTGGAGCAGCAGTTCTGGCAGGAGATGGAACAATGGGAGGAGGTACGCCGGATGCCGTACATTACCAGTGTGGAGCGGATTGGAATCAAAAAAGGTTGGGAACAAGGTCAGACTGAGGGTCTGCGGCAAGGTCTGCTAGCAGGAATTGCATTGGGGTTGGAGTTGAAATTTGGTGCGGATGGGCTCCGTCTGCTGCCGGAAATCCAACAGATCCAGGCTCTCGCAGTGATTGAGGCGGTGCATTCTGCTATCAAGGATGTGCAGATGCTGGAGGATTTGCGGCAGGTGTATACGGAAGCAGGGGACGTGCCCCCGGTGAGCTGATCAGAGCGCTTCTCAGGCAGAGGAGGTACGCCGGATGCCGTACATTACCAGTGTGGAGCGGATTGGCATACAGAAGGGGTTGGAGCAGGGGTTAGAACGGGGGTTGGAGCAGGGGCTGAAGCAAGGGCTGGAGCATGGCCTGGAAAAGGGGTTGAAGCAAGGACTGGAGCAGGGACTGGAGCAGGGACTGGAGCAGGGGCTGGAGCAGGGTCGCCGCGAGGAACTACTGGCCGGAATCGCCCTGGCGCTCGACCTCAAGTTTGGCGATGAGGGGCTGGCGCTGTTGCCTGAGATCCGGCACATCAGTGAAATTACCCGGCTGCAGGCCATCCGCGATCAGATCAAGGCGGCCGGCACGCCGGAGGAGTTGCGGCAGGTGTATGCCACCCCGGACGATCCCGCCTGAGTGCGCTCTGGGGTCTTCGGGGGTAGCGAAACATGTCATGCCAATGTGCCATCAAACCCGCAATCAAGAAGTGGGCGAAGGTCACGAACTCGGTGCAACCCGGCGGCCGGCAGCAGTAGTTTCGCGTTTTTCGTTCATTTCGCGGCGTTCGTGATCCGGATTTCCATGGTGGGGACGAGCGATGCTGCGCCCCCATGCGTTTCAGGCGGCGGCGTGGTTGCCGCACGCCATGTTCTTTGAACATCAGAACGTCAAGACCTGGTAGCCCTCCTGCAGCAGGGTGCGGATGCTGGGGTGATCCTCAAACTCGTTCAGCAGCGGAACCTGCGCCTCGGTCAGGCGGGACTTCACGCCGAAGGCGCGCGCGCAGTAGTGGCATGCTCCGGAGACGGTATCCTCCACGGCGGCCAGCAGCGGGTGCGCCTTGTGCTCCGGGTCTGAGAGGGTTGCCAGGCCCTCTGTCCCGGCCCCGTCAAAGACCACGCGCACCTCGTCACCCGCCTGCTTAAACTCTTTGGCCGACTCGAGCGCGTTGACCAGGCGGCCCAGTCCTTCGTGGGTCTCCGTTCCCGCCAGGATTACAATCGCAACTTTCATCTCGAAGCCTCCTCTGGCTGTTTCATCTTGCGCTATTCGGGACACTTCTTACTATGACCGAGGTTGCCGGGTTTGTATGTGGAATAGCTCACACTGTGCGGGATGCGGACGCGCACAAACGCGTCCCTACGGAGGATGGGGACGCGCACAAGCGCGTCCCTACGGGGGGCGGCGGCGGTTGTATCGAGAATAGAGGGGATGCGGCCGCGCAGACGTGCGCCCCTACCGGGGTTTGCTCAGAACTTCCCGTTCGCGCTTGCGGTTGACCAGACGACAACCCGGTTGCGACCCGACTGCTTGGCCGCGTAGAGCGCCTGATCCGCCCGGTTGATGAGTGCTCCCAGGGTTAACTGTTCACCATCGTTCGAGGTCGCCACACCCAGACTGACGGAGATATGTACCTTGTGGGCATCTGTCGAGATGACGGTCTGGAACAGGTGATGCCGTAGCCGTTCGGCCACCTGCTGCGCGTTGTCCTCGTCAGTTTCCGGCAGCGCCATCATAATTTCTTCGCCGCCATACCGCCCAATGATATCCAGGGTTCGCAGGAGGTTGCGGCACTGGTGCGCAACCTCCTGTAAAACCTGATCGCCCACAGCATGACCATAGGTATCGTTGATCTGCTTGAAGTAATCGATATCAAGCATCAGCACCGACAGCAGATGACCATACCGTCGGGAGCGTTCAAACTCGCGCTGCGCCAGTTCAAAAAAGGCCCGCCGATTGTACAACCCGGTCAGCGCGTCAATCGTTGCCAGATGCTGCGCCTCGGCAAAGATCTGGGCATTACGGATGGCAACGGTAGCCTGCTGTGCAAACAGCGTAAGCAGTTCCGTATCGGCTGCGGTAAACGTACGCTCCGGGCGGTCATCACCAATAATGATAATGCCAATCACCTGCTCACCCGCCAGCAGGGGCACCAGCAGCAGCGTTTTCGCATTGGCCCGGTACTGCGGCAACCGCCCGGACCAGGTGGAATAACGTTCGATAACCAGTGGGCGGCGGGTCAGCAAAACCTGCTCGGTACCACCCGGCGTTACCGGCTGCCGGCTACCGGTAAAGTCATCTTCCATGTTGTAGCCGGCCAGGATCTGCAACTCACGCCGCTCCGCATCATAGAGCGCCAACTGCCCGGACGTGGCGGCGAGCAGGATCACCGACCACTTCAGAATATCCCCCAGCAGCGTCTCCAGATTGAGTTCGCCCGTAATCTCATTCATCAGCGTGCGCAACACCTCCAGTTCGCGTACACGCTGCTGCAAAATCGTCTCCAACTGTTTATGTTCAGTGATATCGGTATCGGTTCCGGAAATCATCATCGGCGTACCCTGCGCATCCCGGATCATGCGGTAGCGCGAGAGGAACCAGCGAAAGCTACCATTGCGGTGACGCATACGATACTCAGCCGTATCTTCATCAACCTCGCCGCGACAGATGCCTTCACGCAGCGCCACCAGACGCGCAAGATCATCCGGATGGACCAGTTGTTCCCATGCGTTAATGATATCCCACTGCACATCATGCCCATAGCCGAGTAATTGCTTCAGCATATCCGAGACATAGATCGCATTCGTTCGCAAGTCCCAATCCCAGACATTGACTTTACCTGCGTTGGTTGCGCGAGCATAGCGTTCTTCGCTGGCGCGGAATGCCGCTTCTATCTCTTTTCGTTCAGTAATATCCTGGACCGCGCCATAAATTCGTACAACTCGTTTGTGCGTTGCATCCCATATGGGATGCAAATAGTTGTTAAGCCAGCGTATCTCACCATGCCGTACAATGCGAAACTCCAGTGCGCCGGTTGTCTGCCCGGTCAATATCCGCCGCTGATGCTCAGCCATGCGTGGAAGATCATCGGGATGGACCGTGCCCATCATTTTGGCCGGATCATTCATTTCGTCCGTTGTCAGGCCCAGGATGCGCGTGGCCGCGCCCGCCACCCACTCAGGCATCACGGTCTCATCGGGGTCAACTCGCAATGCAAAGGCAAAATCGGATGTCAGGCTCGATACGGCACGATAGCGCTCTTCACTCTCCCGTAGCGCCTCTTCCATCTGCTTTCGCGTACTAATATCCGTTGAGATGCCGACAATGCCACTTAGCTCACCCTGTTCATCATACATCGGTACATCGGTCGTCAGCACATAAAACGAAGTGCCATCGCGCCGCCGGACTTCAAACTCACCGGACCACGGCTTTCCGGCACGTACCTGGCTCATTATCGCATTGGCCTGCGGCAACCATTCCCTGGTCGAGAGAACATCCAGAACATTACGCCCGATAACCGCCGCCGCCGGCCACCCATACAGCTTTTCCGCCGTCCGGTTCCAGTACGTGATGGTGCCGTCCACCCGCGAAACCACAATCGCCTGCCCAACTTCATTCAGCAGTCGCGCCTGGAAGCGGATCTGCTCCTCGGCCTGTTTGCGCTCCGTGACATCGATATACGTTGTCTGTACGGCAGGCCGATTGCGATACGCGATGCGCACGGAGAATACCTCTAGCCAGCGAACAGTGCCATCTTTGCGAATAATGCGAAACTCATACCGGGAAGGTTCGTCCTTGCCCGTAATACGATTACGTCCCCGGGCTATCACCATGGAACGGTCATCCGGGTGCGTTAATGCCTGCACTTCATCGCCGGTCATTGCCAGTAGTTCTTCGAGAGAATAGCCGGTAATCTGGGTAGTAGCCGGATTGGTGAAGACGATGCGGCCATTCTGGAAAATGCTTAACCCCTGGAGCGAGTGCTCAACAATAGTGCGGTAGGCTTCTTCCGTTCGCTTGTGCTCGGTGATATCGCGCGTGATGCCGGCACTCAGGAGGCCGTGTGTGGTCTGTATCGGAAAGATCATCGACTGTACATACCGCTCCTCGCCATCGGGTCGCCGGGCCGTACGCTCAAGCCCGGTGCGTCCCCAGGGTGCCGTTCCCGTATGCAGAAAGGCCAGCGTCTGCGCTTTCAGTCGCTCATACATTGCCGGCGTCCGGCACTCCTCGGGGGCAACCTGGAAGAGAACATCCCAGATGGGCCGCCCAAGCGTTTCTTCCCGGCTCAACCCCATAATCTGCGCAATACTACGGTTCCACTCGATAATGCTTCCCTGGTCATCGGTAAGAATAATGCCATCCCACGACTGCTCGACAAAGGCACGGAATTTCTCTTCACTTACTCGGAGATCGCTTTCGGTCCGTTTTTGGGTGGTCGCATTCATGCCAACCAGTGCGGTAGCGTTCTGCTTTTCTACCTTGTGCGCCTCAAGCGCTTCCTGCAATTGTATAATTCGCTGACGTAGTCGGACATTTTCCGCCCGCAACATTTGTGTTGTCCGCGCCTTCTTGCGCATGACCCTTCCTCCCCGTGGCTACGCAGTCCAGGGCTGCAATGTGTTACTTTAGTAATAAGACATACGTAGACAGGACATTTTTCATGGTCCTGCTGCATCTGTGCATAACGGGGCAGCAGACGCAGCCTGCCAACTAAACCGGATGATCCTGGCCTGCGGCAGCAGTAGAACACCCACGTCTTGTCTGGTTCATCAAGCGATAATGAAGTTCCCCGCCGCTCCAGGATAACACCCGGCACGCAAACAGGGAAACGTACGCAGAGTCTCAAAAGTATAATGTTATGAATATACAATGGTATACAAAAGCGGTATGGGTATTATGAAGAAAAAGGAGGTAATGTCAAGTTTTTGTTATATATAGCATAATAATGGTTATATTTGTCACTACTTCAATTGCCGAAGTTATCTAAAACAAATTCCATACACGCAGTAGCAGCAAGGCATCTCTCTCAAGCAGAAAGCAGCAACACAGGTGTGTATATCTTCAACGCATCTATTACATGAGTTACGCGATGGACGATCAAACTGAGCGTTTCACCCGATGAAACACACACCGCCTGCGGCAGCATGGTACGCCTTTTATCTTTTTCACAAACATGTTGCATGATGTGCAACATGTTTGTGAAAAAGAATGTCCCATTCCGCCCTGCCGGAGGCGAATCGGGCCGTTTGTCCAGGCAGACGCCTGGTTGCGAACTGACCGCGTAACTCCTGTCTATTACGTTTCGTGAACATATGCCCCACGCAGGCGTTCTACCTCAACCCCAATACTCGGCTGGGTTTCCGGCGGCGACTCCGGCATACCGGCGGCTTGCAGCGGCAGTTGCACGATAAACGTGGTACCTTCCCCGGAGCTACTCTCAACCTGAATGGTACCGCCGTGCGCTTCAACCGCCAGCCGACAGAAAGCCAGTCCCAACCCGGTGCTACCCCCCTCTTTTGCCCCTCCATCGTGGACATATGGCGCAAAGAGCCGCTCACGCAGTTCCGGGGGAATACCCGGACCGTTATCGCTGACTGACAGCGCGATGCTGTCCGGCCGGGTCGATTCAGCCCGGAGTACCACCGTCGTGCCGGGGGAGGTATGTTTGAGCGCATTACTTAACAGATTCGCCAGTACTCGCCGCAGCAAGTCCGGATCGGCGCAGAGCAGCGGCAGCGCGGGCGCAACCGCAATCTGGATCTGCTTATCGTCACGCCGGGCCCAGCCGCAAAACTCATTGGCAGTGATCTCCAGCAGTTCGCCCACATGCACCGACTGGTAGTTCAGTGGCAGACTGCCGTCCTGAAGCCGTTGCAGATCGAGAATCGCATTGATCAACTGCTGCATCGTGCGGGTCACGCCGCGCGTAGTGCTGATCAACTCGCGCCGCTGGGGATCCTGGTCATACAGCGCCAGCACATCCAGATAACCGCCAATCGCCGTCAGTGGGCTGCGCAGATCATGGACAATCAGACGGGAGAGTTCATCGCGCGTCTGCTGCACCTGGATCAGCGCCGTGTGCCGCTCAAGCAACTCGGTGTGCTGGGTGCGCATAACGTGGCCGGCCCAGCGCACAATTCCTAGCAAGGCCAGCAGCAGGATGCTCATCAAGAAGATCGTGATTCCTGCCAACAAACGCTGCTCCCGATAAAGTTGTGCCAGAAACGCGCTGAGATCCTGCTCAATCGCAAATGCGCCCATAACCTGGGGCGGGGTCCGGGTGTCATCCGGCGCGACAATCGGCACATAGGTGACAAGGATGTTATTTGTCATGGTGCCGTCGGGGTAGATCACCTGGACAAAAATCGATTGGGAGTGACCGATGAGCGCGCTCGCCAGCGCCCGATCCCGGTCCGCCGTCCGATCCCGGTCCACCGTCCGATCCGGCTCAGTAGCATAGACGCGCTGCCCATCCTGGTCATAAATTGCCAGCCGCCGCACATTCAGACCAGTCAAAATATGCCGCACGGATGCATCCAAACGATCAACGCTGGTTGCCGGGGTCGTATTTGGGTCCATAACCAGGCCGGCAAACTGTGTGTAGAGCACATCGTTAAGATGGAGCGCCAGGTTCTGCGCATACTGTTCATCCTGCCGGATCAGATAACTGCGGGTACGCCCCTGAATCACCAGGGTCAGAAGCAGCGTGATACTGAGGATTATCACAACAATAGCAAAGCTGAGCCGGCGCAAAAACGCAAATGGCGGATGATTGCGTTGGCCGGCGAAGAGCTTGAGGCGTTGGCGAAACAGTTGGAGAACAATCTGGGCGCGGCGCATTGGTCTTCTTCCATTGGACTTGTATGCCATTCGAGTAATGCAACAGGCTGGTGATTACATCTCCTTTCACCACCGCCGACATGGGCAGCGTACAAACTAACGCTTACCTGGCTATTATACCAACTTTTGCGCGGTATTGGGGTATTTTACCGTGATTGGGGCGAAAGATCTTTCGCCCCACCGGGCACCCGGATGAGAAAGCAACTGTACCCCATATCTTAGAGACTGTCTGAAACGGGTTGGTCATGGGGCAATACCGTTCAAATAAGACAACATACACGGTCACTCCCCGAGAAGGAGCTATCGCCTCCGGCAG
>Ga0207419_1001654_pt1 | contig 16131 bp, 13 predicted proteins | sample ElkSloMetagenome_4_FD_184723 | JGI IMG/M metagenome (GOLD analysis project Ga0207419, IMG submission 184723) | Hot spring microbial communities from Elkhorn Slough, Monterey Bay, USA - MD2A (version 2) | ecosystem: Environmental > Aquatic > Marine > Intertidal zone > Estuary: Microbial mat ...
AACAGGCGACGGCGTATCTGCGCGAGGAAGGTGTGATCAAGACCGATCCGGTCCATGCCCAGCTCGCCGCGGTGAGCTGCGGGATCATCGACGGCGAGGCGCGCCTTGATCTGGAATATGAGGAAGACCGCGTCGCGGAGACGGACGCCAACTTCGTGCTCACAAGCGACGGCGGCGTCATCGAGGTCCAGGCCACAGCGGAGGACCGGCCCATGCGCCCTGAACAGTTCGACGCGCTGTTTTCCCTGGCGCGCAAGGGCGTCACCAAGCTGTGCGCACTGCAGGGCGAAGCCTTGAAAGCGTAAGGCGGCGCGCCTCACCCCCCTTCACGGGGCGGGGTGAGGCGCCCTCTTCAGCTTCGGCCCCGAAGAGGGCGCCGCTAAGCCTTACCCCACATTGACCATGTGATGGATCCACTGGCGGTGGCGTTCGTACTGGCGCAACAGATCGCGGATCAGCTGAGCCTTGGTGTAGCCGAAAATATCGTAGTGCTGACCGCCTTCGCGCAGGAAGACTTCGGCGCGCGCATAGCCCACCTCATCGTCGGCGACCGTGCCGGCGTAGCCGTCGCCCTTGTAGAATTTCAGCTCGAGCCCGTAGATGAATTCCGGCTGGTCGCCATGGTCGACGGTGATCCAGAGCTTGTCGTCTTCCTCGACCACGGTCGCGACGAGACCCTGCTTTTCCATTTCGGGGCAGACATCGTTCAGCGCCGGCTTGGCGGTTTCGCTCATCCACGCCGTCACCTCCACCTCGTCGGGGCGTGAGAACATCAACTTCAGCTTCACCCGCCAGGGCACCGCAGCGCCCTCCACGGGAAGCTGGGCGGCCGTCTTCACCCCCGCCTTGCGGGCGGTTTCCTGCGACCAGGTCGGCGACCAGTTCAGCCGACCCGCAGGCCTGCGTCCAGCCCATCGCGCCGTGCCCGCAGTTGAGGTGCAGGCCGTCGATCGGCGTCGGCCCGATCAACGGCGCGCCGTCGGGTGTCATCGGCCGCAGGCCGCTCCAGGGGTTCGGCTCGGCCGATTGGATTCGAGCCGCCAGGTCCGGTAACAGGATTGACGCGCTATCGAGCAGTCGCTGGATACGATCGTTCCGGATTTCGCGATCGAAACCGGCAAATTCGGCGAGTCCCGCGATTCGCAGGCGATCCGGCCCGAGCCGGGCGGTGACGAAGCGCCGCTCGAGATCGAGCAGCGGCATTTCGGGAGCCGGATCGCCGGGTTCCAGCGAGATCGTCGCGGAGTAGCCCTTGACCGGATAGATCGGCGTTTTCAAGCCGAGCGGTCCCAGCAGTGCCGGGGTGGCGCAACCGGCCGAGACGATGCAGGCGTCGGCCTCGATGGTTTTTCCGGCAACCTGCACGCTCCGGAATCCGCCCGAGCGGATTTCGATCGCATCGACCGGCGCGGAGAAGCGCAAATCGGCACCCAGGGCACCGGCCCGCTCGGCGGCCAGTGCGCTGAAACGACGCGCGTCGCCGGATTCGTGATTCGGAAACAGCAGCGTGCCGTGGACCCGGTCGGCGACCGGCTGTAGCGCCGGCTCGAGGTCGACGAGTTCTCCGGCATCGATGCGACGGAAGTCGATCTCCGGTTCGCCGATGCGCTGACGCAGCGTCAGTGCATCTTTGAGCGAGGACTCCGAGAAATAGAGCTCCAGTGATCCGCCCGTTTGCTGGTCGTAGTCGAATTCATGGCGCTGCCGCCAGTCGGCGAGGCAGCGACGCGCGTAATAGCCCAGCCGAATGCAGTGGCCGGCGTTGGCGTAGTAGCGGCTCGGGCGAGATTCTGCGAGAAAGCGCAAGCCCCAGTGCCAGAGACCGGGCAGCGCCCGGGCGCGGATTCGCCACGGCTGGTGATCGCTGACAAGCGCCGGAATCATCCGGCTCAGCGTTCCGGGCGGGTTCCACGGCTCGGCATGTCCCGGCGTGATGCTGCTGCCGTTGGCGTAGCTGGTCATCGAGCCGGCACGAGCGGTCGATTCGAGAAGCGTCACCCGGATGCCGCGCTCGACCAGCGCGAGGGCGGTCGTCGATCCGATAATTCCGGCGCCGATGACGATGACGTGCATCGCCGGATGGTAGCAAGCCGAGGGGGCGCGCGCCGCAGTCGGCCTTGCGGCGGGCCGCGCGGCGCTCGATGACGACGTTTGCTTCTCGAAAAAGCCGGCGTCAGTCCGGCATCGGGTGCCCGAATTCGGTTTCGAATCGTTCGCGCACCTGGTCGATCGTGAACCGGTGGTGCTGGGGCGCGTTGTGGGCAATTTTCAGCGCGCCGAGAATCGACCCGAGGCGGCACGCGTCGGCAGCGTTCCAGTCGCGTTCGAGCCCGAACAGCATGCCGGCGCGAAAGGCGTCACCGCAGCCGGTCGGATCGGCGATCTTGTCGGGCCTGACGGCCGGTATCTCGGTTCTGCCCTGGCGGTTCCAGAGCTCCGAGCCCTTGCCTCCGTGGGTGATAACCAGGCCGCCGTCGAGCTGCGCGGTGACGTCGTCGTGTTCCCAACCGGTCTTGTTCTTGAGCATTTCCCATTCGTAGGAGTTGACGACCAGCCAGTCGGCGTTGGCGACGAATCGCTGGAGTTCCTCTCCGTTGAACAGCGGAAGTCCCTGGCCGGGGTCGAAGATCTGCGGGATGCCGGCCGCCGAGAACTGCTCGGAGTGCTCGATCATCGCCTGCTTGCCGTCCGGAGCGACGATCCCGAGCCGGACCCGGCCGTCGGTCGGAACTTTCTGCAAGTGGGCTTCGTTCATTGCACCTGGATGAAACGCCGTGATCTGGTTGTCATCGAGATCGGTAGTGATGTAGGCCTGAGCGGTCCAGTGCGCATCCAGCTGGCGCACGAAATCGCGCCGGATTCCGAGCTGATCCAGATGGTCGCCGTAATCGTCGAAATCCGCGCCGACGGTTGCCATCGGCATGGGGTCGCCGCCGAGCTGCTTCAGGTTGTAAGCGATATTTCCGGCGGTGCCGCCGAAGTTTCGATGCAGCTCGGGGACAAGAAAAGCGACGTTGAGCATGTGGGTCTTTTCCGGGAGGATGTGATCCTTGAAGCGCTCCGGAAAGACCATGATGTTGTCGTAGGCGATCGAGCCGCAGATCAGAGTCGACATTCGATTCTTAGGGCGCGCTTGGCGGCACGCAAGCTCGATCCGGAGGGGCGGTCTTCGCCGCTGCAGACTCCGGATCGCGCGCGATTGCGCCGTTCGAGCGACCGTTCGGTTGGGATGGCCGCAGAGTATAACCAAGTGGGGCTCGCAGTCATCCGTCGGCGCTGACCAGGCGCTTGCAGCGCAGGCCTGCCGTGCCGAACCGCTTCTGCCGCCTTCGCCCAGACCGCTGCGGCGAGTTGTGATTGGTGAGGAATTCGAAGCTTGTAATCGCGAAAGCGGAACGTGTACACTGAAATGGCTGATGTGGAAAACCACGGTTCCCGGGGGGACTCAACCCGGGGCTCGGATACCGGTCTCGACCGGCTTTCAGGCCAGCCGCGGGAAGTACAATCCAGTTTCCGAGGGAGACGAAAACGCCCGGAGGCACGCCGGCCCGGGACGCGGAGAGTTTTCGTTTCGCCACGTGTAGATTCATGAATCAGGTCAAGCGGCCGCTTTAGAAAAAATTCAAACAGAAGATCTTATCGATATGAAAACATCGAGCACCAAAGCAGTTCGCATGCTGGTAGCAATGCTGGCATTTGCGACGGGTGGGTTCACTGCCCAGGCGCAGGAAATCGAGCCTGCGCTCGAAGCGAGCCGCCAGGCCGCGGAAGGCACACGGCAATCCCAGGAGCAGATCGACGAAATCGATTCGCGTATTCAACAGCTCCTCGGCGACTACCGCGCCAACTTGCGTCAGCTCGAGCAGCTGCAGCGCTACAACGAATCGCAACGCCGCCAGGTCGCAGCGCAGCGCGGTGAGATCGAGTCGCTGACCGAAGACATCAATAACATCGCCAGTCTGCAACGAGCGGTCCAGCCGCTGATGCAGGATATGGTCGATGCGCTCGCGCGAGTCGTCGATGCGGACTTGCCGTTTCTCACCGATGAGCGTCAGTCCCGGGTCGACCGGCTGCAGGGCTTGATGGAAGATCCGTCCAGCTCGCCGGCACAGAAATACCGGATGATCATCGAGGCCTACCAGATCGAGGCCGAATACGGCCGCACGATCGAGGCTTACCGCAGCGACGTGGAAACGAGCGATCGTCTTTACGAAGATGTCGACGTGCTGCGGATCGGACGGCTCGCTCTGATCTTCAAGACCGACGACGATGAAGTGCTCCGACGCTACGACATCGATGCCGGAAGCTGGGTCGATCTCGACAAGTCGTTTCTGCCGGACGTCAAGACGGCGATGCGCGTAGCGCGAGAGCAGATTCCGCCCGAGCTACTCTATATCCCGGTGTCTGATCCCGAAACCGCGAGTGAGGGCTGAGTCATGACCGGATTCATCAACAAGCGTCTAACCAATCAAACCGGAAGCGGGAACGGCATCATGCGTAATCCTTCATTTGGTCTGAAGAGCGTGATCGTCGCGCTGACTCTCGGACTCACGGCCAGCATGGCGGTGCACAGCCAGGAATCCCTGTCGCTTCAGGAAGTCCTGCGCGCAATGCAGAGCGAGCGCGAAGCCGTGGCGGCGGAGAATCGCGAGCGAGAACAGCGGTTCCGCCAGCAGGCGACCGACCGGGAGCAGGAGCTGCGCCGCGTCCGAAACGAGGTCGATCAGGCGGAGTCAGAGGCCAGCCGGCTCGAGAATCTCCGCAACGAGTTGGATCGCGAGCTCGCCGAACTGCGGGATCAGCTCGCTGAGCGGCAGGGTGAGTTCGGCGAACTGTTCGGCGTAGCGCGAGCCGCTGCCGCCGATCTGGACGAGCAGCTCAACGACTCGCTGATCTCGACGCAGTTCCCGAATCGCGGCGAGGATCTTTCGGCCATGGCGCAGTCCGACTCGCTGCCGACGATCGAACAGCTCGAGGGACTGTGGTTCACGCTGATGCAGGAAATGACCGAACAGGGTCGTACGGTCGAGTATCAGGCGGACGTCATCGGCAACAACAACGCGTCGACCGCCGAGCGCGTGGTGCGTATCGGGCCATTCACCGCCTTCGGCAGCGAAGGGTTCCTGGTTTTCAATGAAAATACGCTTCGGTATCTCGCGCGCCAGCCCGGAGGCGGTGCCGTCTCTGCTGCCGAGCGCGTGATCGATCATCCCGGCACCGGCGTCGTTCGAGGATTGATCGACCCCTCTCTCGGCAGCTTGCTGGGTCTGGTGGTCGAAACGCCGACGCTGCGCGAGCGCATCGATCAAGGCGGCTCGATCGGCTACGCGATCATCGTGGTTGCCGCGCTGGGTATCCTGCTGGCGGTGTTCCGCTGGCTGGTGCTGACGCTGACCGCCATGAAGGTCCGTCGCCAGATGGACAAGCACGAGCCCAGCAACTCGAATCCGTTGGGTCGAATCCAGGCGGCCTATGAAGAGCACAAGGGCGAAGATCTCGAAACCCTGCAGCTGCACCTCGACGATGCAGTGCTCAAGGAGCTCCCGGCGCTCGAGCGCGGTTTGAACCTGGTCAAGGTTCTTGCTGCCGTAGCGCCGCTGATGGGGCTGCTCGGTACGGTGATCGGCATGATCGTGACATTCCAGGCGATCACGCTGTTCGGAACGGGCGATCCGAAGCTGATGGCCGGCGGTATCTCGCAGGCGCTGATCACGACGGTGCTTGGTCTGATTGCCGCGGTGCCGCTGCTGATTCTGCACGCGTTCGCATCGTCGACTTCGCGGCGACTGGGCCAGGTTCTCGAAGAGCAATCAGTCAGCCTGGTTGCCGACGCCGAGAAAGCCTCTCGTTGATGCCGCGGTCGAGGACGATAAGTCGTGTTTGAGTTATTGAATCCGATCAATGCGGTAGGCGCCATCCGGGGCTTCCTGGAGACGGGCGGTCCGGTGGTCTTCGTGCTCATGTGCAGCACGGCGCTGATGTGGATTCTGATCAGCGAGCGTTTTCTGTACTACGGGTTTTCCGGCCCCCGGCTGCGAAAGCACCAGGAGCGGCGCTGGGCTGATCTGGGCGATCACGTTGCCTGGCAATCGCATATGTTTCGCGAGCGCCTGATCTCGGAAGTTCGCATTGAAAACGAGCGCTACCTGGGCGTCATCCGGGCGTTGATCCTGGTCACGCCGCTGCTGGGTCTGCTGGGGACGGTTACCGGGATGATCGAAGTCTTCCAGGTGATCACCGACACCGGTTCGTCGAATGCGAGATTGATGGCTTCAGGGATTTCCAAGGCCACGATTCCGACAATGACGGGCCTTGCCGTCTCCCTCACCGGGGTGTTCTCGATGAGCTTTCTGGATCGCCGCAACGAGCTTTCGATCGCCGACATATCCGATCGACTCGTTCTCGACTCGGGAATGGCCTTCAGCACCGGGAAGCGGCTGCTTCGTGACGAGGCCGACGAGGCCGAGGTCAACATTACGCCGCTGCTCGACATCGTGTTCATCCTGCTGATCTTTTTCATCGTGACCTCGACGTTTCTCGATGAAGAGGGCATCGAAATCACGACGCCCCAGGATAATCAGGAAGAACAACTGACGCGCCCGCCGCCAACGCTGGTGTTGAGCGTGCGAAACGATGGGTTCGTCATGGTCGACAACGTGCGGATGATCGATCCAAGATCGGTCAAGCCGGTGGTCGAGGCCTTCACCGCCGAAGAGCCGAGAGGCGTCGTGCTGTTGAACGCAGCGCCCGATGCCGAAGTCGAAACGACGGTGCTGGTTCTGGATCAAGCGCGCCAGGCCGGTGTGGATCCGGCCCTTGCGATCCAGCAGCAGTAGAAGACAACGGAGTTTTCATGCCGAGAAATGCTCGAGTTGCCAAAGCCGATGACAGCGACGTCAACGTGACGCCGCTGCTGGATATCGTGTTCATCATGCTGATCTTCTTCATCGTCACGGCTACCTTCATCAAGGAACCGGGTGTCGACGTAACCCGGCCGGAGGCGCAAACCGCCGAGGATCAGAGGTTGGTCTCGATCCTGGTCGCGATCGATTCGGAAAACACCATCTGGATCAATCGGGAGGAGGTTTCGGTCGAGGGCGTCCGGGCCACCGTGGAGCGCCTGCGGCGGGAAAATCCGCGCGGTAGTGCGGTAGTCCAGTCCGACGGACGTGCGCACAGCCAGTACCTCGTTGACGTTCTTGAACAGATTCGAGCAGCCGGCGTCGATGAAGTCGTGGCCGTGTCGACAACGAAGTCATGAAAAATACCATTCGTCTGATTCTGGGCCTGCCCGGCGCTCTGGTCGTCACGTCGCTGATTTTCCTGGCGCTGGCCACCGTTGTGTCGACCCGCCAGGACGTTGAACTGACCGAGGATCGCTCGGTGCAGATCAACGTCACCCGCCAGCTGCAGGATACGGCTGATCAGCGAACCGAGGATTTCCAGCGCCCGGTTCTCGACCAGCCGCCGCCACCACCGCCTACGGTGAACGACCCGAGCTTCCGGCCGCAGCCAACCGCGCAGATCGGTGCATTGCCGGATCTGTCGAACGTAAACGTCGAAATCGGTGTCGGCTTCAATCCGGACAGGGATGCCCAGCCGCTGGTCCGGATTCCGCCGCAGTACCCGCAGCGCTGCATGTCGCGTGCATCGGACAGTGAGTCGGTGCTCGTCGAATTCGACGTCACACCGGAAGGTACCGTGGTCAATACGCGCGTCATCGAATCTTCGAACTCGTGCTTCAACCGCGCTGCGATGCGCGCCGTTGAGCGGTGGCGCTACAACCCCAAGATTGTCGACGACACGGCGCAGCCGCGATTCGGCGTGCGCCACGTGCTCGAATTCGCACTGGAAGGCTAACGATGTCGAATCGTCAGACTGGCTTCGGCCGGATCACCACGCTTCTTATTGTCGCCCTGACGCTCGTCGTAGTGTCCAGCTCGGGCTTTTCGCAGAGTCGTGACCGAGACCGGGACCGAGACAGCGAACAGGAGGATGCGGCCCAGCAGACCCTGGATCCGCGAGTCGCCGAGGATCTCCTCGAGGCCTACGAGCTGATGGAGGAAGAGGCTTACGAAGAGGGCCTCGCTCGCCTCGACCGGCTGATGGATCGTCGCGGAAACGGGATGAAGCCGTTCGACCGCGCGTCCGTGCTGCAGGTGCGCGGCAGCGCGCACGTGAATGTCGACGACATGCGCGGCGCCCTGGACGATTTCCTCGAGGCGCTTCGTCTCGAGGCGCTTCCCGCGAACCAGCAGAATCGGCTGCGGTTCAACGTGGCCCAGCTGTTTTTCGTCAATGAGCAATTCGAGGAGGCGATCCGCTTTTTCGAGGAGTGGATGGCCGGAGACGTCGAAGTCACGCACACCACGTATTTCATGCTGGCGGCATCGCACTTCAATCTTGATGAATATGCCGAAGCCGTCGAGCCGATCCGCACCGCGATCGAACTGGTGCCTGAGCCCGAGAAACGCTACTACGACCTTCTCAACATCCTGTATTCGAATCTGGAGAGAGTTGCCGATCGTACCCAGCTCCTGGCTCGGATGGTCGAGCTCTGGCCCAACGAGCTTGGATACTGGCGCCAGCTCTCGGCGCTGTACATGGAGCAGGGCGATCGATTCCGCTCGTTTTCGACGCTGGAGACCGCGTACATCAACGGTTTGATCGAGGACGAAGAAGGCATCATCCTGCTTGCGCAATATTACTCGTCGTTCGATAACCCCCATCGTGGGGCCGAGCTGATCGAGCAGGAAATGGAAGCAGGAAATGTCGAGCGGAACGTCGATAACCTCGAGTTGCTTTCGCAATTGTGGAGCCAGGCGCGAGAGCACACCAAGGCGATTCCGGTATTGCGCCAAGCCGCTGAGCTCTCCGATATCGGCCAGCTGTCCTACCGACTGGGGCAGTCCCTGTTGGCCAATGAGCAGAACGCCGAAGCCGAGGTTGCCCTGGAAGCTGCGCTCGACAAGGGTGGCCTGGAAGACTCCCGTACTGCCGATGCATGGATGCTGTTGGGCAACGCGCGCTTCAACCAGGCTGAACCCGGCGATCGCGCCCAGCGCGAGGATGCCGATCGTGCCTTCGCGCAAGCGCAGCGTTTCGGTTCCACCCGCCGCCAGGCGTCGGACTGGCGCCAATACATCTCGGCGATCAACCAGACCGAGACCCGTCAGGCTGCGCTGGAACGCGAGCAGAGCGAGGATCTTGCGGTTGCCGCACAGGAACGTCTTCTGACATCCTGCCGGGCACAGCAGCTGGCGGGCAGCCAGTTGACGGAGCAGTGTCGTGACTTGCTTGCAGAGACGGACGGCGAGGGCGCGAATAACCGCTGATAGGCCTGACGGCCTTCGAACTCCGGCTAAGTGCGCGCGTCCGGGGTCGGCGGATCACCACGGCCGAGTTTTCCGTACTCACCAGCGATCCGCCCGTGTCCTGTTAGCGAAGCCACGTCCGGTTGACCGTCACGGCTTACCCCTTCAGAACAAATTGCTTGCTTGTGCGCCCCGTTCGGGGCGCGAGCCGGCACCCTCTACTGCCCATGCGTTGGGTCCGAATTTCCGTGCGGTTGAACCCACTCAGTATGTCGGCTGCCTGATCGCTCGCTTGCCGCAAAAGCGCAGGGCTTAGACTGTGACCGGGGGGGACTGCGTTGGCTCGAAATGCCCGGAGGGCAGCGACCGATGAGCTCGGATCTGGACGACCGCATCCTGCTATGGGAGAACGAGGTGCTTCTCGAGCCGGACCACCTCCAGGAAGGGCATTTCGTAGCGCGTATGGACCGTCCCTGGATGGGCACGCCCTTTCCTCTGGAGGGCGTCCTGATTCAGAATTCGTCCCAGAGCGCCTGGTTTCGGGATCGCTGTCAGTGGGTCGTGGTCGACCTGTTGCGAAGTGCCGGAGACTTCAAGCCGACTCGGAGGCGTTCCCAGCGAATCGCGCTGGCGACCCGAAGTCGCGAACATGTCAACGACGAACAAGCGTCGATCAACGTCCTGCGTCGAGCGAGCCTCGATCAGGCCATTGTCGACGAATCGCTGGACATGCACGCCATGCTCCATCAGCAGGCCGAATCGCTGGTACACGGCATCAGTGTCGGCGGCCGGCTGGACTCCGGCCAGGCGCGCGACATGGTTTCCACGATTGCCTCCAGGCTGGAGAAGAACGCCGCGGCGATGGTCTGGCTGACGCGGATCAAGGCGGTCGACCAGTACACCGCCCAGCACTGCGTCAACGTCGCGATCGTCTCCATGGGTCTGGCGCAGGCTCTCGAGTGGCCTCGCGAGCGCATCGAGTGGGCGGGCCTGGCCGGCCTGCTCCACGATATCGGAAAAATGAAGCTGGATACCGCGGTGCTGAACAAGCGCGGTCGATTGAGCGCTGAAGAGTATGAGCAAATCAAGCAGCATTCTCGCCTCGGCTACGAGATCCTCGTGGAAGACTCATTGATCCCGCCCGCCGTGGCCATGGCCGTTCTTTACCACCACGAGCGGCCGGACGGGCTGGGCTATCCGACCGGCAAGTCGACTCGTGTGCTGGATCCGCTCTGCGGGCTGGTCGCCGTGGCCGATGCCTACGATGCGATCACCTCGACCCGTCCCTACCGCACGGCGCGCTCGCATCACGAGGCGCTGGGCATCCTCTGGAAGCAGCGCGGGACCCAATTCGAACGCGGCCTGGTCGAATCCCTGATTCAGTTCCTGGGCTGGATCACGCCCGGGACCCTGGTCCGGCTGTCCGATGGCCAAGCCGCGATCGTGCTGCGTGCTAGTCACCACCACCGGCTGTGGCCGCTGGTGCGGCTCATCGACCAATCCCAGGGCGACGGCCGAATCGGCGAGATGCTCGATCTTGCCGAATACAACGAACACCATCCCCAAAGCCGCCTTCGCGTCGCCGAGGTGCTGACCGACGGCGCGCTCAGGCTCGACTTGCGCCGCGCGTTGCGGCACCAGGCGAGCGATCCCTCGATCGACGATTAAGCAACCTCTGAATACCGAAGCCCGGAGCGCGTTTCAGTCGGAAAAGCCGCAGATCGTGTGGTGCGACGCGAGTGACAGTAGCCGTCGCGTCCGAGCAAAGTAATTCAGAGGTTCGCTAAAGGATGCATTCGAGCCCGATCGATGCCGCGACGCGGCATCGCGTCAGGGCTCGGTGGGAGGATTTCAGTCGCCTGGCTGATTCTATTCGCGCACTCGGTCGGCGAAGCGACCCGGATCGAGCGCTCTTGCCAGGTTCGTATCCGTGGCCCAGGCCAACCCGGACAGGCGATCGGCAATCATTTCGGCAACCAGAGGTGTCCCGCTGAGTCCGCGGCTGCCGTGCGCCACGTTGACCCAGAGTTCCGGTCCTTCGGTGGTTTCACAAGTCGCGGCAAGGGGGCCGGCGACGGGCAGGAAGTCCGGGCTCTGGCAGCGGAATCCGACTCGCCGGCCGGCGATTTCAATCTCCGGGCCCCCAAGGTCCCGCCAGTGGTCGGGGAACCGGGCGCGCAGGCTCGCCAGGTTCCGTGCATCGTCGCCGTCGCGCGGCCGAGGGTCGTGATCGCGTAGGTCAAAGGTTGCGCCGACGCAGTGAACACCGTCGATCGCCGGGGTAACGTACCGGTCGTGGCATTCGGCATGCCGCCAGCGCGCGCTGGCTGTGGTGGCCACGCAGTCGGTCACCTGCCCGCGAATCCGGCGTAGCGGCAGCCGGGAGACTTCCTCGATTGCATGCCCGCTCGCCCCGGTGCACACGACCAGTACATCGTAGCTCCCTGCATCGGCGATCTCCCGGACCGGGCCCTCGATCCCGCGCCGTCGAAAGGCGATCGCCGGGTCGTCGAGCAGGTTGCGACACCAGGCTGGTGGTCTCACCACGCCGCCGCCCGGGAGGAATACGCGCGAATCGTCCAGCCAGTGCATCAACGCGTGCGGCCAGATGCCGTTGTCGGTCGCTGAAACCAGCTTTTTGCGCTGGCGCTCGCCGGTGACGTGCTGAACCACGCCGTCCATTTGCGCCAGTCCTCGCGCTTCCGCGCCGCGCTCCGCGATCCAGCGAAGCGCGGCCAGGTAGCTGGATTGATAGAAGCGATTCTGCGGCGTCGCGACGCCGCTGGGCGTGGTGTATACGACGCCTGCGCGATTACCGGAGGCGCCGCTCGCTAGACCGCAGCGGTCGACAACATCGACGCGCCATCCGCGTTCGGCTAGCGCTCGGGCGGTCGTCGAACCGGCCAGCCCGGCGCCAACGATGCATGCGGTGCCGGTTCGGATCGTTCGGGCGCGCCAAGCGCCGGGATACGCACCGACCAGTCGGTGCCGCTTGCCGCCAAATCCCGGCCGTCGTTCAACCGCAAAGCCGGCTTCGATCAAGCCCCGGCGCACCGCGCCCGCGGCGGAGAAGGTCGCCAGCGTGGCCCCCGGCCGTGTGCGGCCGGCCAGCTTTTCAAACATCCCGCCGGACCACATCGAAGGATTCCGCGCCGGCGCGAAGCCGTCCAGAAACCAGGCATCGACCGGCATCGGCTGCAGATCCCACATCGCCTGCGCTTCGCCGAACATCAGGATCAGGTCGATTCGCGCGCTCAGGGTGATTCGATGGAAGCCCGGCACGGCGGCCGGATACTGGCGCTGCAGCGGCTCGCGCCAGCTGCGCAATTCGGGCCATGCGCTCTGTGCTCGGCGGAGGTCGTCGGGCCGCAGCGGATGCTTTTCGGCCGAAATGATGCTCAGTCGCGCGCCGCTCGGTGCGGTGTCGTCGAACAGGCGTGCGGTGAGCAGTGCGTTCAAACCGGTGCCGAAGCCCAGTTCGCCCACAATGAACTGCTGATCGTCGGCCAGCGTGGAAAAGCGTGCTGCCAGCCGATTGCCCTCGAGGAACACGGCCGTTCGCTCACCGACGCCGTTTTCGCTTCCGAAGTAGTGATCGGCGAACGAAGGCGCGCGCGGTCGCAGGCCGTCGAATTCGACCTCGGCCGGCTGGATCGCTTCGAGGTCCGGTTCCATGTCGGGATTGTCGCAAGAATGCGTCGCGCAGAGATCACCGGTATCGGGCCCGAAACGAACAACGGCGTTCGATCTCCGATGCCGCTTCGGCGCCCGGGATTCCGGCGCCGCGCGGCCGTGACTGATAAGCTTGACGAATCGACCCCGGCTGGATGAATCCCTTGAACGTACCGACCCGGAATCTCGCGTTGTTCTGCGATTTCGAAAACATCGCGCTCGGTGTGCGCGACGCACGCTACTCGGCTTTCGACATCAGCAAAGTGCTGGAACGCTTGCTGTTGAAGGGCAATATTGTTGTCAAGAAGGCCTACTGCGACTGGAATCGGTACAAGGAATTCAAGCCGGCGATGCACGAGGCCGCCTTCGAGCTGATCGAAATTCCGCACCTGAGGATGTCGGGCAAGAATTCGGCCGACATCCGGATGGTCGTCGATGCGCTCGATCTCTGCTATACCAAGGCACATGTCGACACCTTCGTGATCATCTCCGGCGATTCGGATTTTTCGCCGCTGGTCAGCAAGCTGCGCGAGAACAACAAGCTCGTCATCGGCGTCGGCGTCAAGAGCTCGACCTCGGATCTGCTGACGGCCAACTGCGACGAGTTCATCTTCTACGACGACCTGGTGCGCGACAGCGAGAAGAAGACCAAGCGCAAGCAGCAGGCCGCCAAGAAAAAGTCGAAGAAGAAAAAGAAGAAGACCGCCGGCAAGGGTGGCGCGAGCGAGGCCCCGAGTGAACCGGCCACCGATGCCCAGAATGCCGAAGAGCAACGCCGTCAGGAGGCTTTCGACCTCGTGGCGGAAACCATCGAGGCGTTGTTCCGCGACCGCGACGAGTCCGAGAAAGTCTGGGGCTCGATGGTCAAGCAGACCCTCAAGCGTCGTCGGCCGGGGTTCAGCGAGAGCTACCACGGCTTCAAATCGTTCGGGCAGTTGCTCGAACAGATGGCCGACGCCGGACTGGTGTCGCTGCGCCACGACGAGAAGTCGGGAGGCTACATCATCGAGAGCTTCGATTCCGGCGACTGACGCGACTCCCGGCCGTGAGCGATCGCTTCATCATCCTGACCTGGCATTCGATCCACGTCCAGGAAAACCGCTACGGGGCCAACGACCTGCTTGCGTTTTCCGCCGACCTCGACGCACTGGACCGCCTGGGCTGGACGATCCTGCCGCTGTCCGAGGCCTGGTCCCGGCTGCACCGGGGGGGCCTGCCCGAGCGCTGCGCCGTGCTCACCCTGGACGACGGGTCGGTGATGGACTATCGCCCGTTCGAGCATCCGACCTGCGGGCCGCAGACGCCGATCGTCGAACGACTGCAGGATTTTGCCAATCGGCTCGGACCCGACTCGAATCACCGGCCGCATGCCTCGGCTTTCGTGATCGCATCGCCGGAAGCACGCGCTGTGCTGGACCGGCGGGTGACGTTGGCGCTGGGCGTCTGGCCTGACGACTGGTGGCGCGCCGCCAACGCCGCCGGGCTGGTGGCGGTAGAAAGTCACAGCTGGGACCACAACCACGATTCGCTGGAGCGCACGCTGCAGCGCGAGAACCGGCGCGGAGACTTTACGTTGATCGCCACGGAGGCCGAGTGCCGCGGCGAAGTCGACCAGGCCAGCGAGTACATCGAGCGAGTCAGCGGCCGACGGCCCGAGTTTTTCGCCTATCCCTACGGTCAGAGCAGCGACTACCTGCGCTGTGAATACCTTCCGAGACACGGTCCGGCGCTGGGCCTCAGCGCCGCGTTGGGCTGCGATCCGGCCCCGGTCACCGATCCCGGCAAGCGCTGGAATCTGCCCCGCTACGTGTGTCGGCGGGACTGGACCTCGCCGGAAGAATTCGAAGCGCTGCTGCGCTCGCTGGCCTGACTCGAGGACGAATCGATTGACGTCGCGCCGATGAAACCGGAAGTTCATATCCGACGGCATCGCCGGGCGCGGCACGTCAAGCTGCGGGTGCGTCCGAACGCCGACATCGAGGTGGTCGCGCCGCCGGGCGTGGGTCGCGCACGGATCCTGCGCCTCATCGACGAAAACCGTCCGTGGATTGACCGCACGCGCGCCAGGACCCTGAGTGAGCGCAGACCGCCGGCCGAGCGCGGCCCTTTTCCAACGCGCCTGGTTCTTGCCGCCGAGGCGCTGGATCTAGCGGTCGTCTATGCGCTCGCCGATCGAGACGGCTGGGATTGGACGTCGCAGCGCCTCGAGGTCGGCCTGCGAGAACGAGATCCGGCGCGTGCGCGCTCGATCCTGATCGACGCCCTGAAATTTCGCGCACGCGAACGGCTTGAGCCGCGGCTCGAATCGCTGGCCGCGCGCCACGGCTTGCATTACCGGCGCGTCGGATGGCGGAACCAGAAGAGCCGCTGGGGTAGCTGCTCTACGAGCGGATCGATTTCGCTGAACGTGCGCCTGCTGTTCGTTCCCACCGAGCTCGTCGATTACGTCATGGCGCATGAACTGGCCCACCTGCGACATCCGGACCATTCCCCGGCGTTCTGGCACTTTGTCGGCCAGTTGTTTCCCGACTTCCGAATCGCTCGCGCCGTACTGCGACAGGCCGCCGGGCGCGTCCCGGAGTGGCTGTTGTGAGTTTCGCTGCCGCAGCCGCTGGCGTTCAATCGCCGGCCCTGAGTCATCGCTGTTCGCCTGATGGAGGCACCGGCCGGCACCGAGCCGATCTCGCCGGAACCGGTTCCTCAGCCGGGATCGACTGGTTGCAGGGATTCGCGTAGCTGCGCCGCCAGTGCATGCCTTTGCTCGGCATCGGCACTGCCCCCTCGGTTGAGCGTCGACGAGCCGGGCGAGAAGCGCGCGCGCCTGAGCGGTGCCGGAAGCCGGTTGCCGTCGGACCAGGGCGGTCGGATGGATTCCGATAGTCGGATCGTGTCCTGAGCGGCGTGACCGCGCTGGCGCAGCGCGTCGATCAGCGCCAGGCCCCGGGCGGCCAGCGCCGCCAGTGCTGCGTCGTCGACCTGTACCGCAATCCGGCCGCGCAATCGGTCGGCCCATTTTCTGCGAAGTTGCCAGGCCGCACCGGCGCCGCCGCCGGCAAGAGCACCGATCAGCGTGCCCGCGCCCAGCGAAAGCCCGGCGGTGGCCGCATCGAACGCCGCACCGGTCGCGGCACCGGCTGCCGCGCCG
>Ga0207419_1001656_pt1 | contig 16129 bp, 15 predicted proteins | sample ElkSloMetagenome_4_FD_184723 | JGI IMG/M metagenome (GOLD analysis project Ga0207419, IMG submission 184723) | Hot spring microbial communities from Elkhorn Slough, Monterey Bay, USA - MD2A (version 2) | ecosystem: Environmental > Aquatic > Marine > Intertidal zone > Estuary: Microbial mat ...
TGATGTTCAGTCGGTGATTTCTGAAGCCGAAAGTGATTTTGAAAAGGCATTCATCTTAGAGCAATTTCTTAAGTCTAAAGTAAAGTGGAACGGCAACTACGGTAAATATGCACAAAACGGTGTAAGACGAGCTTATAAAGAAGGTTCAGGAAATGCTGCCGACCTCAATCTTATGCTTGTAGCGATGCTTAAAACAGCTGGAGTAACGGCATTTCCCGTTTTAGTTAGTACCAGAAATAACGGTGTTCCACTTTTTCCAACCAGAGATGGGTTTAACTATGTGGTCGCTATGGTGCAGAGCGGTGAACAGTATATGATTATAGATGCTACCGAACCCTTTAGTATAAATGGAGTGCTTCCAGAACGCGTTTTAAACTGGCAGGGCAGAGTTCTTAGAGATAATGGCTCCTCTTACTGGATTAACTTAAAACCTACCCGTAAATCTGTAGAATCCACTATGCTCAATGTCACAATAAACGAAGACCTTACAGCCTCGGGGAAGGTGCGAAAAAGCTATAATGATTATATGGCCTATTTTTACAGAAAGTCGCATACGGGATTAAGCGAAGAAGACCATATTAAAGCCTTAGAAAAAGATAAAGGAGACCTTATTGTGAGTGATGTGGTATTCGATAATGATAAAAATCTTACACAACCTGTGAAGATATCGTACGCTTATGAAGCAGGAGATGTAATAGATGAGATAGGTGATAAGCTTTATTTCTCGCCTTTGTTATTTTTAAGATCTAAAGAAAATCCGTTTAAATTAGATGAACGAAAATACCCTATAGATTTCGTAATTCCTGTAGAAGATAAATATCTTGTAAATATTCTTCTACCAGAAGGATATAAAGTAGAATCACTGCCACAAAGTGAAGCGGTAAGATTTAAAAATGAAGCGGTTAGTTTTTCGTATATTGTTAAAGCTAACGGTAAGTATTTACAATTAAGCGTTGATTTAAGTATTAATGAGCCCGTTATTAGACCTGAAGATTACAAAGAATTTAAAGCTTTTTATTCTAAAATTATTGAAAAGCAAGGGGAGCAAATCGTTTTAACTAAAGCATAAATGGATATTAAAAACGCACAAGAGGAAGTTGATAATTGGATTAAAAATCACGGTGTTAGATATTTTAATGAGCTCACCAATATGGCTCAATTAACCGAAGAAGTTGGTGAAGTAGCTCGCATCATTGCAAGGCGCTACGGTGAGCAAAGCGAAAAAGAAAGTGATAAAGATAAAGACTTAGGAGAAGAGCTTGCCGATGTGATGTTTGTTGTACTTTGTTTGGCCAATCAAACAGGAATTGATCTTCAGGCGGCGTTTGATCGAAAATTGGATTTAAAGACTAAACGAGATCATAAAAGGCACCACGATAATGAGAAATTAAAGTAGTTTTGTTAAAAACAATGACACTTTGAAGTTATTTCTCCAAAAATCTAAAGTTAGAGCCTTAGCTCGACCCCTTGAGCTTACGGGGTCTAAAAGCGAGTCGAATCGCTTATTGGTTTTAAAGGCTTTGTATAAGGATTTAAATATCTCTAATTTATCTAATGCAGATGATACCGTTTTAATGCAAAATGCACTAAACTCAGATGATAAGATTATAGATATCCATCATGCTGGTACGGCCATGCGTTTTCTAACCGCATATTTTTCTATTCAACAAGGTAAAACAGTTGTGTTAACAGGTTCGCAACGCATGAAAGAACGTCCTATAGAAATCTTGGTTAGTGCGTTAAGAGCACTCGGTGCAGAAATAGATTATATAGAAAAAGAAGGCTTCCCACCCCTTAAAATTACAGGTAAAGCACTCTCGCATCATCAAGTGAGTTTGGCGGCTAATGTAAGTAGCCAATATATTTCCGCTTTGCTTTTAATTGCAGGAGAATTAAAAGAGGGTTTAACCATAAATTTAAAAAAAGAACTTACTTCTGCGCCTTATTTAGAGATGACGATGCGTTTGCTTTCTGCAATAGGCGTAAAAGTGTCTAAACAGGATCAAACTATAAGCGTTAAGCCTTTCAATAAATATCTGAAGAAAACAGCAATAGTTGTAGAGTCAGATTGGTCCTCAGCGTCATATTTCTATAGCATCGTTGCTTTAAGTCCGGTTGGTACATGCATTCAATTAAAATCCTTTAAGCCAAAAAGCCTTCAAGCTGATGCGGCCTTAGTTGAAATTTACAAAGCTTTTGGAGTAGACACCCAATTTAACAATCATGTCATAACCTTAGAGAAGGTAAAGAGCGTTCAACATGATGCAGAATTACAACTCAATTTAAAAAATGCTCCAGATATTGCCCAGACCATTGCGGTAACCGCATTTGGCCTTGGGTTAAGTATATATATTGAAGGACTTCATACGCTTAAAATAAAAGAGACCGATAGACTTGTGGCCTTGAAAACAGAGCTAGAAAAACTGGGAGCCGTGGTTTATATTACAGATACTGATTTACGTTTAAAAGCGAGTAAACATTTAAATGAAAATGTAACGATTTCCACCTACCACGATCATCGTATGGCTATGGCATTTGCCCCTTTGGCATTAAAGGTTCCACTATACATTAATCATCCAGATGTCGTGAGTAAATCTTATCCAGATTTTTGGAAAGATCTAGAGGCTATTGGATTTAATTTAAAATAATACACGAATTACTTGACAAGCCCTATATCGAGATAGTATATTTGCATCTTTAAAAAAAGACTGTATTTATGAAATTATCCAATTTTAATTTTGACCTTCCTGAAGAATTATTAGCCTCACATCCTGCAGAGCATAGAGATGAGTCGCGACTTATGGTATTAAATCGCGAAGATCAATCTATTGAGCATAAAATGTTTAAAGATGTGATTGATTATTTTGATGAAGGGGACGTTATGATTTTGAATAATACCAAGGTCTTTCCAGCAAGACTCTACGGTAATAAGGAAAAAACAGGGGCACGGATTGAAGTGTTCTTACTTAGAGAGTTAAATCAAGATCAGCGCTTATGGGATGTATTGGTAGATCCAGCACGTAAGATTAGAATTGGTAATAAACTTTATTTTGGAGAAGACGAAGCTTTAGTGGCTGAAGTCATAGATAATACGACCTCTAGAGGACGTACCTTAAGATTTTTATACGATGGTTCTTATGTTGATTTTAGAAGAAAACTAACAGAATTAGGTCAGACGCCACTTCCAAAGTACATCAAAAGAGATGTAGAGCCAGAGGACGCAGAGCGCTATCAGACTATTTTTGCAAAGCATGAAGGTGCTGTGGCAGCACCAACCGCAGGATTACATTTTTCAAAACATTTACTTAAGCGGTTAGAAATTAAAGGTGTTGAGAAAGCAGAAGTAACACTTCACGTGGGCTTAGGTACCTTTAATCCGGTTGAAGTAGAGGATTTATCTAAGCATAAAATGGACAGCGAAGAAATTATTATTAGCCAGCAAACCGCAGATATGGTGAATAAAGGTATTGCTAATAAGAAACGGGTTTGTGCCGTGGGTACCACTTCTATGAGAACTATAGAAAGTTCGGTGTCTTCTCAAGGAACACTAAATCCTTATGAAGGATGGACCAACAAATTTATCTTTCCTCCTTACGATTTTAGTATAGCTAATTCTATGATTACTAACTTCCACACACCAAAGTCTACTTTACTTATGATGATTTCTGCTTTTGCAGGCCATGAGTTTGTAAAACATGCTTATGAAGTAGCTGTTAAAGAGAAATACAGATTTTACTCTTATGGAGATGCCATGTTAATTATTTAATAGACATAGATTAAACGAAAAAGGCCTCTAATTAGAGGCTTTTTTTTGTTTTACCTTATTCCCATTCTAATTAAGTACTTTTGCACCGTATGGCAGCAGATAAAAAAGATATAAGAGCACTCACTAAAGCGCAATTACGAGATTTTTTCGTAGCTCAGGGAGATAAAGCTTTTAGAGGTAACCAGGTGTATGAATGGCTATGGCAAAAATCGGCGCATAGTTTTCAGGACATGACCAATTTGTCATTAGAAACACGTGAGATGCTCAAAGCCAACTTTGTCATCAATCATATTAAGGTAGATCAAATGCAGCGCAGTACTGACGGTACCATAAAAAATGCTGTAAGACTTCATGACGATTTAGTAGTAGAGTCGGTCTTAATTCCTACACCTAAAAGAACTACGGCCTGTGTTTCATCTCAGGTGGGTTGTAGCCTAGATTGTAAATTTTGCGCAACGGCTCGATTAAAGCGCATGCGCAATCTTAATCCTGATGAAATTTACGATCAAGTGGTAGCTATAGATAATGAGAGTAGGTTATACCATGATAGGCCTTTAAGTAATATTGTTTTTATGGGCATGGGCGAACCGCTTATGAATTATAAAAATGTACTAAAAGCTATAGAAAAAATCACTTCACCCGAAGGTTTAGGGATGTCACCAAAACGCATCGTCGTCTCTACTTCAGGCGTGCCAAAAATGATAAAGAAGATGGCAGATGATGAGGTGAAATTTAAGCTGGCTGTCTCGCTTCATTCCGCTATAGATGAGGTGCGTACTTCCATCATGCCATTCAATAGTACATTTCCATTAAAGGATTTAAGAGCGGCTTTAGAGTATTGGTATTCCAAAACAAAAAATAGAATTACTTACGAATATGTGGTTTGGAAAGGCATAAATGATAAGAAGAAGGATGTGGATGCTTTGGTAGCGTTTTGTAAGTTTGCCCCAAGTAAAGTTAACCTTATTGAATATAATCCAATAGACGATGGGGAATTTCAGCAAGCAGATTCAAAAGCTTTAGACATGTATGTTAATATTCTTGAGGCTAATCATATTACTGTAACTGTAAGACGCTCTCGAGGCAAGGATATTGATGCGGCATGTGGTCAATTGGCAAATAAGCAATAAAAAAAGCGACAATTTGCATTGCCGCTTTTTTGATTAAATAATGCTGTTGACTTAATTCTTAACAAACTTAATGGTTTCAGTATTTCCGTTAATATTTACTTTTGCTAAATACACTCCATCATTAAGATTTGAAACATCAATAGTTTCAGAAGTATGAGATAGCGTTTTGGAAATGACGTTCTGACCCAATAGAGAATAAATCTCGATATTTGTCATTATTGTATTTGAAGATTCAAGATTCAAAACCTTATTATTTTTATTGTAATAATGACTGAATGAGTTTTGGTCAAATTCATTTGTACCTAATGATTGACTAGTAATGCTTAAGGCATCTATAAAGACCGAATTAGCCAGGGTTACACCAGTAAGTAGACCTGTTCTGTCATGAACGCCAAAATAATATTCGCCATCAGCTGGTGGGGTAAACGCAGTTGAAGTTCTTGTTACATAGTTCGTGTTATCTATATCGTCGAACATGTCTAATACGGTATCACTAGTTCCATCGTTTGTAGGTGCTACAATAATATCGATATCTTTTGCAGGTCTTGTTGGCTCAGCAGCAGATAAAGTTCTTTGATTAAAAGAAAACACATATTCATTACTTGTTGTTAAATTAAAAGGTCCAACATAAAATTTCGCATCTGCTGCCGCATCGGTAAAAGTACTGTTGGAAAATATGTATGCTACACCATCAAATGCAAAATCATTTGTTGTATCGCCATCGGTTAAATCGTCTTGGGAATAATTCCAGCTACCTGTAGTATTTACAAAAGATAATCCAAAATTCACCAATAACGCCTGATTAGGCTCTGGTTCAAAATCTTCACTGTAAGGTAATGAACTTAAATCGGGACTGGTACCTACAAGTACTTCGACATAGTCAGAGGTTCCATTGGTAGTTCCGCAATTTTGTCTAACAAAAACATTGTAAGATACACCAGGTGTTAAGGAAGTTATTTGATAATTGTCGCTATTAGTAATCGTTGCGGTATTTCCACCACTTCCTTGTGTATAAGGGAAAACGCCCCACTCAATATCAAAATTACCTACAAAATTAGTAGTAATATCAGCTGTAGTGGCTGTGAAATCTTCAAAATTAACCACTGGATCTAGACACGCCGGTAGGGCTGAGAAATCAACATTATCTAAACCCCAAGCGTCACCGTCATTATTTTCCATAACAAATGCGACATAAATTGAGCTACCTACATAGGCTGATAAATCTACTGACCAGGCTTCAAATCCACCACCGTTTGTGTCTAATTCGTCTATAGTTAGAAGAATATCTGTAAATCCGGATATATCAGTTTGACTTGAACCTGTGGAAACTCTAACAGTCACTTCAGAGCCAAAATCTGGGTCATTAAAATCTGTCATATCAAAAGTAAGCTGGTTGGTATTAGCGGTAATTGCAACTAGAGGTGTAACAAGCCAATCTTCAGCAGTTTGTCCAGCAGGTAAAATTTCAGACCAGCGAATCACTGCATAATCGGCGTCATCGTTAACACTCCAAGACCAGGTAGTGCCAAGGCCATTAGCACCTTCAAATTCTACCCATCCAGCAGGAAGATTTGGTCCACCATCAAAGCTTTCTGGGAATTGAGCATAGGAAGTAAAGCTCAAAATTAGAGCCATAAATAATAAAGTAATTTTTTTCATAAATCAATGGATTAAAATTAGTATTGGAAAGGTACAAATTTTTTTTAGACCTATTAAAGTCTTCTAAAATATATAATTTCTGCAAGCGCCTTCCCCATATATTTGTAATTTAGCAATTGTCTAGGGGTGTCCAATAAAAAACAAACCAATGAAACAATGAGATTCCCCCAAAAGAAAATCTTTTAATGAAGATTACAGAACAAATTAAACAACCCATCGCCTATGAAATGGAACTTTTTGAACAAAAGTTTCAATTGTCTATGGCAAGTAAAGTAGCGCTCCTAAATAGAATAACGCACTATATTGTTAACCGTAAAGGCAAACAAATGCGACCTATGTTTGTTTTTTTGGTGGCTAAGATGATGAATAATGGTGAAATAAGTGAGCGCACCTACAGAGGTGCTTCGGTCATTGAGCTTATACACACCGCCACTTTGGTACATGACGACGTGGTAGATGATAGCAATCGTCGCCGAGGTTTCTTTTCTATTAATGCCTTGTGGAAAAATAAAATTGCTGTGCTTATCGGCGATTACTTATTATCCAAAGGTTTGCTTTTATCTATAGATAACAACGATTTTGATTTATTAAAAATTATATCGGTGGCTGTAAGAGAAATGAGTGAAGGAGAACTGCTTCAGATAGAAAAAGCCAGACAATTAGATATTACCGAAGAGGTTTACTACAACATTATAAGACAAAAAACGGCAACACTTATTGCTGCCTGCTGCAGTTTGGGAGCAGCCTCTGTTAAACCCAACACTAGAGAAGTGGAAACCATGCGTAAATTTGGTGAACTCATAGGAATGGCCTTTCAAATTAAAGATGATTTGTTTGATTATGGTGAGGAAGCCATTGGTAAACCTACAGGAATAGATATTAAAGAACAGAAAATGACTTTGCCTTTAATTCATGTCCTTAATAAAGTTTCTAAAAAAGATCGTGATTGGTTGATTAATTCGGTTAAGAAATACAATAAAGATAAGAAACGGGTAAAGGAAGTCATCGCCTTTGTAAAGAACAATGGTGGTCTTGATTATGCTATTGGCAAGATGAAAACCTTTCAGAAAGAAGCGTTAAATATTTTAGAGGATTACCCCAACTCGCCCTATAAGGCATCACTAACTTTAATGGTAGATTACGTTATAGACCGAAAAAAGTAAGGTTGTATATATTTGTAAGTCAATATTTTACAAAATAAATTTATAAACTTTAGATTTTAAGGCAACTATTGTTGCTTCAGATGTGTCTTTATATATAGAAGGCTAAGGTAATTTAATGCTATGAAAGTCATTCCGCTTCATAAAAACGAGGAACAGCTTATAAAACGTGCGCTAAGGCAGCACAGAGATGCACAGCAACTCATCTATGAAATGCATGCGCCCAAGATGTTAAGTATTTGTCGTTATTATATAAAAGATCAACATACAGCAGAAGACATTATGCTTCAAGGGTTTTTTAAAGTTTTTAAGCAGTTAAAATCATTTAAATGCCAAGGAAGTTTTGAAGGCTGGATAAGACAGATTATGGTAAGAGAAGCTCTAAATTATCTAAGAAAGCAAAAGCGTTTAGATTTTCATAGTGATATTGCGGGCTTTCAAAACCAAAGCACCAATAATATTCATACACATATTGAAGTAGAAGCAATTCAGAAAATACTCGATGAGCTACCAGAAGGCTACAAAACGGTTTTTGTATTATATGCTGTAGAAGGCTATAAGCACAGTGAAATTGCCGAGTTGTTAAATATTTCCGAAGGCACATCTAAGTCACAATTATTTAAGGCAAGACAATTACTTCAGCTAAAAATTAAAGAGCATAATACCAATAGTTATGGCGCCAAATAAATTAGAAGATCATATAAAAGATAAACTCGAAAAGCGAGAAATAGAACCCTCTCATGCGTCGTGGCAAAGGTTAGATGCAAGACTTGACAATGATATGCAATCAGTGAAGTTTCATCGTTTTAAACGAATAGCTATTGCTGTTGTAGTTGTAATGGCTTTAGGTTATGGTGCAACGTATTGGTTTCAATTTAATGAGACTCGTACGGAAGGCCAAATGGTAGAGCAACCTGTGGAAATACAACAAGAGACCAAGAAACCAATATATGAGAGTCCTAGTGAAGACTTATTTATTATCAAAAAAGAGTCATCCAAGCCAGAATCACAATTAGTTGAGGATGTGTCTGGTACAGCTAAGGCTGAAACTCATACTATTCAACCAGATAGCTTGCCAATAAAGAAAAACCAATTAACACAAAACGAAACCAAAGAATATCAGCCTGAAAATGCGCTGTTATTTGAAGAGCAAAAATTAAAAGAGGTAGTGGCACAAGTAACCGCTATACAAAATGAAAATGGTGCCGTAACAGAGGCCGAGGTAGATTCACTTCTTAAGGAAGCGCAACGGGCCATTTTTCTAAATAAGTTAAAAACTCAAAATAATTATTCTATTAGCGCAACAGATTTGCTAACTGAGGTGGAAGATGAGCTTAACCCTTCCTTTAAGGAAAAGGTCTATGACTTTCTTAAATCAGGTTTAATTACCATTAAAACGGCTGTCGCAGACCGGAAACAATAAGTCTTTAATCAATTTCTATTAATCAATAAACAACAAATAGTTATGAACACAATTACCCGAATTTTAGTACCCATTTTATGTGGTTTAGCTTTAAGTGTGAGCACGGCTCAGAACAAACAAATCGATACCCTAAAAGCATCTACGGTAGAGCAGATAAAACTTTTAGAGGAGCAGAAAATCGTTATTGAAAATGAAGAGAAAGCACTGCTAAAAGAAGAAGTAGAAGCTATAAATAAACGTCTTGACAGAGGTGAAATTTCGGTTGAACGAGCTAAAGTACTTAAAAAAGAGGCGGCCGAAAAACGCGCTTTAAACATTGAAAATAGATGGACAATTATTGATAATAAAATTGCACTTTTAAAAAGAAATAAAGATAACGCTAAAGATTCAGAAGATGACACATTCATCTTTAGAATAGGTGGCGGTGGCCAAGAAGACACTAGCGATAGTTTTATATATCTGGGTTCTAAATCTAAAGACAAACCGAGAAAGTATGATATCCGAACCTTTGGTGATATTGTATTTGCTATTGGATTTAATAATGCTATAATCGAAGGGCAGAGCATTAACGACTCACCATACAAGATTGGAGGATCTGGTTTTGTGGAATTAGGTTATGCCTGGAAAACAAGACTATTTGAAAATACCAACTTTTGGAGATTAAAATACGGTTTTTCATTTCAATGGAATAAACTTAATATTAAAAATAATCAGTATCTGGTTGATAATGCCGGAGACATAAGTCTCGAAGAATTTCCTCTAGACTTGGATAAGGCAAAATTTAGAATGACCAACCTGGTGTTTCCTGCACACATCGAGTTTGGACCATCTAAAAAAATTGAACGCGAAAACTATATAAGATATTCAACCTATAAACAACTTAAAATTGGTTTAGGTGGTTATGCTGGCGTCAATTTAGGACATATGCAAAAGCTTAAGTACGAAGAAAATGGTGACAATCAAAAAGATAAGCAAAGAGGTGATTTTGATGTTAACGAATTTGTTTATGGATTAAGCGGCTATATTGCATTAGGTGAAGTTGCACTATATGTAAAATACGATCTTAATCCTATATTTAAAAACCAAGATATCGATCAGAATAACATTTCTGTAGGGTTACGTTTTGATATGGATTAGTAAAATATAGCAGCATAGAATAGGCCTCGCTTAAATAGTTGAGGCTTTTTCTTTTTAATTAGATTTACGCTACCGTATTTTATTTTAACTTTACCGCATTACGGTTTTTTACAATGATTTCTCAACAAACCATAGCCCAAGTATTTGATACCGCCCGAGTAGAAGAGGTCATAGGAGACTTTGTTCAACTTAAAAAAGCAGGGAGTAATTTTAAGGGCTTAAGTCCATTTTCAGATGAGCGCACACCAAGTTTTATGGTGTCACCAGTTAAGCAAATTTGGAAAGATTTTTCTTCTGGTAAAGGAGGTAATGCCGTGACTTTCTTAATGGAGCATGAACATTTTACCTATCCAGAAGCCATTAAATATTTGGCCAAGAAATACAATATAGAGGTTGACGAAACAGAACAAACCAATGAAGAAAAGGAACAAGCCAGTTTAAAGGAAAGCTTGTTTTTGGTTAATGATTTTGCAAATACTTACTTTCAGAATATACTTCAAAAAACCGATAAAGGTAAAGCTATAGGAAAGTCGTATTTTAAAGAACGCGGTTTTACAGAAGATACTATAAAAACCTTTCAATTAGGGTATGCCTTAGACGACTGGCAAGCTTTTACAGATAAGGCTTTACAAAAAGGTTACCAGCTTGAGTTCTTAGAAAAAACGGGGCTTACCATTGTGAAAGGTGAAAAACAATTTGATAGATTTAAAGACCGGGTGATGTTTCCCATTCATAGCATGAGTGGTCGTATACTTGGTTTTGGAGGGCGTATTTTAAACAATCAGGCCAAAGCAGCGAAGTACCTTAATTCTCCAGAGAGTGATATTTACCATAAAAGTAAAATTTTATACGGTCTTTATTTTGCTAAGCAAGCCATTGCAAAAGAAGATAATTGTTATTTGGTAGAAGGTTATACCGATGTGATACAATTTTATCAAAAAGGTGTAAAAAATGTCGTCTCTTCCTCAGGTACGGCATTAACCTCAGAACAGATAAGACTTATAAATAGGCTTACTAATAATATTACGGTACTCTTTGATGGTGATGCAGCTGGTATGCGGGCCGCCTTAAGAGGTGTAGATTTAATTTTAGAGCAAGGACTTAATGTAAAAATATGCACATTTCCTGATGGTGAGGATCCTGATAGTTTTGCTAAAAGTCATTCTCTAGAAGCTCTTAACGACTATTTACAAGAAAATGCTAAAGATTTCATTCAGTTTAAGGCATCAGTTTTGGTTGAAGAAGCCAAAAACGATCCTATAAAAAAGGCAGAAACGGTCAGAGACATCGTCCAGAGTATTTCGAAAATACCAGATCAAATAAAGCGGGAAATTTATATTAAATCTTGCGCTAAGATCATGGATATTACCGAAGACGTGTTGTTTAGCGCATTAGCTCAAATGAGTAAAAAACAACTTCAAGACGCCAATAAAAGCTATAAAACTCAGCAAAAAGCTTTTGAAGTAGTGAAGCGCCAAGACGAGGTGAGATCAAAAATAGACCGGCAGTTTGAATTGGAACGAAAAATTATAGAGATTTTACTTTTATATGGTCAAGAAGAGGAAGAGTTTGATGAATTAGTGCTGAAAGTTGATGAGGTTACTAACGAAATCATTTATGAACCTGTGTCGCAAAAAGCTAAGGTTTATGAAAAAATATATCTGGACCTTCAGGAAGATGAGATGCAATTTTCTAATGAGAATTTTCAGAATCTCTACTATCAAATTGTAGATAAACTAAATCAGGATGATGAGTTTTCTACGAAAGACTTTATAAATCAGCTCGATCAAGAAACCACCAGTTTGGTCACTAATATTTTAATGGAGGATGAAAAATATAGCCTGCACGACTGGGAAAGAAATAATATCGTACCTAAAGAAAAATCACATGCGGTTGGGCAACTCGTTAGCCAAACAATTTTAGCCTTGCGCTGTCATTTAATTGATAAAAAGGTGGAAAATTTTAAAAAAGAAACCTTAGCTGAAAATGTGGAAACTTCAAAAATTATTGAAGATGTTAAAGATTATTTGGGGTTAAAGATGTTGTTATCCCGAAAATTAGGTATCGTTATCGGTGGGTATGCTACGGAGTAAGATTTTGATGCTTGGCTTGGTTAATGAGCTCTACAATGTTGCTTACATTTAATTTTTTAAATAATCTAGATTTGTAGGTGCTTACCGTTTTTTCATTGATATTAAGCTCTTCAGAAATTTCTTTATTTTTTCTTCCTATGGTAAGCAATTTTAAAACTTCGAGTTCTCGAGAAGAAAGTTTTTTAAATAATCTGTTTTTGGTATTTCTGGTATCTTCATAACGAAGATTTTTATCCATTTTTGGGCTTAACGAGATGTCGCCTTTGTGTACGGTTCTAATGGCGTCTTCTAGTTGGTCTGTTGTGGCACTTTTATGCAAATATCCAGAGGCGCCAGCTTTAAGAACACTTACAGCATATACTTCTTCAGGTTGATTGCTAAACATGAGCGCATTAATAGATTTGTATTCTTTTTTAATGGCTCTTATAGCAGTTATGCCGTTAAGTTCTGGCAAATCAATCTCAGAGACAATGACATCTACGTCTTTATTTCTAACAAAATCAAAAATCTCAACGCTACTCCCTAAGGTACCTACCACATGAATATCTGGTCTGCTATTTAAAAAAAGTTCAATGCCTTTTAATACAATGGGATGTGAGTCAACAACAAGAACGCGTATCATTTTGTGACAATAAGTTAATTCTAGTTAAAGAGTACAAGTACGTACTTTTATTTTTAAATGTAATAAAAATCTATTTAACATTTTTATAAACCCGAAAAAAGTCACTTATTTTAAGGCTTCGGGTATATCACAGACAGGTATCGCAATCATTTTGTGTTTATTACTATTGTGGTAGCTCATAAAAATGGTAAACACTTCTTTTTCTCGGTCTATAAAGTCGGCTTCTGTTTTACCTAAATCCCTCATTTCCATAGCCCATTCTAGCTCTGGGTAGCTAGCCCCAATTTGATCTTCGTCGCTACGAGCATCACCAAAAAGTCCATCGCTTGGTGCGGCTTTGATAATAGACTCTGGTACATCGAGGGCTTTCCCTAACTCATAAACTTCGGTTTTTAATAAATCTGCAATAGGGCTTAAATCTACGCCACCATCACCATATTTAGTGTAAAACCCTACACCAAAATCTTCAACCTTATTTCCTGTACCAGCCACAAGATAACCATGAAGGCCAGCGTGATAATACAAAGTAGTCATTCTTAATCTTGCTCTGGTATTGGCTAACGCCATGTCTACTATTTCTTGATTTTCTGTGGCCTTAACTTGATTTTTAAAGGCTTCAAAAACGGGTGTGAGATTTATATTCTCGGAACGCACATTTTTAAAACGCTTTTGAAGTTGAGTAATATGTTCCTGAGCACGACTAACATGACTTGGAGCTTGATGTATAGGCATTTCTAAACATAAAACATCATAGCCGGTTTTGGCACAAAGCGTAGAGGTAACAGCACTGTCAATGCCTCCAGAAATTCCAACGACAAAACCCTTAACACCTGCCTTTTCTGCGTAGGCTGAAAGCCAATCTACAATATGATTGATAATTTTTTCTGTTTGCATAGCTCTAAATTTTTAGAATAAAGTAACGTACCTTTGTATAACAAAAATAAAAGAAACGTGTTAGCTATTAAAATGATTTATGAAAGGCTTAGGAAATACTTATTTCTTTTACCCCTAAGTCTACTTATCACATGTTCCAATGAATATAAAATGGAAGAGGCTATAGCCAAAATTCCTGTAACCTTAGATATTAATCGATTTGATTTAGCATTTAAAAACGCTACGTCCACGGATTTACCAGATTTGAAGCAAAATTACAGTTATCTTTTTCCGCCGAGGACCCCAGATTCAGTATGGGTAAATAAGATGACAGATTCTCTTCAAAACATACTTTACGATGAAGTAGAAAATCACTTTAGAAAAAATGACGATTACCAGACCGACTTAAAAAAGTTTTTTAAGCATCTTAAATTCTACAATACCAGCTTTAATAAAGTACCCGCTATCACCACTTTGGTTAATGAGGTAGATTACAGAAACAGAGTTATCGTTACGGATCGAATTATTTTAATTGCCTTAGATAATTACTTAGGTGCAGACCATGAGTTTTATCAAAATATCCCAAAATATATAGCTTCAAATTTAAAAGCGTCGAATATTGTAGTAGATATAGCCGAGGAATATGCTAAAGATTATACCCAACAACGTAAAAGGCGACGCTTTATAGATAACATGGTTTATTTTGGTAAACTTTTATACTTTAAAGATATCACCATACCATTTAAAGCAGAACACGAGCGCATAAATTACACACCTGAAGAATTACAATGGGCAGAAGCCAATGAGAGCGCCATTTGGAGTTACTTTGTGGAGCGAGAACTACTATTTAGTACAGATCCCAAATTAGCAAGCAGGTTTCTTGCCACGGCACCATTCTCTAAATTTTATCTAGAATTAGATAACGAATCACCAGGGAAATTGGGTCAATATATGGGCTGGCAAATTGTAAAGGCTTATGCAGAAGCTACAAATAAAGATTTATTTGATGTTTTAGCAACAGACCCAGAGGAATTATTTAAAGTGTCTAAATTTAAACCAAAGCAATAATGGCAAGCACAAAAAAATCAAGAATAGCGTTAGAAGTAGAGTTAGATGAAAATCGTGTACCGGAGAAATTACATTGGTCTGCAGAAGATGGAGGCGTCACAAATGAAGAAGCAAAGGCTATTATGCTATCTGTATGGGATAGCAACGCCAAAGAGACCTTAAAAATTGATCTTTGGACAAAAGATATGCCTCTAGATGAGATGAAGCAGTTTTTTCACCAAACATTAGTAACAATGTCAGATACCTTTTTGCGGGCTACACAAGATGAAAAAATGACCGCAACGATGAAAGAGTTTTGTGATTATTTTGCCGAAAATCTAGATTTAAAAAAGCAATAAGCTTCAAAAAATCCTTAGGCGAACTAATGGTGCTTTAATTTAAATTATTAGCTCAATTTACTAAGGTAAAGAGGCTTGTAGCTTTGATAGACCTCCGCCATTAATGGCATCGATACCATTATTTTTTAAAATTGAAACCGCCTGTCCAGACCTCATGCCACTAGCACAATAAGCAATTACAGGTTTGTTAAGTTGTTTTAGGTCATTAATGCGCTGTTGAAGCACTTGCAAAGGAATGTGCTTTGCATTATCAATGTGCTTGGATTTATACTCACTATCAGTTCTCACATCCAATATAATGGCACCTTTAGATAGATAGGTACTAATTTCGTTGGTACTTGGCCCGAATAACATATTTAATAATCCCATTTGTTTTAATTTTAGACAAATTTGCAGCTTGTTTTGGGATTTCATCGTAACTTAAGTTACATTTTAAAGATGATCCAATAGCTGTAAAGGTTAATAATTACTCATGGAAAAAAAGGAATCACGTAAAAACGAGATATTAGAAATCTCGGCTAAATTATTTAAAGAAAAAGGCTATACAGCAGTAAGCATGAGAGACATTGCGGCAGCTTTAGGGATAAAAGCTTCAAGCCTGTACAACCACATCGAATCTAAACAAGATCTTTTACAAGAAATCATTTTAAGTATAGCTCATGAGTTTACTCAGGGCATGAATACCATTCTTTCTTCAGACCAGCCTTCAACAGAGCAGCTGAAGCGTTTAATTAAGTTGCATGTAAAAATTGCCGTAAGCAATCCAAGTGGCTTGGCAGCACTAAACAAAGACTGGATGCATCTTAAAGATCAGCTATCATATTATAAGCAATTGCGTCATGAATACGAATCCAATTTTA
>Ga0207419_1001657_pt1 | contig 16127 bp, 15 predicted proteins | sample ElkSloMetagenome_4_FD_184723 | JGI IMG/M metagenome (GOLD analysis project Ga0207419, IMG submission 184723) | Hot spring microbial communities from Elkhorn Slough, Monterey Bay, USA - MD2A (version 2) | ecosystem: Environmental > Aquatic > Marine > Intertidal zone > Estuary: Microbial mat ...
ATGACCCATGACGCTCTGCCAATGTCGGGTTTGAGGCGCTTTAGGCTGAGGCTTCGGAGCAAGATTGAGTGGGGGGGTAACAGGAGGGCATTCGGGTTCGCGAGCAATCAGGACAGCCATTTGCTGGCTGAGTTGTTCGACAACGGCATATAATCCGTCAATTTTACGGTCGAGGGCAACAATATCTTCATGCAGTACATTCATATAGCATCGGCCTTCAAAAAAGCGTTCTTCTTTATGCTATGTGCCATTAAACTAAATCGGGAATCTGTGCGGATTCATTTAACTTTTTAAAATTTAGCAAGGAATCAAAGTTATTTAACTTTAGTAAAAAAATGTTGAGTCGTCGTTCTTTTTTACGTTACGCTGTGTTAACAACCTGTGCATCCCCTTTTTTGGCAGGGTGTGAGGCTAATCCGGCTGTAAAAGTTTTAGTGTTAAATCGCTCGATCCCGCCGCAATTATTAGGAAGATTTCGACGCGAAATCCCGGAAACTTCCCTCAAATTTTTGCTAGAAACTAATTTCGAGACTCTTTATAATCGCTTAGAACTCTGGCAGGAAAAGGATGATACGCCAGAGAGGGCTTTTTGGCAAAATCTCCCCTTCATTGGCTCAAAAGAAGCCGAAATTGCCCAATTAGTCACATTGGGTAATTATTGGTTTGAGGACGCGATCGCCCAGAATTTAATCCAAACAGTAGCGGTTGATACTATTCCTCAATGGCAGCAGTTACCGCCCCAGTTCCAACAATATGTAACGCGCCCGGAAAAGGGGCAGGTTTGGGGTGCGCCTTATCGGTTTGGTAGCACCGTTATTGCTTACAATCGCCCGCAATTTGAAAAGTTGGGTTGGTTTCCTCAAGATTGGCAGGATTTGTGGCGAGATGAGCTTAAAAATCGTCTGTCTGTGGTCAATCAACCGCGAGAAATTATCGGCTTGACCCTGAAAAAGTTGGGCTACAGTTACAACGAAACGGATTTAGGGAAAATTCCCAATTTAGAAGCAGAATTAGCCCAACTGAATCAACAGGTTAAGTTTTACAGTTCGACTCATTATTTACAGCCTTTGGTGTTAGATGATGTTTGGGCAACCGTCGGCTGGTCTAATGATATTCTGCCCCTACAACAACGCTATCGAGACATTGAAGTGATTGTTCCGGCTTCGGGGACAGCAACTTGGCTGGATTTGTGGGTACAACCGAATCTAAAAATGTCTGAGACGCAACAGGCAGTTTCGCAGCAATGGATGAATTATTGTTGGCAAGAAAACCCGGCTTGGGAAATTTCCCTGTGGACTGATGGATTATCACCAATCTTATTAACCACCGAGGGCGATCGCCTGCCTGAAGATTTACGCGATAATGCTTTTGTTCGGCAAAGTCTGGCGGCATTTCCCGATAGCGAGATTATCGAACCTTTACCTGAAAGGGCGAATCAACAATATAACCAGCTTTGGGAAAAGATGCGTAACCCCCAAGTGGATACGGTTTCTGAAACCTAAGAAACGTTAAAATATAATAAAAATGTCGAATTTCTGACCAATTTTTAACTTCTCCAATAACTCATATTTAACAAAATGGTTTCTACTGTTCCCACACCCACAGATACTCATCTGGCTAATGTTCGTTTAGAAATTCGCAATCTGCAAGCCCAGTTAGTCCTATGGCGCAGAAAACTCCACCAAAACCCCGAACTTGGGTTTAAAGAACATCAAACCGCCACTTTCATTACCCAAAAGCTAACCGAGTGGGGCATTCCCCATGAAACAGGCATTGCCCAAACCGGAATTGTGGCGATGATTCCAGGGGATAAACCGGGGAAAGTCTTGGGGATTCGGGCGGATATGGACGCTTTACCGATTCAAGAGGAAAATGATGTTCCCTATCGTTCTCAAAATGACGGGGTAATGCACGCTTGCGGCCATGACGGTCATACCGCGATCGCCCTAGGAACAGCTTACTATCTTTGGCAGCAGCGCGATCGCCTTGCCGGAACTGTGAAAATTATCTTCCAACCCGCCGAAGAAGGGCCAGGTGGGGCAAAACCGATGATTGAAGCCGGAGTTCTGCAAAATCCCGCCGTAGATGCCATGATTGGCTTGCATTTGTGGAATAACCTCCCGGTAGGAACCCTCGGAGTCCGCAGCGGCCCGTTAATGGCGGCAGTAGAGTGTTTTCGCTGTACCCTCCTGGGCAAAGGCGGCCACGGCGCAATGCCCCATCAAACCACCGATGCGGTTTTGGTGGGCAGTCAAGTCGTCAACGCCCTACAAACCGTTGTCGCCCGTAATGTAGACCCGTTGGATTCGGCGGTGGTGACGGTGGGGACATTTCACGCCGGAACCGCCCTTAATGTGATTGCCGATACTGCCCATATTAGTGGGACTGTGCGTTACTTCAACCCCAAACTAGAAGGCTTTATTCAACAGCGCATCGAAGCGATTATCGCCGGAGTTTGTGCCAGTCACGGCGCAAGTTATGACCTGGATTACTGGCAGTTGTACCCCGCCACGGTGAATGATGGGGAAATGGCGGCGTTGGTGCAGTCTGTGGCTTCAGAAGTGATTGAAACGCCTTTGGGGGTGGTTCCTGAATGTCAGACGATGGGGGGCGAAGATATGTCTTTCTTTTTGCGAGAAGTTCCCGGTTGTTATTTCTTCCTGGGGGCGGCTAATGGGGCAAAACAGTTAGATTTTCCCCATCATCATCCCCGTTTTGACTTTGATGAAAGCGTGTTGTGTGTTGGGGTGGAAATGTTTACCCGTTGCGTGGAACGGTTTTGCAGTTAAGCTTAATACTTAATTTAATTCTGCCGGGACTTGACAGTTTTGCTGATATTCTTAAAGAGTTGGTGATTCTAAATCGCTAACTTTAAGATGATTGGCTAAACTGAATCATAAATTATGTTGACAAGTCCCAAAAAACCGATTCCTGTACCTAAGTTGCTTGAAGAACAGCGCTTGAAAGAAGAACGGATGCACGATGTTTTGCTGCTGTTGCAACATTTAGTCGAACGGGAAGAAACCACAGTCAAAATGATTTTAGATTGTTTGTATGATGTGGGTTCGATCAATTTAATTGATAAAAAAGTCAGGATGAAACCTGCTAATCGTTTGATGAAAGGGATTGCGACTTTATCTAAGCCTGCTTTTCGTATGGTGGCACTCCGTTGGTTTAAGGCAAATTGCCCCCAGTTGATTACAAAGTGGCTGTATACTAAAGTTCGATTTTAATGGTTTTGGCAGTGGCGATCGCGCAAAAATTTGAGTTGAGCATAAAGGGTTTGAATTTTGGGTAATTTAATGCCTGCGGTTTGGGCAATTTTTAAGGGATTGTGTAAAATCGCTTCAATTTCTAAGGGGCGACGAGCGTTATAATCTAGTTTCATGCTGGTGAGATACGGCGTTTCAAGCTTTTCCGTATGGCTCAACATTTCTTGAATAAAACTGTCAGGAATATCGCGATTTGTGGCTGTTGCACCGAGTAAAACTTCCTGCATGATTTCGGTAACTAATTGCCGCGATGCGGGGTTTTCCATTATTTCAGCAGTGGTGGCATCTAAGATGACAGATAAGCTGTTGTAGGGGATATTCCAAACTAATTTTTGCCAGCGACTATACATTAAGTCTGGGCTGGTTTTAATCGGGATTCCGGCTTTTTGGAAGTCGTCACTAACGGCTTTTAAAAGGGGTGTAATGCCGCAGGCTTGATAATTCTGCCTGTATTCTCCGAGGGTGATTTGTCCGTAAGCGAGATGTTGCAAGGAAGCTGGGGCAATTTTATAACAACAAATGGAACACAAGCCGCCGATGACTTTTTTAACACCGGGAATTTGAGCAACTTGGGGTTCTAGATCGATGCCATTTTGCAGCAAAACTATAACGCTGTTTTCGTGGAGAATTGGCGGTAAGATTTGGGATAAGATGTGATTTTGGGTGGCTTTCAATGCCACAATAATCACATCACAAACGGGCATTTCTTTGGAGTTATGATAAGCGGCGATTTTGGGTAGCTTAAAATCCCCGTTAACCGATTCTACGGTTAACCCTTGTTTGTGGGCAATTTCGTAATCGCTACGCAGCAGAAAATGGACGGGGAAGCCTGCTTTTTGTAGCATTGCTCCATAATAACCCCCGATCGCGCCTGTGCCAATAACGGCGTATTTTCTCGTCATGTCGCCAACTTCAGCCAAACCAGCTTAAAATACTCACGGGGGCGGGGATCATTTCACCGCGAAAGTCAAGTATTTGGACGACCGCGAGATAGGCGATCGCGAGTAAAATCGAAATAACCCCGGTGATAATCGCTACAATTTTGCCTCTATCCATAATCGTTATTAATGATGACTCGAATCTAACTTTACTGTATCATTTTTTGTGGCGTTTGGCTTTGGTATATCGACGGTTCTTAATTCCCATAATTTAAATTAAACTCTCGATCCAAATGCCAATAGCGATTTTTATAAATCAACAAAGTTAAGCGATTGACCGTAAAAGTGGCGTTAAATTCTCTATCTTTGACTTCGGGCCAAATATATTTAAAATTGGGTTTACGGCGGTCGCAAAAAGCAATGGTAATATGAGGATTAAAATCGCGATCGCGAGCTTTATCTTTCCCTAAATCTAAGTTGGATTCGATTTGCTGTTTGAGACTTGCTTGGGCTTGCATTAATTCAGGTGTTTTCAACGGTTCAATAAAAACAACTCTGGGTTTAAATGCGCCGAATCCTGCGAGCTGAATCGGAATTGCGCCTTGGTATTGAGCAAATTCTTTTAACGTTTCCCCTAACAACGGTACATCTTCTGGATATAGCTCAAAGGGCGGATAGAGGGTGATGTGAGGGGGAGAATTGGCTTTACGTTTGAGGTTATAAGTTGTTGCCAAGTGCTGTTGAATTTCCTGCATTTGTGCTTGTAACTCTTGAGGAGGTAGCAAAGCGATAAAATAGCGATCGCGTCTCATGGTAATTGATAAAACTCCTAAAACGTCTCCAGAAAATCTCAGATCAAATTTGCTTAAATCGCAACGACAAAAAACCTGGGTTTGCGAGGGTCAAAATTCTCTAGTAATACCCAATAAAAACCAACAGCCCCTTCATGGGACGGGTTTGGGGTGAGGGCAATGGACAGTACAACACCTGTATGGAAAGATTACTGTACGGAAATTAATTGTAATCACCATAACTCGATTGCCTAAGTTCATCAGAAACCGGGGTAATTTTCCTGAAATCATCAGCCAACCCCCGAAAAGTAGAAAGCGTTGAGGTGTATATCTAAACAGCGAGAGAGATATCGTGGAGCAAACCCAAGTTAATCATCCCCAAATCAACGAAATTTTACAACAGCGTTATCAAATCAAAAAACGCTTGGCCAAAGGGGCATTTGGTCAAACCTATCTAGCCTGCGATCTCGGTGGTAAAGATGCCCCTTACTATGTTGTTAAATATTATTGCCAATATCCTAACTATCCTCATTTACTGCAAACCAGCCAGCGTTTGTTTCAAAGAGAAGTCGAAAACCTCAAAAAACTTGGCACTCACGACCGCATTCCCCGACTCATCGATTACTTTGAAGAAAATAACGGCTTTTATCTTGTCCAAGAATGGATTGTCGGGCAGACTCTTAACGATTATCTCAGCATTTTACAACCCCTCGATCGCTCAGAGCGCGAAGCCCAAGTGATTCAGTTGATTTATAGTATGTTGGAGGTGCTAGACTTTGTACATCGCCACAACATTCTGCACTGCGACATCAAGCCCAATAATTTGATTCGACGCGATCGCGATGGGGAATGGGTGTTGATTGACTTTGGCGCAACCCAAAACATTCAGCCCATTGTCCCTAAACGGGCGATCGCGGTGAATGCTTCGGGTTACTTAGCCGCCGAACATTTAGCGGGAATGCCTCAACCCAGTAGCGATCTCTACTCTCTCGGCATTGTCGGGATTGAAGCCCTCACCCGTTGTAACCCCGCCAAACTGCGCTTCAACCTGGAAATGGGAGAACCCCTATTCGACACAGAAGGGTACAATCCCCTATTTATAGCCGTTTTAAAGAAAATGACTCGGCAAACTTGGCAACACCGCTACCTCACCACCGGGGATTTATTGGCGGTGATGAAAGAACTAATCCCTCTTAATACTCGCGTTGCCGCCCCGGTTGCCGTGGTGGATGTGGATGTCGTCGATTTTGAGATTCTCCCGGCAGATTCCCCGGAAAATGAACCCGAACCCGTAGCGGCGGTTTCTCCTGCCCTCCAGCCCCCAGAAAAGCCCCGTCTGAAGGCGATCGCGGGGGCGGGAGTTACCCTTTCCGGTTTAAATGCCGTCGCGATCGCCTTGGGGATTCACGCCCTCAGTAATACCGCCCTGGCTGACCCCGGCGCACAAATTTTAACCCGCGCAGCCCACGCCCTCGATCGCGGCGACTTCGATCAAGCCATTAGTTTAGTTGAATCTATTTCGGACGATAGCATTCTCTACGAAGAATCCCAAAGTCGGGCGCAACAATGGCGCAGAGATTGGGAAATTGCCGAAGTGCAATTCAGCGACATGGAGAAAGCCCACAGCCGCGAAGATTGGAATGCGGTGCTGAGTTATGCTCGTTTTGTGCCGAAAATTCGCTACTGGCAGCAAAAAGTAGAACCTCTGCGCGATCGCGCCCAACAAGAAGCGGATCGCCAAGCCCAAAACCTCCTCTCCCAAGCCCATCGCGAAGCCCGTAATAAAGAATTTACCTTGGCATTAAAGTATCTCAATCAAATTTCCCCCCATACCGAAATCGGCGCGACGATTCAGCCGAAAATCATTGAATATCGCCAAAAACAGCAAATCCGCGCCAGAGCCTTGTTGCAAAACGCCTACGATCGCGCCGCCGTCCGGGATTTTCGGGCCGCGATTTACTTCCTCAAACAAATCCCCGACCACACTCCAGCCGGAGAAATTGCCCAACGCAAACTACAAGAATACATCGAAAAACAAAACATTAAAGACCGAGTAGAAATGCAAACTCCTATTTCTTGGCAGCCTCGCGGCGCAACCCTGAATCCGGGAGACTTGGTTTTAGAAATTAATCTCTAGGGCGATCGCAAAATCCTCTCAATACGCCAAAATACAGATAATTCCTAGAAACGAAACCTCTAGCTTCGGAATTTCGTCATACCTTCATGTAGTTGACTCGCGACTTGTGCGAGCCTTTTCTTTATCCCCTCGCGAATAATGCCATGAGATTTTTTCATCCCTCAATTCAAAAATTTGGTATCCTGAGCGCGATCGTCGCTACTCAACTCACAGGCGGTTGGCTGAGTAGCGTACAAGCCTCTCCCACCTTGCTGGCCCAACTCTCCTTTCCCGACAGTCCCGGCGGTGATGGCCCCAGACGCACAGCCGGAGCCGGATCGAGAGGCGAATGCGCTCTGCTTACCCGTGACTCCCACGAAATGACGGTGTTAATGCCGAGTAATAATATTGGTACTACCACCGATGCTAATACCTCATTATTTATCTACATTCCCCAAGTGGCGGTCAAAGGCGCAGAATTAATGGGAGTCGCGGGGGATTTGATTGTGGTTGACGAAGACAACCAAGAGCAATTTTTCGGGCAGTTTACCTTGAGCGATCGCCTCACCGAATCTGATGGTATTGTGAAGCTAACCCTCGATGGCGTAAACCTCGAACCGGATAAAACCTATCGCTGGTCTTTTTCGCCTTACTGCGTGGTTGAAGAAAGAAATGGCATGAGCGATCGCATTCCAACCCTAGAATTGCAAGGTCAAATCCAGCGCATTGACCTCGACTCCGAACAACAAGAAAAGCTTACCGACGCGCAAACAATGTTGGAACAAGCGACAGTCTACACCGAAGCCGGAGTCTGGAACAACGCGATCGATATTCTCGCTAATCTCCGCAGTACCAACTCCGATGACTGGCAAACTTTTTTAGAATCGGTGGGACTCGAACATCTAGCCAACACGCCGATTTATCTGTAAGTGGGTTGAAGTGGACAACGAGCTAAACGCCATTTTACTGGAAATCAAACAAATCATGGATGTCTACAACGAGTCCAATTGGATGCGTTTGGTTAATATCTGCCTGGACACTGTGGAACGGGGAGACTCCTGTGCCGATGCCGTTAAATCTGCCTACGGCGGCATGGGATCGTTTTCCGACTACGTGCTGCCCGTGAGATACGACGATCGGGGGAACTTTTCCGCGCAATGGCAGCGCGATATGTCTCGGCTCGACGATCTCAGAACTCGACTGTACGAACTGGCCGTTTTATCGGCGGGCGATCGCTGAATTTCGCACGCTCGGGCAATCCCCAAAAGCCATTTTCAAAGATCGAGTTACTCGGCAACTTTATCGTCATCGTCGTTGTATTCGATCGAGATTTGAATGAGTGCCGTTGTGGCCCATTCTTTGGCAGAAACTGGGACGCGATCGCTGAATGATATTTCAAGTTAATTTAAGGAATCCGCCAGACTAAGATTTTGCCATTGTAAGCGACGCTAATCAAAGAGTGACCATCTGGGCTAAAGTCGAGGGACTGTACATAAGAATCATGTCCTGCAAGAGTGGCAATTTCTATCCCATTTTTCCAGTCCCAAAGCTTCACCGTTTTATCGTCACTTCCACTGGCTAATATGTCACCATCAGGACTAAATTCAACCGAGGTTACTTTGTCGTTGTGTCCTACTAAGTTTGCCAGTTCTCTGCCTGTTTTCCAATTCCAAAGTCGGATTTCTTGGTCATCACTCCCACTGGCCAAGAATTGCCCATCTAAGCTTAATGCAATCGAACGGACGCGATCGCGATGTCCGGGTAAAGTTTTAACTGTTCTCCCCGTTTCTAAATCCCACAGTTGAATTTCTTTCTTGTCACTACTGGTTGCTAAGGTTTTACTATCTGGGCTAATAGCCAGCGAACCATCGGTAGCAATATCAGAAGATCGAGAAATTTCTAGTATTGTGGGGAAAATTTCTGCTTGGGTGAAACTATCAATTTCGCTTTGGTAGCTTAAATCTATATCAACCGCTTTTTTAAAACGTTTGGCCCCTTCACTATAGTTTTTGAGTTGATAGTACACTTTCCCTTGACCCAAATAAGCTTCTGCGAAATCTGGTACGAGTGAAATTGCTTTGCTATATTGTTCCAGTGCTTCTTGAGACTGACCTGAAGTTGCCAAAACATTACCAATCCAATAATAAGCATCGGGTGTTTTCTCTTGTAATGCTAAGGCTTGCTCAAAATTAACAACAGCGTCATTAGGCTGATTTTTGAAATAATAAGCAATGCCTTTTTGAGTATAAAAATCCGGTGAAAGTGTTTCTTTTTCAATGCTAATTTCAATAGCTTTATCATATTCATTAATTGCCTTATTATATTTCTCTGAAGTTAAGTATGAGTTAGCTAAGTTGTAGTGAGCATACTCGTTTTCAGGATTCAATTCAACAGTTTCTTGAAAATCCACAAGAGCGGTGTTTATATCTCCTTGCTTGAGATAAGCCAGCCCTCTTTGATAATACACACCAGGATATTTAACCCCTCTGGTTTCAGCAGCTTGTATGGCTTGATTATAGTCAGAAAGACCCCGGCGATTGTCTCCTTTCAAACCATAAATTAAGCCGCGAGTATAATAGGCTTCAGAATAGTTTTTATCTCGTTTTATGGCTCGATTTAAGCTATTGATTGCATCATCATAATTCTCTAAGTTAATATAAATCAACCCTTTTTTGTAATAGGTATCTGCTACATAATTTTGGGCTTCAGATTGGTGACTTTCTATAATTTGATCGAAATCATTAAGGGCTTGCTGATACTTTCCTTGCGCTGCATAAATCGAACCCCGTCGCAGAAATGCTGCTGGATAATCAGGCTTTTTATAAAGTGCAAGATTCAAATCTTGGAGCGCTTGCTGATGATCGCCAAATCCTAAAGCAATCGTCGCTCGACTCAAATAAGCTTCATAAAAATCGGGATTTCTCTCAATTGCAAGGTTAAAATCTGCTAAAGCAGAATCATAGTCTTGTAGCTTGACATAAACTAAGCCGCGACCCAATAATGGCTCAATATATCGATCTAAATCTGCTGCTTTTTTGGCAGGAACTCGTAGTGCTTTATTGAAGTCGTCAATAGCACGTTGTTGTAGATTTTTAGCTCGTCTAGCGTTTCCCTCTTGAGCATATTGGTCAGCCCAAGCTGAATAGGCTCGACCTCGGCTTGTATAAGCTTCAGCAAAGCGTCCATCCCGGCTCAAAGAATCACTAAAACTTGTAATTGCATCTTTATATTCATTATTCTGGAGTTGCTTGACTCCTTGTTCGTAATACTCTAAAGCTGCCGATTTTTGACTAGACCCCGAACTATTAACAATTTTGATAAAGTTAATTTCGCCAATATCAAAATGAAAATCAATGTGTTGAATTAAAGATAGAGTTGGAGCGAAAGTCGGAGCAAAGGTTGGAGCAAAGGTTGGGGCTAAAGTTGGATTAAAACTCGGAGCAAAGGCAGGAGCAAAAGTTGGGGCTAGACTGGGGGCAAAAGTTGGGACTAAGTTCCCCTGTAGCGTACCAGAAATTAAAGAAATATCGGGTAAAAATGACGGGCCATTGATGACGGTATCAGCTAGTTTATCAAACGCAAAGCCAGAAGCTGCTTTTCTGAGGAGTGATTGTGGCGGCTCTGACTCTGAGGAGGCGGCGATCGCAGGCGGAGAGAAAGGTAGACTAGAAATAAATAAAGATAGCGATAAAATAAACGCGATCGCGACCTTGAAAACAACTCTAGAGATTTTCTGAATTTTCCGCACGAAAATTATTCCCAAAACTCAATAATTTACAAATACTCGGCTAAATCCCGATTCTGCTACTACTTTACAACACATCTTCATCATTCAAGCCCGGACGAGGCATTGGCCGCACCTTGCGTTTACTGAGTTGACGCAGCCAGAAGCCACCAACCACCGCAACCGCGAGAGAAACAAAGCCTGTGACTGCTTTTATAGTCACTACAAATAAAAAATACGCGATCGCTCACGATATATGAAAGCCAAAACTATCACTATCAATCCTCGACTTCCGGCTCACCAAGGGTCTTCTGGGCTGCATGACGAACATGAAGAATTCTGACCGTGAGAATAGGCCGATCTTCAACAACTGTAAACAAAATACGATAGGTTTGTTTTCCTTGCTTGTAAAGCAGTTGACGAATTTCTGGGCTAAAGAAAGCATCTTCACGAGCGAGGGGACATCGTTGGGGCATTTCTTGTAGAGACGCGATCGCGTCAATCAGCCCTTGATACCAAGTTTGGGCGCGATTTACTGTAACATACTGAGAAAAACTTAAGAAAGCGGCATCCATTTCGGCTTTCGCAACGCTGGAAATATCAATGCGGTATGTCATATTTCCAGGGACAATCCGTATTTTTGATTCTGTTCGCTAACAAAGTCTTCTAAACTCGAAAATTGTCCTCGTTCAAAATCATCAAGTCCTTGTTGAATACCCTGTAAAGCCTCAAAAAAATCATCATCCTCTAAACTTAGCCCCAAAGTTAGAACGGCGATCGCCATTTGGGAAATGTCTTGTCCGGCGCTTTCTGCACGCTGGATCAGCAGGGCTTCAATTTTGGGGGGTAAATCGAGGGTAATGGACATTGTGGATTTTGCTTGAGCGATACTGGTTGTATTATAGCGATCGATGATTTTTAATGAGCAGCAAAGTCAGTAAATTTTCGTTTATACGGAGCTTTAAAAGCCAAAACTATATCCTGTTTTGGGACTCCAGCTTCGACTAATTCATTCGCAATTCCAATTTCTGTCCCATCCCGTTCAATCCAAATTTTGCCTTCTTTAATTTCTACATAAATAATACAACCAAATATCCGCGTTAGTTCTTGCCAACCCATGTTTATAACTTGATAGCGATCGCGATCGGTATCAAATAATAATTTAACTTCTGTTTGTTGGTCACAGCAAGCTTTGGCATGAGTTTCTAAGATTTCTTGGACAAGTTTTGGATAATTTAGTCTCTCCATTCCACAATCACCTCTTATTCTGAATTTGAAATTAATTCAATGCTTCAATTAAAACATTTCCTCCTTCGATAACTTCAATCTGAACTTTAAAGCCACTTAATAAACTCATTCCTACCAGTGGAGTAGATTCAGAAGCGGCTACATCTATAACCTTGATTTGACCATCCCAAATAACGGTGACACGATACATATCAAAAACAACTTCACTACCATCACCTAAAGTTCCAAGATCGCGAAATATCCACGGTAAATTAAGAGATGCAATTGTAGATGAAGGGAGAGATAGAAAACCAGTGAAGCCTGTATCGATTAATGCCTCAATCATTTGTTTGGGACTGTCAGCACTACCAACTGCAAGCCGAATTATAGCTTCACCGTTTTGATTGACAAAGCCTTGCATCATAACTAATTATTTCAGACTTTGAGAACCAAAACGATAAACGGCACGATGGCCAATGCGAATTACCCAAGGTTGAGCATCGGGGTACTTTTCATAAAGGCGATCTGTGGCAATAATAGGGGTATTAGCTATTTCAAATGCCCCGGTTTCTATATCAATGGCGACAATTTTGCCGCGATCGCTCTCTTTTAGTTTAGGATGAATTTGCGTTTCGTAAATGCGATCGCCCCTCTTGGCAAATTCTTCTTTACTATAGCGAGGTTGTCGAAGAGTCATTTTAATTATCGCCTCAACAGTGACTACTTAACTGATTCTAACTCTACAAAATATCATCATCATCTAAGCCCGGACGAGGCATCGGACGCACCTTACGCTTACTGAGTTGACGCAGCCAGAAGCCGCCAGCAACGGCAACCGCGAGAGAAACAAAGCCCGTAACTGCTTTTAGGAGTAAAAAGCCCCCAATGGCAAACATAGAACCGAAAAGCACAAAAATAGCGGCTACGACTTTGAGTAAATCCTGGGCTAAATCTTGTTCGGGTTTAACTCCTGTGCGTTGCCGTTGGGGTTGCCAACCGGGGCCGCCGGGACGTACTCGTAGGTAGAATTGGTCTAGAGTCTCGCTACTTTCGGGGGGTGTGACTAACATCACGATAATCCAAAGTATCGCTGTGGCTGTGGAGATAAAGAGGAGTTGGAAGCCGAAATCGGGGAATAAATCAGAGAAAGTAGGGATATTAGTGGTCAGAAGTCCAAAAATAAACCCTGCAACCATAGCCGTTAGTTCAGCAGCCGCGTTGATGCGCCACCAAAACCAGCGTAGAATGAGAACCAGTCCGGGGCCTGTCCCAATGGCGATAACGAGGCGGAAAACCGTGCGGACATCTTGGGCATAAAAGGCCGCGATCGCGCCTAGAATGGTTACTATAACCGAGGCAATCCGTCCCATGAAGACCAACTCAGATTGCGGGGCATCCGGGCGAAAGAAGCGCAAATAAAGGTCATTGGTGAGATAAGAAGCCCCCCAGTTAATCGAGGTGGAAACGGTACTCATAAACGCCGCAACCAAGGACGCAACCACAAGCCCCAGTAAGCCTGGGGGGAGATAATCCAACATGAGAGTTGGATAGCCTAATTCCGGGTCTTCTAGGTTAGGATACAGCACGATCGCGGCCAGGGCGACCAATATCCACGGCCAAGTACGAATGATGTAGTGCAGGATGTTGAAAAACCAAGTGGCTTTTTCGGCTTCGGCTTCATCTTTCGCGGCCGCGAGACGCTGGATAAATTCCCCTCCTCCGTCACTACGACGAAACGCCCACCACTGCACAAAAATATAAGCCGAGAAGGTGGTTGCAGTGATTCCGGCTGCATCACTCCAGGTAAAGTTACTGGTGATGGGGAGAAAGGACAAAACATCAATATCGGTGGCTTGTTGGACGGTGGGGACTAATTCGCGGATTCCCCCAACGTCCCTGACTGCGATAATTGCGACGATAATAGCCCCAAATAAGCCGAGGAAGAATTGAAAAAAGTCGGTGGCTACAACTCCCCATAAACCGGAAAAGCTGGAGTAAGCGAGGACAAACAGGCTAATGGCAATAACGCTGAGAAGTTTGATAATGACATCCGGGGTGAGGCTGATTCCCAAGGTTTCCCAGAAGCCGCTGCCGGTAATGTTAATTAAGTTTACCCCCAGTTGGTCGGGGTCAATGCCTAAACTCTGCCATAGTTGCAATGCGTCGATGACTTTGACCATGGCCAACATCGCGTAACCAATGCCAATACAGTTGATGGGGACGGCGAATAAAAAGGCTTTGGTGGCGCGTAAAACGGCTGCGGTTGTGCCACCGTAGCGTATTTCGGTGAGTTCGGCATCGGTGACGATTTGCGATCGCCGCCACAAACGAGCAAAGACATAAATCAGGATAACATGGGCAATGCCAAAACTCCACCATTCCCAGTTTCCGGCAATCCCCCGCGTGGCTACAACTCCGGCAATATACAACGGGGTATCAATGGAGAAGGTGGTCGCAGCCATGCTGGTTCCGGCTAACCACCAGGAAAGCGATCGCCCCGATACAAAGAAGTCTACCAAACTTTTTGAACCTTGACGAGCGAGATATAAACCCACTCCCATCGTCAAGATTAGATATAACAAGATAATGAGCCAGTCAATCAGTTGCATATTTTGGTTGCGCGAAGGATACCAGAATCAGGAAACTTGAATCATCTTGCCACGATGCGGAACAATTTTCAGGGCGAATTAGTTGTTAAAGTGCAGATTAGTTTACCGTTTTTTGGGTTCACTCTTTAGGTTATGCCATCATCTAAGCTCAAATCCCGCGTCCTTACTCCTGCTGCAAATCGTCAAACTGTAACTCCTGTACCTTGGTTGTGGCTGTGGACTGCGATTGGGGCTGTTTTGCGGTTTGTAAATTTGACGGCAAAACCGCCTTGGACAGATGAATTTGCCACCCTAACGTTTAGTTTGGGGAATAGTTATCTGCCAATTCCGGTAGATGAACCGATTACATTAAACCAGTTATTAATGCCGTTGCAAACCAATTTAGGCGGTGATTTGGGGGATGTTTTTACGAAGTTAATTACAGAGGATAATCATCCGCCGTTATTTTTTCTGTTGATGCACTTGTGGCTGAAGCTATTTCCTCAAGATGAGTATATATCTTTGTGGGCGGTGCGATCGCTTTCTGTGGTTTTTGGGGTTTTAGCAATTCCGGCGATTTATGGTTTGGCTAAGGCGATTTTTCGTTCTACTTTGATTGCTCAAAGCTGTGCTATTCTCATGGCAATTTCTCCTTATGGGATTTATTTAGCCCAGGAAGGTCGTCATTATACTTTGGGAATACTATTTGTTATCGCTTCTTTGTTTTGCTGGTTTAAGACTATTCAATGCTTGTGGTATGGCAAAACGATTCCCGTGGGGTTAATGGTCGTTTGGGCGATTGTGAATAGTTTGGGTTTTTTAAATCATTACTTTTTTGTTCTGACTTTATTAGCCGAAGCGATGGTCATTTTGGGGGGAGTTGCGATCGCGTTTGGGCAAGGCAAGCGTTATGACTTAGTTTCTAATATCGGACGGTTGAGTATTGCTGTAGTTTTAACAGCCACAGTCATTTTATTATGGCGATTTCAAGTTTTACCGCCGGATTATGGCAGCACAAAGACGGCTTGGATTCAAACGAATTATAGTTCTATTTTAGGAATTATTAGTCCTATCTTTCAATTAGCGGCGGCGATTGTTCCCATGTCGTTTCTGCTGCCGGTAGAATCGCCGTGGTTGCCTCTAGCAATTGTTTCTGGGGTAATAATGGCTTTATATTTATTTTGGTTGATTCCGATTGTAATTTGGGGCAGAAAAGTCTACCTCAAACAACTTCAGACTCGCTTAGGAATACAATTATTATTTAGTTTTATTGCCAGCGCGATCGCGACTTTTTTAGGACTGACTTATATTTTCGGAATTGATATTACCAGAGGCGCTCGTTATAGCTTTGTGTACTTTCCGGCAGTTATACTGATTCTCGGTGCTATTTTAGCGGCTTGTTGGCAGCGCGATCGCCTACATTTCCAAATCCAACCTTTCCCGAAAAAGTTGCGTCGTCAGCCGGTTTATCGTCAAGGTAAAATAATGGCGATCGCGATGGTGATTATGGGCTTATGTAGTGGTATTACCG
>Ga0207419_1001658_pt1 | contig 16125 bp, 14 predicted proteins | sample ElkSloMetagenome_4_FD_184723 | JGI IMG/M metagenome (GOLD analysis project Ga0207419, IMG submission 184723) | Hot spring microbial communities from Elkhorn Slough, Monterey Bay, USA - MD2A (version 2) | ecosystem: Environmental > Aquatic > Marine > Intertidal zone > Estuary: Microbial mat ...
TACAGCACTTTAGTATTAGGGAAGTATTTTTCCAAAAGAGCAATTTTTAATAATCGTCTTTTCTTTTGATCTTGTAATAGAGTAAATAATTCATAATCAATCTCAGCACAATAAATTGCAGCCTTTAAAGTGTTGAAACTACTCCTCAATGAAGTTTTGGGAGAGAGTAATTTTTCAAATCCAGGATTCGGAATTAATTTCCAGAATCCTTCGCTTTTCATATGGTAAAAAGGAAGTGAAAAAATAGAGTGATGTCTTGTGTCAACAAGTTGAGTCCAAATCCTTTTGAAATTGGCAACCAATTCCGGTATTATAAAAACTTGATTGGTATTAAAAAGATTGTTTTCAAAAACCTCAATGACACTTAAAAGTAAAATTGGCTTATGAGGAGCACCACCGTTTTTATTGTCCCTTCTCAACGAGGTGAATTTTTTAAGATATTTTTCAAACGAGAAAGTTTTATCCTCTTCAATCATTTAAGTTTATTCAAGTCTGTTTTCCAATAAATCGATCTTATCTTCAAGTGTACTTATCGTCTTCTTTTGCAATTCTATAATATAATCTTTGTCAGTGTTTTCATCATTTGATGCACTAATATTATTTTTAAGCATTTCTCCTTCGCCTCTGAACAGCCAGTCAGCAGATAAATCCTGATAAGTATTTATCAATTTTGATATATTTTTTCCTGACAAAGAACCTCTTTTTCTTGCTTTACCAATTAATCCATTAGAAATACCGGTTTCATTGGATATTTTATTATCATTTAATCCTTTGTATTTCATATATTTATCGAGTCTCTCAAAAAATTTTATCATTATTGATAAATTTATTTGCATTATATATCAATTTTGATATATATTTGTCTTGTTATTGATCATTATTTTTTATTAATTCTAAAAATTTAGAACAAGTTTAATTTATAAAAATAAAACAAATTATGGGATTATTTAGCTGGTTCACACAAGATACAAAGGAAAGTATTTCGAATCGTTATTCTTCAAGAGGTACATTTACAGTCTACTTGATGGATAATAAAGGTAATATTTGGGACGAATCTTGCTATGGTGGTTATGGCGTATTTGGCGGTAAAGATTATTATGAATTATTAGCAGAAATGAATGGTAAAACAACTCGTGAGGAAGGTATTAAATTATACTATGACGAAAACAATAATGATATCTTATATCCTAATCTAGTTCGCTTTTATACAAATTGGGAATGGCGCAATGTAAAGCCAAGAAAATGTCCACACCAAGGGCATTTTTATTAATCGGCATCAATTCAGGAAAAGCCGCAGGGCAAACCGTACCGCATTGTCATATTCATATCATTCCAAGATATAAAGGCGATATGGAAAACCCTCGTGGTGGAGTTAGAGGTGTAATTCCAGAGAAAAGAATTTATTAATCACGTCACTCAAACACAATATTAAAAAACATTATTTTAAATAAGAAAACAGGATCAAGCTAAGCTCCAATCCTGTTTTACAAAGTTTTGTATTTATATATTGATTTACATTTCGGTAATTGTACCACCAAAGGTTTCGTCTGTAATCACTTCTTCGGGGCTTCCGTAAATTTCAATTGTTCCTCCGGCTGTTACGCTGGCATCAATATATTCATCAGCAGAAATTTTAGCTCCTCCACCAGCAAATACACTAACTGTTGCACGTTCAGAATCTAATTCTTCTCCGTGGTAATCTCCACCAGATCTTACAGTAACTTCTAAGTCGGTGGCATTTCCACTTACTGTTAAATCTCCACCGGAAACTACTTTAATCTCTAAGTTTCTGGTATCTATAGTTAAATCTACATTAGATCCTGCTCTGGAATTCACAACCAAATAACTGGTTTCTACAGTATCATCTGAATTAATAGTAGCGCCTTGTTTGGCTTCTACCATTTCTAATTCACCTGAATAATACAGCTTTACATTGTTCTCATTTCCTCCCAGAAAATCGTCTAATTCCATATGGACTTTGAGTTTGCCACTATTATTTTCTATCTTGACATCACCGGCTTCTTCACCGCTTACGACCGCTTTATTTTCTGAAGATTTAATCAATGTGACATTGATTTGATCTAATACTTTTACTTCATCAAATTCTTGTAAAGTATGTGTTTGGGTTTGAGCATTTGCATTGAAAGTCATTATACAAATAAGACTCACAAAAAAGAGTTTCATAGTTTTCATATTCTTAAGTTTTAAAATTAATATTCTTTAGAATATAATCATACAAGGGTATGGATGTTTGCTCAATGCATTGAAAGCTTGATGCAATAGCAATTTTGAGTAGTTTTTAGCTGTAAGAGGGTAGTTGGTTGACGTTCCCTAAATAGCGTTTAACCTTTCGGTGTATTATTTAATTCTAATTATCATAACAATCACGAGCCAAAGGGCTTTCTCATTCAATCCTACATATATTCAGCGCCCTTTTCCAATTCACTCAAACAAAATATCGTCAAGATATATCTCATGATCAAAACCATCAGCGCTGGAAAACAAAACAAATCCGGAACGGATATGACTTAAATCCTCTCTTTTGATGTTCATGCTGTATTTTTTCCAGTCCTTAGTCAATACAATTTCCTGCATGTTTATAGCTGAATCAGGATAAGGTTTATCGTCCGCAATTAGACCAAAACCCACGTTAATTTTAACCCTAGTGATACTGGCTTTTGCCCAAAAGCTAAAGGTTTCCGCACCGCTAATTTCATAACCACCGAGGATATCGCCCCAATCGTTGGCCGGGTCTACAAATCCAAAGCCATACCAACCACTTCTTTCAGTGTAACTGATTTTTAGAGCAGTTTTGCCGGAATGCACCTCTTCGGTATTTGCTAAATCAACCTTCATGTTTTCGTAATCGCCCATATAAGCTGAAGGCGAGTAAGGTAAATCTGAATTATCCTGATACACATAAAATGGCAGTTCTACTTTCGGCAATAAATATTTGCGTTTGGCTGCGGTTTTGTCTTTCACCTTTACAGAAGTCGTAGCGATTCCGGCGTTATTATAAGTGTCGGTGACTACAGCATATATTTTGATAGCTCCGTCCTCTTCGGGAATTAACACCTCAACCCCTTTGGTGAAATCTCCACGATGTGTTAATGGCGTCAATTGGTCGCGTCTTTTTCGGCTTCCTTTTCGTTGATTATAATAAAACTCTAAACTGAGTTCTTCGTTTTCAGTATCCGTAGCTTCTATATTTACAGCTACCCATTTTCCGCTTTTGATGCTATTTTCAGTCAATTGAAATTCTGATATTTTCGGAACTTGATTGATTGGTTTTTTACCGGTATAAGCCTCCCGAATAGCCCAATATTGCGGTCGGGTTTTGCCTTTAAAATGCGTCAACAGCCATGGACCAACGTATTCGTCGCTGTTTCCGTAGTGAAATACGTACACGCCCAGGCAATTATCTTTACTATCTATCCAGTCAGGATAACCCTTTACAATGGCATTGTATTTTTGTTCGTCATCAGGCTCCTGCGTGACACCATTTTCATCTTTGGGCATATCCCAGGCACCCATGACGCCGAATTCTGTAATGACGTAAGGTTTGGCAATGTTTCGTTTTTTAAGCTCTTCAGACAATATGCCAGCTCCGGGTCCGTAACTGTTCAGGCCATAAACATCTAAAGAAGGCACGTGTTTTTCCCACCAGTCCAGCCCAAAAGTCCAGGCTTCGACCGAAGCAACCGGATGTTGGTCATCCAGACTTTTGATGCTGCTACAAACGCGTTCAAGGAATTTAGAGTAGGCTAACTTTTCTTCATCGGTAGCCGTATTGATATAAACTTCATTCCCAACGCCCCAAAGTAAAAGTGCCGGATGGTCTTTATAGGACTTGATGACTTCAATCGCATTGTTGTACATTTCTTCCATACCTGCTTTATCTTCCAGATAATTAAAACTGTCATCCGCTTCTGCACCGGGTCGGCCGTGGCGGATCCAAATCCCGAGCATGACTTTAATGTTGAATTTTTCAGCAGCATCCAATAATGCTCCGGTATTTTTGCCGGTTCCCCAGGTTCGAATGGAGTTGACGCCCAGAAATTTGAGTTCCTTGAAATAATCATCGTAATTGGCCACATCCTCATCATAACCGAAAGTGGCGCCTTTGACTTTGAAAGCCTCACCATCGATCATAAATTGCCACTGACCTTCGTTTTGTTGTACCCGGGTTTGGGCTACTGTTAAAACGTAAACAAAAAAGACCAAGTAAATGCTGAGGTAAGATTTTAGGGACATGACTGCTGGTGTGTTTATGTCATAAAGGTAAGGTTTTAAATTTTGAGTTTTACTTAAATACACTTTTGCTTAAGAGGTTAGGGGATTGCTTCGTCATTCTTCCTCGCAATGACCATCTAAATAACACGTCACTGCGAAGGAGCGTCGCGACTGAAGCTGTCCCGGTCTATTTGAGTTGTTACCTCGTTTTCTGATTAAACTGGTAAAGATTGCTTCACTCCATTGCATTTCGTTCGCAATGACATATTACAACACGTCACTGCGAGGGAGCGCGGCGACTGAAGCAGTCCTGGTCTATTTGAGTTGTCACCTTGTTTTCTACTTACATTGGTAGAGATTGCTTCACTTCATTGCATTTCGTTCGCAATGACGTATTCCAACACGTCACTGCGAAGGAGTGTAGCAACTGAAGCAGTCTTGGTATTTTTGAGTTAGCACCTCGTTTTCTGCTTACATTGGTAGAGATTGCTTCACTCCATTGCATTTCGTTCGCAATGACGTATTCCAACACGTCACTGCGAGGGAGCGAGGTGACCGTGGCAGTCTTTGCTTTTTGATTAAATTGGTTTTTTAAACTGGCTTTAGTTTAAATTATTTGGGATTGCTTCGTCATTCTTCCTCGCAATGACGTATACCATGAGGTCAAATCGAAAGAGCTTAACGACTGTCGCAGTCATTGCTTATATAATTCAAAACTAAGCTTTAAATATAAAACCCTCAGACAAGTCTTTCCAATCTGGGTTTATTGTTTCTATTAATCGTATTTTCTTCTTTCGGCTTCCTGCTTTAATTTGTTTTTCACGTTTGATCGCCTGGTTGATATCCGAGAACTCTTCAAAATAAACTAACTTATTGCAATTGTATTTCTTAGAGAAGCCTTTGTATTTGCCTGTTTTATGTTCGAACATTCTTCTCTGTAATTGAGAAGTTACACCGGTGTAAAGCACCGTATTGTTTTTGTTTGTCAGTATGTAGACATAGGAGACCTTCAATTCATGACTTTTTGTAAAAATAATTAGAAATGCGTTCAATAAAAATTTTGTGTAAATGCCAAAGATTACCACGTCCCTCATCACGCCGCCGCTCAACGCAGCGAATGCTTTGCTCCTTTTATCATACGTCACTGCGAAGGAGTGTAGCAACTGAAGCAGTCTTGGTATTTTTGAGTTGTTGTTTCTTTTATCTCGTTTTCTGCTTACATTGGTAGAGATTGCTTCACTCCATTGCATTTCGTTCGCAATGACTTTCTCTAACACGTCACTGCGAGGGAGCGCGGCGACTGAAGCAGTCCTGGTCTATTTGAGTTGTTACCTCGTTTTCTGCTTACATTGGTAGAGATTGCTTCACTTCATTGCATTTCGTTCGCAATGACTTACTCTAACACGTCACTGCGAAGGAGCGTGGCGACTGAAGCAGTCTTAGTATTTTTGAGTTAGCACCTCGTTTTCTGATTAAACTGGTAAAGATTGCTTCACTTCATTGCATTTCGTTCGCAATGACGTATTCCAACACGTCACTGCGAAGGAGCGTGGCGACTGAAGCAGTCTTGGTATTTTTGAGTTGTTTCACCTTTTTACCTTGTTTTCTGCTTACATTGGTAGGGATTGCTTCACTTCATTGCATTTCCTTCGCAATGACGTATTCCAACACGTCACTGCGAGGGAGCGTGGCGACTGAAGCTGTCCCGGTCTATTTGAGTTGTTACCTTATTTCCGATGAAACTGGTAGAGATTGCTTCACTCCATTGCATTTCGTTCGCAATGACGTATTCCAACACGTCACTGCGAGGGAACGAGGTGACCGTGGCAGTCTTTGCTTTTTTATTCAATTCGTTTTTTAAACTGGCTTTAGTTTAAATTATTTGGGATGGCGTCGTCATTCTACCTTTAAGCTCAATGCATCATAGGAATCAGATTGGATGGAGATCAGGCCAACTTTAGTTTCACCATCTTTAATGACCTTTCCGCTTAAGTCGTATTGAGTCAATTCTTCTTTAAATTTTTTGTTGGCACTGCCGGCCGCAATCATATTTCCTCCGGCAATACCAGGGCCTAATATCAAACCAATAGGAAATATGTTTTCAGTTTGCTCAAAGCCATTGGTGGTTTCTGTGGTTTGAAGATTCACCGGGAGCAACAATAAATAAAACAAGTATGAGGCTGTACTTTGTTTTAGGGTTTTAAACGTGAATTCATTATTCACCAAATTGATGGCATTCCCATTCTCGTACTCAATGACAAAGTCTTTACCGAATTCTAAATCCCTGCCGGAGTTATTGGTGATTTTTACAGCAACGACCTTTATGCCTTTTTTATCTTCTTTCTTAGCATATTTTTTATGCAGCAAGTCGTACTTATATTCAAATTTTACGCCCTGGTCTTCTTTTACGGATTTGTATTGTAAATAGCTAGGGGCAATCATTTTATAACCAGAAGCACAACTGCCAAAAAAGGACATAGCAAGACCGATTAAAGTAAGTTTGAAGATACGCATGGTTTGGTGGTTTTAAATTTTTAAGGATGCAAAAATAGTGCTAAATTTTGGTTACTATATAGTTCTGATTACATTTTTAAGGGTGCTATTTCCATATTTGACAGATGTCAAATTTTTAAACTTTATAACAAGATATAATAGTCATCGACGAATTTTAGACGAAAAAAGCCAATTTAGTATGTCATGAAGACTCATATACGGTAGGATTTATAATATGTTTAAAGACCACTAAGATTACTTTTCTCAGCGATCATAATATTTTTTGGCTTTTAAAAATCGAATTCTGAACAAGAAACGCTGAATAATAAAGAGTGAAGTATTGGCATCAAAACAGTCAATACTATTTAAGGAAGCTCGAAGCTCAAAAGGCTAATAGCTAATAGCTAAAACTAAGCATACCTCTGATACGCGCTCTCTAACTTTTCGTGGTATTTATTTTTTAGATATCCTGGTCCATTATACCCTCGAGCAAACCTGTGCCAGTCTTTCTCTTTAAGCGGTTTGATAAGATTGTTCACCTCAAGAAAGCGACCAAAAGCATCCAGATGTTTAGCTTCTTTTTGATACATACTAGATACAAAATGATCTACGCTTGTGTAGCCTAAGCTTTTATAATGAAAGCCCATAATTTGAAATGACCCCCATGATGCCGACATAAAAGCTGCGTTGTGCACCTCTGCTAAATCACTCACTCCAGCGGCTTTTTCAAGTCTAAAGTACTCCTTTTCATTTCCGTCATAGTGTTTTTTGACCCATCTTTCATAAAGCACATTTTTAGTATAATCATTTAAATAATCTTTAGGATCAAGTCCGGCTTTTTTGAGTTGTCTCCAAAAGATATGACCTTCAAAAAGAATTTTTGGTCGGCCATCCCTTAAAAAACCTTCTCCTCTGCTTTCGACTTCATTAACGGCTTTAACTACAGGTAATTCTAAATCATGTTTTTCACCAAAGACGACTAAATCCAATTCTTTTAGCAACTTCTCGTGATAGTCGTTAAGCGAAGAATCCCTTACGGCAAAAAGCTTACTCCATGTTTTTGGACCAACAATGCCATCTACAACCAAGTGGTAATGTTTTTGAAAGTCTTTGACTGCTTCATGAGTTGCTAAATCAAAATAAGTATTAGCCTGGTCTACGTTGAAGCCTAATTCTTTAAGCAGTTCTTCTAAAACTTCAACGTCGTTTCCCTGAGATTTATAACGGATGGTTTTCATAAGCAATAGAATAATTAAGTAGAAAGTTAAGAATTTTTATTGATCTAAAAGTCTTAACTGGAAAATGGATGATTAATTGGAAAAATTAATTTCTAAGAAAAATAAAGATTAAACTCTCTTTTTTATTTTGGGTTTAGTGTATTTCCTCGTCCAATACACGATCCAAAATGTGATAAAAACAGTAGGCAATACCCAAACCAACCAGTGTTTTAATTGTAAGCCCGCTGTAAGAAATGCTGTGAAAGAAGCGGTGAAAGCACCAGACATTTGTCCAATATGTCTGGCTAAAAATTCTGTAGCAGGCTTATTTTTTCTGGCTAGAAACCTGAAATCCTGAAATCCTGAAATCCTGAATTGACAAAAATATACTCAAAATACCAAAAAAGAAGAACAAAATGGTAGGACCGTTTGGATACAGAAATTTAAAAGCACCTTCAATGATAAGCGCAACACCAAAAGTGCACATGACCCTGCTGATGAGCCAGTCTTTCCAGGTTTTGATATTCTTAAGATTATTGAGTTTGTATAATAAGGCTCGTTGGCCACTCAAAACCAAGTAAATAGTAAAAATGGCAATAGCGAATAAAAACATATTTTCATGCCCGGGCATAAAGCACACCGGAATAGAGATTATAGAACTAGCAATCATTGCATACACAAAAACTTTTCCTGATTTTTTATGTAATGGGCTTCCTTTTTTTAGAGCCATACTGAAAATACCAGATATAAGGCCTATGCCGCCAAATGAAGCATGAATAATGATAAGAATACTCGCTAAATCCATGAATCTATTTTAACGCAAAGTAAAATATTTGTTGAGTACATATAAATTCAGAATTGCTGAATTGTTGAAATATCCAGACAAACTGTTTAATCAGTAAAACCAAAACTAGTATTGAATTTTTTTAGTTTAAGCGAATAGATATTATCTTAGCTGCTCAATTTTAAGATTAAGGACTTAATAATGGGAAGAGCATTTGAATTTAGAAAAGCCAGAAAAATGAAGCGTTGGGCCGCTATGAGTAAGGCTTTTACGCGTATTGGAAAAGATATCGTCATGGCCGTGAAAGAAGGCGGTCCGGACCCCAATGCCAATTCAAAATTACGAGCGGTCATACAGAATGCGAAGTCCGTGAATATGCCCAAAGACAATATTGAAAGAGCCATAAAACGGGCTACAGACAAAAACCAGGGCGATTACAAAGAAGTGCTTTTTGAAGGTTATGCCCCTCATGGTATAGCCATTTTGATTGAAACTGCAACAGACAACAACACCAGAACAGTAGCCAACATTAGAAGCTACTTCAACAAATGTGATGGCAATCTTGGCACTTCAGGCTCGGTAGCCTTTATGTTTGACCATACCTGCAATTTTAGAATTGAGGCTGAAGGGCAAGACATTGAAGAACTCGAATTGGAATTGATTGATTTTGGTGTTGAAGAAGTCTTTGAAGACGATGAAGGCATTCACATCTATGCACCGTTTGAAAGTTATGGCGCCATACAATCTGAATTGGAATCTAGAAACATTGAAATCATTTCATCCGGATTTGAACGTATTCCACAGGTGACAAAGTCTTTAAATCAAGATGAAAAAGAGGACGTAGATAAACTGCTGGAAAAAATTGAAGAGGACGATGATGTACAAAATGTGTATCATACCATGCAGGAGTCTGAATAATTACAGAACCTCAATTAATGTAACAAATAAAAAAATCTCATACTTATTTAATAAACCCGCAAAAATTTATTCAAATTGAAAGTAATTCGCAATCAACAAAACAAGGAAAAGAAAGGCCTATTTGATGAAGTAAGTAAAACAAAAGAAGATAAATTTGATTTGTCAACAGTTGAAAAATACTTGTATCTGCCCTATTATTGTTTTATTGATGATGGCTACAATGGCAGAGAAATTGGGGTTTTTTTCGATGTCTATTCAAACTTTTTTGATGGTGACTTCGATTACCAATATTATATTGAAAAATTGATGTCCAAGCATGCTGCTTTTGGCAATTTTCGAATTAATGAATTATTGGACTACTGTATTGAAGGAATCAATAAAGAGCACTACACAAAGCTTTTTATATTTTTGGTAGAAGGTGTTTTTGCAGATGGTCATATAGATGATGCTGAAAAGTCAAAAATAGAAAAGCTAGCAAAAAAACTTAGAGTCGATGATGAGACTGCAGCTAAAATTGTAGAAGTCTCTGCTTTGAAGTATACTAAATAGCTAATCTGGCTTTTTTAAAATTATACTTACCGCATTCCCTCCAAATCCAACCGCATTTACCATTATAGTATTTATTTGCTTAGGTATATGATTATTATTATAAAATGGATTCAAAATAAATTCATTATTCAAAAGCATCAAACACGCCATTTCAAGACTCATGGCGCCAGATGCACCGAAGGTATGACCAATCAAATACTTATTCGTGGTCAAGCTTGGTAGTGTTCCAAATGTATTTTCGATAGCTTTTAGTTCAGATTTGTCACCTTTTATCGTTCCGGGCGCATGAAGAACAATAGCATCAACTTGATTTAATTCAGCAATATTTAAGGCCATTATCATAGCGTCTTGAATACATTTTGCATCTTTAGAAAGCGAAACACTGTGTTCGATCTGTTCAGTGGCGTAGCCTATGCCGGCGACTTCAACAGAATGTTCAAATTTTTCTTTGCTTAAGTAAGCTAAACAGGCTGCTTCTCCTAGTACTAAAGTATTTTCTGTTTTAGAAAAATCGAGGCTCCTGCACGCAAATTCATCTTTCCGCTTTGAATATAATTTTAAAGCCTGCATTTGTGAAATCGTAAAATCTGTCAATGGCGCTTCAGTTCCTCCAATAATAAAATGCTCGAGCATACCAGACTTTAAGTAGGCTATTGCATTAAGCAAAGCATGTGAAGCCGAAGAACAAGTAATTGAATGGCTAATTGCCGGCCCATCTAGACCCAAATCCTGAGCAACACTACTAGCAACATTTCCTAAAGTTGTGGTTGGAGATGTCATGATTGGCACCTCTCCATCCTCTAGATATTGTTGATGTGCTTTTTCAAAGGTCTGAGTAGCGCCACGCGAAGAGCCGATATTTACTCCAATATTATGGGATGCCGATTTTAGGTTTTGAAACAAGTGACGTCCGGTTTTTACAGCAAGTAAAGTCGTTTTATCTAAGCTATTATAGAGTTTCTTTTCGTTTCTTAATTCAGCTATTTCAGCGTTTTGAATTTTTGATAACTGAGATACTTTTAGAATATCTTTTCCATGTGCTTTATCACTAAAATATGGTTTGCCCTTTTTATAATTTTCCCAAACTTCAGAAGAATTTGATCCTAAAGCTGAGATTGAGGAAGTGCCATTGATGTAAATCTTAGATTTGCTCATATATATTGCTTACCGCAAAAATAAAAAGCCATATCTGTTACCAATATAAAAATACAATAAGATGAAAAATTACTTTTGTTGACCAACCTCTCTTATCAAATACACAAAAACTGGAAAATGGTCACTATAACCACCTGTAAATCCACCAGACCAACTTCTAAAGGGATAGCCTTTCCAACGACCTCTTGGATTTTGAAGATAGGTCGGTGAAAATATACCTGACTTATAATATTTAAAAGTATCGTAGTCCTTTTTGTCTTCGTTAACCAAAAGTGGTTCTGTGAAGATAATTTGATCAAAAATATCCCAGCTTCCTCTGTAAGCGATTGTTCCGCCTCCTTTTTTTCTAATTTCTTCGTAAGGATTGTAGAGTTCTTTTAGCCCTACATCTTCTTTTTCAAATTTTGCACCTACGACCTCAGCAACGCTTTTGTTATAAGGACCATCATTAAAGTCGCCCATCACCATTACTTTAGAATAGGGATCTAAGGCCTGGAGAGAATCTATGGCTTTTTTTACAACTTCTGCCGCTTGAACTCTTCCGGGCTCAGACTTTTTTTGTCCGCCACCTCTTGATGGCCAGTGATTGACTATAAAATGAAACGTCTCTCCCTTTAATTTCCCTGAGACTACAAGTACATCTCTGGTTTCGTTTCTATCATCCGGATCGTTATTTCTTAAAATAATCACTTCATGCGCAACAGAATTAGTCGGCGTAAATACGTTTCTTTGATAAATCAAACCAGTATCAATACCCCTTTCGTCTGGAGAATCATGATGGATCACATCATAATTATAAGGCCTTAACCTGGGCTGATTAATTAAATCTAATATCACATCATCGTTTTCTACCTCACATACTCCTAAAATAGCTGGTGGCATACCCGTTAAATCTGTTCCAATATCAGCAACGACTTTAGCCATATTTTTGAGTTTCTTTTGATAAAATTCTGGTCTAACGGCAGAATCCATTTCCATAATTGGAGAAGCTTCGTCGTTTATAGTGGTATCATTATAGACATCAAAAAGGTTTTCAAGATTATAAAAAGCCACGGAAATGACTTCATAATTCTTTTCTTGTGCATTGATTTTCAGTGTACTTATTAACGCTACGGCAAGTATTGCTGATGTTAAGTTCTTAAACATTTTATATTATTTAATTGTAAACTTTATAAATTTTGAGTTTCAAAAATAGTCAATAAGTAAGAATTAAATACATTTGCACAAAATCATAATAGTTTCTTAAAGAAGATTTGTTAAAAAATAATTTCCTTCCAATGAATAAATCATTTATTTGCTCTTTATTTTTTCTTATTTCGGCAAGTATTTTAGCTCAAACAACCAGTGTAAAAGGAACGGTTGTAAGAGACGCTAATGAAAATCCCGTTGCCAATGTAGAAATCACAATTGAGGGCACATTACTATCTACAAGTACTGATAATAGAGGTACATTCTTACTATCTGGAGACGAATTGCCTTTAGGTGAACAAATTTTATTAGTCAACAAAACGGGATACATTTCTAAAAGATATCCCATCATAATTAGTGAAAATGAAGTTTTAGAGCTCGGTTTGCTGTATCTTAAGCAAGACATTAGTGAAGAAGCAGAACAAATTGGTATCATTAGTTTGTCGGATAACGAATTAGCTACAGATGATAATGTTTTATTTAATGTCGCAGGTTTACTTCAATCTACAGAAGATACATTTTTAAGAGCAGCCGCTTTTGACTTTAGTGCAACATTCTTTAATCCAAGAGGCTACGACAATGCTCGAGGTAAGATTTTGATCAATGGGATGGAAATGAATAAATTTTCAACCGGAAGACCACAATGGACACAATGGGGTGGTTTGAATGATGTACAAAGAAATCGTACCCTAAGTATGTATACTCACGAAAACGAATTTCAGTTTGGCGATTTGGCGGGAACAACCAACATAGACATGCGTGCCTCTGGACAGCGTAAAGGCGGTCGGGTATCTTATGCCTCTTCAAACCGTTCTTATCAGGGAAGAGTCATGGGAAGCTACAATTCTGGTTTACTGGCTGGCGGATGGTCATACTCCGTATTGATGTCCAGACGTTTTGGAGATGAAGGCTTTGTCGATGCTACGTTGTATGATGCAAATTCTTTTTCAGCCTCTATTGAAAAACGTATCAATGATAACCATAGCTTAAACTTCACAGGAATATACACACCAAATAGAAGAGGGTTGTCTAATGCTATTACTCAGGAAGTAAAAGATCTAAAAGGAAGAGAGTACAACCCTGAATGGGGTTTCCAGAATGGTGAAAAGAGAAACATAAGGATAAGATCTATTGAGCAGCCCATTTTTATGCTTAATCACTACTGGGATATCAGCGATGAAATATCGTTAAATACAAATGTAGGCTATCAATTTGGTACTATCGGAACCACTAGAATTGATAACGGCGGAACAAGAATTGTTCAAGGTCCCGGTGGTGAAGATGTCATCATTGGTGGAGCGTTAAATCCTTCGCCTGTGTATTGGCAAAGATTACCAAGTTTCTTCCTACAGGATGACAACCCTTCTACTGCAGACCTTGCAAATGCTTTTCTTGCAAGAAATGCTTTTGTAAATGATGGCCAATTTAATTGGGACAATGTCTACCAAGCCAACACTACTAATCTTGGTTTGGGTGGGAACTCTACTTATATTTTAAAAGAAGATGTTGAAGAAGAGAATATGCTTTCTTTCAATTCAATTCTTAATGCAAAACTATCTGATAAAATTATTTTTAATGGAAGTGTAGATTACAGAATGAACAATATTGATTACTACGCTCAGGTAAATGATCTTTTAGGTGGACAACAATTTTTAGATGTTGATTTTTTCGCAGATGAAAACTCACAAGCGATCGGTTCTGCTTTTGAAGTTGCACAGGCAGATTTAAGAAACCCCAACAGATTAGTTGTGGAAGGCGATAAATATGAGTACAATTTCGAGATTGAAGCTCAAGAATACAATGCGTTCGCACAAACTCGGTTTCAGTATTCTTGGGTAGACTTTTATGTAGGAGCAAATTTTGGTCAAACAACGTATCAAAGAAATGGGCTTTTTGAAAATGGATATTATCCCGGAGAATTTTCTTTCGGAAAAGGTGAAAAATTAGAATTTGACAACCTTGCTGGTAAGATCGGAGCTGTTTTCAAAATAAAAGGTGGGCATTATATAGATGCTAACCTTGCTCACATTCAGGAAGCACCAACGATAAGAAATTCTTATGTCAATCCAAGGCAAAATCATCTAATTGTAAATGATCTTACTGAGGTAGTTTCAAACCATGTAGATGTTGGCTACATTTACAGATCAGCTTCGATTCAAGCTAGATTAACAGGGTATTACACCACCTTTCAGGATGCAACCAACGTAGGTTTTTATTTCACAGAAGACATAACAGGTTTTGCACCAGATCAATCCAGTGCTTTTGTACAAGAAGTGATGACGGGTATGGATACCAGACATTTGGGTGTAGAATTAGGTTTTGAAGCACAGGTTACTCCAACAATCAAACTTAAAGCTGCTGGTGCTTATGGTGAACACATTTATACCAATAATCCGGATTTGTACCTTACAAGTCAAGATTTTGGTCTACAGGAAGTCACTTTTGGATCTGGTAAAACCAAAATGAAAAACTTGAGAGTTCCGGGAGGACCGCAACAGGCGTATCAATTAGGCTTTGAATATAGAGACCCTAATTTCTGGAATATTGGGATTACAGCAAACTATTTTTCTAATGCTTATGTTAGCCCAAGTGGTTTAGTAAGGTCTGAAAACTTTAGGTTAGACCTAGATGAACAAGAATTCGCCGATTACAACGAAGATGTCGCCAGACAAACCTTAAGACAGGAGCAGTTTGACGACTACATGCTCTTTAATGCTATTGGAGGTAAATCCTGGAAGGTAGGCGATTACTATGTAGGATTCTTCGCTGTGATTAATAATATTTTAGGTGAAGATTTTATCACCGGAGGTTTCGAGCAATCCAGAAGGTCTAATTTTCAAAACAGAACTGAAGACTTGAACAGAGGGACGCCATTGTTTGGAAATCGCTATTTCTTTGGGTTTGGGACAACCTACTATTTAAATTTATACGTAAGATTCTAATTATTTTAAAAACATTAATTAATAATTCAAAAATGAAAGCAATTCAATTTAACCTTACACTTTTAGTTCTTCTTTTTATTGGGCTAAGTATGACTTCTTGTGTGAATGATGATGACTTTGAAACACCAGACTTGAATGTGACGGAACCTGATCTTGGTGATGGAGAAATAGTTTCTATTAGTTCTATCTTAGGAGAACTGGCTCAAAGCGAAGAACCTGTGGTTCTGATAGAAGACGATGTTTATGTAGAAGGCTTTGTAATATCTTCAGATGAAGCAGGTAACTTTTTTGAAGAGATCATTATGCAAGACAAACCAGAAAACCCAACTGTTGGGATGCGAATAGCCGTTAATGTGAATCCTTTATTCAACAAATTTGAAATTGGTAGAAGAATATTGGTCAAAATGCAAGGCTTACACGTCGGTTTTTCAAATGGTATAGCAACAATAGGTAGACTAGGTGATAATAACAGAGTAAATCAAATTCAAGAAAGTGAAATTGATGATATAGTGCTTAGAACTCCGGAAGTTGAAGAGATAATTCCATTACAAGTCTCAGTTGAAGATATAGACTTTAATTTAAGAAGTTTATTTATCGAGATAAATGATGTTCAATTTGTAAGAGATATCATTTTAGGCGATAATAG
>Ga0207419_1001660_pt1 | contig 16117 bp, 13 predicted proteins | sample ElkSloMetagenome_4_FD_184723 | JGI IMG/M metagenome (GOLD analysis project Ga0207419, IMG submission 184723) | Hot spring microbial communities from Elkhorn Slough, Monterey Bay, USA - MD2A (version 2) | ecosystem: Environmental > Aquatic > Marine > Intertidal zone > Estuary: Microbial mat ...
CTCGATCGGGCGTTCGATCTCGCGCTTGCCGATGCCCTTGGCCATGCCGGCCTTGACCTGTTCGAACAGGATCGGGTCCACCTTGGAGATGGCGGCCAGCAGGATGAAGAACGCGAGCAGCAGCGTCGCCATGTCGGCGAAGGTGGTGACCCAGTCGTTGTCCTCGTCCCGGCGCGGGGCCTTCCGAGTCCAGCTTTGGCCCAGGTTCTCGAACATGAACACCTCCAACCGCCCGGACCCCGGCCCCGCCGTGAGCGGACGGCCGCGGTGCCGCCCTTACGCCTCGGACGGACCGTTCGTGGGTTTCGCGACCTCCGGCCGACCGCGCATCATGCTGTCGATGCTGAAGTGCAGGGCCGGATCCAGGTAGCTGTTCATCTTGTCCTGGATGTAGCGCGGGCTCTTGCGTTCCGCCAGCAACGCCAGCCCTTCGGCCAGCAAGTAGTTGCGGAAGCGCACGATCTCCTCGCGCTGCTGCACCTTGTTGGCGGCGGGCAGGAAGATCAGACGGGCCGCCAACACGCCGTAGAGCGTGGTCACCAGGGCCACCGCCATGCCTGGTCCCAGCGAGGCCGGATCCTCGCCCATCTTGTCGAGCATGATGATCAGGCCGACCAGCGTCCCGATCATGCCGAACGCCGGCGATGTCGCGCCCATGTTGCGCAGGATGTCGGAATAGACCGTGTTGCGCTGGAACGTGGTCTCGACCGTGTTGGCCAGAATCTCCCGCACTTCCTGACCGGTGTAGCCGGTGATCACCAGGTCGATCCCGTAACTGAGGAAGCGGTCGATCTTGCGCGCCCGTGCGGCATCGGTTTCCAGGCCGGCCAGGCCGCCCTTCTGGATCACATAGCCCCAGCGGATCACACGTCCCACCTCGTGCGTCAGGATGGCGCGGCCGACCTCGTGGGCCAGCAGGATGCCCGCCATCGTCCGCAGGGAATGGACGACGAAGCGCGGTTCGAAGGAAATGAAGGTGGCCGCCAGCGTCCCGCCCAACACCATGATGAAGCTGGGCAAATTGAGAAAGATAAAGACGTTGTCCGTGCTCAGAATGATCGAGCCGACGAACAGACCGAAGCCGAAGATAACGCCGAGGATCGTAGCGATGGACATTAAGACAGGATCCCAGAACGAAAAAACTGGATCAATTTGTTGGCACCGAACGAAAATCCTGCGAACCGCCAAGACGGCCCCACAGATGACCGCTTGCGTCCGGTGTTCCCTGACCTAACACCCAGGCTGCAACAGCTTCGCATTGCCCCGGCGGGATCCCTGATGACCTCGTTCACGAAGGACCGTCCACAGACCGCCCTCTCGACGAGACTACCAACGGATCGGGCGGCACCTTAACACGTCTTGGGCCGCGACACGCAAGCGCGGATATTGCCCGGAGAAGGTTTAGAAAGCTTGAACATCCGTAACGGCATCAAAACAAAGCTGAGGCATGGCAACGAAAGCTTAACCGCCGCACTCTAGTCAAACAGGGTACGAGCGCGGGGGATGCCGTCGGCACAGCCCGTTTTTCAGGGACCAAGACTCAGCATCGCGACAGGGCTGGCGAAACACTGCATCCTCGATGATAGAATACCGTCGCCACCCAAGCCGGTCGGCGGGAACCGCCTGCACAATTGCACTGTTTTGGGGCCTCAGCCCGATGGACGCAACAGACCCGCTCATGCAGATTGGTGCCGCGCTGACGGCCCTGGTCTTTGCCCTGGCGCTCCGGCTGGGCCGGCGGGGCGAAGCGGCCCGTGACAGGCTGGCCAGTTGGACGGCCGGGGCATTCACGTTGGAGGCCGCCGCCGTGCTGGTCTCCGTCACCGTCGGTTTGGGCACCGAGACCGGCGTGTTTCTGTACTCGGCCCTGCATGGGCTGGTGCCGGTGCTGGTGCTGGCCGGCGCCGGGCGCCAGCGGCCGGGCGGCGAGCAGAACGCCGTGCTGCTGGCCCTGGTCGGCATCACGGTGGGCGGGCTCGGCACGGCGATGGTCGCCGACGTCCCCACGGCCACAGTGTTGTTCTGCCTGCACGTGTTCAGAGCCGGCGTGTTTCTCGGCGCGGCGTGGCTCATCACCCGCGCCCTTGGCCGGCGCGGCCGCGCGGTCGCGGGCATCGGCGCGACCGCCGGCGTGTTCGCTGCTGGGGTGGCCCTTGGCATCGGTCTGGATGCGCTGTCCGCCGGTTCCGATCCCGCCTTCGCGGCCGTGACCTCCTGGGCGGGGGTCTTGGAGGAAATCGCGCTTTACGGGCTGGGGCTGACCGTTCTGTTGCTGCCGGGACACACGCGTCAGGACAGCGCGATCGCCCCTCGGTCGCCCGAGGGCTGGGCGGATCACCTCATGCAGGCCATGGGTCAGGCCGCGCTGGTGGTCGGGACGGACGGGCACGTCGCCTGGGCCAACGCGGAGGCCGGCCGCCTGTTCGCCGAGGGCACCCGGTCGGCGCTGTTGGGCAAGGACATACGCCTGCTGTTCCCGGACTTCGGCCATCGGATCACCGACGCGCCCGGCAAGGGCACCGGCGTGCCTTCCTCGCCGACGGCGCGATCGAGTCTCGGCCGGACGCTGGGCGGGGCCGAGCTGGGGCTGGAGATCACCCGTCTCCCCATTCCCGGACCGAGCGGCGAGGCGATGACGGGTGTGGTGGTCCATGCCTCGTCAGGCACGAGTCTGTTGACGGGCCTGGTGCATCTCTCGCGGGACATGGACGCGGCCGTCCTGGCCGGCGACTCGGCCGAGGCGTTGTGCCGGCTCGCCTGCGATCGGCTGACCGACATTGAACGCGTGCCGCTGGCATGGATCGCCTTGCGGACCGACCGTGACACGCCAATCCTCGCCGCCGCCGCCGGTCCCGAGGCCGTCGACCTGTGCGATGGCCTGGGCGGTCCCCCGCCAGACTCTTTGGCGGGAACCATCGAACCGCTGTTCCGCCAAGCCACGCTGCATCCGTTCGCCGCCCCGCCGCACGCGCCGGACGGCGACCGCCGGAAACCCGGCGGCACGGGCGAGCCGATCCGGGTCGCCCCGGACGGTCTGCGGCCGGGGTTCGCCTATGCCCTCAGGGCCGGAGACGAGGTGCTTGGCTGCCTGGTGGTGCACCCGGCCGGCGATGCCTCGGACCGCGGGCTGCGCCAGCGCGCCGAGTTCATTGCTCGGCGGTTGGCCATCATGACCAAACTGATCCGCAATTCATCGTTCCTGCGGCTGCAGGCCACCGCCATGACGGTGGCAGCCAACGCCGTGTTCATCACCGACGATCAGGGGCGGATCGAATGGGCCAACGAGGCGTTTGGCCGCCTCTCGGGCTTCAGTCCCGACGAGATCATCGGCAAGACGCCTCATATCCTGTTTTCCGGGCACCAGGACGCGGCCACCTATGCCGACATGTGGGCGACCATCCGCCGTGGCGAGGTGTGGCGCGGCGAACTGGTGGAACGCCGCAAGGACAACACGCTCTACACCGTCTGCCAGACCGTCACCCCCATCACCGGCCCGGACGGAGTTTCCGTGCACTACGTGGCGGTGCACGAGGACGTGACCGAGCGCAAGCGGGCCGAGGAACGCATCCGTTACATGTCAAACTACGACACCCTGACACGGTTGCCCAACCGGGCGCTGTTCCGAGACCGCCTCATCCATGTCGTCCAGCAGGCGCGCCGCACCGACGGCACTGTCGCCGTCCTGTTCGTGGACCTGACCAAGTTCAGCCGCGTCAACGACACACTGGGCCACGACATCGGCGACCGGATCCTGATGACCGTCGGCTCGCGCATCAACGCCGCCGTGGCCGAGGACGTGGACACCGTGGCCCGCATGGGCGGTGACGAGTTCGCCATCATCCAAAGCGTCGTGGGCGGCGCCGACGCCGCCGCAACCCTGGCCCGCCGGGTGGCGAAGATCATCGAAACGCCGGTCGAGGTGGGCGGACACACCGTCTCCCTGCGCGCCACGGTCGGCATCGCCATGTATCCGGACGACGGCAACGACCCCGACCAGATCATCCGCAACGCCGACCTGGCCATGCACCGCGTGGCCCACCATGAGGGCGAGCACTACCGTTTCTACTCGAATGACATCAACAATGAGGCCCAGATCCGACTGGGCCTGGAGGCCGACTTGCGCCGGGCGCTGGACCGCGACGAGTTGGAGAACTTCTATCAGCCGCAGTATGACATGACCGGAACGCTGGTCGGTATGGAGGCCCTGGTCCGCTGGCGCCATCCGACCCGAGGGCTCGTCCCGCCCGGGCAGTTCATCGGCGCCGCCGAGGACAGCGGCCTGATCCTGCCCCTGGGCGAGGCGGTCCTGCGCCGCGCCCTCGCCGATATCGACGCCTGGCGAGCGCACGGCCTGCCGACCCTGCCGGTGGCGGTCAATCTCTCGGCGGTGCAGTTCCGCGACGGTGGCCTGGTGGACCGCATCCGCGAGTCGCTCGAGGCCCACGACCTGCCGCCCGAGGTTCTGGACCTGGAGATCACGGAAAGCGTCCTGATGACCGACCACGTCGGCACCGTCGCCTTCCTCAACCAGTTGACGGGCGCCGGCTTTCGGATCGCCATTGACGACTTCGGCACGGGGTACTCGTCCCTCGCCTATCTGAAGCGGTTCCCGGTGCACAAGCTGAAGATCGATCAGTCTTTCGTTCAGCACCTGGACACGGACACCAACGACGCCATCCTGGTTCGCGCCATCATCAACCTTGGGCACAGCCTGGGCATGACCGTCATCGCCGAGGGCGTCGAAACACAGGCGCAGTTCGAGTATCTGCGCCAGGAAGGCGCCGACGTGGTGCAGGGGTATCTGTTCAGCAAGCCGATTCCGAGGGAAGAGATGGAGGACCTGTTGCGCACCGAAACCGGCCGCATCGGCCGAGCGGCGGCGCGCGTCGGACCCTGACGCGCCGCCCTCCGCCGGCGCCGGCCGAGCGAACGATCGCTCAGGCCGCGTCCCCGTGTTGCGTCGGGTGGCCCTGCGCCCGCCAGGCCGACATGCCGCCGCTGACCACCGCAAGCTGCTGGAAGCCCGCCTTCTTGAGGATCCGGGCCGCGTGGGCGGCGCGGCTGGACGTCTGACAGATCAGGAACACCGGCGTGTCGGCATACGCGCTCAGGCCGGGACCCGCCTCCTCCACGCGCCGGCCAAGCTGGTCCAGCGGCAGGTTCAACGCCCCCGGAACATGGCCATGGCGGCCCGCGTACTCGCCCGGCGTGCGGACATCAACCACCAGCACGTCGTCGCCACGATCCAGGTGCTCGCGCAACACGGACGGCGCCACCAGGGGGACACCGCCCGCCATCAGGCGCGGCATGGCGCGGAACAGAAGAAGCGCCGCCATGCCGATCAGCACGGGCACAAGGATCTCCATGGAGACAAGATCGAAGCCGTCCACGGTGGTCATGTCCTGTTCTGGCGGCGGGAACGTAGGGTGTGCGGGAGGTAACCCCGCGCCGGGGCGCTGTCAAGAATGGGCAATGCCCGCGGGTCCGCCGCCCCTCGTCACGACGGGCTCGACTCCCGCCCGTCGGTGATGGAGGATGCCCCACCGTTTGCCCCCGAACCCCAAAGGACCTTTCGCCCTATGATCCGTCATGTCGTGCTGTTCAGCCTTACGTCGCCGGAACACCTGGAGACGGCGCGGGCGGGGCTTGAGCGGCTGGCCACGAATCCGCACGCTCGCGCGCTTGAGGTCTCGGTCAACCTGAAGTCCGATCCGATCGGCAACGGCGTCGACCTGATCGTGCACGCCGTGTTCGACGACGAGGCCGCGCTGGAGGCCTATCGCCGGCACCCCGTCTACCAGGAAGCCATCGACATCGTGCGGCCCTTGCGCGACGTCCGCGTGGCCGCCGATTTCGTCAGCACGATTACCTGACCCGCCTCCCCGAGGTGTCGTCGGCCGCGTGGCGCTGGCGTCCGCATGGACACACCGACCCGCAGGGCTTACATCCCCGGCCATGACAGACACCTCTCTCCCCTCCCGGATCCGCGTGATCGGCGGCGGCCTCGCCGGCAGCGAGGCTGCGTGGCAGTGCGCGCGCCTTGGCCTCGTCGTCGAGCTGATCGAAATGCGCCCCATCCGCGCCACCGACGCCCACGTCACCGACGGCCTGGCCGAGCTGGTGTGCTCCAACTCGTTCCGCTCCGACGATGCCGAGGGCAACGCCGTCGGCCTGCTGCACGAGGAAATGCGCCGGCTGGACTCGCTGGTGATGGCGGCGGCCGACCGCAACCGGGTGCCGGCCGGCGGCGCCTTGGCGGTGGACCGCGAGGCCTTCTCGCGCGACGTCCATACCACGCTGGAGAGCCATCCCAACGTGACCATCACGCGCGGCGAGATCACCGCCCTGCCCGGCCCCGACGACGGCCCGACGATCATCGCCACCGGCCCCCTGACCTCATCGGCGCTGGCCGAGGCCATCCGCGCCGAGACGGGCGAGGACCACCTGGCCTTTTTCGACGCCATCGCCCCCATCGTCCATCGGGACAGCATCGACATGGACGTGGCCTGGTTCCAGTCGCGCTATGACAAGGGCGAGGGATCGGACTACATCAACTGCCCGCTGGACCGCGCCCAATACGACGCCTTCATCGACGCCCTTTTGAGCGCCGAGACGGTGGCCTTCAAGGAGTGGGAGGGCACGCCCTACTTCGAGGGCTGCCTGCCCATCGAGGTCATGGCCGAGCGCGGCCGCGAGACCCTGGCCCACGGCCCCATGAAACCGGTCGGCCTGACCAATCCGCGCGCACCCGACCGCAAGCCACACGCCATCGTCCAGTTGCGCCAGGACAACGCGCTGGGCACGCTCTACAACATGGTCGGCTTCCAGACCAAGATGCGCCACGGCGAGCAGGCGCGCATCTTCCGCATGATCCCGGGCCTGGAACGGGCCGAGTTCGCTCGCCTGGGCGGTATCCACCGCAACACGTTCCTCAACAGCCCGCGTCTGCTGGACGGTACCCTGCGCCTCAAAAGCCGGCCGTGGGTGCGCTTCGCCGGGCAGGTGACGGGGTGCGAGGGGTATGTGGAAAGTGCCGCCGTGGGGTTGATGGCCGGCCTGTTCGCGAGCGCCGAGGCGCGCGGCGAGACGCCGGCGTCGCCGCCAGCGACGACGGCGCTGGGGGCCTTGCTGAACCACATCACCAACCCGGCCCACGCCGAGACGTTCCAACCGATGAACGTCAACTTCGGCCTGTTCCCGGAACTGCCGCCGGAGTTGACCCGGGTCGGCAAGCGCAAGCTGCGCGGCCGCGACCGCAAGGCGGCGTATGCGCGCCGGGCGCTGGAGGATCTGGCGGCGTGGATGGGCGAGCAGCGGGCGGAGCACACGAACGCCTGAACGCTTTTTCGCACCGGCTCAATACCCCGCCACGACCCCATCGGCGCGGGGATCGGTCGCCCCCTCCAGAACGCCGTCGGGACGGCGCACGATCGCCCCGGCATGGCCGGTCACCTCGTCGAACGGCCCCAACCGGGTCACGGTATGCCCCGCCGCCTCAAGGGCCGAGATCACCGCCGGATCGAGCCGGCTTTCGACCTTCACGTCGTCGGTACGCCCGACCCAGGTCCGACCCAGCATCCAGCGCGGCGCCGTCACGGCCTCCTGCAGCCCCTGGCCGAACAACACGTGGCGGGTGAAGATCTGCGCCTGCACCTGCGGCTGCGCGTCACCGCCCATGGTGCCGTAGACCATCGTCGCGCCGTCGGGCAGCCGCGCCATGGGCGGGTTCAGGGTGTGGAACGGCCGCCGGCCCGGCTTCAACACGTTGGGCCGGGCCGCGTCGAGCTGAAAACTCGTGCCCCGGTTCTGCCATAGGATCCCCGTGTCGCCCAACACCACGCCGGCGCCGAACTCGTGGTACAGGCTCTGGATGCAACTGACCGAACGCCCTGCATTGTCGATGCAGCCCATCCACACGGTATCGCCGTCGCCGACCCCGTTGGCCGAAGGCCACGGCGCGGCGCGGCGCCGGTCGATGCGGGCCGCGCTCTGATCCAGCATGGTGTCCGACAGGTAGGTCGTCGGGTGCAGCGCCATGTAGCGCGGATCGGTCACATGCCGGTCACGCACCGCGAAGGCCACCTTGGCCGCCTCGATCAGCCCGTGCGCATGGTCGAACGATCCCGCCTCGGTCACCCCCAGGCGTTCGAACAGGCCCAGGATCATCAGCGAGGCCAGCCCCTGGGTCGGCGGCTGCGTGTTGTAGACGGTGCCGTGGTCCAGCTTCAGGACCAGCGGTCGGCGCCGCACCGAGCGGTGGCTGGCCAGATCATCCGAAACCAGCGGGCTGCCCACCGCCTTCAACTCGGCCGAGATGGCGCGGCCAACCTCGCCCCTGTAGAAGTCCCCCAGACCGCGCTCGGCCAGGCGGCGCAGCGTCTCGCCCAGGGCCGCGTTGCGCAGACTCGCACCGGCGGCGGGCGCCGCCCCGTCCTCCAGGAACAGGTCCGCGAACCCCGGTAGGTCCGCGAGTTGATCCCTGACCTGCGCCGTGGTCCCGGCCAGCGATTGTGCCCGGGGACAGCCCGCCTCGGCGTAGTGGATCGCGTCTTCCAGCAGGCGCGCCAGCGGCAGCGCGCCGTCCCAATGCTGGCCGCTGATCTCCAGCGCCGAGGCCCAGCCGGACACCGCGCCGGCCACCGTGTTGGCCGCCAGAGGACCGCGGACCGGCACGCGGTCCAGTCCCTGGGACCGGTACAGGTCGACGGTGACGGCCTTGCCGGCCACGCCGGCGGCCTCGATGGACAAGGGCGCGCGCCCGGGCCGGGCCACCAGCCAGAAGGCATCGCCGCCCAGGCCGTTCATGTGCGGATAGACGACGGCGCACGCGGCGGCGGTGGCCACCATGGCCTCGATGGCGTTGCCGCCCTCGCGCAGGACTCGCAATCCCGCCTGCGCCGCCAGATGGTGCGGTGCGACCACCATGCCCCCATCGGCCATCAGGGTGTGCAGCATGGCTCCTCGATCCCGTCGTCGGCGTATCGGACGTTCGTCATGTATGCGGGATCGGCCCCACCTTCGTCCAGCACCTCTTGGCAGGTTGCCCGGTCCGGCGGAGCGGAGTAAGGAAGGGGCGCTCCCGCGAAAGCCCGGCGGAAAAGGCGCAATGAAACGAGACTACACCCATAGCATATACATGCCCATTCCGTGGGAGATTTTTCATCGCGACACGCGCGTGCTTGCACAGCGGGTCCTGGCCACGGGGCGGCGCTTCGACGGGATCATCGCCATCGCCCGTGGCGGCCTGATCCCCGCGTGCATCATCGCCCGGGAACTGGACATCCGCACCGTCGAGGCGGTCAGCGTCGCCAGCTATGATGATCGGTCCCAGGGCGAGCCGCGTATGCTCAAGGGCGTCGACACCGAACTCGTCGGCGACGGGCACAACTGGCTGATCGTCGACGACCTTGTGGATTCGGGCGTGACGGCCGGAGTCGTCCGCCGCCTCCTGCCCCGCGCCATCATCGCCACGGTGTACGCGAAGCCGGAAGGCCAGGCGGCCGTGGACCTGTTCGCCGTCCCGGTGCAGAGCGAGTTGTGGCTGCTGTTCCCGTGGGATGCCGAACTGAAGCCCAACGAGCCCCTGGCCCGGAACGGGCTGGGCGGCAAGCCCGGACCGTGACGCGCCGGTGCGGATGACAATTGTTCAAAGGGCATGACCCGGCGCGCAAGGGCGTGCAGAATGGCGGCCCCAGGGGCGCCGCACTGCGCGATGCGGCCTGGGACCCGAAGAAACAAGGACCATGCCCATGCGTTCCAAGGCTTTCTTGATCAGAGCGTTCCTGTTGCTTGCCCTGATCATGGCCGGCGCCGCGCGCCTCGCCCCGGCGAATGCGACGGAGCCGGAGCCGCTCAGCCTCGGGTTCATGCCCTACCTGAACGCCGAACACCTGATCGAGAAGTACACGCCCCTGGCCGACTATCTGTCGGACCACCTGGACCGGCCGGTCCGGATCACCGTGGCCCGCAACTACAACGAGCACATCCGCCTGACCGGGGAGGATCGGCTGGATATCGCCTTCCTCGGCGGCAGCCCCTATGTCGTGATCGGCGAGCGCTATGGCCTCAAGCCCCTTCTGGTCCGGTACGTGTTCTCGGGCAAACCGACCTTCCGTTCAGTCATCCTGGTCGACGCCAACAGCGGGGTCCAATCCTTGGCCGACCTGGCGGGCAAACGCATGGCCTTCGGCAACGTGAACTCCACCCTCAGCACGCAGGTTCCGTTGTACATGCTGATGCAGGCCGGGGTGGGACTGGGGGACCTGGCCGCCGCAACGCATCTGCGCAACCACGAGAACGTCATCCTGGGCGTACGGTTCGGCGACTTCGACGCCGGCGCGGTGGCCGAGGAGGTCTTCAACGAGCATGATGACGGGACGATCCGCGCCCTGGCCCTGTCGCCGGACCTGTCGACCCATGTGTTCGTGACCCGCACGACCATGGACCCGGCTCTGCGGCAGACCATCGCCACGGCGCTCATAAGCCTGCGCGACGATCCGCGCGGCCCGGCGATCCTGGGCGCGATCAGCCCGACCCTGACCGGATTCGCCCCGGTGCGCGATCGCGACTACGACCTGCATCGGACGATTCTGGCGGACGTCCTGCCCGTCCTCGGGGAGTGACAGGCCAACGATGGGGCGCACCCTGAAACACAATCGGTGGGGGCTGCTGGTCACCATTGTCCTGGTTCTGACGCTGTTCGCCTCGCTCGCCAGCGTGCTGGTGCATGGTCAACAGAAGGCCCGGTTGACCGAGGACCACGTCCGCAGGATGCGGATGGAGGCCGATCTGATCGGCGCCGTCCTGACCGACGCCATGCTGCGCCACGATTACGCCGAGGGGCAGCGCCTGCTGGCCGACTGGACGGCCAAGCACACCGAGGTCGTGGTCCTGACCGTCGAGTTGGACAACGGCCGGCCCTTCTTCGTCTATCGAGCACAGGGCCACACCGGCAGCACGCCGTTGGCGGTCGAGCGCGTGTTCCGGTACCACGACCGCGCCCTGACCCTGACCCTGTGCCATGACGTGGCGGAGCTTACCGGCGCCATGGCCTCCCTGCGGGGTGGGCTCGTTCTGTTAACGGTCTCATTGATCGGCCTGACGGCCCTGACCCTCTGGTACATCCTCTTCCGCTGGATCCTGCGGCCGATGGAGGAGGAGATCGCCACCCGCACCCGCGACCTGAACGCGGCCCGCGACACCCTGGAGCAGCAGGTCGCGGAGCGCACCGCCTCGCTGGCCGCCGAGATCGACATGCGCCGGCGCGCCGAGGCCGAACTCCGCAAGCGCGGAATGCTGGTCGAGCAAAGCCCGGTCATGATCTTCATCACCGATCGCGACGGGGTGATCGAATACGTGAACCCGAAGTTCGAAGAGGTGACGGGATACGTGGCCGCCGAGGCCCTTGGCCAGACGCCACGCCTGATCAAGTCGGCCGACACGCCGCGCGCCGTGTACGAGGACCTGTGGCGCACGATCCTCGCGGGCCGCAGTTGGCGCGGCGAACTGAAGGATCGCCGCAAGGACGGCCGCGAGTTCTGGGCCACCGTCGCCATAACCCCCATCAAGGACACGGACGGCGCGATCACCCACTTCGGCGCCCTGCACGAGGACATCACCGAGCGCAAGCTGGCCGAGGAGTCGATGATCGAGGCCCGCCACGCCGCCGAGATGGCCAACAAGGCCAAGACGGACCTGCTGGCCAACATGAGCCATGAGTTGCGCACGCCGCTGAACGCCATCATCGGCTTTTCGCAGGCGATGACGGACGGCCTGTTCGGTCCGCTCGGCGATGAGCGGTACGGCGAGTACGCCGCCTTTATCCGGTCGTCCGGCACGCACCTGCTGGACCTGATCAACGACATCCTGGATGTCTCGGCGGTCGAGGCCGGCCGTCTGACCCTGAACGAGGAGCCGGTCAGCCTGGCCGACATCTTCGAGTCCTCCTCGCGTCTCGTGATGCCCCACGCCGAGACCGCCGGGGTCACGCTGAACAGCACCATCGGCCGCGACCTGCCGCTGGTCGAGGCGGATCCCCGGCGACTGAAACAGATCCTGCTCAATCTTCTGTCCAACGCCGTCAAGTTCACGCCAGAAGGCGGCCGGGTCGACTGCGACGCCCGGATCGACACGGACGGGGCGATGGTGATCACCGTGCGCGACACCGGCATCGGCATGGACGCGGACGGCCTGGCCACCGCCATGTCCAAATTCGGCCAGGTGGACAGTTCCCTTTCGCGCAAGCACGAGGGCACCGGCCTGGGCCTGCCCCTGACCAAGGGTCTCGTCGAACTGCACGGCGGCACCCTGGACTTGGCCAGCACGGTCGGCGAGGGCACCACGGTCACCGTACGCCTGCCCGCGTGGCGGGTGATCGCGCCGACAGGGACGATGCGTTAGACATGCCGTGGGTTGCCCCGACATTGCGCGGGGGGGCTCCCGAAAGCCCAACACGGGACAGACCACGGCGACGGTGGCACCAGCCACGCCTTGGGATCAGGCCTGCCCGTCCGGCGCGTGCCCCTCGCGGCGCAAACGCGCCCACACGGCCCGCCGCTGGGGCGACGTCATCCGTTTCCAATCGCGGATTTCCGCCAGGGTGCGCCCACAGCCCACGCACACCGCCCCCGCCTCATCCAGCCGACAGACCGAGATGCAGGGCGAGGGGACCTCGTCGTCTTCGTCGGGAGACTCCGCCATCGCGCGTTCCGAAAGGTCCTCGGTGGGGCTCAACAGCCGTCGTCGTCCAGGGGCGTCAATTCCTTCAGCGACGCCCGCAAGGCCATGGTGCCGAAGTCCTGAATGATCTCCTGGGCCACCCCGTTGGCGTGGTAGCGCAGCCGGATTTCGTACTCGGGCAGGCTGCCCGTACTGTCGGGCGCGAAAAAGCTGAGCACCATACGCCAGGACGGCCCGGCCAGCAGGGCATGATCCGCCAGTTCCGACGGCGCGCCGGCCGGCACGGCCTCGATCAGCACCGCCGTCGCCTGCATCGGGCCGGCCGGTTCGGAGCCATCGAACATCGGCACGGTGAAGATGCGCTTGCCCTGGCGCGCCGCCCGCAGCGCCGCGAAGGTGTGTTCCGCCGGCAGCATAACATCGGGCGCCAGGTCCATCGTCTTTTCCTCGGGGTGCGAGAAGGTGGCCACGCCGCCCTCGCCCGGGTCCATGCGCGCCCTGCCGTCGATCAGCTCTTGGACCGCGCCGTTCCGTTCCGAGCGGATCCGGAACCGGTACTGGGTGCTGTCCTTGCTTTCCCAGGAAATGAACGACCAGTCGGTGCGGACCGAGTCGGCGCGGGCGTAGGACAGGTCCAGGTGGGTGCGGCTTTCCATGGCCCACCCGTCGCAGGTATCCGTGATCCGGTAGTGCATGGCGCCGCGCGCGCCAATCACCGGGCTGCCGTCCGCCCGGCTGATCAGGCGCAACTCGTAGCGGGCCTCGTGCGGCGTGAGGGAGACCGCCTGCCCCGACGCGCCGCCGTCGTCCTCGGCCGTGGCGGGCGCGGCCGCCAGGCCAAGCGTCAGCGCCGCCAGGATCATCCCAAGGATTGCCCGACCGGGGCCGCGCCAGCCCGTCGAATGCCGCCTCTGGGTCACACGCGCGCCGCTGATCGTCATGCCGGGAGCCTCCTGTCCTGTTCCATGGTCACCGGGACCGCCGGGTTTGGCCGTCCATCCCGCACCGCCCCAATTTGGGTCGGGACGCCGCCGAAGTCCAAGGAAGAGTGGACGGAAGAGTGGACGGAAGAGTGCACTGGGCCGGTGCCGCCAGCCCAACCGCGCACGAAAAACCGGCGGTGCGTGGGGGAAACGCACCGCCGGCGGGGGGACAGAAGAACGCGAACAAACGCCGTCTTCTGCGGCCAGACAGTAGCGATGCGGGCCTGACGGTGGGCTTACCCGTATATTACATCTCATTCATATAACACCGATACCAGAGCACGATGATCCGACTCATCGCGCCCGGATCAGCGTGCCCGCGCCGTGCGGCGTGAACAGTTCCAGCAGGATGGCGTGCGGCACGCGGCCATCCAGGATCACCGCCGCCTCGACGCCGTTCTCGACCGCCTTCAGGCAGGTCTCGACCTTGGGGATCATACCGCCCGAGATCGAGCCATCGGCGATGCCCGAATGCGCCTCGCCGGCCGACATCTCCTCGACCAGCGTCCCGGCGCCGTCGAGCACGCCCTTGACGTCCGTCAGCACCAGCAGCCGCCGGGCATCGACGGCGGCGGCGATGGCCCCGGCCACCGTGTCGGCGTTGATATTGAACGTCTCGCCGTCATCGCCCTGGCCGATTGGGGCGATCACCGGGATGACGTCCGAGCCCTCGAAATAGTTCAGGACGTGCGGCTGTATTTCGGTCGGCTCGCCGACGAAGCCCAGGTCCAGCAGCTTTTCGATGTTGCTGTCCGGGTCCCGGCGCGCGCGGCGCAGCTTGGTGGCCCGGATCATGTGGCCGTCCTTGCCGGACAGGCCGATGGCGAAGCCGCCCGCCTGGGTGATGGCGGTGACGATCTCCTTGTTGATGGAGCCGGACAGAACCATTTCGACGATGTCCACCGTGGCCCGGTCGGTCACCCGCAGGCCGTCGATGAACTCGGACTGGATTTTCAGGCGCTCCAGCATCCTCTGGATCTGCGGCCCGCCGCCGTGCACCACCACCGGGTTGATGCCCACCTGTTTGAGCAGCACCACATCGCGCGCGAACAGGGTGGACAGGTGCGCGTCCCCCATGGCGTGGCCACCGTACTTGATGACCACGGTCTCGCCCGAGAACCGGCGCATGTAGGGCAACGCCTCCGACAGGGTCTTGGCCTTTTCCAGCCAGACCTCGCGCAAGGCCTCCTTGTCCTGACCGATTCCGTCGTGGCCGCCCATGCCCCGGTCCCCCTTCACGATCCGTTTGTCACGCCGTGCCGTCGCCCGCCGGCAGCGCGATCTCGGCCAGCGCGGCGCGCACCTCCGGCACGCCCTCGCCCGTCTGCGCGCTGGTCGTCAGCACGTCCGGATGGGCCGCCACATGGCCGGACAGCGCCGCCCGCGTGGCCGCCAGCACGTCGAAGAGCGCCTTCTTGCCCGGCTTGTCGGCCTTGGTCAACACCACCTGATAGTTCACGGCAGCGCCGTCGAGCATGGTCATGACCTCGCGGTCGATGCCCTTCAGGCCGTGGCGCGCGTCCACGAGCAACAACACCCGCCGCAGGGGCGGCCGACCTTTCAGGTAGGCGTTCACCAGCCGCGTCCAGGCGTCGACCTTGGCCTTGGGCGCACGGGCGAAGCCGTGCCCGGGCAGGTCGGCCAGCATCAGGCGCGGGCGGCCCTCTCCGCCCAGCGTGAACAAATTGATCTCCTGCGTGCGGCCTGGCGTGTTGGAGGTGCGAGCCAGCGTCTTGCGGCCGGTCAGGGCGTTGACCAGGCTGGACTTGCCAACGTTGGAGCGGCCGCAGAAGGCGACCTCCGGCAGGTCGGAGGCGGGCAGGCCCGACAGGTCGGCGACGCCGCGCAGGAAGGTGCAGGGCTGGGCGAACAGCACCCGGCCGGCTTCCAGCCGGGCTGCCGCCTCGTCCTTCGCGTCATCCTCCGCCAAGACCCCGATCCCCGCCCGCTCAGGGATTCACCTTCGCCCCCATGCGCCGCATGATGTACCACTGCTGCGCCATGGACAGGATGTTGTTCAAGGTCCAGTAGATCACCAGCCCGGCGGCGAAACGCGCCAGAATGAAGGTGAACAGGATCGGCAACATGGCCATGATGCGGGCCTGCGTCGGGTCGGGCGGCGTCGGGTTCAGTTTCTGCTGCAGGTACATGGACGCGCCCATGATGAGCGGCCAGATGCCGATGTGCAGGAACGTCGGCGCATCCCACGGGATCAGCCCGAACAGCGTGAAGATGTTGGTGGGGTCGGGCGCCGACAGATCCTGGATCCAGCCATAGAACGGCGCGTGCCGCATCTCGATGGAGACGAACAAGACCTTATACAGGGCGAAGAACACCGGGATCTGGATCAGGATCGGCAGACAGCCCGACAGCGGATTCACGTTCTCGCGCTTGTACAGGCCCATGATCTCCTGCTGGGCGCGCTGCTTGTCGTCCTTGAAGCGCTCCTGGATCTT
>Ga0207419_1001661_pt1 | contig 16111 bp, 11 predicted proteins | sample ElkSloMetagenome_4_FD_184723 | JGI IMG/M metagenome (GOLD analysis project Ga0207419, IMG submission 184723) | Hot spring microbial communities from Elkhorn Slough, Monterey Bay, USA - MD2A (version 2) | ecosystem: Environmental > Aquatic > Marine > Intertidal zone > Estuary: Microbial mat ...
TCTATTCGAACAATTTCGATCTTGAGCTCAGCTACTTCGCCGGCGAGGTGCTCGGTGCGGCCTCGATCGGGTTGTTCTACAAGGATATCGACGGCTTTTTCGTGACCACCGATGTGTCGGGTACCGGTCCTTTCGCGGACTTCGATGAGGTCATTACGGTCGTCAACGGCGACAGGGCTGAGCTCTTCGGTGTCGAATTGAGCTATGTGCAGGAGTTCAGCTTTCTGCCCGGAGCCTGGGATGGGCTGCTGCTGATCGCAAACTACACCTACGTCGACTCCGAAGCCGACGTGCCTTTCCGCGATGGATCCATCCGTCTGCCTCAGCAGTCTGACCATATTGGCAATGTTGCGCTGGGCTACGACAAGGCCGGTCTGTCGCTGCGCCTAGCGCTGAATCACCGCGGCGAATACCTCGAAGAGATTAATGATCCGGACGACCCAAGCCAGGATCGTATCGTCGAGGACGAGACGCGATTGGACTTCACGTCTGAATATCAGGTCACGGACAACATCGCCGCTTTGTTCAGCGTCCAAAACATCACCGACGAGCCGTTCTACGCCTTCCTAGGCGATAAGCGCTACGCCAATCAATACGATCAGTTCGGCCGGACCTGGGAATTCGGCCTGCGCCTCGTGTTCTGATCGCTCACGCTGTCTGCTCTGCACGTCAGACCATGGGATGGGCAGGCCGTGATCGACGAACGGTTACACCAGCCGCACGGCTGGATGCGGCTGCTGGACGTGACGACAGTCGCGGCGTGATTCGTCATCTTCAGATGGGTTCGTTATCCTCTCGTAATGATTCCATTTACGATTATTCTCGATTCGTCGTTTCTGCACCATTGGACTGCAGTCTTCAAAGCCGCAGGCAAAAATTGGCTGGACAGCCAAGCCTTCATCTATGCCGCCGCGCTGGCTTTCTTTACGGTCTTTTCGATCGCACCCGTGGTCATCTTGATAGTCGCGCTCCTCGGTCTAGTGCTGGGCGAGGACACCGCTCGGGCCGAGCTTATGGGGCAGCTTGAAGCGGTTATGGGTCCGCAGGCTATCGGAGTTGTGGAAACAGCGATTCAAAACTCCCGAATCGAGGACAGCGGCATCTGGCCGACTCTGGCCGGGCTGGGCGCGACGATCGTCGGTGCCACGACCGTTTTTGCCCAGATGCAGAAGTCGCTCAATCAGATCTGGGACGTCGCGCCTCGGCCGTCGCGAAATAGTTTTTTCCTGTTTATCAAGGCGCGCCTGCTATCGCTGACTATGGTGCTGTCGATCGGGTTCATTCTTCTTGTTTCGCTGCTGCTGGGCGTGGTTGTCCGCGCCGTCATTGCGCACGCCGAGCAGTGGTTGCCGGTACCGAGTTGGCTCATGCTCGGTTTCGAGCCGGTGCTGGCGCTGACTGTCGTCACGCTGCTGTTCGCCGCGATTTTCCGCATCTTGCCTGACGTTGTGCTGCGCTGGTCGGATGTGATCGCGGGCGCGTTTATCACCGCCCTCTTGTTCACCGTCGGTCGTACGCTGATTGCCTGGTACCTGGCCAATACCGCCGCAGCCTCGGCCTATGGCGCGGCGGGGTCACTGGTACTGCTGCTGCTGTGGGTCAATTACTCTTCGCTGATCCTATTGATTGGTGCCTCCATATGCCGGGCTAATCTTGAAGCACGGGGACGTAGCATTCGTCCTCGCAACACGGCCGTGCGCGTCCATCGTGAGCTAGTCGAAGACCCCAAGCACGAGACCCGCTAGGAAGCCTCAATTCTACGAGCTGGTGCAACCAACTGAGCCTTATTTTCGGGTACTCTGAAGCGCAAGCGGTAAGCCGGACCGCCGATCGTCATATTTTCTCCACGCCCGGCATCTAGGGTCTCAATGGGGTGTCAGATGGCACGGAGCGATCAGGGAGCAACAATGACCAGCGGGCTTAAAAATCGCCGTCAGGCGCTTAGTCTTTTGATTGGCGGCGCGGCCGCTCTACCGATTGGTGGCGTCTTATTGTCTCCCGCTTTGGCCTGGGCTCAGGGGATTCCGAGAGTATCCGAGGACGATCCAATCGCATTTGCGCTGGGTTACGTGCACGATGCCGCCAGGGTTGACCAATCGAAATATCCGCGCTACGAGACCGGGCAAATCTGCGCCAACTGCCAGCAATGGCAGGGCGAGACAGACGAGGATTGGGCACCCTGCGCGATCATCCCCGGTCGCCTGGTGAGTAACCCGGGCTGGTGTAGCGTCTGGGTTCGGAAGGTCGGCTGATGCGGCGCCGACGCGACTTCAGGCCGCTGAGTCGTCATCGAAAGCAGCCTGCGCCATGAGCTATCACGCGCTTTCGGGTCAGCGCTCTATGGGCCAGCTCCTTCGCTACTTTTTCTCTATCCTGGCGCCCGAGCGCAAGTACTACATCCTGGCCATCATCTACGGTCTCGGGATCAGCGTTCTTTCGCTGGCCACGCCTGTTTCGGTTCAGATGCTGATCAACACGATCGCCAATACGGGTCTAACCGCGCCGCTTATCGCGCTTTCAGTGACGCTGTTCGTTCTGCTGCTATTTGCCGGGCTGCTCAACGCTCTTCGCATCCACTTGATGGATCTGTTTGCGCGTCGCTTCTACGCTCGGATGGTGTCGGAAATTTCGCTGCGAGCCATCTACGCGCTCAACCCGTTCTTCGACGATAACAGCAAAGGACCGCTGTTCAACCGGTACTTCGACATCGTCATCGTCCTGAAGTCCGTGCCCAATCTGCTGGTAGGTGGCTTCACGATCGTGCTGCAAGCGGTCGTTGGCTTCGTGCTGGTGTCGCTCTACCACCCGCTTTTTTTGGTGTTCAACCTAGTCATCATCCTGCTTGTCTGGCTGACCTGGATGATCTGGGGCCGCCGTGCGATCCGCAGCGCAGTCGACCTGTCCAATCGCAAACACGCGACCGCGGCTTGGCTTGAAGGGCTCGCGGCCTCCAACGGCTTCTTCAAGACTGAGCGCCACATTGACGAGGCGCTGGAGCGCACGGACTCAGTGACCAATGACTACATTCGATGCCACGAGCGGCATTTTCGGCACCATTTCTCGCAGACCCTGTGCTTCTTATTTATCTACGCTGCGGGCAGCGCTGCGCTACTGGGGCTAGGGGGTTGGCTGGTGATTCGCGGTGAGCTCTCGCTTGGCCAGCTCGTTGCCGCCGAACTGGTTCTATCGGTCGTACTCTTCGGTATCGCACAGCTGGGGATCTATCTCAACTATCTCTATGACCTGAGTGCCGCCATTGACGAGCTTTCGCTGTTTGACGATGTCGAACAGGAAGCACCATCGCGGGATGAAGAGGCCCTGACTGGCGACGCGTCGCTGGCTTTTGTATCTGCCACGGGTGAATCACGCGGTATGGAAGCGACGTTGGACTTCACCATTCCTAGCGGTGCCCGGGTGCTTGCGCGTGCAGAGAACCACAACCTGCAGCGTCTGTTTACTAACTTCATGAAAGCGCATGATACGCCGCGCGGCGGCTATATCGCGCTCGGCGGCACCGACATCCGGTCGGTCAAGGCGCACAATCTGCGGCGGCAGGTCATCGTGATCGACCGCCCTAACGCGGTCGAGATGACGATCCGCGAATATCTGGGCCTGAGTTCTGAGGGCGCAACGATCGAGCGCATTTTGACCGTGGTTCGCGCGGTCGGCCTCGAGGTCAGTATCGCCCAGCTCGATCAGGGCCTGGACACGCCAATCGCGTCGACGGGCTGGCCGCTATCGATCACTGAAACAATGCAGCTCAAGCTCGCGGCCGCGATTCTGGCCCAGCCGCGCGTGCTGATCTTGAACCAGATCTTCGATGTGATGCCGGTCTCGAGGCTCCGAGCCTCGTTTGACCTCTTGCAGGAGCAGTCGGCGACCACCGTAATCTTCTTCTCCAACCGTCACAGCGACCTCGGCTTCGAGACGTTCCTGGCGATCGCGCGGCGCGGGCAGACCCTGCATTCAAGCTACGAGGCGCTGGCGGCCGCAGAGAAGCAGGATTTCACTGCCGATCCGGTCAGTCCGGATCAGTTCGTGGACGCTGATCGGCCACCAGCCTCGAGCGAGGGCTGAATCATGACAACGACCGACCGACATGAAAAACACTTCAAAACATTGAGTCGTCAGCGCGTGCCTCGAGTCATGCCTGCAATCGCCTGGATCCTCGCCGTTGGTCTCGTATCAGGCGCGCTGTTTATGGTTTTCGTCCCCTGGCAGCAGACCTCGGCCGGTGCGGGTTCAGTAACGGCACTGAACCCGAACGATCGCCTGCAGGAGATCAACGCGCTGGTGTCCGGGCGGATCCAGGAGTGGTACGTGCGTGATGGCATGCACGTCACCGTGGGCGATCCGATCGTTCGTGTGGTCGACAACGACCCGCAGCTGCTCGAGCGGCTCGAGTCGGAGCGCGGACAGGTCGTAGCCAAGCTCGAAGCGGCCCAGAGCGCCGAGCGCACGGCACAGATTGACTTGCGGCGCATGCAGGATCTCTACGAGGAGGGACTGGCATCTCGTCGCGAATTTGAACAATCCAGAATACGCGTCGAAGAACTACGCGCTCGCGTTGCCGAGGCTGCGGCGGAACTGACTCGTGTCGAGGTGAACATCTCTCGTCAGTCAGTTCAGATCGTCCGCGCGCCGCGTGACGGGGTGATCCTGCGCGTCAATGCCGGCGATGCGGCCACCTTTGTCAACGCTGGTGAGGTGGTGGCCACCTTTGTGCCCGACAACGTGGCGCGCGCCGTGGAAATTTTTGTCGACGGACGGGACGTGGCCCTGGTCCAGCCCGGCGCGCCTGTGCGCCTGCAATTTGAGGGCTGGCCGGCCGTGCAGTTCAGCGGCTGGCCATCGGTTGCGGTCGGCACCTTCCAGGGTAGGGTCGAGGCGGTCGATCCGTCAGCCCAGCCAGACGGTCGATTTCGCGTGCTGGTCACCGAGGACGAGGAGGCCGAGACGTCCTGGCCCGACGAGCGCTTCGTCCGATTTGGCGCGAGAGCGCGCGGGTGGGTGTTGCTGGGTACCGTATCGGTTGGCTACGAATTGTGGCGCCAGTTAAACAACTTTCCACCAACGCTCCCAACCGGGCAGGGGGCTGAGTCGTGAGGCGCCTGCAAAAGTTCTTACTCGCAGTGACGGCTGGCATGGCCTGCGTCATTGCGCTGGCCCAGGACGACCCGGCCCCGTTGGGCCCTCAGGAAGTACTGGAGTCTTCTCTGCAGCATTTTCCGGAAATCCTGGAGGCCATGGCGCGGCGTCGGGCCGCGTCCGGTTCGATGACCGCGGCCGAGGGCGCGTTCGACTTGGTGTTTGAAGCCGAAGGCTTTGGCCGCGCGACCGGTTTTTATGACGGCACGGTGATGAGCGGCGGGGTGAAGCAGCCCCTCAGAACTTTCGGGGGTAATGTCTACGGCGGTTACTCCATCTCGCGCGGTGATTTCCCGATCTATGAGGATGAATACTTCACCAGCCTGGGCGGCAAGCTCAAGGCCGGGGTAATTTTTTCGCTACTGCGCGATCGCCTGATCGACGAGCGTCGATACAATTTGACCGATGCACGACTAAGCGCGCGAGCTGCTGACTTTGATGTAGTCGCGACGCAGGTCGGTGTTCAGCAGCGCGCTCTTGTCACCTACTGGCGCTGGGTGACGGCTGGTCAGAACCTGGCCGTGTACGAAGATCTGTTGCGCAACGCCGCCTCGCGCGAGTCGGCGCTGGCCCGCCAGGTTGCACGCGGGGCTCGAGCAGAGATCTTTCTGACCGAGAACCGTCAGAACATTATCCGACGCATGTCGCTGGTCACCGCGGCCCGGCGTGACTTTCAGGCGCTCGCCAACCAGCTGGCCTTCTACTATCGCAACGAGGACGGCCAATCGATCGTTCCGGACGCTAGGCGAGTTCCACCCTCACCGACGCCTGAATCGCTGAATGAGCTGGCCGTAACCGAGGCCATTTCCGTGTCTGAAGCGATCGAGCGCCGGCCTGAGCTTAAGCTTCTGCGAAACGGGATCGAGCGTTTGCGCCAGCGCATGTTGTTGCAGGAGAACGCACTCAAGCCCCGTCTCGACCTGAGTCTGGAAGTCAGCCAGGGCTTGGGCGGCGACGGCCTGGGCGGTCCATCGCGTGGCGAAACCGATACGATTATCGGCTTCACCTATTCTTTGCCGTTCCAGCAGCGGAGCGCCCGCGGAAGCCTCAGCCGTACCAAGGCCGAGCTGGATGCCCGTGAGTATCAAAGCCAGGCCGTTGAAGAGCAGCTGGAATTCGAACTGGAGAACATCCTGCTTGATCTCTCATTCGCGCAAGCGCTGGTCCAGCTTGCCGCCGAAGAGGTCGGCCAGGCGGTGATCCTTCGCAACGCCGAACAGCGCCGTTTCGAAAGCGGTGCCAGCGATTTTTTCCTGGTCAATGTACGCGAGGAAACGGCCGCCGACGCGCGCGTGCGCTTCTATACCGCGGCGCTGGAAACCCGCATCGCTCGCGCCAACTATGATGCCGCCACGATGGATCTTGAGCGTCTCGCCATTCCGGACCAGGAGCAGGCAACCGAGCTGCCACGCTTGGACTGAGATCTGTCACCAAGGTCGCGTGTCCCGAGATCGGAGACATCCCTGCTGATGCCGACTGGCTATCTGGCCTGATAACTAGAGTTCGTTGCAATGACGTTGCAAATCAGGACCTCAGAGTTTCTTCTCCAGGTCAGCTTGAATGCACCGACTCCGACCTGGCGGTCACAAGGTAATCGTAAAGGGACTACAATGCGCGACGAAGTTGTCCTCTAGTCCTGATCAACCGCCAGCCGGTTCTCGGTACAGCGGTTTTTTTCCGACGCTCGATCACTATGCCGATGCCTGGCCGCATCGGACAAGGTCTTTTTATGCTGTTTTTGCAGACGATTCGACGCGACTGGTTTTCCAGCTTACGCGGCGACACCTTATCCGGACTGGTCGTGGCCATGGCACTGATCCCGGAGGCCATCGCATTTTCATTGATTGCCGGCGTCGATCCCAAAGTCGGTCTTTATGCCTCGTTCTGCATTGCCGTGGTGATTGCATTTGCAGGTGGGCGGCCCGGAATGATATCGGCGGCCACTGGCGCCATGGCTCTGCTGATGGTCACGCTGGTGCGCGATCACGGTCTGGAGTACCTGCTGGCCGCAACGGTTCTGACCGGCATACTTCAGATTATCGCCGGCTACCTTCGACTCGCTGACCTGATGCGCTTCGTGTCCAGGTCCGTGGTCACCGGCTTTGTTAACGCACTGGCCATTCTGATCTTCCTTGCCCAGCTGCCCGAACTGGTCGATGTGCCGGTCGCCGTTTATCCGATGGTCGTGGCCGGTCTGGTCATCATCTATGGTTTGCCGCGGCTGACTCGGGTTGTGCCGTCGCCGCTGGTCGCTATCGTGGTGTTGACCGCAGTGGCCGTCCTGGTCGGCATCGACGTGCCTACAGTTGGCGATAAGGGCGAGTTGCCGGACGCGCTGCCGATGTTCCTGCTGCCTGACATCCCTTGGAACCTGGACACCTTGATGATCGTCCTGCCGGTCTCGCTGACCTTGATGACGGTGGGTTTGCTGGAGTCGTTCCTGACCGCCCAGATCGTCGATGAGCTGACCGATACGCCCAGCGACAAGCATCGCGAAGCGAAGGGCCAGGGTCTGGCCAACATCACGGCCGGCTTTTTTGGCGGCATGGCCGGTTGCGCGATGATCGGCCAGTCGGTGATCAACATCAAATCCGGCGGTCGCGGACGCATGTCAACGCTCCTGGCCGGCGTGTTCCTGCTGCTGATGGTGGTTTTTCTGGATGACTGGGTCGGCAAGATCCCGATGGCAGCCCTGGTCGCCGTCATGATCATGGTCTCGATTGGTACCTTCAGCTGGCAGTCGATCGGTAATCTGAAGATTCATCCGTACACCTCAAGCGTGGTCATGATCGGAACGGTCGCGGTGACGGTGGCGACCCATGATCTGGCCAAGGGCGTGCTGACCGGCGTGCTGCTTTCCGCGCTGGGCTTTGCTCGCAAGGTCGGTCAGGTGCTGATTGTCGACAGCAGCCTGCAGGCGGATGGCGCGACCCGAGTCTATGTTGTCACCGGCCAGGTGTTCTTTGCCTCCGCCGACCGTTTCCAGTCGGAATTCGATTTTCGCGAAGTGATCGAGGCGGTTCGCATCGATGTGAGTGATGCGCATTTCTGGGATTTGAGCGCGGTTGGCGCACTCGATCGGGTCATCCTCAAGTTCCGTCGCGAGGGCGTTGAGGTGGATGTCATCGGCATGGATGAGGCCAGCCGCACGCTGGTTGATCGTCTGGGCGTTGCCGACAAACCCGATGCGGACAAACTGCTGGGCCACTAAGGAGAGCTGATATGAAAGACGCTGACTATGAAATCCCGGTCGACGGCAAGGTCATGGCCTGTCTGGATGTTTCGGCCTATAGCCATTCGGTGACCGACTACGCCGCCTGGGCATCGAGACGGCTGGCCGCCGAACTAGTCTGTCTGCACGTGCTTGACCATAAGACTGTCAGGCCAGCGACAGGTGACTACAGCGGCAGCATCGGCATCGATGCCGGCAGCCACCTGCTTGATGAGCTGACCGAACTCGAGGCGCAACAAAATCGTCTGGCCATGCAACAGGGCAGAGCGATGCTTGAACAGGCCGGTGCGCGCGCCGCAGAGGCTGGCGCGCTGCGACCTCGATCGGTGCAGCGACAGGGCCCGCTGGCCCGAGCCCTGACTGAACTGGAAGACCAGGTGCGACTGTTTGTGCTCGGCAAGCGCGGCGCGGCCGCTCGATTCAACAGTGATCATCTCGGCGCCAACCTGGAGCGCGTAGTGCGTTCGGTTCACCGCCCGACGCTGGTGACCTCGCGTGAATTCAGGCCGGTCAATACCTTCGGTATGGCCTTCGACGGCAGCGCGACTACGCGCAAGTGCGTCAACATGGTTGCCATCAGTCCCCTGCTCAAAGGGCTGGACTGTCATCTAATCGTGGCTGGCAACCCACCGGCCCGACCCGAGGGGCTGGACTGGGCGATGCAGCACCTGAGCGACGCCGGCTTTGAGCCAGAGGTGCATATCGAATCGGGGAACGCCGAGCAGGTCATCGCCCGCCAGGTCGAAGCGATCGAACTCGACCTGCTGGTCATGGGTGCCTATGGTCATTCGCGCATTCGTCATCTGATCGTCGGCAGCACAACCACCACCATCCTACGTAACTGCCAAATTCCGATTCTGCTGCTGCGCTGAGGCCCTAAGAATTGAACTACGCGCAGCGCATTGTTTCTGAAAGTTCTCTCAGTACTGATCAGGGACGGCATTCCGAGGGCAGAGAATCTAAATCGATGGTCGCGCTGCTGCAGCGCCAGCGGCTGATCGTTCCGTCCTGAAGAATCGGCACTAGCTCCAGCGTGGCGTTGTCGCCAAAGCCGGCTTCAGGACTCAGCTGCAGGACCAGGCGCAGCAGACGCGCGTTGTAGTCGATCCGACTGACCGGGCCCTCGTCGAAGACCTGAGCAAAGCCGGGCGCTTCTTCGGCATTGGGCAGGCGGCCCTCGCTCCTATAGAACTCAGCCACAGCCAGCTTTGCGCTGGCCGCAAACATCAGAAACTCCGAACTCGTCGCGCGCTCGGCATAGTCCTGATAAGCGGGGATCACGATTGCAGCCAGGGCGCCGACCATCGCCATGCCGGCTATCCCGCCCGTGCCGCTGTAGATCACATCGCCTGGGTGGTTTTCAAACACCAGGGCTAGGCCGAGGCTGCCGTCGGAGTAGTGCATTTCCATGCCGACCGAACCATGGTCGGCCAATTCCAGTTCATGCGCGCTCGGGAAGCCGTGCAGATTGACGTTGATGTCCAGGACATCGCCCATCGCCTGCAGCAGGGTCAAGTAGGCGTAGTAGTTACGGCGGGGGGCATTGGCGATTTCGATTGCGCCGAACACGGCAGCGCTATCGTGGGCCACGCCGGTCTGGCCAAGCCAGTCGGCCACGCCCTGCTCGCCGCTCAGGGCAATGCGATCGCGAAGGGTCTGCGGGACCGTGGCCAGGGTGCGGCGGCCCTGCGCGTCTTCCATCCAGTGGACGTGGGTGCCGATGGACATCATTCGCTCGGCCAGAACGCGAGCAATCTGATCGGGCAGGTCGTCGGTTTCGGGCAGCATCTCGGGGATGGAAACACCGGGAATGATCAGGTGCCGAAAGGTACGGCCTCGACTCTCGACCTCGGACTGGCGCACGTCGAAGCGCTCGCTCAAGCCATTGATCAGGCGGGACCAGGCCTCGGGCTGGACGGGTTCCTGTACCAGGGAGGTGCCGCTGTCATCACCGATTAGCGTCCAGCGCCCGGCGAAGGCGTTGGCCCAGTCGGCCAGGCTCAGGCCGGTGGCCTCACTGGCGAGGCCGTCGAGCGCTTCGATCTGGCTTTCGGCATCCGGGCTCAGGGCGCGCCAGACCGTGTCGATCCAGGCGAAGTCAGGGACGACCCAGCCGGCCACGTAATCGGCCTGGCCGGCGATAGGGAGCGTGCTTGGACCGATTGCCGGCAGGCCGTAATCCCACAGCGGGCCGTCTTCGCCGCGCGCGACAAGACTCAGGCGTGCCTTGCCGGCTTGGCTACCGTATGCCAGTGCGATCTCCTCTAGGCCCATCACACCAAGATCGCGCAGTTCGGCCAGATCATCTGGGCTTGCCATCTGTTCTAGGGCCGGCATCAGACGGGTGCCGTCGGCCCACAGCATGAACCCCAAGCCGCTGTCGTCGACGGTCTGCTCGCGTTGCTTCAGGGCCGTGGGTGCCGCTGCGGTCAAGGACTGGGCTTGTTCAAAGCTCTCGCGCCCGGCCGACATGCCGCCGACCATGCGCACCCGATGACTGTCGCTATCGAAGTGATAGAACATCGGAAACACGCCGACCAGAAGCTGGCCAGGTTGGTCCGCGCTGGCTGCCTGCAGGAGTTGGAACGGGCTGCTCGGATCGGTATAGCGCTCGAAGAGCGCATTGAGCTCATCGAAGGAGCCTAGGGCCAGTCGCGCCTCGATTACCAGATCGGCCTCCAGCGGCTGCGGACCCTCACCGACCAGGGCGACCTCCAAAGGTGAACGCAGCTCAGCAAGGAGGAGCGAGAGCAACGGGGCGAATTCGCCGAATTCGGCCTCCACTACTTCAGGGATGCCCGCCTGCAGGGCCATGATCGTATCGCGATTGGCCGCGCTGCCCAGCGCCGACTGCAGCGCGCCGGATTTAGGGGCTGCCAGCAGGCCCCAGAGCGTAGGTAGGCGAACGTAAGCCAGGGTGCTGTCGGGAAGAACGTCGATCAAGCGGGCTCGATCTGCCAGCGATGGATCCCAGCTGTGGGGACGAGCAGGCGCGGCCCTGGATGGCGTGGAGGGCTGCTGAATTGCCCCCTGGTCTGTTTCCTGGTCTGCTTCCTGGCCGCAGCCGACCACGAGCAGCATGCTGGCGATGAGGGTGCTAAACATCAGTTTCTTCAGTCGCATGGTGCAGTGCTCCCGGGTGATCGCGTCGAATCAGGTCCACAGTATAGTGCGGCTCGTTCGTCGATAAGATCAGCGCTGGGTGGCAACGGAACAGTCGACGCCTCGAACGACCGCTACGGCATTGCCTGAAAACGGTCAGAGAACACCAGGCTGCAGCCTTCAGCCACACATCGAATGCTGTACACGCTGCGGAAATTTTGGCCGGCTCCTGCCCGCTCGTAGGTCTGATACACCACCTGCAGTCGATCGACCTCGTCGAATACAACGTCCACCCAGGCGCCTGTGTCGATGTCCTCATTCTCGCTCTGGAACAGATCGGCCGTGCGCTCGTCCTGACCCGCGCAAGCTGCATCGTTGCAAAAAATTATTTCTAGACTGTCGGTTGCCTGACTGTGCGCAGCAATGGCCGGGTGGCCCTGACCATCGATGTCCATCGCCACGGCCTGGTTGATCGGGCTTGAGGTCGGAATGATGTTGGGCGCATCATCATCACCAGCGCAGACCGGATCATTGCAGGCGATGACGCGCAGCGTGCTGCTCAAGCCCGCGTAGGCGATCACTGGATTGCCATTGGGCGAGAGCTTCAGGTCGATGATGCGACCGTTGCTGCCACCCAAATCGTCGAGGACGTGGAGCGTTTCGTTTTTCCCGGTGCACGCCAAATCGTTGCAGCTCAGCAGCGCGACTTCGCCGTTGCTGCCTGCTGACTCCTTGTCCTGAAAAGCAATCTGCGGAAAGCCGCTGTCGCCAATGATCATGTCAATGACGCGCCCGGATAGAGGACGGCTGGGATCAATCCGTGTTTGCGTGGTCGGCTGCTCGCAGACCGCATCGCTGCATTTGATGACCCATAGTCCGAGATCGGTGATACCGTCTCGCAGCGAGGCGGCGATGACCGGCAGGCCGTCGCTGCCGATGGCTGCGTCGATATTGACGGCTTGGCCTTGGTCAAGTGCAATGCTGTTCAGGGTCGTTGGCGAGCCCATACCGCCCACGCAGGCGGCGAATCCGCAGCGCACGACCCGCAGCGCGGCACCAACACCGATCTTCAAGTGGACAATCAAGATATCGCCGGCCTGATCTTGCAGAATGCGACTGTAGACACCGGCGGCGTTACTGCTACCACGATTGTCCAGGGTCTGACTCAAGGCCTCCCGGCAGAGCGGGTCGAGGCAGCGACTGACCGCCAGGCCTTGTCGGCCGAGACTGAGGTTTTCATAGGCGACCAGCGGTAAATCGGTAGTACTGCCTTGAAAACTGTCGACCAGTATCATGCTCACGTAGGGGCCATAGTTCGTCGAGACCGTGTCCAGCTCGCTCCCCTCCTGTGCCTGTGCCGTCGTCGCTGCCAGGACCAGCAGGAGGGTCAGCCAGATGGTTCGACACGCCCGGTATTCTTCGATACATCCCTGTCTCATGAGTCACCTTGCTCCGTATACTTAACACTGAGAAGAATCTAGTGGCTAGCGTGGATCAAAGTCCTTGAGGAAAGCTGAACAAAACCTTGCCGTCGAGTCCGATACCGCGCAAGCGACTGATACCTATGAGATTCTTTCGGGTTTCCAGCTTGGTCGGTGGCAGGTGGATGTCAGTGGCGGTCAGCTGCGCGACGGCGAACAATGCCTCCGGCTGGAACCGCGCCTGATGCAGATTCTGGTTTTATTGGCCGGCAAGCAAGGGGCGGTCGTTTCGCGCCAGCAGATCTTTGATAGCGTCTGGCCCAATCAAGAGGTGTCTGATCAGACCCTCGACAGCGCGCTGTCCAGACTGCGCTCTCGCCTGGGCGATGACTCGCGCTCGCCGACCTACATTCAAACGGTGCCCAAGAAGGGCTATCGTTTGCTAGTCAGGCCAGTGGCCGGTCTCGATCAAGCGCCTGCAGGCGGGCGAGAACGCCAAAGTCCAAAAGCCGCGACGTTCATCGGCATTGCCGCCATTGGCTTGGCAGCGGTGATGCTCTGGATGCTGTCCCAACCGGAGCTGAATTCCGCCCCAAGCGTTCTGCCACAGCTCGAGGTACAGATCGAGCCTGAACTCGCCGTGCTTCCGTTTATCAACCTGAACGCCTCGGGTCAGGTTGATGAAGACTATGAGCAGGCCTTTTCAGCGCTGTTATTGGAGCAACTGGCGCGAGTTCCCGGGCTGCAGGTCGTCAGTCAGGCTTCGGCCTTTCGATTTTCGTCAGACTTGCTCGACACGCCGACCGAGGTGCAGCGTGCAGCACAACTGCTGGGCGCAGACTACCTGCTGGGCGGAAAGATCGAACGGCGCGGTAGCCGTTTGATTGTTCGACTTCAACTGGCTGAAGCGCAGCGGGGCGAACTGGTCTGGACGCAAGCGCTTGTCGACGAGCCCGCGGATGCGCTGCAATTGCATACCGAGATTGTTAGCGGCCTGACGAAGGACCTGCTGCCTGGAGTGACTGGCTTGCAGGCTGCGATGGCGACGCATCGGCCGCGTTCCGGGGTCACCTATGACCTGTATTTACTGGGGCGGCACTACTGGCATCAACGTCGACCCGACGCGCTGGCTGAAGCGGAACGCCTGTTTCGGGAGGCGTTGGCCCGAGAGCCTGATTTTGCCTTAGCGCATGCGGGTCTGGCCAACACCTATTTGAGCATGATCGAATACGGCGGGATGGCCAGAACGGCGGCGCTGGCGCTTGCTCAGGCACCAATGGCCCAGGCCATGCGACTGGCGCCAGAACTGGCAGAAACCCATGTGGTTGTGGGTCGTTGGCACCTCGCCCGGTTCGAATGGGCCGAGGCGGAAGCGTCGCTGAAGCGCGCACTGGCCCTGAATCCGAACCTGTCCATGGCCTTGATGTTTCTCGGTAATGTGTACAACGATTCAGGCCAGCTTGAACTGGCGTATGCCAGCTATCGCAATGCACTCTTGCTCGATCCCCTGCATGCCACGGTGCTGATGAATCTGTCCCAGTCGGCGTTGAAGGCCGGCCTGCATGATCGAGCGCATCGCTATTTGGAGCGTGCGCGAGGGCTCTTCCCGCAGCACACTTTTTTACTTGGGCTTTCAGCGCATCAACTGCAGGCCGCGGGCGATAAGCTGGAGGCGCGTAATCTGATCTCGCACTGGGAGCTGGAACGCAGCGGTAGCACGGTAGAGCTTGAGCCGGTGGACGGGTTGGCTTGCGCGATGCTGCAGAGCTTTATCGAGCGTCCAGGACCCGCACTGGATTGCCTGGATGCGATCGAGAATGTTGACTCTGGACGCCCCCTGCGACCACTGGAGCGGTTGATGGCGCTAAGCTACCGGGTCTGGCTGCTGGAGGCCCTCGGGCGACCGCTTTCTGTGAGTCTGCGGGCGTCGCTGGCCGAACAAATTCAGCGGTTGAAATCGCCGAATCTAAATGACCCAATCGTTCTCTATGAAGTTGCGGTTGCAGAGGCGGCGCTTGCCCGAAAGGACGCTGCGGTCGCGAGTTTCTTGAGTGCGCAACGGCACGGTGCGCGTGATTCGGGCTGGATGACCTGGGACCCGCGCCTGGACCCTATCCGAGACGAGCCCGAAGTTCATGGGGCGCTGATTAGGCTTGCGGCCGATCAGACGCGCCGGGGTGAGCAGGTGCTGGCCCAATTCCCCTCACCTGGGGTGCCCTGAGGGCCATCGAATGGTTCGGCGCTAACCTGAGCATCACTTCCTCTGCTAGTTCGATGCAGGCTTTCTCCGATGGGTGGTAGCCGTCGGGCGCAAATTTCTGTTGGGGGAAATCGCCCTCGTACGGCACATAGACGGCGTGGTCCAGCGACTGGACAAGCGCCACGGCTGCCTGATCGAAGCTCCGGGCGCGAAACCCAAGGACCGAGCGCAACGGTTGCGGTAACAGGGGGAAGCAGTGAATTGGCGGGATCCCCAGAACCATGATCCGGGCGCCTGGAGAGTGGTCGTGCAGGGATTGAATCAGTTCCTTGAGCGCCGTTGACCAGGACGACAATCGCTTCAACGCCGTGATGTCGTTAACGCCGGCAGAGACCAGGAAGACATCTACTTCAGTTTTCGGTAGTTTCGGAACCAGATATTTGGCGATGCCGCTGGTAGTCGCGCCGGTTCTGCCGATGGCCTGCCAGTCGACGCCGCGCTCATAGCGTGCGCTCAGCGCTCGTGCCGTGCAGCCGATCAGCGCGCGGTCGAGCGTCTGGCAACCGACGCCGGAAATGATGGAATCACCGATGCCGCAGAGACGCAGTGGCTCCTGGCCCTCGAGTCTGCCCTGGGCTGGCCCGTCAGCATCTTTGAAGCGCACGGCCGTCTGCTTGATCCAGAGTGCTTGTGGCAGGCTCAGCGCGAAGGCCGGCCAGAACAGCCAGTGAATCATTCCTCGCGCTCCGGAATGAGCGCAAGTTTTCCGATGGTCTGGCCAGACTCGATGCGACGCTGGGCCTCGCCGGCTTCTGCCAGTCGAAAGGTTTCGACCGGCAGCGGCTGGAGCTGGCCCGATTCGAAGCGCTCCAGCAGCCAGTGCATGCCGTCCTGCATGGTTGGTGCGTGCGCCTGCAAAAAGCTCAGGTTGGCGGCCAGTACGCTCTTGTTGGCTTGGGTCATGTCCAGCGGGCTAAAGCGCGGGGTCTTGAGCCAGTCGCGGGCCAG
>Ga0207419_1001662_pt1 | contig 16105 bp, 11 predicted proteins | sample ElkSloMetagenome_4_FD_184723 | JGI IMG/M metagenome (GOLD analysis project Ga0207419, IMG submission 184723) | Hot spring microbial communities from Elkhorn Slough, Monterey Bay, USA - MD2A (version 2) | ecosystem: Environmental > Aquatic > Marine > Intertidal zone > Estuary: Microbial mat ...
CGATCATGACCGGGCAGCGCTTGCGGGCCGTTGGGCATGCCCAGTGCGCGCCAGATTGCGTCGCGGTCATTGAGATGATCGAGCAGGGTGCGCAGGGCAGCGGGTGGCCACTTGCCTTGTCGATCCGTGTTGTTGTCCAGCGAACGCAACCAGCCGCGGACCCGAGCCAGACCGGACTCATCGGTTAGTCCTTCAAATTGAGCACGCAGCGCGCCGAGTTGTGTGTTGGGTGGTTGACCTAGGCCCCAACCAAGCGCCTGACGAAATTGCTGTTCTTGCTCATCGACGCATCGGCGCACCGCCAATCGACCCGCGCGCAATTGCAAGGCGCGCGTAAACTGCGTCGCTGGTACCTCTGCGAGCCCTGGGTTTGTCTCGGCGGCGCCGGGTTGCGGATTTTCCGTCACCTCGGTGTCGATTTCGGTCAACGCAAGCAGCGGCGCGTTGAGCAGGAGTTCTCCATAACCTTCAGCGCGTCGTTCGCCGAGGCCGCGCGCTTGCACCTGCGCCAAGACCTGCGCCAAGACCTGCGCCGGAATCTTGCGGTTGATCCGATACCGAAGACAGCTTCCGGAGGACAGCCCGAATCGGCTCTGTCGCTGCATCTGCCAGGCATTGTTCCAGCCGTCATCGCGGCAGGCGCGGAGGAATGCCTTCTCCAGCCTGAGGATGTCGCCAGTGCCTGAGTCTTCGCTCTCGCCGCTTGCGCCTTTCAGCGCATTCTTGATCGCATCGTTCAGCGCGCTTGTCACGGCGGCTGCATCCATCGCCGGGGCTAGGCTTGCATCGCGCAACAGCAACGGCGAGGCAAGCCAGACGGACAGCTGATCCTCCTCGGCTGGCGGTGCGGACATGCCCTGCTTGCGGCAGCTCAGCCGGACGCGGCCATAGTCATCCTTCTTGGCACGCCCGATCCGAATAGTCGCCGGGCACGCATCAAGCCACTTCCGAGGCAAATCGCCCGCCAAATCCTTCGCAATCAAGAGCTGCGCCGCGAATCGTTGGCGCGGGTGTATCGCCTCGTAGGTGAAGACGCCGCCGACTGCACTCGATGGGCGTTGATCTTCATCGGCAATGGTGGCGTGGGTTACCGCGACTCGGTCGACCTGATACACCGCCCGCTGTCGCTGTTGCCCTGCCTTGCGCTTGGAGTCGATGGGCAGATGGCACAGACCGACGAACCCCTCGCGCTGCTGTTTGCGTTGTCGTTGGTCCGATGGTTCCTTGGTGAGATGCACGCTGTATGCATCGCCGTCCTTCAGCCGAAACAGGGCCGACGGTACGGGAACCAGCCGCTCGCCGTCCGCGAGTGGGTAGGCGTTCTTCACCTGCACCGCGCCCGCCGCCAGAGCCGAGGTGGTGCGCGCGCCCAGCAAAGCATGCAACCAGCCGTTGATAGCCGGCAGCAACAGCGAGCCTGGAATATGGTCGCGCGTGGTGACGACATTGCCCAGCGTCTTGTCAGGCACCACAACCGGTGTCTCCAGATCCAGTTCGAGCGTTAGCAGGTGCCAACCCAGGCCATCGGTCTTTATCGCTGCATTGATGAGAAAGTCGGGCGCGCTACTGGGGGCGGCATCCAGCGTAGCCGGAGTCGAGCGCAATGCCTTGGCTATGGCCTTGCCTGCCGGCCCGCCGCTTAGGATCAGGCGACAGCGACCATGACCGCGACGACGATTGGCGCCGAGGCGCTCGACCGCCATTGCGCCGGCACAGAGCAGGGCCAGTGCCTGCTCCCGTCGTCGGCCCGCGAGATCCAGCTCGCAAGGGGCTGCCAATTCGGCGCCGGCCAGGGCCACCTCTTCAAAGCGCAGCATCTGACGCTCGGCGACGCCCTGGTCGTCCAGCTTGACACCGGGCTTCAGGAATACCAACGCCTCGGACAGCTCAGACAGCACCGGCGGCTTGGACAGCTCGGGCTGCGCCGATAGCGCGTCGCGGAGCCTAGTGTCGAAACGCGCTGGTTCGATTGAGAGCTTGGCGAACCGCATGGCGTTGTCCTGATCTTCCGCATTACTTCCGAACAGTTCGCGCAGCAGTTGATGCCAGGGGCCGCTTCGGTCCCTGCTGTCGAGCCCGAAGGCGACCCGCTCACAACCGTCACGCCAGATACCGGTGAGCGTCTTCGCCGGGACATACGGCAGCCCGTCCTGCGAGTGGCGCCTGATAATGGCGTCGATATGGCCGCGCGAACCGGCGCCTTCGCCGACCTGCCAGTCGGATAGAAAGGTGAGTTTCAGCTTCAACTTGGACTTCATCGTTTCCGCTCCTCGATCTGGTCGTCTACAGGCCAGAAACCAGATGCACTCAATGCATCGACGAAACGCGTGATCCGGTCCTCTCCGCGCTCGGTGAACAGAGACTGCTCGGTTTCCTTAAGCACCTGCATCGCTGCCTGATCGAGCCAGCCCAAGGTCCGCAACCGCGCATCGGCCGCGCTGGAGCCCTGGGCGATGGCCGCGCGCAAGGCGTGCATCTGGGTGCTGGGCAGTTTCAGTCGGTCGTTGTCTGGATCACGGGCATTCAAGGCCGCGATGCGGTCGGTCAGATGCGACAACCGGTGCGAACTTACCCAGTCACGTCCCTGCTCGGTCAGGTCGACCAGCTTGGCTTCCGGCGTAACCACGTAGGGGCCGGCATAGAGTCGATCGTCGCCGACGGTCAAACGCTGTTCTCTGATCCTTTGCAGATCGGTGTAGGAGGCATCGAACATCACATGAAAATCCATCGCCGAGACGGGGTAAGGTCGCTTGTTCTCGGCATAGCCGCCGTCGCGCGCCGAGAACACATGGCGCTTGGCGAGTTTCGCGGAACGCAAGAGCCCCTCGGCGAGTTCGTGCGCCAAGTGGAATGGGAAATGCGGCTTCACCAACGCAACGCCCGCGCCAGCGGAGAGCCGGGGCGCGCCCAGGGCGACCTCAGCGATGGCTGAGATGGTCTTGCAACGCTCGGTGCACTGCTCGAACGCGACCAAGAAACGCTCGGTAAAGGGTAGTGCATACTCCCCCTGCACCATGACGGTGAGATCGTCACCGGCAAGGACCAGGGGCACAACGGGGATGAAAAAATCCTTGACGGCCCGGCGTCTCGCGCGCTCCTTCTCGACTGAAGCGCCAAGGTTATGGATATGGTTGCAGGCCTCGTAGAAGGCGCTTTCCGTGGCTTCCTGAAGCTCAGTTGAGAACGCCTGCATTGCCTCGAAGGGTTGCCAACTCGGCCCACCGCGCGTTTTCAGTTCGTCCAAGTGTGTCTCTAGGTCCAGAAAGATCTGCCCGAGGCCGTTACCATCGGAAAAGATCACACCGACCCATTGACTCTCGTCGAAGCGTTGCTGCAATTCATCGATACGGCGGGCCGGAAACAAGCGGTCTTCGCCAGCGGCGCTGCCTCTGTCCTTAAACAGCGCTTTGACCCGCAACAGCCAGTCAGGGGCATACTGGCGTTTGGCCAAGCACTCAGGCGAAAACAACAGTGATCGCTCGCCTTCGGTGGAGGTACCAATCGCTGGCATACCGGACGTGGCACAAGGCTCGCTCCATGGCAACACCGCAAAGCGGGTAGAGGCCATCGCATCGCGATTCCGATTGAACTGGTGATGGGCATCGGCGATGGCCGCGGCATGCCCTTTTGCCAGACTTACAACCGCCCCGGCGACCTGCAAACCAGGGGCCTCGCGCAGGGCCTGCTCGGTGACCATCTGCACGATATGTCGACCCTCTTCTTCGCTGCGCACCAAGAACATGGCCTTGCCCGAGGTCAGGATGATGGGCTTTGCATCTACCTCGTCGGCCGCGTTCTTTGCCCATTTGGCACCCGCGGAATAGGTCAGCTCCGACGCGCCGATGTTCTCCTTGAGCTTGTTCGTCGCATAGAGATAGGCCTGATTACCGGACGTCTCGATGAAAACCAGTGCTTGGTAGTGATCGCTGCCGTCTTCTGAAGTCACTTTCGTTGGTTCTCCGCTGTTTGTTGCTTGTTAGTCCCCTGCTGCCGCAGTCAAATCAAACTGTCGTCGAGCGTCTCCAGGCAACGGGTTTGGGGGGATCAATTGTTAGCCCTGCTTGTTGTGCTCGATGGTAATGCAGTTAGTTTTGTGTGGTAAAGCGGGCCGGCGCGGCCTCGTGTTCAGATTCCCGGCGGGCTAGGGCTGTCTGCTGGGCCTCTCCGGGCGTCAGCTCAGTCAGTCCGCAACCGCGAGATCGCCAGCAAACGCACATCGGGTTGCACGCGTCAAGCAGCACGGCAGTGCGGAGTGCAGCCGCATGCCCTGTTAAGCTAACGCGCGGACCCCTGCCGTTTTCAAACGGGTGCATGCGTTTCGCCGAGGACGTTTCGTCAACAAGTGCAACGATGGCCGCCCTTCGACGCTGAAGTCCGGCAAAACCTGGCCGCTCATGCGCTGCATTTCTCCGCGCCTGCTCGACCAGCGCGCGCAGGTAAGGCACACAACAAGACCTATTGCCTTCGTGACCCCTTCCCGTTGTGCTAGGCTCTCGCCGAGCTCGCCGGTTGATCTGTCGGGCGTCTGTATTGCCGCCAGCCACCTGAGAAGAATCCAAATAGCACCTAGTAATCGGAGGACTCCACCATGGGCATTAGCGCCTTGATCAGCATTGCGCTGGGCATTCTGTCCGTCATGATCCTATTCAGTCTTGTGGCCACCGCGATACAAGAGACCATTGCGCAATTGCTGAACACCCGGGGTAGACGCCTGCGTGATGGCATTGCCGTGCTATTGGAAAAGAACTTTCCAGAGGAAATCGACGCGCAACGCTGCTTGAGCTTCTTCTACAACGAATTTTATCAAGCGGCGGACCTACAAGCGCTGACGACACGCACGCCTTCCAACAAGATCCTGCGCGCCTGGGAGGCGTCTAAACAGCTATTGCGAGGAGGCCAAAAGAAGCTGCCTTCGGCAATAGAGCCACGCCGTTATGCCGAGACCATATTCAAACTGCTCGGGACCAAAACGGAGCGCAATGCATTGGCGTTGGAGGCGAAGTCGGTCGTGGAACAGAGTGAAAAGCAGCTACTCGACGAGTTGAAAAGCGTGAGTGAAGCCCTGGGCGGTGAGACCCTGCCGACGGTGGCGAAGACGACGGAGCGCATTGGCGCAACGTTGAACGATGTGGCCGACGAGATTCAGGCCAGAATCACGCGCGCGCAGTCACTGGTGGAAGCCCGGCTGCAGGAGCTTGAAGAAGAGTTTAATGAGACGATGGATCGGGTGTCAGGATGGTATACCCGGCAGACCAAGCTAACGCTCTTCATCATTGGATTTTTCTTGGCGATGGGCGCCAATATCGACATCATCGGCTACGCCGACAGACTGCTAAGCGACGAAAGCCTACGCAACAAAGCCGAAATCTATGCCCAACTGCTCGGCGCGTCCAATAGACAGCAACAGGAGCAAGAAATGGCCGAGAACGGGGGCAAGGAGACCCCGCCCGCTGCCGGCGATGAAGATCGAGACCCCGGTATCAGCCCCGAGAGCCTTCAAGCACTGGTGGTCGAACTGGACAGTCTGGACGTGCGAATCGGCTGGTGCGCCCCCTATTCGACGGCGCCGAATAACACACAAGCAGCGTCGGACACGGCGCCTGACAGGTCGGACAGATCACAGGGGCTGTGCCGGGCCGGCGAGGAACTCCATTGGCCGCCTTCAGCATCGCAGATCGTCGGGTGGTTTCTGATCGGGTTCGGCGTGACCTTGGGTGGCCAATTCTGGTTCAACCTACTGAAGAAATTGCTGGACCTGCGCACCAGTGGCCGCGTCCGCGGCACCAGAATGCCAGTGCCGCGGGCACAGCGCTAAGATTGCACCGGCGAAGGCCCAAACCGCCATCCGCTTGAGTGGCGGTCCATGATCCCTTATCCTCTCGACGCACCCGGGCTGCTACGAGGCCCGACCTCATCAACCCAGGAAACAGCAGGACTCGTTACCATGCAGTTGGCCGTTGTTAGCCGCTATCCGGATGCCACGCCAAAACAGCCTCCGTTAGTCTTCGTGCATGGGGCATTCACCGATGCCCGCATCTGGGACGCCAACTTTCTGCCCTACTTCGCCTCCCAGGGCTACGCGGCGCATGCCGTGAGTTTGCGCGGTCATGGCCTCAGCGAGGGACAGGCGCAGCTGCAGCGCTGGCGGCTGCGGGACTATGTCGAAGACCTGAGTCGCACCATTGCGGATCTGCCAGCGGCACCGGTGCTGATCGGACACTCGATGGGCGGAATGGTGGTCCAGAAGTATCTGGAAAGCGAGCCGGAAATCGCCGGTCTTGCGTTGATGGCCTCAGTGTCTCCGCGGGGGCTGCTGCCGAGCAATCTGCGGATGGCGCTGCGGCATCCGATTTTGTTTCAGCAGATGGCAATCTACTCGTTATTCGGGCCGGCGCTCGGCGGCCTCGACACGATGCGCCGTCTCTTGTTTTCTAAGGACGCGTCCACCGCGCTGCTGCGCGACTCGATGCGCTTCATGCAGGCCGAGTCGCAACTCGTCACCTGGGACCTGATCGGTATGGACCCGCTGCGGTTAAATCCTGACCAACTGCGGATACCGGTGCTCGTGCTAGGAGCCCAACAAGATGTATTCATCTCACCCGAGATCGTGCGCCAGACCGCGGATTTTTACCGCAGCGAAGCGCAGATCTTTCCGGCGATGGCACACGCGATGATGTTGGACACCCGCTGGCGCTCCGCTGCCGAATCGCTTCTCCATTGGCTGGATCAGGACGTTTCGCCTCATCTAGCGGTCGCGGCCTAGTTCAACCTGATCGCGAATCTGCCCGATCACCGTGCCAGAAGGCCCTGAGATTCGTCGAGCGGCCGATCGCATCGCCAAGGCGATCAATGGCGCCACCCTAGTTGAGGTCCGCTTCGGCTTACCGCGGCTGCGACGCTTCGAAGACGAACTCTCCGGGGCGCGCGTGGTGGGGATTGAGACCCACGGCAAGGCGCTGCTGATCCACTTCGATCTGGGCCTAACGCTGTATGCCCACAACCAGCTCTATGGCGTCTGGTATCTCCGCCGACGCGGACAGCTGCCGGTGACTCGCCGCCAGTTGCGGGTCGCGCTGCACACCGAGAGCCATAGCGCCCTACTTTACAGCGCTTCTGCCATCGAGCTGCTGGACGCCGACGGCCTGCTGCGCCATCGCTACCTCGCCGGCCTCGGCCCCGACCTGCTGGACCCCGAGCTGCACTGGCGCGACCTAGCCCGCCGGCTGAACGCACCAGCCTTTCGCAAACGCAGTCTCGGTGCGCTCTATCTAGACCAGGGTTTTATCGCCGGGCTCGGCAACTACCTGCGCAGCGAGACGCTGTTCGCGGCCGGCCTGCATCCGTCGCTTCGCCCGCAAGACCTCGAGCCAAAAGAACGCAACCGACTCGCCCGCACCACGTTGGAGATTGGCACTCGCGCCTACCAGAGCGGCGGCGTGACCAATCCGCAGGCGCGGGTGGCGGCGCTGAAGACGGCGGGCATGAGACGACCTGGCTATCGCTTCGCGGTCTTTAGCCGCGCCGGGCTGCCTTGTCATCTGTGCGGCGCCATGATCGAACGGACCGAGGTCGGCGGGCGTCGGCTCTATCGCTGCCCAGGCTGCCAGCCGCGGCAGCGAGCGAACGGCGGCTAGCCAGAATTGCAAGACTGGCCGAACGCCAGGCTGAGCAGGCAGGACCGTGGGGCGGGAAAGCGCAGCGCATCCCGCCGCTCGGACTTGGACTCAATCTGCCTGCCGGCAAAAGGGTCGTAGATGATGCCGACACCGAGCGGTAGCGCGGCGCGGACCAGTTGCCGCAGCAGGCGTTGGGGCTTCAGCGATGGGTGCGGGGCCAGGGCCCTTTCCGGGCCCCGGGTCGGCGGACAGGGGATGACATCCTTCAACGGCCCGTCCGGCGTCGGGCGGCGTAGCCCGCCGGTGCCGTAGCGGCGCAGGTTCTCGGCGCCAGTGCCGATGAGCGGTCGGCGGAAGATGCCCCAGGGCTCCCAGCAGGAGCGCGGCATCATCGAGACCTGGCTGAATTCCCGCTCGGCACCTTTGGGGCGGTCGCCCCCCCGCAGGGTCTGGACCAGGCGGATGATCTCGCCGCGCTTCTCCAGCCCGGATTGCTGGCAGGCATGGAAGGTGAGCGACGACAACAACGGGTTGGAGGCGACGAAGCAGTGACCGCCGGGGACCAGCACCCGGGCCAACTCGGCGGCGACCCGCGCAAAGAAATCGCCAAGTGCTTTCACCTCAATCTCGGACAGGACGGTAAAACGCGGCAACGGGCGACGCTTGGCGCCGTCGAAGCTTGGCGGGATGCGCCAGACGCCGCCGCGACCGCACCGGACCTTGGCCTGCTGCTCATCCTCGTATTCGATTAGGCCGTAGGGCGGGTCGGTCACCACAGCATGCAGGCTCTCAGCGGGCAGTGCCGAGAGCCAATCGAGGGCGTCGGCATGCACAAGCATTGCCCTCGCGGACAGCGTTGCCCGTGGCTGGTCACCGACCGCGCGGACCTGCTCCCAGGGCGCCTCCTGCTCGTCGCGCAAACGCACGAGCCAGGCCGGGCAAGCCGCCCCATCGAGATAGCCCTGAATGCTTGCCGGGCCGTCCGGCGGATTGGTCGCTATGATCTCCTTCTCCGGGCCGGCTACCGCTTTTGCCGCGCTCTCAACCTTGCGCGTCATGGAGTTGGTCGTATTGGGATTGATCAGCAGCAGCTTCACGCCAAAACCAACTCTATGCTCTTTGTTGGTGCTACAGATCACAGGGTGCAGCGTACATAGGCAGCTATCTCGCCGAGCTTCCATCGCGCTGCGACGGGCAGCACCAAGTCTTGCCATGCCGAGCAAGATTGTGCGGTAGGCGATCATGATGGTTGGCCGCAAGCTGATGGCTGCGCGGTTTCGATCAATGCACGGGCGGATCCGTCCGTGGAACCTGCTCCACTGGAGCCACAGGCTCGTCTGGCGTGCGCGGGGGTGTGGCGTCCTCGGGCACATCGCCGATCATCATGTCCGGTGTGGCATGATCCTCCAAATTGCGCACAGTAACAGTCAGCTGCGTGCCGTCCCAGCGCAGTTCGTTGAAGCTCGGCGGGGTCGAGCGCACGCGGCGCGACAAGGTCCCGGCGCCGATCATGCGCACCGGGCCTTGCGGCGTCTCCTCGGTGAGGTCGAAGGCGTCATGGACATGGCCCGAGAGCACCGCAAGCACCTGGCGCTTAGCGAGTTCTGTCAGCGCCTTCTGGCCGTGTCGGGTCAGGGCGGTGCCTTTGGTGCCGACTTCACGCAGCGGATGGTGAGCCATCACCAGCGCGCCCGTCCCTTGGGGCAGCGCATCAAGGACGTCGAGACAGCGTTCGAGTGCCGCCTCAGTCACCCAGCCTTTTGACCAGTTCAGGCGAGGTTGCCAGCGGGCCACCGTCTTCAGCGGCACCAGTACCAGTCCAGGTAAGTCGATCTCCACCTCCACCTTGTCCGCGATGGCCTGTATGCGTCGGTAGGGGTCAAAGAAGCGTTGGATCGGGTTGAAATAGGGCAGATCATGATTGCCTACCGAAACTGTCACTGGAGCCTTGAGCGCGCTGATCCAGGCACAGGCGGCGTCGAATTCGTGCTGCCTGGCGCGCATGGTCAGATCGCCGGTGATCGCCACAGCATCCGGGCGCTTGGTGGCGATTTCCTGTCTCGCCCAGTCAATTGCACGAGGGTCCTCAAGCCCGAAATGGACGTCACTCAGGTGAAAAAGCAGGTAAGGATCAGGCATAGACAAGCCTCCTTAAAATTGGGTCGTAGGTAGATGACTTCGCCTCAGGCAAATCTGGCGCCAGTCGCGTTGCTCAACTTACGCGGCCAAACCAACGGCGGTTTTGTTCAGACCTCGGCACAGGCTTTGCCCGCCCATGCCATAGATCAAGCATTGAACGAGGAAAGGTCTGCTGGCAACTGCTGTGCATCGGCCACCCGCTATCGCGCGGCTGGCTCGCTGGCGGTATGCGCGCCTGGCGCACCGCCGGCAAGCCGATCGACGTCTTGCGGCAATGGACGCTGCGCCAATTGGGCCGTGCGATGCGGGAAAGCAAGCGAGCGCCAGCTGTATTGGATGGGTCAAACGAAGCGGACCCACCACGGGAGGCATCCTATCAAACCGAAGAAAGGCGGAACCACTGGGCCTGTTTCACCCTAGGTGTCAGGTGCCTCCATCCGCTGCTCCGACCTAGGATGTACAAAGCGCAGCCTGCCCCTGGCATCGGTCTTACGCTTCAGCGGGACAACGAGATCTGCAATATGGCCCTGACCGATGCGGAGGCATGAGACAGGACGACGTGGCACTCTCTTGATCGGGCATTGCGAGAGGCCAGAGCATCGGATGGTCAGCAGGACATCGGCCCCTGAAGCCGGTGGAAGGCTAGGCGCGAAACATTGAAAGTCCTGTTCGCCGACAGGCAAGCCCGCGACAGCGTCCCAGGATGCATTCGACGCGAACCAGTAGGTGACCGACTTTGCCTTCTTAAGGTACAATCCGATGCTACGTCCCCGTAGCTCAGCTGGATAGAGCATCCGCCTCCTAAGCTTTTTTTGGGCACCTAGTTGGGAAACCGCTTGCGTGAATCTGCTCAAAATCAGGGAAACCTCAGCACATGCCTTGGCAGATGCTTAAGTACATGCCTGGGCACATGGTGGTGGCAACCCTGAGCCAAGCCCTAAACGGCGGGCCTTCGCGGCATACCCCCGAGCGAAACACCCGGGGGGTTATATTCCGGGATGGCGGCATCGAAGTGCGGTGAGTCACAAGGATTCATCGTCCGAAATGGCGACATACGAAGCCGCAGTGAATCAACAAGCATTCATTGCCTTGGATGGCACGACGCCAAGCACCTGAGGATGAAACAGTCTTCTCATGAGGTGGCGCCGCGCCAGAACCCTTAGCGGGAAGGTGCAGAGACTTAACGGGCAGCACCTACGGGCATGGGCCTAGGGTGAAGAGAAAGTCCAGCCCACGAACAGCCCTCGGCTGGTGGCGAAAGCCATGGTGGGATGAAGCGGAAGGTCACAGGTTCGAATCCTGTCGGGGACGCCAACATTTTGCGCCGCATCAGCCCAACCGGGCAAAACCGTCGCGCATCGCGCTGCCTCTGCAACGGCTTGCCGTGCGGCCAAGGGCAGGCAGCGTCAAACAGATGCCGATCGGGCGCTTTGACGTCATCAACCTCCGCCGCGGAGGCTCACCCATTTTTGCCCGATGGCCTTGTGCAAAACGCGAAAGGTGTTCTCCTGGGCATTCTGGTTGAGGGTTACCGGGTTGCCGATTAGCATCAACCGCGCCTTGAAGTAAGCCATGTCTGCCTCTGCCTGGGCAATCCGCACGCGTCGCCGCGCGCGCGCCTCCCGGGTTTCGGCGGGGTCAGGAATTAATCTGGGCATTCTGCGCTCTCTGGACATGACAAGATATCTGGCTCACCACCTGTCACCTTGGCGGCCTGTATCGAGCCTACACAGGGGTTTGATTTTTTTGCTGCAAAACATTGTAATCAAGGCGCCTTTTGATCGCGCCTTTGTGCGATACACTGCCCGCGTCTGGTCGGCCTGGACAGGGTTCTAAGCGGTTGACAGATCAGCCATCCATCCAAGCCGTTTGCTGATCGCCGCAGCGGAATCCGCCCATTTTAAGCGACCGCCCAAGCGCCCAACAATACGAGAAGTCCACCAGAGCAAACTACCATGAGCGCGTTGCTGCAGCTTTTTCGTTCTTCATCAGCCTTCTACGGCGGAAACGCCGCGTTTATTGAAGACCTGTACGAACAGTATCTCAAGGACCCTGAGAGCGTCGACCTCGCATGGCGCGCACGCTTCGACGCGATCCATCTGGAGGCCGCCAATGAGGGTGCGCCCAATGAGATTCCAGCCAACGAGATTCCACATGGCCCGGTGCGACAGAATTTCGAGCGTCTTGCCAGCGAAAGCCGCAATCGCGCTCAGAGCCGCCACCTCGGCCGCCTGGAACCGGCGGCGGCCGAAAAGCAGTCGGCGGTTCTGCGGCTGATCAATGCGTACCGCTATCGCGGTCATCAGATCGCCGACCTAGACCCATTGAAACTTCGTGCCTCGCCGAAGATCGCGGATCTGGAACCGGCCTATCACAATTTAGAAGAGACCGACCTAGATCAGGTCTTCCACACCGGCTCGCTGTATGCACCCGACCGCATGCCCCTGCGTGAAATCATCGGCCTACTCAAACGCATCTATTGCGCGTCGGTCGGCTCCGAGTACATGCACATCACCACCACGCAGGAAAAGCGCTGGGTGCAAAAGCGCCTGGAAGGCTATCAGGCGCGCCCTGAACTAGAGGCCGCCGACCGCCGCTGGCTGTTGACCTTGATGACCGCCGCCGAGGGCCTGGAGAAGTACCTGCACACCAAATACGTGGGCCAGAAGCGCTTCTCGCTGGAGGGCGGCGAGGCGCTGATCCCATTAATGGACGAGTTGATCCAGCGCGCTGGGCGCAAGGGTGTGCACGAGATCGTCATCGGCATGGCGCATCGCGGCCGGCTCAATGTGTTGGTTAACATCTTGGGCAAGCCGCCGCAAGAGATCTTCGACGAGTTCGAGGGTAAGGCGCCGCTGAATCCAAACCAACTCGCTGGCGACGTCAAATACCACCTGGGCTTCGCCAGCGATGTCGAGACCTCCGGCGGCATCGTCCACTTGGCGCTGGGCTTCAACCCGTCTCACTTGGAGATCATCAATCCGGTCATTGAGGGCTCGGTGCGGGCGCGCCAACGCCGCCGCGAGGATCGCACAGGGCAGCAGGTGATGCCGGTACTGATCCACGGCGACGCGGCCTTTGCCGCACAGGGCGTGGTGCCGGAAACCTTGCAACTGTCGCAAACGCGCAGTTACGGCACCGGTGGCACCGTGCATGTAGTGATCAACAACCAGATCGGCTTCACCACCAGCAATCCCCTCGATACACGCTCGACCCAATACTGCACCGATGTCGCCAAAATGGTGCAGGCGCCAGTGTTCCACGTCAACGGCGACGACCCCGAAGCGGTGATCTTTGTCACCCGCATGGCACTGGACTATCGCAACCAGTTCCGAAAAGACGTTGTCATTGATCTGGTCTGTTATCGCCGCCTTGGCCACAACGAGGCCGACGAGCCCTCGGTCACCCAGCCGATGATGTACAAGAAGATTCGCGAGCGCGCCACCTCTCGGGCGGTCTATGCGGATCGGCTCATCGACGACGGCATCATGACACGCGACGACGCCGTGGCGATGATCGAAGACTACCGCGGCTCTATCGAGCATGGCGTGGTTGTCGCCCGCCCGGTGCTGTGCGGGCTCGACAATAACTACCGGGTCGTCTGGCAAAGCGGCCACGACTGGCGGGTTCCGGCGAACACCGGGCTGGACCGCTCAAAACTACAGGAACTCGCCGAGCGCATGTTGCAACTCCCCGATGGCTTCGAACTGCATCCGCGCGTATCGAAGATCTGGGCCGAACGGCGCAAAATGACGCAGGGCGATCAACTCGCCAATTGGGGTTTCGCCGAGAACCTAGCCTACGCAACGCTGGTCGACGCCGGCTATCCGGTGCGTTTGTCCGGCCAGGACTCTGGCCGCGGAACGTTCTTCCACCGGCATGCCAAGATCCACTGCCAGGCCACCGGTCGCGACTACACCCCGCTACAGCACTTCGGCGAACATCAGGGGCCGTTCATCGCCATCGACTCCATCCTGTCCGAGGAAGCGGTGCTCGGTTTCGAGTATGGCTTCGCCACCGCCGAACCCAATGCGCTAACCGTCTGGGAGGGTCAGTTCGGCGACTTCGCCAACGGGGCGCAAGTCGTGATCGACCAGTTCATCACCTCCGCGGGCACCAAGTGGGGGCTCTCTTGCGGGCTGGTGATGCTGTTGCCCCACGGACTGGAAGGCCAGGGTGCTGAGCATTCCTCCGCGCGCCTAGAGCGCTACCTACAACTCTGCGCCGAGCACAACATCCAGGTCTGCGTCCCGACCACGCCAGCGCAGATGTATCACCTGTTGCGCCGACAGATGGTACGCGACTACAGCCGACCGCTGGTGGTCATGACGCCGAAGAGCCTGCTGCGTCATCGCCTCGCGGTCTCGTCGCTGGAGGAGCTCGCCGAGGGCGGATTCCAGACCGTGATTCCCGAAATCGACCCCATCGAACCGGGAGACGTCGACCGCGTGATCTTTTGCAGCGGCAAGGTCTTCTACGACCTGATTGAGGCTCGCCACGCCCGCGGACTGAGCAATGTCGCGATCATCCGCATCGAACAGCTCTATCCGTTCCCGCAGGACGCATTCGCCGACGCCATCGCCGCCTACCCCGGAACTACAGAGATCATCTGGTGCCAGGAAGAGGCGCAAAATCAAGGCGCTTGGGACCAAATCAAGCACCGCTTCCACACCCTGATTCAAGACGGCAAGCAGCCCTATTACGTAGGCCGGCCCGCCTCGGCAGCGCCTGCCGTCGGCCACCGCTCTGTACACGTTGAGCAGCAGGAACGCCTGATTGACGAGGCACTGAGCGGTCGCATCAACTTCAAGATGAACCGCCGCATCCCACGCGAGTAAAGCACTTCGAGTCGCCCGCCTCGGTTGCCCGCCGCCAAATAGAGCACAATCAAAAGCATCGCCACTGGAGAGATCACGCTACGATGAGCAGCGAAGTCCGCGTCCCCGCCCTACCTGAATCCGTCGCCGACGCAACGGTCTTGACCTGGCATAAACAACCGGGGGAGGCCATACGCAAGGATGACAATCTCGTCGACCTTGAGACCGATAAGGTCGTACTTGAGGTTCCCGCACCGATGGACGGTGTACTGACCGAACGACTGGCCGCGGAGGGCGATGTGGTCGAGGCCGAAGCGCTACTGGCATTGATCGACTCCACTGCGACGGCCGCGACGCCGCCAGCTGCCGCGTCAGCGGCTACAACGGCAACTCAGCCCCAAACCGCGCCAGCCCCGACAGCGGCGCCCCAAGCAGCACCGGCCCAGACAGCACCGCCGGCCATGTCCCGCCCAGATGCGGCGAAGAAAGCGGCCGATCCGCCGCTGGCACCAGCAGCGCGACGGCTGGTCAAGGAACTCGGACTCGACGCCGGCCAGATTCCAGGCACCGGCAAAGGCGGCCGCGTCCAAAAAGCCGACGTCATGTCCTGGCTAGACAAGCAGGAACACGAGGCCCCGGCAATTGACCCTGAGGTCACGGCCACCGCGACCAACGTAGAACCCGTGCTGCCCGGCCTCAGCGGTGAGGCCGGCCGCCCAGAGCAGCGCGTACCCATGACTCGGCTGCGCGCGCGCATTGCCGAGCGTCTGGTCTCCGCGCAGCAGCACTCCGCCATGCTCACCACCTTCAACGAGGTGGACATGAGCGCCGTTTTGGACCTCCGCACACAATACAAGGATCGCTTCGAGCAAAACCACGGCGTGCGGCTCGGATTGATGTCTTTCTTCGTCAAGTCATCGGTGGAGGCGCTGCAACGCTATCCGGTGGTCAACGCATCAGTGGACGACAAAGACATCGTTTATCACGGCTACTACGATATCGGCATCGCCGTCAGTTCGCCGCGCGGGCTGGTCGTGCCCATACTGCGCAACTGCGACCAGCTCAGTATGGCGGACATCGAGCGCGGCGTCGGTGATTTCGGCAGCAAGGCCAAGGACGGCACGCTGAGCTTCGAAGACCTCACCGGCGGCACCTTCTCCATCACCAACGGCGGCATCTTCGGCTCGCTGATGTCCACACCGATCCTAAACCCGCCGCAAAGCGCCATCCTCGGCATGCACAAGACCCAGCAACGCCCCATCGCCGTCGATGGCCAAGTTGTGATCCGGCCCATGATGTACATGGCCCTCTCGTACGACCACCGCATCATCGACGGCCGCGAGGCAGTGCAGTTTTTGGTCACCGTCAAAGAGACCCTGGAAGACCCGGCCCGGCTGTTGCTGCGCGTCTGACAATTCATATCGCTTTGATTCGAGAAAGAGCAGTTCACCAGTAGAGTAGAGGCCAGGGTTTCCCCTGGCCCCCCTCATCGAACGCAGCATGCGGATTTCCCGCACTACGCTCTCCTGTTGC